>Ga0181612_119905_pt1 | contig 18119 bp, 13 predicted proteins | sample HoacroProtozoa21_FD_119630 | JGI IMG/M metagenome (GOLD analysis project Ga0181612, IMG submission 119630) | Hoatzin crop microbial communities from Cojedes, Venezuel. Combined Assembly of Gp0051906, Gp0051904, Gp0051908
ACCTCACTCCTATCCAGAAACGCTTTTCTAATCTGGGCCTGGTTTCCGATGTGTTGGCCCATGTATCTTGCTCCTTGCTGGAAGAAGTTATGCTGGTCATGGGGCTGCAGAGCACCTACAGGCACATATCTGTTCGCTTGGCTAAAGCACAATTTGTTCCTCTTCAGTTTTTCTCTAAATTAAATTAATGAAATTCATTCGTAACATTACTATCTTTGCAATTTATTACTGAACTCCACAGCGGAGACTTGGTTGTGGTTTCTTGAGAAAGACTTTGGACGAAGCAGTTATGATGGAGTCCAAGGAAAACGCATGATCCTGTGAGTTTTAATAGCAAGTTCAGGAGATGATATAAAAAAGTCGCTAGCTGCAGTGAACAATTAATCTAGAGCTGCTGCAAAATTTCAGTTGGTTGTCCAGAAGACATTCGCTGTTTTTCTCTGCTGCCTGTATATGTAGTTGGTAGGATGCGCAGCAAATCCCAAGAAGATATGACCCAAATGTGTTTGCTTGGGTTGATTTGAACAAGATGCAAAAATTGTTTAGCTCTGTTAAGTTTAATTCATAAAGAACAGATGCTTTCTAATTGTGAAATATCTGAAATCTTGTACCATTCCCAAGGTTTTCTCAAAGTTTAGTGTCACTGAAGGTGCCACAGCCTGTTTTTATTCACCTGACATTTCTGTAGTTCTAGTAGCAGTTGTAAGTACAGTGGTGTACTCAAATAGCTGAATAGATAATGTCCTTTTTTTTTAATGTTTACAAATATTTACATAAAACCTGAGGTACCAGCAGCAAAGGACAGTAATGCTGGTAGACTCGATGTCATTTTCGGTGGAACCAGTGGAGCTATTCCCAGTGATCACCAACTTCCCAAAGAAATTGATACCAAATTTTGAAAAGAGAAGCAACACTTTTGGGTTTGAATTAACTTGCTTTCACAGAAATTTCACTGTTATCAGTCTCTTAGTTTGATTTGTCTTAGTACTGGGAAAAGGCTTGGCAAAACAACCCTTCAGGACTGATCCTCCCTGTGACACAGAAGAGATAAAGTTTCTACACTGCTGCCTTGTTACACATATTTAAGGAGGAACCTTGAGGACTGGGTTGTTATCCCAAGAGGTGAGAAATTAGCTTGAGTATAGTTTCATGGGTCTGTGATTTTGTTTGGACAGTCTCAAATACTATTTTTCTGTGTTAGGCAAAGCCAAAGGGGGATGTGTCATGCTGCGGTCTCAGAACAAAAATGACTTCTTGCATTTTTCAGAGTTCATTTTCCATCTTGAGCCCTAACTTTCAAAGGGGTTTCTAATGATTCACATTTCCAAGGAGAGTACGCTCCAATTTAAGTGAGTTAGGTAGGTAAATAGAAATTTGTCATTTTAAAATGTGACATAAATGCCAGTTTTATTGGGGAAATACTGACTAACTGTGTTTCCTAGTGAAAGGATTTAGAAGAAATAGGTTACAGAGGCCAAGACGATGCCATTGAAATTCCAGAATACCCCGAACCACAAGATTTCACCCCACCCCCCCACCCCCAAATATTGAAGAGAAGAAACTTGGCTGATTTATGTCCCCTCCCCTCTTCTTTCCTCTGCATATTATCAGATCAGACATGTTTGGAAAAGATTCATGCACACACCTGTATTTTTCTTCTGTTTTATTATGGACTATTTATCTGTAATTTGTACACAATTTTTTAAATGTGCTTTTGTGGAAGAAGCACTTAGGATAATCTAGCTACTGAGCAGCAAGTCTTCCTAAAATGCTATAGCAGTTTTCAAAGTGCTAATAAAACTTTATAGCACAGTGCACCATTGTACATTTTGTATAGGTTGCCTTTTTTTTTTTTAAAGGAAAAATTGCTTTAGAGTATCTTTGTTTATAAAAATATATTGAATGTTGTAAGTGGAAGGATGTTAAAGTTCAAAGCTCTTACCATCTAATTTTGCATGTTTAGGAGACAGACAACATATACCCAAGCAATTTTCCTTTGCATAAAAATATTGCACTGTATTAGAGGTATGTTGATATATTACAAATCTCAAAAGCTAGATGGTAAAACTTCCACTTTCAGTCCGATCAGACTAAAAGATGTTGACTACTAAAACAGTCACTGGTACAGCAGAAAAATACTACCCAGCATTCAGACTGGTGTGCTTAGCTGTAACTGATTTATTTTGTATATTTATTTAATTGCAAGGGAGGCTGAGGCCTGGTTTTAAAATATTATAAATATTTCTTGTAGATTACTGGCTAAATTGCAGGTTAGGCAGAAAAGGGTGCAAATGCAATTCAGTATATGAAAATGCCTAGAAGGTAATGTTAGTATATACCTACCATATAATTCACAGCTGTTCATTCTGACTTGTTCTTTCATACATTCCTGAGCCCTGGGTCACAGAGAAGTGAAACTGATGGTGACTTGAGAGGCTGTTTGTTTCTGCAGCTGGGTGTTTTGTTTTCTGGATGTTTTCTACTTTTTTTTCAGAGCCACTGCAGCTAGAGAGGATGATAACTGAGTTTTGTTCATGAGGACACTTTGAAATCACCAGAGGCACGGTGTTCACTAAATAAATGGGCCTTAGGTGCACTAAATAATGCTGTCAGTGACTAGCTTGTTCCTGCTTACTTAGTAGCCTTCTCCTCATTTTCTAAAAATTCTTGGTATATGGGCTTGATTGCCAGCCTTCTGTGTCATATCAGTTACTACCCTAATACTCCACAGACTGGTTAAATTGCCTTGGGCAAACTGGAGGATAGAGGTATTTAATCAAATTCCCTGTTACCCTGAACTCAAAATCTACTGGATGTCATATACACTGAAATAAAGCTACATGATTATCTAAGGATAGCCATTATAGATTAGTATAAAAATCCCATCCATGTGTGAAACATGTTCGGTGAAAGGCAGCAGCTACCATAACACAACAAGAAAAGAAAATGTCTCTATCGAGCCTTGTGTAAAGCATGCTGTGATCTGTAACATCGCTGTAGGCTAGGAGAGATGTGCTCCGCTTCTGCGGTGGCTGTAGATTATGTTGAGTATAGAACAACATAAGCCGTGTGATGCCGTCTGGTGGTGGTGTTGGTAGTTACCCTCCTATAAAGGTTAAATGAATAGACAAGGGGGAGCAAATATTGTCGTAGTCCTCCCTTGCCTGCCTAAAAAGTAAACAGAAAGGCTTCAGTGCTGCGGGGTGGGCAAGGAAGTATGGTTTGCAGGGGAATTGAACAGCGGAGCGTTGATGGGATTTCTAGCACATCCTAAAACTGCTTTCTGCTGCTTCCACGGGGCACTGAGGAGCAGTCTGAACTAACACTGTCCTCCCTCTGAAAGTGTTGGCATAGGGTCATGATGTGGGCGAAGGTGGAGCTAGGGAGAGGGTTTTAAAAACCATTCAGCAAAGCTGTAAATTACAGTAGTCTATTGAGCTGTTCCAGTTTGCATCCAAGACCCAGCAAGTCTCCTGTGACCCGTTGCCTTGAAGGCTTGGAGGAATTAATTGGAAGGAATCTGAGGAATTAATGGAATTAATGACATTGAGATTGAGTTGTGCCTTATATGCTATACCTCTCCAGACCTGCATGTGTGTATTACTATAAACAGTCTTTCTGACGGGCTTGTCAAAACATCAAAGTCAAATAAAAATGCTGGTATGCTAATTATCAGCTTGAAATAGGCCATGAACCCTAAATAGGCCTTTGTTAGGAGTATTTCATTAGTTTAGTTCATATTCCTATTTAGTTGTTAGGAAAAAAATACAGACAGGTGTAGAAAAAAAAATAAAATAACCCCCAAATATAGAAAGAATTATAAACATATAATTTTTTTGATAGATATTAGATTGTCTTGAGGTGTCCTAGAGTGCTCAGGTGAGTATGACCCCTTCCAACTGTGTTCTTGAAGTCAGAGTTTGGGAGTGGTAGTAAAGGTCTGTGGTACCTTTGGTCAGTTTGCTTGGTGTCCGAGCATCTGTCTCTACAATAGGGGTAACAATACCTGTATTCCATCAGAAGGTAGTGGGATTTAATGTCACAGAATTTGTGTAGGTCTGGGTAGATTTGAAGTGCTCGACAAAGCAGGGTAGGTGCATGGCAGAAGGTCTGAACTCAGCGAGTGAAAGGAAGGAGCCTTCAGTCTGCTTTCTGATCTGCTAAGGAAAGCTAAGGAGTGCCAATAAAATAAACTAGGTTTTTCAATGAGAAAAAAGTAAGTATAAATTTTGACTTCCTTTCAGTCCTATTAAAGAGTAGGAGATGTACTCAGCTCTCCTCTCAGCCTGGAGCACACTGGAGCAGAACTGAAGTTCTGTGCTACTTTGATGTTCCAGACAACCCAGTTTCTTCCCCATCCTTCAAAAACAAATTGAACCAACCAAAAGCCCTGTTGCTGAGATCAGCGCATGATCTAAGAGCGAAACATGAATTCAGAATTTTATTTTACTTATTCTTTTACAAGACAATTTGGCATTCATCAGAAACCTCCCTTTTAAGCGGCGGTGTTGCCACTTTGAGAGTGCAGAAGGTCTTGGCTGCAAAAGTTGCCTGTGGGTTACGGCGATTGCCTGCGAGGTACTCCGCGTTGGCTCAGCCGCTGTCAGCGCAGCCTCTCACCGTGGTCCCTCGGTAGCTCCGCGCAGGAGTAAGCTCAGTTCAGAAAGCCATCGTTATGCAGAGGCTGCAGGGGAGGGTGGAGGAGAGGGACGGGCTGCTGGAAGCTAACACGGGGCTGAGGGAGACTGGCAGGGTATGAAGGTGGTGGCAGCTGCCCCAGGGGGGTTGGAGGGGTCTTACACAAGTCTCGGCAAACAGGTCTGGGCTGGCCGCTGGGCGCGAAGGCCTGGCAGGCACACAAACCCTTCTCGCTGAGCAGCGCTGCGCGAGGCTGCGGCGGCGTGGATTTTGAAGGTTCCGTTTGTGTTGGCTGCATTCCTTGTTCTCAGAGGAGGAAAGGCTGTTGCTGGGTGGTAGCTATTTCAACTTGAAGACGTGTAGCTGCCTGGGAACAGCGTGCTTTTGTTTCGCTTTGTTTCTGGTTTCTTCTCTGGTGGAAATTTTATTAATTCATTGTGATTATTTTTAAGCATTTGGCAGAGATGTGAATAGATGCGTTACTTCTCCAGAAGGCTTATGGAATAGAATTGCATAACTTTGTACTTTTCCTATGCAAAGCAGCATAAATTTGATGTAAATACAGTGGCGAGTCTCTGAAAGATTCCTTGGTTTCTTCCGACTCTGATTTATACCCAGTGAAATCCAGTGACTATAAAATGATCTCTGCTGCTATGAATTGCCTCACTGAGGGATGAAAGAGGAGAAGCTTGGGGAGAGGTACCATGGCAAAGCAGGAGCTGAAAGTCCTGTCCTGGGAGCTCTGTGTCAGCAATGTGTGCTGAGCAGCAGGTCTCTAATCTTTTAAAAGGTGCTTGTGAGCCTTCCGGAGAATCATTACTTCCTTGTTTCTATGCTGTTAGGCTGTTTAATTGGCCCCACTTTTTTTTTTTCCTGGATGTGATGAAAATAGGTACAGCTGAAAATAGGTACAGATGGAATTCCTCTGAGGCAAGACCAACTTTTGTTGCTAGATTGCTTATAGGATTAGGAAGTATTTCTCAATAGGTTTCTAGCGCTTTCTGTGTATATATCTGTTATTCAGGGAATTATGCCAAATTCTGGTGACATTGGTTGAGAAGTGAATTCCAACAGCTCTCAGCACAGAGGGCTCTTCTTTGCCTTCAGTCAGGGTAGCTGCTATGCCTGTGTGTTGGAAACAGCCATCTAGTTCCCTCTGACGTGAGCATCACCATTACAGCCTATGCCTCTGTCATGTTATAAACAAGATGGCTGTAACGGGTACTTCTTCCTTCAACTGATTTGGGTTAGCAACAGTTGTTAAATGTGGGCACTTGTCTATTGCTTATGCCTGACATGAAGGAGCTTCGTGCTTTCTTTGTTAGCTACAGTGATTTTAGTACCACATGGAAAGCTTACTTTTGAGTATCTTTGTTAGTTAGGCCTTGATTAAATACCAGAAGTGGTGTTTGACTTTGAACATGGGAATTTCATTTATTATAAGGCTTTCTGCTTGTGATGACTGGACTCTGTAGAGTACTTCACATTACTGTCATTCTTCCCCACAGAAACCTGAGATGCTGGGGCCGGTGGCCACTCAGCGTGGGAGCATGGGACACCTGCTGGGACGAGTACGGGGTGGGTGTGGTGATTTGCTTCAATTTGAGATGATAAACTGTTGGGTTTTCTCTTCTTCATTTGGTCTGTATGAGCCAAAATAGTTTACATTTTGTAAGAATGAAGATATGTGTATATATTTAATCTCCTATCAAAGTAATAGTTGTGATAGAAATATGTTTGGTTTGGTCCTGGAGCCCAGAACTGTCTCGATCGTGCAGCAGCTTTCCACCAGAGAAGCCCTCTCTCCTGTGAAGTGAGACCCTGTGGAGCATTGCTGCGGTAGCCAGCTTCGTGCACCCACTAGCTATGAGCATTTGAAATTCTCTCTTTCTTGTTTAGGAGCTCTCAGTATTGCAGTTCTAACTTTTTCTGTCTGTATCTCCCTGATTTCACTGAAAATGCTCAGTTTTAAGGAAGTGTTCTTCCTTGTGAATTTTTGGTACAAGTCCTGCTGAGGTTGTTGACAACTATTGACAGCTTTTGTGGCAAATGGCTACTGATGCTGAAGAAAATCTCCCTGAAGAAACAGAAGTTGAAGATAAAATTAATACAGTGCGTAGCTTAGCTCAAGATCACAAATACCCTCTTACTATGACAGACGATGGTAATCTAGGGTTCTTCCTGAGCAGACCAATGCCAGTCTCCAAGAGCTGTAGCAGGTTCCCAAGGAGAAGGCTGCAGTTTTCACAGGTGTTTGAAGCATGGTGTTTCACCCCAGTTTTCTCCCTGTTCCCTTTTTCTGTTTCCAGGCTTGCTGCCTGCCTCGTCTGGCTTTGTGGTATTGCTTGGTGCACTTTTCTTTTGCTGGTGCCTCCACCGTAGTCACTGTTGTTTGGACCCGTTACTGACGGCTTGAATGCCTGCTTTAAAAGCTCTGTGCTTCAGGGCAAGGGAGAAGTGCCGTCTCAGGGGACCGGTGTGAAGAGTGGCTGGGGACCCATAAAACTTGTTTTCTGTCTCCTCCAGCATGTTGAGTCAGCATCCCAGCCCTGCTGACTGTCACTTGTACTTGGTGCTCTCTAATGAGATTGCTTGAGTACAGTGAAAACCACAAAATACATGGACTAATAAGGGCGGAGTAGTTTGGGATTATTGCAAGTGTCCTTGGGCTTGCTCTCCCTGCTCAATAGGAAGCCTTTAATAAGAGTATTCCTAAATAGTGTTACACGGGAAATGAGGAATTCTATTCCATGCTTTCAACAAACAGCCATTTCATGAGAGTGGCATTTTTTTTTTTTTTGCCCCTTGGTACATTCCAGAAGACTTTATACCTTTGCTGGTTACTGATTGATAGTTCTGTGCTGAGCTCCCTTTAATTTTGCAATAAACTAACAAGGAGGCTGAGACCACAAGTTTACAGAAAATGACTTATTTACTCAACTGGATTTACAAAGATGACAAAGTCAGATTTAGTAGTTTCAGTGTGGTCCTAGGAAGGGCAGAAGTAGTGCTTGAAAAATTGTACTGTATAAATAACCAAACAAAAAATAGTTTGCTTATTCTTCTGTGTAAAGCAGTCATATTTCAGTTCTTGGGCCAGCTTTCTCCCAGGACCTGCAGAGGCTTTCCGCATGTGCAGGAACTGTGCTATTCCCAACAAATGGCAGTGTTGAGAGTTTAGGCACCTGAAAGAAGTATTCTTAGTTTTCTAATGTGCTTCCAGAAAACTGGCATCTGCTGGAGTCACATCAGTGGAAAGAGATTCTATTTTCACAACAGCATGTAAAGATATCAACAGAATATAAACAGCAGTGTTGACTTCTGGATTAATCTTAGAAGTAGCGATGATCTGTCTAGAACATGAACACCGTTTTCCTTGAGAATTTTTTCTTTCCATTGTTTTCCCGGGTTCCAGCACATATAAAAATTGAGAAAGTGATCAGAAGAGTAGGCATTTTTTTTAAGGTGTTTAAAATTAGGATCCTGAAAGTGCATTCCCATTGTCTCCTTGCATTTATCTCCAGGTTTTCTAACTGTAAGGAAAAGGATTCTTCTTGCTGTCGTAACACTTCTAATGGTTAGAAAGAAGGGGCTATTTTACAAAAGAAGGTTGCTGTGCTGAAGTAAAAATCTTCATAAGATTGGGAAATTGTGTGGTCAGTCAATGGTGTGGTATTTTAAGTAGTAGACTTTTTCCCAGAAATGATTTTGAAATTTGAATCTGAGTGTTTGTAATTCTGTCGGAATTGGAAGGCTGAGGACTGTAAATTTTCACTTGTTAAATAGCTAGCTTAACCAGTCGCCAGTGAACAGGCTGAAAGGTTAGAGGCAGTGGTTCACCGAACTCCATAGGAGACTCTGTGGGGCACGTTTCCAGTGTTACTGAGCTGTCTGGCTGACCTTTTCATCTTTTTTTTTTTCTCTTCTTTCAGCAGTGGAGGGTGTTTTCCATTCATGCACAGTCACTGGCTGAAGAAGCCCTACACTCTTCAGTCCTCACAAGGTAGAAACAGAAAGCAGTAACGCAACCTCCTTACCTGTTGGCTCATGTCAGGACACAGTTGTGTGTGGAGAGGTGTAATGTTTTTTGTGACTCTTAGTGCCTTAATGGTAATGAAAGTACCTCTGGTAACAAAAATATTTTGTTCCGTTAGTTGGTGGTGGAAATAGGAGCTCCTCTTAAAATACTGAGTATTTTATTAAATACTATGTATTTTAATAAGATGACTTTAAAATATCACGTAGCAACATTCTCACTGTTGAGTGTTCTGCTGGAAGATAATAAACTCATGATTGGCATTGAACCTCTTAAGTGGAAGCTATGCTTGGCTGGTAATGATGTCCAGTTTCTAACAAAAGCAACCACAACAGAGGTAACTTGTCCTTACCTACTTAGACTGAGGACTTGGCAGGTCTCCTGGACTAAACAGGGTAAATCTAATCTGTACTTTAATGGCAAATCTCCAATGAAAAGTTGAAGAAGTACAATTGCTCATTCAATACAAGGCACTATTTCTAATAAGTCTGCCTGGACTTGTGACCCCAGCCTGTTTCCAGGCTCAGTTCAGCAGTGCGAGATGGTTTCTTTCAAGTGTGGCACCTAAAGGGACCAAAGGGAGATACTCTAACCTTCTTCTTCGTAATGTTTGTGATTTGTAACATATGGGATCATTAAGATCATGACTATTATGACATTCTGTGCACACATATATGAATCAGAGTGTGAGACTCAGCTGATTCTGTCCATGCACAAATGTGATTACTCATCAGAAAGTCACACAGCGGTTTCACTGTGTACCTCCTTTGTCTGCCTGTGTGTGCTCTCCAAATCGCACTCAGGCTTAACTGTTGCCTCAGACACCTATTTGCGGCTCTCTGAATACGTTGGACCATTTCAAAGCATAGCAGAATGGAGTGTAAGCACGTCTTTCAGGTTGGTGAAGGAGACTTTGGGGAGAAGTCAATACATTCTTTAGATATGACACTGGAATTGAGTGGTGTCAACATTCAGGGCTTCAAGGTGAATGTCCGTAGGATTGGGGACTGCTCAAAACATAGGTTCTTGTTTGAATGGCACTATCCACTGCCAGAGTATTGGTGACCAAAGTTTTACTCTGGGAAAAATAAAAGAAATGGTAGCACTTTCCAGTAAGGGCATGTGATTGAAGGTTTGAAGATAGATGTATGTATTCAGAGGAGTTCTCCAAGTCTTAACTTTTTTCTTTGAAACTGGAGCTCAGTAAGGGCCAGCTTTTTTCCTCTTGTTAGCAACTTGTAGCTTGTTTGAGCCAGTGAGAATTTAAGAGCACTCTGCACACCTGCAGAGTGAGGTTCAAACTGTACTATGGTAGGTGCACAAAGTTGAATCTTGGCTGTTTGATAATAGGAGTACCTATACCGATGGAAGAATTTTGCAGTAAGTGAAGCTGCAGAAGTGTGACAGGGATTTTTATGTCAAATTTAGTGCTTAGCTAACAGCTCTTGGCTTGTAGTCATGGGAGAACCAAATCTCTGTGTTGGCTCTGCAGGCTTGCAGAAATGAAGACTAATTTTCGGTTAATTCCAAAATAAGCATTCTGTACATGCATATGGCTTCGTCTCAGAGGAAGTGTGCTTATTCAAGATAGTATTTAAATATGTATTTAAGCAAATGTTTAACTATCAGTGAAGTCATGGAACTAAGAATACGCTTAATTCCCATGCTTAGAGCAAGGCAGAGAGGAACATTTACTTGGGTAGGACTCTGCACCTTTGAACTGATGTCTTGAACAGTATAACAGGGTATTTAGGATATTGTTAGTATTGAACAGTTATTGAAAGACACGTCAGAAATGGAAATCTAAGTTCAGAGACATAGCTTGAGTTAAACATAGAGTATGAAGAAGATTTACAGTCTTACAGCGAACAGTGCTGTGGAGTTCCTGGTTAAAGAGGAGGCCAAGAAAGCTGAAAGATAAAAAAAAAAGCAGTTGCATTATTCTTGTTGTTCATTTTTCTTTTGATTTTTGGAGCCTTTAAAGTTAGTTTCCTTTGAAGGAGAGCAATATGAAATATGGTGTGCTTAGGTCTTTTTTTCTTTTGAAAAAGATCCTGAAGCACAGTAGCTTTTCTTTAAAATGTGGTATATAAATAATAAAAGATGTGATGGCACAGTGCAAAGATTATCTTGGCACAGGTCTGGGATGACTGCATTGCTTACAGAGCTTTTGACACTTGTGAATGATGTGATCATTGCAAAAGTGTGCCAATGAAAACTTCATACCCCGCCAGCACGTGTGCGTGTAGAAGTTTGTTAGTGTGTTTTGTGTCAGCTCATTGTCTAGTACCGGATCGAGGAAAAGCTTCAGCGTTGTACCATGTTGTTGGTGTGTCTTATGCCTGGTTGCCAGCAGAGCATCAGTGGACAAGTGGGGCTGTGGGCTTTGTGACGCAGTGAAAACGAAGTAAAAGCAGTGTTAAGAAGGAAAGGTCTCGCATCCTGTTCTTTATCCCTCCTGATTCATGGCTGCCCACTCCTTTCATTTGCCTTGAACCAGTTTTGATGTTCATCCTATCACAAGGATGAACTCACTCACTGAAGTGGAAGATAAGTACCTGGCAAGAAGAAAGGAAAAAGTGGCTTTTTGCTTCTTTGTTACTAAATTGAATCTTACCATGTAATCAGGACAGCCAGCAGTGTCTGCAAGGTGTTATGTGTGCCAGGCCCTTTCCCGCTGCATTTGGGTACTTATGGGTGCACACAGCAGCTCTGGGGGAACAGCAGCGGGGTGTGCTGCGTTACTTGGGTGTTTGCTGTTGGCAGTATTGCAAGTGGTACCTAAGGAAGCTGATCATAGGTGTAAGACCAAACAAGGCTGTTACAGACCATACCTGTGTTCACCACAGTGGCTGTAAATGCCCAATCCCAGAAGGTGCAACCTATGGTTAAGCTGGGCAGGGTGGTAGTAGCCAACTGAAGTCTGTTCAGAGCTTGCAGTCAGTAGCAGAAGAGCATAAGGGACATCACTGTGGGGCTCTGAAGGTGTTGAACTCCTGTTGCATAGATGAAGATTTGACTTACAAATTTTTCAATTTAGTCCTGTTGATACAGTCTGTAAAGCTCTCGGGCACCACTGTGCCTGTTTATAAGCACAGAGATGGGTGGGCTGAGTGAGCAGGGAGGACGAGTTGTGGTCTTGGTGCAGGTCGCAGACTCAATCACATTGCTGGCAACTCATGTCACACAGCCTGAAGGTGCAGCACCCACAGCACCACCACTGCTGTTACGACTCCGTGGGATCTTCAAATAGAAATGGGGAGTGGGTTGTATAATGCTACTGAAGGTGTTAGAAAGCAGGAGGAAGCCATGATCAGCAGGGGGGAGGAGCAGTGGAGGCAAGAGCAGAGAAATTCCTCTTCCTTTTAGTGATGGCAAGCTGTTAATTTATTCCAGTAGCATCATGAAACCGCATCCACAGAGTACCATGTAGGGTTCCTTTCTCCCTTCCTCCTGTGTCAAATACAGCTGAAGACAGGTCATTAATTTCAAAGAGAGTTTGTTTGGAGTGGAGTCTGTTCTCAGTGCAAGTAGAAAGATCATTTTGGTTATTTAATAAAAAAGAAAGTAATCTCTGAAGTTTTTGTCAGTCTGCAAAGTCAGAACCAATTGTAATTGCGGAAACTGCAGCTGCCTAGAGATCCAAAGCATTGGGAGATAATTGTGTTTATACCTATGCTCTTCTCTCTGTGGTGTTCGCACTGTTTGCCTTAATGCTTTCTGTTATTAGAAAAAAGTATATGTTCAGAGGTGCAAGAAACTGTTCATCTCTTGCAAGCAAGACCATTGCTCATGCTGTCAGAGGAGAGCACTTTGTGTGTACTACAGTCTACTTTTCAGAATCTTGTGATCCTGAAAAACACTGAAAAATCCTCTTGTGTAGAGACAGATAGCCCTGTGAAATTTAGTACTCTTGTGCTTCAGATCGATGGGGATGTATCCCTGCAGCACCTTTCTCCCTGGCTCTGTGTTTCAGCCAAAGGAAGAAAGTGTATAAGTTGTGTGGAAATGACTAGGAAAATAGCTTTCCTATTTGACTATGAAGAAAATGATGCTTTTGTAAGGAGCATCAAATTGTTCATTGAACCATGAAGCTCTTCAAAACAGTAGTTTCATTTCAGGTGGCTGTATGTATTAACATACTGTTGTTTAGTATTTCATCTTTTTAACAATATCCCTTTTCCTGCACTTCTTGCAATTATCACTTTCAGCTTCTGCAGGTCGTTCAGAATTTTCTGAGTGTTGAATTTGCTGAACGTCAGTGTAGAGGGTTGCCTGGATGCTGCTCCTGGAGGATTCCAGTCCTCACCTGGGCTGCTCTCTGCCTTCCAGTAACCATCAAAATTCATTTCCCTTCTCCCTGTCCTTGTCTGTTTGCAGGTTATCTTGACGAATCAGATTACCACATCATTGAGCAATGGCCTTGCGATCCAGGCAGACCTGGTGTCTCCAGCTGATGATTTGCCCCTGTCTGAAGGTAAGAGATCCTTTCTGTTGGAACTGAAACCCTATACTGACACAAATCCATGTTGTAACTTGCAGTCTTCTGTTGATATACAGGTGTCTGTGAGGGTCGAGTTATCAAGTCTAACATAAAACAAACAAAATTATTCTTCAGTTTCTCTGAAAATCCATTTATAAATAAAAAGAAAGTAAGTGTATTAACTAAAAGGATCTGACACTTTCGAAGGACTGGGAATGAATTTTCAAGCCATGTCAATTCTGTAACATGTTCCTCATCATTGCACTTTCGTTCACATGCATTTAGAGCATTATTTTCTCAGTCTTCTGAAGCTGCTATTAGAGTTAATACACAGACTAGGCTACAAATTTGGTCTTATCGAATGATTATCAGTGATTCCAAAGAGAAACAGCCTGTCACAAATGAAGGAGAGCAAATAATCAGCCCTGTCCCTTGCATTAGGCCTATCTGGTTTTCAAGTACAGTGCCTCAAACTGCAGCTCTCAATATTATGTGAATGTAATATGACATTTTGTGTGATGCCATATACTACTTTATGTCTTCATGTTACTTTTTTCTGCACAGAATTAGAGACAAGCACACATTTTTGGGGTAATAGAGAGGACTTTCTGTGCTAAGAAGAAAAGATAATTCTGAATCAAGGTTTGCAGAGTAATACAATAATTTCAGCTTTCCTCACTGGCAAAGAGTAGTCAGAGTAACCTCAGTCAGGGACAGATGCAGAGAAGTTTGCTATTTAGAGTTCAGTTCATGCATAGACCCAAATGTATCATGTAAAGCAATGCTCATCTTTCCTGCAAAGGCATGATAATCATATGTAGACTTCCTGCTTTGTATGATATGGGTATTTCCCCTCTTTCTCTCCTTATTGCACTGTCTGGTGGTTCTGGTCAGCTTCTCTTTGTTCTGGTTGATCACAAGCAGCTCTCTCAAGCTGTCTGACTTTACACAAGGACAGCTTGGTGGCAAAACCAACTAAGCGGTGGTTAAAACTGGCGTTATTTCTGCAACTCATCTCAATGGACAAGAGAAAGAGGCTGAAGGTAGATTAAGCAGAATGTCAAAGAGTAGCAAATAACTTCAGTGCAATGCCTTAACACTGATTGATGTGTTTACTTCATAATTTTGTCAATAGGAGCTTGAGCAAAGCACATCCCATTAAATCATTTTGGAATTGTACTTGTGGGTTTTGTTAACTCCATCCATTGCCAAAGTATCTCTGAAGTTCATTGCTTGAATATCGCTCCCTACGTCTGTCAGAAAGAGTTGAAATTTGGTAACTGTATTTGGAAGAGGAAGACATCATTTTTCATCTTTATGATTTCCTTCTTGGCACGAAGTTATTGCACATTGTCTCATAAATGCTCTTGATCGCAGTACTTGTGCTTTTCTTTGTCGTTTGGAATTGCTCCGTATGAGCTTCCTCTGGAAAGAAAGGCGTAGCTGACTCTGAAGTGGAAGTAATAACAAAATATGTTCTCTGTAAAACATATTTTGCCCTAGTGGTTAAAATATTTCAAGAGTCTTTGGAAAAAGCATGGGATAGTTGTAATCTTTCTAATTTTGCCTGCAAATATGAAAGATTCTCAGTGATGTCTATAAGCCATAGTTCAACAGTACTCTGAAATCAGGACCATGTAAGAGATGGTATGATGATTTTTGTAGCAGTTACAGCTTATTAATGAAGATATCATGTTGTGTCGAAACTCTGTACCACCATTATTTTTCAACTTTTAAACCAAGAATGAGTTAAAACTTATTGGTGTGCTGTGTGTGTGTTGGTTTCCTTTGTTTCTCTCATTCCTCGTTTTTAATCGATAATTACCACTGAGGTGATAAAACGTGCTAGCATGACACTTGTTGAAAATGGAAACTCTGTTTAGCTTTAGAAAAAGAGTAGCACAGGTAAGAGCAATGCAGACTCCTTCGGTAATTCAGGTTTTATCAAGGGATGCAGAGGTGATTGATAAACTTTTTTCTTCTCTCCATTCCCTCTTCTGTAGACTAATAAGGTTTTCTCCTTCTGTCTTTCTTATCCATAATATGGCCTGTGCTGTCTATCTGTAAGAAAAAGCAGAATTTCTGACCTGAACAGCGTTTGATTTCCATGTTTATCTTGCTATCATAAGATACAGGTGTGGCCAGTGTTTTTCTTTTCTAACATCGAGGTTTTGAGCTTTCCTGCGAAATTCCCTCCTAATTCATTTCACGTTAGCTGTTGAACAGCCTGAAAATAGCAATACCTTAATCTCCTGTAAATCTTGGGTGCTTTAAGAATCCTCAATTAATTAGTCTTCTAGGACTAGTGTGATGCTCATAATACTTAACTGCTATTTTAGAACTGTAGAATTCGCAGGAAAGAGTAGTTATGTGACTAGCCCAAGTGCACAAAGTGGATGTGTTGCAGAGGCAGGAATAGAGGCCAAATTCATGACTGGGTTCTTACCTTATTCTTCCTTTTCACTCATCGCCATCTAAAGCTGAATTTGAACCAATGACCTAGATGTGAAAGGACCCATAACACATTATTAGTCCTGTAAGCAACTCAGACCCCTTGGTTTATATATGTCTAATATGTTGTTTTAATCCTATCTGAAGTGAGAGTCTTGTCACTGTAAATGGTTTGCTAAAAGGGTAATTTTTCTTAGAGGCAGAAATGAACATTTCAAACTGAATGTGTTATTAGAAAGAAATGGAATGTTACAGTGGCTTTTGTTTTTGCTTCTGATTGTGCTTTGGAAGGGAATTGCTTGGGTTATGTGTTAGATGAGGCAAGAAACCAAGGAAGCTGTTTGTCTGATGTGTGATAGAAAGTTAATCTGATGAACAAGCTGAAAAGATATTGTCAAGCTGTTTCAGGCTCAAAGCTTGTCTTCTGTAAAATTGTAATCTAGTGCATGAAAACTTGTGTCCTAAAAATGTGAGATTTTTATTGAGAACATTAAAGGCTTTAGAAAACAGCGCTGTAAAATCCCACCCCTTACGAAGCAATGTAAGAACTGTTGAGCTGTATTTGTTGGTGGTACTTGTAGGAAATAGTTATGTCCAGCTAAATTCCCAGATTTATGTATGCACGCTTCTGCTTCAAGACTGAAAACAAAATGCTTAGTCTGGTATAAATTAAAGTGCTGAATAAAATACAAAAGTTTCTGTACCTGCGGGCTGAGTCCTTGCATTCATTTGGCCTTTACATACTTGCCAGATTATCATCTGAAGGAGTTCGGTAAGACTAATAATGTTTTCCTCCTGCTCTAAAATTCTTAGGCATATAAGGCTGTCAGTTCTTCCCTAGGAAGCAAAGCTCAGTTTTTATTTGTAGCCATACTGTTCTTACGCAGTCTTCTCACAAACCCTGCCGTCACAGGCGATAGACTGGAGCATGTTGTGAATACTGCGATTTTGTCTTCATCCTTGCTTTATGAAATAGCCTCTGTTTAGCTCTTCCAGTCAAAAACAACTCTGAGAAGCCTTAAAGTTATTTTTAGATTGCAGAGATGATCAGATGAGCACAGGACTATCGCTAGGCTTCAAAATGTGGCCTGAAGAATTAATGGTTTGTTATTTAAAAATGTAAAAAGTAGTCCTTAACCCAGTTAAAGTTTTTTTTTACCAGTTAAAAAATAGATCTAAGCTACATTAGGCTAAGTGAACAATAGAAATGGAGTGCAAACGTCCACAACAAAATATTTTGTATGACTGTTAATTGATGTCTTTAAACAAGTTATCTGCGGCTGTGACTGTACTATTTTTGTTATTTTTGCAAAGTTCACAAGGTGGGATTTTACCTAGTGTAGAGGGTCATTAGAAATTAATTCTAAGCCTGTGTGTTTGAGCACTAGCTGGATGGTGAAATTTGTGTGTCTCATTTGTGTGCTGTGAAGAGACAGGACAGTGTGACCTACTTGAGGTCCCTTCTAGTCCACCAGTGCTTGTCCTATGAATACATCTGCCAGCTGCAAGCACTAACTTCCTCTGGCAGACAGCAAAGCCAAACTCCATCTTTCCTGGAGAAAGCTCAGGGGTTTGTTGGTATGAAGCAGAACAGCATCCCTCCCCAGCATGCACAAAGCATCAGGCAAAAAAGGGAATGCTGTCTTGGGCTTCTTCAGTCTCAGCTAGCACTTTCAAATATTTATTTGGAAAAGTCAGAATTATTTTGTGTTTAAAATTGTCTGTAAACTTACGCTAGCTCTGGGGAGGCCAGCGTTCAATCTTCTGTCATTTGTATTCATCAAGCGTTTTGTCATAGCATTGTATATTTTTAGTGCACGGTGTGAGCAATGAGTTTAGTCTGACCTTTTCATCTTTGTTGCTGTGATCTTGAATTCTTTTAAGCTGTTGAGCAGAAGTAGGCTTTCGTGTTGTGGAGACTGGAGAAAACTAAGCTACCATAATATCTCCCACCCACAGGATTTTCCTACTTTAGTTTAGGGAAAGGAGATTTGAAGCTGGAATCTTTGACTTCTCTGCTTTGCCCTTGGTCTCCTGTCAGATTGTGGTTAAATAATTTTATTCTTCAAGCGTCAGTTTACCGTTGTTGTTAATATGGGGATATATTTTTATTTTTTGCAACTTTTTTCCTTGCTTAGTATTTCAAGATATTTCTGTGGGAGCAGTAATGAGTTAACCTGCTGTTCATCCCAAAGACCAGTTCTGTAGTTTATTACTTCTCTTCCTTCAAATCCCTCTTTTCAGTCCTGGTGCCGAATGGAGAGAAAACACTGAAGGAATTCCCGAGAGATCACAGGCTGTTGGCTGGTCTTGGTTTGTTTATGTATTGATTTAGGTATGCAGTTATGCTTAAGCTTAGATCTGCAGGTGACTTAATAAAAAGAAAAAGGAGTATTCTGTGAGAACACAAACATACCTCTTTGTAGGAACCATGAACTTATGAATGAAGCAGCTGTTAAACAAGTTTCTAAAACATTTCCTCCTTGAAGTTTTAAAGCTAGTGCGTGCAGA
>Ga0181612_123962_pt1 | contig 18118 bp, 6 predicted proteins | sample HoacroProtozoa21_FD_119630 | JGI IMG/M metagenome (GOLD analysis project Ga0181612, IMG submission 119630) | Hoatzin crop microbial communities from Cojedes, Venezuel. Combined Assembly of Gp0051906, Gp0051904, Gp0051908
TCTTCTCTTCTCTTCTCTTCTCTTCTCTTCTCTTCTCTTCTCTTCTCTTCTCTTCCATTTTCTTGTGCATGTCCCTGCAGTTCTGAACTCAGATCAGACATGCTCAGATCCCCGGTGTTTCCTTGCTGGAACAGAGATACTTCATTCAGCATCCCTGCAGTTGGCAGACTTGGCTTTGGGCATTACAGCACTGAACACTACAAACATTCTGTTACTTGCTGGAGCTGGCCTCAGGCTCCTAGCTCATGGTTGTGGTTTCAACTAGTTGACAAAGTTCCTTGAGAAAAGGAAGACTTAACATTGCAAATCATGAAGACTTTTGTGGCTTGAACTCTAAGTTATTCTCCATTCATCACTCAGAGACAGCTTTGGCAGAAGAGTATTGCTGGCTTGTGCTCTAAGTGGTGGAATTAAAAATTCTGAAACTGCTGAAATCCTCTTTCGAGCCCAGGGATTAATAACGTGGCTGCTGTTAACTGGGACTGCTGTTTCTGTGCCACAGTGAAGAGACCAGCTACTCAAATACTCAATTATTCCGTCAATGTATTCCAGATCTCTGGGCACCTTTCCTCATTCTCTTTTCTGTCTCTGACTGCCTCTACTTTGTTGCATTTTCTGGTACAGATTCCTTGTGCTCAGTTCTGTTCTGGGGCAAGGACAATATGCTGCTACAGCTACACTGAAAAACTCTGAATGTCCCCATTTTACACGTGAATAAACAAAGAAATTGAGCCGAAACACAAAACAATTCTGAATTTTCTGGGTGCACTTCATACAAGCCAAAACTGATGTGGAAAGAGATCTGGATTGTTTTTCTTTTCGGTGACACTGATTGTTTTCTCTTGCTGTTTCAGGCTTTATTTAAAAGGTCACAGTGGAACAGCTGGGAAACAAAGTAGCCTGATCTTACATGGTGCTGAATTCAGTACGAAAGATGCTGACAATGACAACTGTATGTGTAAATGTGCTCTCATGTTGACTGGAGGTGAGTACAAGAACTCTGAAAATATGTAGTATATTGATAGGAATGTACTCTGTTTTCCTAGAGCAACCATGGATGAAGTTGCATTCATGGATGTGTAAGTACTGTGTGAAAATTCCTTTTGTTATTACTACTCCTGCTCTCTTCTGTATACATATTGTGGTAGTGCCAATACCTCAAGATTCCTATCAGCAGGGAAGGGATTACTCAGAGATGTAGTCAGTATACTTCTGCACTGAAGCAGCTGCAACAATGTTAAGGAGGAAAGCATAAGTTAGTGTTATTGCTGAGGTAAGAAAGGCAAAGTAAGAGAGAAGAAGCTGAGACATGAAGAAGGGGTAAAGAACTTTGTGAGAGATGGGAGAATCAACTAGAAAAAGACGAAAGCAATGCAGGGAAATAGATAATAGAAGGTAAAGTTAAAAAATAATCAGAATCTGGTCTTGCAAGGTATTATCTATTTCACTTAGGTGTGATTCTGTTGTTGAAATAATTATAATGATTCCACTTTCTGTCTTACATGAGCATAATACATATAGGCATAGTTAAGGTAATGGCTAATTCATTCACCTGTGAAAGACTAGAACTGCAACCCCCTGTTCGAATTGGGGCACTTAGTTGTTCTGAAAGATTTAAGACAGTATCCTTAGTGATCTGAGTCAAACTGCAGAAGGAAAGAAAGAAGACTCCAGGTGGAGAGAACACAGAGAAGTTATACTGGGACAATTTAAAGCACCAAGTCAATCTGACTGTCAGCAAGTGTAGTGTATATGACTGATATTTGTTCCCTCTAATGCAGAGGAGGATTATCTGAGAATATCTCCCCATACAGACATTTAAAGCTCTGCAAAAGAGTGAGAACTTTCTCTGGCAAAGCATGCTCATTTCTAGTTCCTGTATAGGCAAGCTCATTTTTATCTCTAGGACACCACACTAAAGCAGAAATCTTAAATTGGGAGTCTTTGGTTCTTTGACTATACAATCAAAAAAGGCCTTTATCTTCACATCTGATCTTCCTCGAAGACTCTCCCTCAGTGACTTCTAACTTTCCTGGAAAAAATCCTATAGCTTATAAATTATTCAGTATTTTGGATCAGACTCTTAAACTGATATTATTTGTGGTTACTGGCACTCTGACTGAATTCAGCTCAGGTCACAGTCAGGCGTATATGAGCCTCTAAAGCTATCATCTGCTGACAGAAGATGGGTTCCCATCACTGGGAATTTATATCAAATGCACAACCTAGTTCCTCATTCTCTTTTGCCGATTGGAAATGACCCAGTTGGGAAAGTTTTAACCAGCAAATTTTTCAAACTTTCCTAACTTCCTCTAGTGATAGCTTACTAAAAGTCATCATGGGAAACTTCTTCCAGTTGACAGGCGAACAAACACTACCTTTCCATTTATGTAAGAAAAGAAGCTAACCAGGTAGTTCTGGAGACACATAATGGATAAGAAGTCAATAGTTTATATTAATTATAACTATTGACCTTTACCTTTAAAGACCATGCTAAATGGTCTAGGGAGAAGCTCCTAAATGTGAGTTGTGTCCGTGTGGAAATGCAGACTCATTCAAGTACCCAAGATGCCTGGAAATACCTCTGCTCCCAGACAGCTAATTCTGGGAGTTGAGGGTTTTGTTTATTTTTCTGCCCTGACTTCTATGGCAGGTCAATGCTCCGCTAAGGTCAGCCTGCTTTTGAACAATGATTCCACAAGGTTCACACATATTTTGCTGCAGCATTTCTATAAATCAACAGGAAAACCCCATATTGGAATATACTGGTAGCAAATGAAAGGAATAAGGAGGAACGGGGAGAATTACCAAAGGGTGAGGAAACCACAAACAGAACAAATCACTACAGAGTAAAAGGAGATGCAGCCAGCCTTTGGAGACAGATGAGTCCAGTCTTTTGGACTAGACTCTGAGTACTAGTCTTTTGGAGACAGGCTGTACAGCACTGAGTAATTTGTAGTTCTTCAAGCAGAGAAAGACTTTAATGATGCTACAGTTCTCCTGAAACACTCTGCTGTGCTTTGCTCCTTGAAATGACTTTGTCATTCCTTGAGAAATACCAGAAATGGAATTAAATACCAAAATATTTATCTAGTGAGTAGATTTCAGCTTTGTAGCATGGACAAAGACTAATTAAGAAAAGTAGCAATGATAACAGGTTTTGGAAAACCTCTTTTTTTTTTTCCAAAAGATATAAGACTCTCTGTTAGTTTTGGCAACATCACAGAGAGGTCTCTCATGATGAATGATATGAAAACTACAGGCAGGTTTCTAGCTATCTTGACAGTATTTGTGAGTCTGTTATCTCTATGAGGTGAACTGAATATATTTATGTCAGGAAAAAAGGCTGAGATAAGCTGAAGCTCAAGACTGTGATATGGATATAGTCAAGGCTGAAAATAAAAATGCAAGAAAAACCCACATTTCTCTCTGTGATCTCACCAGTTGTCAGTTTTATTTGGTTTATATCAGAACTATTATTCTCTCTCCTTTTTTCTCTCCTCCCTCTTCCCCAGGATAAGAAATTAAATACTGGGACAGTAGTACAGTAGTATCAATAGAGTTTTGTTTGCATGTGTGGGGGTTTTTTTGTCCATTCAAGAGCCACGCTGTGCTACTTGACTGTATCTTAACATTGATTTTAGGGAATGGCTTCAAAGTAGATGCATGCGCTGGATTCTTAGCTCCTATGAGTATTACACGGTAGTTAAATGTTTTTTGTGCCTTGGAAAATTTAAACTAAGCATGCTTGATTTCCTTTAAAGGGAGACAAAGCATATTTATTCAAATAATGTCTTCATTTAAACTTAACACTTGTCAAAATATTAAAAAAAATTTATATCGTGAAAATACTTGTTAAAAACTGGTATGATATCTCAGGCCAGCAAACTGAACAAAATGTTATATCCCCATATCCTTTCAAGCATTATTCTGAAGAGTCCCCCAGTGAGCTACATACACACCTTTTTTGCAAGAAACTGCACTTAAAATTCAACAAGCTGTCACCAGAATGAAGCACTGAGTAGGTGTCCAAGGCGCCTCAGATGATAGACTTCCAATCAAAGAGTACAACATCTCTGGTTCAGATTTGTGGATTCAAGGTCAAGTTAGAGCATCCTGCCAGGATACCACCTGTCAGCTGAGCCGCAGGAATTGCTTGTGCAATTGTTTTGAGTCACTGGAAAGTGACTTATGGTAACCTGGCCCATAGTCAAGGAGCGTTAAGTTGATTTTCTATGTCTTGTATTGGCTGCTGTCTGAGATGTTCACTCAGGAATTAACCTTGCTTCAGGTGATAAGCGAGAACATTGCTAAACTTCTAATCTCTGAAATAGTTTGACAAAGTGACAGTGAGACTTTTGAGATTTCTTGCTAGGATTGAAACAGCATAGAATTATTGAAATAATGTTTTCAAATTTACTGGAAGCAGAGTTCCATCCAGCCGCAGTCTCATGTCTCTGACAGCAGTCAGCAGATGCCTCAGTAAGAGCATAAGAACAATGCAAATAAATTATGCTTCCTCTGAGTATTTTCCTAGTATCTTTGGCATCTCAGGGGCTTCCCAAGTCAGAGACAGTTCCCACGTATTTAGTAATCCTCAATGGATTTGTCATCTATTAGGTGAGAGACTGCTCAATGACAACCCCAAATGGTGTTGCACTCCTTCCCTGTTGTTTCATTACTTTTTTTCTCCAAGTGGTGAATTTTAGGACATTCTGGCAAGAATTCTGTAGAGGATTCTTGCCATGACTTGGAGGTAACTTCTTGGCTGAATACAGAAATATGTCTGTACATTATCCAATTAGAAAAAGTCACAGTTTCTCTTGTATTTTGTTTGAAACAAAAACTTCGAAAGTAGCAATCTCAGTACACTTAAAAGTATTCAGCTTGAACCCCTGCATATACATCTACTTACATAGGAAAACATCTGGTTTTTTGTTTGTTTCATGCATATTGTTGCTCTTATAAAGAATTTACTTATAAAACACCAATAATGAAGTATCTTTTGTATCACCTGACATTTTGATAGGAAAATATAATCATCATGCAGATAAGAAGTGTTTGGAATATTATTAGATTTATGCTAAAAATGTTAGAAATATTTCACTAGGCATAAGGCTACTTAACACTTTTAACAAAATCATTACTATATTGCTATATTTATTAGGGTTAAGTATGGACAATAGTAATAAAGTATTAGGAGAATATCAAGAAGTGACTAACTTAAAAATTATTCTGTTGATATATTTAAAGATCAGAACATAGTCACCAGTCTGCAAGTTTCATGTTATTTTTACCTCATAGAAAGGTGATTGTAAAAAGAACTGTTTTATCCAGTTGATATGAAAAGCTAATGCCTTTTCATCTCATAACCTGACAGCTAAATTCTGATTTAACCTTCAGAATGTCAAGTACCAATTGCTAAGTGATAGTCTGGTCAATCTGACACTTTAACAAATAAAATAACATAGGCCTGGAAATGACTTCCAGAGATCATTTAGTCCCTTTCTAAGACAGACTCTTTTCTACCTATTTATTTCTGTCTTTCTGTTCATCTTCAAGATTTGTAGTGATAGAGATTCGTTCTCATAATATAATCTGTTACTGAGTTTGGTTACACTTAATATTTCTAATCTTTACTTGTTGATTAAACTAATTCTATGATAATCTAAGTGTGGTACATCTTGTCCTGTCCTCCATCACTGGAAAGAATAGAACATTCCTTTGCAATCTTTTGAAAACCTACTTTTTTTCAACTGCTTTTTTATGAATTGGAAATTGTTGGCAATCTGTCTTTTGCATTCTGGACTAAAAAACCCTAAAACTTCCCTATTATGTTCAGTCTTTTGGACTCTATCCAGTGGATCCACATATAACTTGAAGTGTCATCCAAAACTGCACCCAGTCTTCTAACTGAGAAGTTACAAATCCACTCTATACAGTGGATCCACATACAGCCCGAAGTGTCATCCAAAACTGCACCCAGTCTTCTAACTGAGAAGTTAACAATGTAGTCAGAGCCTAGGTATTACCATCGAACTTCTTTAAAGTACAGAATGTCAGAAACATTGAAGTCTTTCATAAAATAGTTATTAAATCTTTTGAACAATGAAGACTATTTCAACGTTTTTGCATTAGAAAAGGTTCTTGCTGGCTTTGTTGCCCAATGAACTAAATTTTATGGACAAACACAGAGGTATAGAAATAAATATTGGCTTTTCATAGGATCCATTTATCCCATGAACTCATACAAATGTACCATTCAAACATACTGTGGATCTTATTGAATGGATTGTATTGATCTTACTGCATTTGGAGGCATTCAATGTACTCAGGTGGGAGAGCAGAGACAGATTAGTTAACAAAGTGTCTGCCATCAAATGTGCAGGGTTTACACACCTATTCTCCTAGTATGTAAAAGACAACTAAGAACCTCTTACCAAACCTGAGTGATCATGAGCAAGTTCCCAATGCACACTAGATTTACAGCACACTCGCGAATTGATGAGCACTATGTTACTAACGAAGAATTTACTGTATGTACATGCTTAATTACAATTTATACAACCAGCCAAAAAAGAAAAGCTGTTAGCTTTGGCATAAAAAAGCCTTTTTTATGTTGCTTTTGACAAAAAGATTCTGTTGTATAAAAAATAACCTTGTGACTTCAGGAAACCTTTATAAAAGATGGACATGTTTTTTTCTTGTAATATCATTGCTCATTTGAGCAATACTCTTCTATTAGGAAGTTTCCTTGCAAGAATTTGTAGAAATTATCTCAAGACAGGTTCATATTCAGCCAAAGATATAGCACAAGCAGGTCTGAACTATCTGGTGATAGGTGGCTGAAATAGGCTGAAGCATTCAAAACACATTAATTTAGTGAAGAGAGCTGACATGAAATTTAACAACTTGCGAGAGTTAATAGCAATGCTAATTAAAGACCAAAGCAGAAGAGTCCACAAAGAACGAGGGGGCCTTAATTGCAATAATTGCTCAATAAGCAATTAGTGACTTCATGATCACAACAACTTGAAGAAACTACCTGTGTTTCTGAATAAAAACTCTATTAACTGTCTCATGCAAGCCTCCTCTTTACCACTTCAATACTCACTTTAAAATCTTGCCTCTGTTATTATTTCTCGTAACACCCACACTTCATGATTCTCATGCACAATTCAAATATCCCATGGAAATCATTGCCAAAAGTTATCTCTAAGGTTAAAAATCTTACTGCTGTTCAGAGAAGACTTGATACTTACTTGGGAAAGCTGTTACCATGTAGCTAAACATAAACAAGAATCTTTGCAGGAGGAAAACCCTGTGAATTCTGGGGAATAAACCAACATCTAGCTACTGAGAGCCTTTCCTTGCGTCAGACTGTCTCATAGCTCTGGACCTGCTTTATTTGGTGTTTTCTGCAGCAGGAGTGCTGCAGCTATCTCTTTCAGAAACCTCTGTTTTACATTCCCTCAATTCCTCATGCCTACCAAGAAAGACACTGCTTCCATTCCTCTTTCCTCCAATGCACAAGGCATCTGAACATTTCCATCCATTCAAAGATGTGGATTTTGGTGTTGAGACATGCAGTAGGAAGTCTTGTGATAAACTGAGGCCCTATGGGGAACAAAGAGTTTTTAGAGGATTGCAGGGGAGGACGGAGAGAAATAGTCATATGGAGAAGAAAAAACACTTAAAAAATTATGACAGAGAGAAAGTAAACCAAACATTTTAATGGAATATTAAGAATATTCATACACTCTCACTAAAAGGAAGAGTATATTAGAAAAACAAAAGGTGCTTATTAAAGTACATTTTGAAAGAAGTATTTCTTTAGAAGAAATCTATGATGAGAGATTTGAGCAGGTTCTCACAAAACGTTTATAAAATTTTGTGTTTCTTCAGCTCATTCTGTTTTCTGTGTAGATTTTGTAGGGCACTGCTGAAAATCTTCTCCCTGAAAAGAACATTTACACATCTATTGCTGTTCCTTTAAGATGAAATGGTAACTATCACAGTTTGCCATGTCTTCATCCCAATACCATAAACAGAACCCAGCTGCGTCTGTGTTGCAGCTTTGAAAAATGAGGATTAGATATCCTCTGTTTAACTTCATCTTAATTTTCTACAAGATTATACTCTGGTTACAGTAAAACATCAGCTGTACAACTTTTTCTTTGGTTATTGTCCCCTTAGGTATAACATTGTAATCAAAGGGAGGTCAATCGTATCAAAATAGAGGATTGCCAGAATTCATCTGGCGTAAATTCTTCCCTCAAGATTTCATTATGAAGTGTTACTTCTGAAAAAAACCCACTAAGTATTATCCAAAATCTAAGAAATTACTTTACAAGACTAGAAACATAAATTACTTGGATCTGAATACAAAGCACAGAGTAAGCACTAGATCTGAAGGTTAACCACAGTCAGTATGCTATCAATAGCAGTGAGACATAGTTTAAAATACCTTCATACAATACATTTATTATAGGTACATAAAAGACTACCCACCAAATATGATGAAACTGCAGGATTCACTGGGACAGTGCACGTTGTCTAAAATGAGTGTCTCAGAGTCTAATTCCTTTTCCGAAAGTCAGAGTGGGAAACACACTGAAAATTTAAAATTCTGCATTTCAGTCTACGGTGGCACCTGCAGAATTCAGTAGCCACTTGCCAGATGACCAGTTTGCCTTTACCAGTGATACTTGATAAAGGCTTGCAGAGGATCCTGGGAAGATTACAGTGCTGTGACATGTAGGCTGAAATAGCGTTTTAAACAGAAGTGACATTTAACCACCAAAAGCAAAAGCCATCACCTGGTGTTTATGAACTTATGTGCCTTCATGCATGAAGGCAAATGTTGATTACAACCATATTACATAGAAAGATGCGTAAGACCTTTGTTAAAGATTCACAAAGCCTGTAGGTCTTACTATGAAAAAAAACCAGCAGAAATCTTTCCCACAAATAGAGCTCCTAGCCATTGATGTTAATATATTTTTGATATTGGGAAAATTGGCTCTTTGTAGTCTGGGGATTCTTTCTGCCTTCCTCAGTCTGAAATAAGCATATTTCTGTTAAATTACGTAGATATCCTGTAAGGTGTTGGAGAGAAAATTCTATTCCGATCAAGATATACAGCAAAACTCCCACTACTTTCAGTGGAGTTGCATGTCACTTAGTTTATCTTTACCAGTTTGTGTTCTGTAATCTCGACGTTGCCAAGTTTTGTGTTATACGGAGTTTTCCTTAAAACTCTAACTCCCATGGCAATTTAAAATTCACCTGAACAAGAAAAGATCTTGGGGATGTAGACAAGAGAGTTGACTGATTACTTTCACCTTAAAGCAACAATATAAAATTGATCTGAAGATTCACACTGTATTTCACCACTGACTCCATTTTCTCCATTGGTTAAAGACATATATACATGCCATCACTGCAGAAGTCTAAAGGTGAGATGACCTTTTTTTGCATATTGTTTGCAACAAAACCTGCACTTCTAGCAAGTTTGAATTTTCTACATTCAGTCATACAAATGGTAGCAAAACCTCTGTCATTGTTAGTAACATTCACAAGTACTTGATAAACATTTCTGGTTTATTTTCAGTGCTATGTTAACAGAGCACTCACAAAGGTGAAGGTATGGCTCTCTTTGGCAGAGAACTCAGGTTGAGAAGTTCCTGAGCTGTTACACTTCTATTTTATCCTAACTTTGCAGTTTATTACTCTTTCAGTTATGCCAACACAACTATTCACAGGGCCGTTCTGTAAACCAGATTAGTGATTTGCCCTCTGAAAGAAAAGTTCTGCTTCTTTTTCTAAATTTGTGTCACCTCAGTTTTCAGAACAGTCTTACAATGCAGCTGCTGGAGCAGTGAACTAGATGGAAAAGCATCTGGACAAGACATTTCTTGCCCTGTCTTTCCAGTAGAATACAATATATGCAATTGCACACAGAGTTCAAAGGGTTAATGAGTAGGAAGCCGCATCTTGCTGGGAAAGAGCAGGCAGGAAAGAGTGGCAGAAAAGGCAGTTAATTTTGTAAGCCTAACTATGACATCAGTCAGTAACATTTTAAATATCTTTTTGTAGTCAATGATACCCAGGTAGCTAGTAATTTTCTGCTACCTGTAGACATGCAAATGAAGTGCTTATAAACCTCTTTTAGAGGTTCTCTTTGCAGAGAAGTGAAAAAATGTCAGATGGATCTGAGTGAGGACCCTCCTGATGCTGCTGACCCAAAAACATTTGGCACATTTCAAGATCAAGATTAGGAAGCTCAAGATTTAATATAGGTTTTCCCATTCAGAATAAGATTAAGGATTGAACGCACTGTTCTGACCCAAACCGTACACGTAATGAATATACCATGACTGAAGGTGACCATACCGTCACTTAAATGTATGCACAGTCAGGTAACCATCTAAATCATCTATCCATGCACATAGGTGTTCAGACTGTCAGCATCCTACAGTGGTATAATTGTCTTCTTCACTTGGTCCTTCCATTCATTAGCAGAGTCTTGTTTATAATTTTATCATAAGTCTTAAAGAAAGAGTCTTCCTGTTTCTTTGTACACCATTCTGAATACTGATTGTCTATTCCTATAATTTTGTAATTACTATAACAGGTCAGCACCATCATACTCATGACCCATTGTTTACTAGGAACATCTAAACTGAGATCAAAAGCAAACGGTCTGGACAATTGAACAATCACAGTTAAAGCAGCAGAAAAGGACCAGTAAACAAAATTCAACAATGCTTATACTCAAAATAACCGAACAACTGATGTTATGCAAAATATTTGTGAATTATCATATTTTTCTGAGGTTTACATGAGATTAGTGAAGTGTAGTGCTGTCTAAACATGCAAAGCACTTTGTCTTTTTTGTTCCTGCTTCACACACTGCGTATAAAAACAGAATGAGTTAAGAATTAAATGCTTTTCCAACTCCATAAATACAACTGTGCATCCTCCAGCACCACTGGCTACAGAGGGCACAAAAGAGAAAAAAATGAAAATACACCCACCAGCACCACACCAGTGTTATTTATGAGCCTGAGAATACCAGAATACTATAAAACAAACTAAAAATGCCTAGATTAATTAATACAGATTCATTGTTTTTCTTCTTAATGTTTTCAGGGTGGTGGTTTGATGCCTGCGGCCCTTCCAATCTCAATGGGATGTTCTACACAGCTGGGCAAAACCATGGAAAGCTCAATGGCATAAAGTGGCATTATTTCAAAGGCCCCAGCTACTCCTTACGCTCCACCACCATGATGATTCGGCCCTTGGACTTTTAAAGGCATTCACCGGTGGATCCCAGAAGAAACCAGGTTGATGCTGCCGTCAGCAGCATCACTGTCACAGTCTGAAGGAAAAAGGTGAAGGGCTTCTTAAAAGCAACACGTAGGGATGATGTAAAGTCTCTTCATTATCACTGCATAACCTGAAAAAACTGTCCAACAGCCACCCCACATTTTTATGACTGGGGTCTTGGTTTAGAAGAAGGTGGCTGCAATGATTTTCCAGAGAAGAACAACTGGGTCTGGTTATTCTGCCTGAATCTGGTGCTTGTCAGTGGATGTCCTTTCTTTTTTTTTAATAAGAGATGCAAAAGCATACTGGATTATTCAGCAACAGCTTCAGAATTTGAAGAACTGAAATGTATCAACCACGGTCTATTGAGTAGAATGTTATTGAGCAGTGAAATGCCAACAATATACACGTGAAAAAGGATTATGGAGACATCTTTGTTAAAACTCATCTTAAATCACTCAAGGTGACCACTCCAAATATTGATTTTCTTAACTGAACTGAATTTGAATGTTGGATGGATTTATGTTAATCCCACAGTCAAATAATTTGTGCCAATATTATTTTTCATTAAATCCTTTAAGGACAGTTTTCTCATAAATAACTGAGTCAAATGTACGACGAATGATAAGGGTAACAAGCATAAACTCTTCAGTTGTTCTGTAGAGGTAAATCAGATAATTGACATAATCCCTGAGCTAGGATTTATAGTGTGATAACAAAAGTAGATGTGTTCTGAGGCTTTTCCCTTCTTTCGTTAAAGGCGATCTGAATGTCATGTAGAAAAATTAATGGAAGGTTTAGAGAATGTGAAATATTATCCTAAAGAAAATATGGGATTTTTCATGGAATATTTCCATCAAAAGTACACAGGAAGGCAAACTGTTAGGGTATATAAAAATTACATAAATTCTTAGCTTAAGGCAATGGATTCATTTTACAATATCCTTGCATGTGCGCAATTTATCATTAATTATTTTACTTTTTTAGTATGTTTTTGTGAATATCAGAAGCATGCCAGTTCTACACTGCGCTTAAGCTACAACTACAAAAGATACTCATCAGAACTGTATAGAAATAAAGAATTGTGAACTTGTAAATAGCATGTTTATATTTCCTGTAATGGTCATTTAATTTGTACAGACAGCCCTGACCCTAATCAAAGGGTGCAAAGCCTTGAAAGGATATAAATATTAAAGTAATATTAGAAGACTGCTTACAGGTTGTTAACAAGTAATTTTGTTATCTTACAATGTTGCAGAAGTGTGGGGTGAGATGCAAAATTCAGCTATTCAGAAAAGGTAAAGTTCCTATAATAACAAGCAACAAAGTAGCTGGGTGGCCCATGACACAGCTCTTCCCATTCACAGCCTCTTATGATTTAGTAATATGAATAAAGTCTATCTTGGAAAGTAGCTTGCAGTCATTCTGCTTCTGCTATACACAAAAGGAAGACGTTTGCCCTGATTGCACCGAAATCAAAAGTAACATTCACATCAATTAAATCACAACCAACATGACACTCAAAATCTGAATGTGGTGAGTTTACTGCTTGTCTGTTTGTTGCTTTACTTCATTCATTAAACTGTTCCTGAGATCAGGCATGGCAAAGATCTGATTTTTTTTAAAGAATGATGATAATAGAGTAACTGATTTTTTTTGCTTTTTTTCCTTTTCTTTTTTTTTGTCCCCTTGAAGTTTTTCAAACACCTCTTCTTAAAGATCACAAGGCCCCAGAGAGTTCTCTGCTTTTGTTACAATTTTATATTTGTTTGGTTTTAACTGGGAAGATCTTTGGGTTTGTGTATTTGTATATATTTATATATATATTTGAAATAATCTTGCCCAAGAGTTAATTTGCTGTTTTCTGCAGAATAAGTTACCAAACTACTCCTTACTCAGCAGTTTCTTCACAGAGCTGTTTTGTCTCAGTTTCCAGCAGTGTTTTGAAAAGATTTTCATTTATGTGCAAAATATGTGGTCTGTCTTCCTGCAAATATATCAAAAGATGTATTTTTGCAGATATCCAAGTTGGGAATGCCTTTTTTGCAGATCCCATTTCAAAAGGCAAAACACGTTTAGAATCAAAAGCATGATATTTACTGTTTATTTATCTGGATTTGAAAAATTGTGGATTTGGTTTCCTGTGCTTTATTATAAAACATTTTTTAAAATTGCTGAGTCTGTGATTTGCTTTACTTTGAGTGTATCTTACTGTGACAGGCTGACAGCATTTTACAAGCCATCATCGCTCCTTGTAAGAAATATTAATAAATTTAAACAAAGCCTAGGAAGGGAGTCTAATTAGAGTTTGTCCAGAAATCAATGTTTCTAAAGTTTTAAACCCATATTTCAGTAATTATTTTTCAGTTCCTTGATTAAAATCATGGGAGGGACTGTATTTCTCATTTTAACTTCAAATCATACAACTCTCTATCAATCTTTAAATGTTTCTTGAATTCTATAGGCAAAAATACAAATTGAAGTACGATGCTTGTTTCTCTTGCCGTGTGATATGTTCTTCTGTCATCCATTTGATCATGTTGCATGACAGTGACAAATCTCCTTTGAGTTCTTAGCCAGAAATGCCTTTTGCTCCATTTGTATGCCTTTTAACACTACAGGGATCAGTTTAAACGTCTCTTTGTAGTCAGTTTATCCTCATTTTCTCAGGAATTTTTGCTTAATTGGACTTGTTCATTGTGTTCATTGAGACCAACATAATTTTTTAAATCAACATTAAAGCTGTGAGGAACTACATACATAAAAGCTCATTTTGCTCCTTAATTTGAACATGTATGTATTGCATGAATTGAAGAGTTACTGTTAGTAAAAAAGTTTTTTCTAGATTTGATTTGTATTAAAATATCACTTGTTTTGAAAGATACTAAGAAAATAGTCAATGACCAATGGTAATAGTAAGGTTACTATTTACACTTCACATAAATTCTTCTTGTTTTATAAAACAGGAATATACTAAATTTTTTTGAATCAGTAGATGTGTTTTCCATAGCATGTACATCCTTAATTTTTAATATCCTCTGAGGTTAGAAATGTAACTTTAATGCACACTTTTCTAAGTGCCCTAGCATCCAGTACTGGCCTGTTAAGTAGGCAAGTCAAGTACATTTATAATCATCTGTACAACAGGTTCCCAAGACACAGTTCCTTAAAAAACCCTTCCAGCTATGATGCCAACTTTCTTCTCTACAGAGCTGCAGCTCAAACCACAGCCCTGACCATGCCCCATCCAGCTTCATCTGGGATTGGCACAGCACTCACTTCTCCTTTGGGAAGAACAAAACTGAAACAACAATCACAAGACCTGAACTCTCTAGGTAGGATCAAGCTTAATTTACAACCAGGCTGCACTGCAGTTGTGCCAGAAGGCATTCCTATCTGCCAGTTTTTACATGAGCTGGACAGCTTGAGGAGAGAGGCAGCAACCCCTGAATACAGCTAATGCTGCAAGCATTGCCTGACTCTGACCTGGGGTGTCACACAAACACAAATCTGTATGTGTGAAGAAAGCTTGACACAGCCAATCAAAATGACATTTTTAAAATTTTATCTAGAGGATCTGTAATCTCAAGCCAAAGAAAAAAAATCCAGAAAGCACCAAAAATTAAGTAAATGAAAAATGCAAATTCCAGCAGGAAGGGAGGATTAAGGGATAGCATATGGAAGGTAGAGGAGCAAGAGCAGGACAGAGACAAGGATATGGAATTGTAATAAGGAGAGGGAAAAGACAGACAGGCCAGGAAGAGTCGAAGGGAAGGGATTACTCTTGAGACACAGCAGCTCTGTATTTCCTGTGCCACATCTGTCACACAGTGTAGGAACTCCCTTCTTCTCCAGGAGTGTCCAAACTCCCCTCCTCTCTGGCTCCTGCTCAAGTGAGCAGGAACCTATGGGTTTCATTTGCTTTTGCATGCTTTGAGGGGGTTGGTTTGTCTGTGTGTTTTTTAGTTATTGCAGAGGGAGAAATGTAGTATGGATCTCTGAGAGAATGCACTGATTATGGTGATGTCATGATGGCTCTGTAGCAAGTCCTCTTAAATGGAAAAATTCCTTTAGAAAATGCTGTATTCTGTTGTGTGAATTTGAAGTACTGATAATGAAGTAGAACTTAGGCCCACCCAAAATCTTGTGAAATCATAGCCTTTATTCTTCCACAAGCTAAAATTTCTGTTGGGATCATACCTTATTCTCCATATAAATGGTCTGTGCAGTGTTCTGAACCAGTGAGTTCAAGTAAAGAATATTAAAGAATGGATAGATACTGTAAATGCGACTCCCCAAAAAACAGGGATACATTGAAGTGCATAAAGGCCCAGATGCCAGTCCTGTTTTCTGGTAGAAAGAATCTGGAACCCCAAAGTGTTACTGTAAATTTTCATTCTCTCACTGTGCTTCTTACTTGTCTCTCATTGTAATAGTGCCCCTGTGCCTCCTTTTAAACTGCTGACAGTGCTTGCCTTCTGCTGCACAGAAGTAGCAACAAGAAGGGAAGCACCACATTGAACAGAAGACCAAAGACCAGCAGATGCTTGTGTTCACAACCAGAACATCACTTATGGAGAGAGCAAAACCCGTCCCCACCAAACCACAGGGAAGTAACCTTTCTTGACAGTCATTTGCTCTGCAAGGCTGTGGAGGGAAGAGTAGGCACATAGGCACGCAGAGGACCTTCTCTTGACTTAGGCAGTGGATCCTTTGCCAGGTCAACCCTAGGAGCCCTAATAGGACCCCAGAAGAATAACTCATAGACGTTTGCTTCAGCCCAGTAGGAAAAGGAGAGGAAAAAACTCTGAAACAAAGAAAAGGAAAATTGGAGAACCCTGATAGACTGAGACAGGCCAGAAAGAATTGAGGAAGACTGTGAAAATGGCAGTTATAAGATAATACAGCTAAGAATGCAAAGGAGTAAGATGAGGAAGCTGAAGGAAAGGCCAGCAAAAGAAGGAGGTCAGTCTGACAGAAAGAGTATAGAGAAATGACAAATTAAAAGCACAGGAAAAATAGGAAAATGAAGATTTAGGCAGAGGAATATGTGAATAAATTTATTTGTGGATAATTAGTATCCGCTTAAGTTTTCAAAGCCTGAAAGGAACAATGTCGCCATTTTACTTTCTGCTTTTCCATTTGCAATGCAACGGAGATGCATTGACATCTGGTAAAATCTAAAGCAATACTTAAAAAGCAGTCGCTTCTTAGAGGAATTTTTGGTTAACATGCTGTCTCAGAAACAGTTCATGCTTTTAGCATGAGACAAGAATCCACCAGTAGATAAATCAGCTTTGGATAATATTTACTCTTCCACTGAAAGATGTGGATCTCCATCCTTTTGGAGCCCTCTCATGCTTATATTTAGAATCATTGTCTGATCTGAAGGAAACCACAAATCTCAGACCTGATCTCATTCAGCTGCATTGTCGAACCACTGGTTTGTTTTCTTTTGAGAGTGATGGAAGAGAACTCCTGGATAGATGTTTTACTCTTCTTCTTTTGAAGCAAATCTTTCTCTTTTTTTCTTTCTTTTTTTTTTTTTTTTTAATGTAAAAGCTGCTGCTTTGGAGTTCATCTTTCATCACCAGAGATAATAGTTTAATGTCTCTTTGGTAGCTTCACTCAGTGCTGTTCGTTCCATAAAATCTCTAGGCAAAATTCTGCTCCTGGACTCATGCAGTGGTTCTTGTCTCAAACCTTCCACGCTGTTGTCATGTGGAGTCAGTATGACACAGCCAGGCACCAATACTGTCCTTTTCGAGGGGTTTTGTTCAGTGCTTCCAGGAAATCTGGAACTCCTTGGAGCTACATCAGTGCAGGTCCTGGGTCCCACAAATACTGGCCCATCCCTGTGCACTGACCAGCAGCTGCCCAAACTTTACTGGCTGAAAGCCACATCAGAGCTATCTGTACCTTAGTCCAAGCCACGGGAAAGTAATCAATCCCCATGTTTCCCTCCTACTCATTTCTCCTGGAATAGCTCCCTGTCCCCAGAGTGGAGAGGAGCAGGTCCCAGGAGCCACCATGACGGCAGTTTCTCATGAGGTGGTGTCTCTGAAGGCCTCCAGGCTGTGCGCAGTGTAAAGGAGCCCCTGTGGGGTAAAGGTGCTGGCTTTTAGACTGCCTGGTCGCAAGGCAAGGATGACAGAAATATATGTTAGTATTTTTTAAAAAGTATGGCCTTATTAACCAAAGGCTTTTCCACTAATGTATTCTGTTTATTAGATTAAGAAACTAATGTCAGGTTTACCACAGGATGAGTCAGACAGTCCCCTGAACACGTAGGTGGAAATGTGTCTGATGTCACTCCCAAAGGGCTGATACACTCCTCGCCTTTAGCGTGTTACAAAAGCTTTGGTGTTTGTTTAGAGTTTTCAAGGCTTTGAGAAAAGGCAATAATAAATACATTGAATTTTGCATTGTAAAAATAAATTTATGAAAAAGAGCAGTTTTGAGTACCCAACAATGTTAAATGAAGACATGGACATTTACCTCTGTGACTGTGTCTATGGGTTTATTAAGAGAGGTTTAAGCAGGACCCAGCAGCTCTGACACTTCTTCTTTTCCATTGTGTGATTAGAAGAACTACCTCACTTTGGTGTAATCTGAAATACATTAAATGATACTGTTGCTCATCAGTGAGTAATGCAGGAAATCAAAGGAGATATATAAGGTAACTAATCTGTTCAGGTTAACATTTTACACATGTAAGTACTCAGAGAAAAAAAAGCAAAAATTCTTATATTTTGAGTACAGTTAGGTATAATATAAATATATAAAA
>Ga0181612_135222_pt1 | contig 18118 bp, 20 predicted proteins | sample HoacroProtozoa21_FD_119630 | JGI IMG/M metagenome (GOLD analysis project Ga0181612, IMG submission 119630) | Hoatzin crop microbial communities from Cojedes, Venezuel. Combined Assembly of Gp0051906, Gp0051904, Gp0051908
ATCTTTTTCATTGTATCCGGTTTTAGGGTTTCACTTGTCAAATATAAGCATTTTTGCGTGGATTGCGTATCGCTTTTGCCTAATTTTTCGGAGAAAATGCCTCCCGCCTCGGCGGAGGGGCGGTAACACTACTTCTTGCTAAAGAACCACAGTCCTGCAAAGGTCAGGGCCCCGTTCAGCATCAGCAGCTCGTACCCCATGTGGTAGCCGCCATAGTGTACTGCCAGAGCCGACAGCACATAGCATGCCACGGGCGAAGCCACCGCCACCCACGGCACGGCAGCCTCCCGCACCTTGCGATGGGTAAACAGTCCGAAGGCAAAGAGGCCCAGCAGCGGGCCATAGAGGTACGACACAATGGTGTAGATGGCATCGATGAGGGAGGTGGAGTTCAGCGCCCTGAACGCCAGTATGATAAGGACAAACAGCAGGCACATTGCCACATGCGTACGCCGCCGCAGTCGCCGGTCGTCTTTCCGTCCGCAAATGTCCACGCAGAAGCTGGTGGTCAGCGCAGTAAGCGCCGAGTCGGCACTGCTGAACGAGGCCGCCACAATGCCGATGGTAAACAACACCACCACGCCCATGCCCATGCGACCGGTGGCCGCAAACATAGGCAGCAGCTCGTCGGACTGTGCCGGCAGTGCCATCCCTTGCTGCCGGGCCAGCATCATCAGCAGGATGCCCAGCACCAGGAACAGCCAGTTGACGGGCACAAAAAAGAAGCCGTAGGTACACATGTCTTTTTGCGCATCGCGCAACGTCTTGCAAGTCAGGTTCTTCTGCATCATGTCTTGGTCCAGGCCCGTCATCACCACCACCACGAAGATGCCCGACAAAAACTGCTTCCAAAAGTTTTGCCTGCTCATCCAGTCGCCGAACACAAACACGCGGCTGTGCTCGTCGGCCGCCACGGCCTGCAAGGCCTGCCACACGTTCATGTCCAGTGCGTGTATCACATGGTAGGTTATGAGCACCAGCGCAGCCAGCAGGCAGAAAGTCTGGAAACTGTCGGTCCACACCAGCGTCTTGATGCCGCCCCGGTGGGTGTAGAGCCATATCAGAGCCACCAGCACCACGGCCGTCAGGGCAAACGGCACGCCCAGATCCCTGAGCACAAACACGTGCAGCAGCATCACCACCACGTAAAACTTCACCGCTGCGCTCACCAGCTTCGACACCAGGAAAAACCACGAGGCCGTCCGGTAAGCGCTCTGCCCCAGTCGCTCGCGCAGGTAACCATAGATAGTGGTCAAGTTGAGGCGGTAGTAGATGGGCAGCAGCACGTAGGCCACCACAAAGTAGCCCACGATGAAGCCCAGGCACATCTGCAGGTAGGTCATGTCCACCTTCATGGGCATGCCCGGCACCGACACAAACGACACGCCGCTGATGCTGGCGCCTATCATGCCGAAGGCCACCATGTACCACGGCGACTTCCTATCGGCCCGGTAAAAGGTCTCGTTGCTTCCGCCGCTATGCCGCAGGGTCAGCCTGCTCAGTCCCAGCAGCACCAAAAAGTACACCAGTATGGTCAGTAAAATTTCCATAAGCCCTTAAAACGGATGCGAATATAGCAAAATAAATGCGGTTTGTTGCGTCCAATCGGTTTTATTCTTACCTTTGCGGCACAATTATCCTGCATATATGGAAAAACTGTACCAGCATTACCAAGACTTCTTCGGCCGTGACAGCCGGCCGCAATACCATATCTTTGCGCCCTACCGCATCTGCCCCATCGGGGCGCATATCGACCACCAGCACGGCCCCATCTCGGGGTTTGCCTTCGACCACGGCATCGACTTCCTCTTTGGCGTGACCGACGGCGTGGTGCAGGCGCACTCGCTCAACTTTGAGGGAGAGGCGGTGATTGATGTGACCCGGCAGGTGGAACTAGATGAGCGACAAAAAAACTGGGGCGACTACCTGCGCGGCACGGTGTGGGCGCTGCAGCGCGACCACACACTCCGCCATGGCATAAATTGCGTCATCAGCGGCTCGTTGCCCGTAGGGGGACTCTCCTCCTCTGCCGCCCTGCTCTGCGGCCTGACAACCGCCCTGGCCCGGGCCAACGACATCGTGTTTGGCAAGGAACAAGTCATGCACTACGCCTCGCTGGCCGAGCGCAAGTACATAGGGCTCGACAACGGCATGCTGGACCATGCCTGCGTGGTGCTGTCCGAAAAAGACAAGCTGCTGTGGCTCGACACCCGCAGCATGGAGTACCGCCTCATACCGTTTGGCGGTGGCGGCCCGCTGCCCTTCAAGGCGGGAGTGTTCTTCAGCGGCGTTACGCGCAAGCTCACCGACACCGACTACAACCTGCGCGTGTCGGAGTGCCGCACCGCCGCCTGGATCATGCAGGCCTACGAGGACGTCCCGCTGCACGAGTTTGGCGAGGCAAGGCTGCGCGACGTGCCCTACGACACGTTCCTCAAGTACCGCGACGTCATGCCGGCACGTTTTGCACGGCGCGCCCAGCACTTCTACGAAGAGTGCCAACGGGTTGATCGTGGGGCAAAAGTTTGGGAGGAAGGTGACGCCAAGGCCTTCGGACAACTCATGTTCGAGAGTGGCGAAAGTTCCATACACAACTACCAGAGCGGCGGCAAGGAGCTCATCGCCCTGCACCGCATCCTGCGGCAGACCCTCGGCATTATCGGCGCCCGCTTCAGCGGTGCCGGTTTTAAGGGTGCCTGCGTGGCACTGGTGGACCCCGCATGCGAGGAAAGTGTCAGGCAGCAGGTCACCGAGGCCTACCTGGCCGAATTCCCCGAATACAAAGGTGCCTTCCAAATATTCTTCTGCCAATCCGCCGACGGCGTAAAACTCGACACGCTATGAAAAACATTATTTTGGCCGCCGGCTATGCCACGCGGCTCTACCCGCTTACCGAAAACTTTCCCAAGCCCCTGCTTACCATAGGCAGCACCACCATACTGGACCGCCTGGTGGACGATGTGGATGCCATCGACGAGGTGGACGAGCACCTCATCGTGACCAACCACAAGTTTGCCCGCCACTTCCGGGAGTGGGCCGGCAAGCACACGGCGGCCAAGCCCGTCCGCATCATCGACGACGGCACCACCGACAACGACAACCGGCTGGGGGGCGTACGCGACCTGCTGCTGGTGCTCGACACCTGCCACGTGTCCGACGACATCATGGTGCTGGCAGCCGACAACATACTCGACTTCTCGCTGCAGCTCTTTGTGGCATTCTTTAGGCAGAAGCAGACCTCCGTCATCATGTGCTACCACGAGGAAGACCCCGTCCGTCGGCGCCGCTCGGGCATCATACGCACCGATGTCGAAGGACGCGTGCTGCAGATGTGGGAAAAGCCCCAAGACCCTCCCACCGACCTGGCCGTACCGCCATTCTACATCTATCGGAAAGAAGACCTGGAGTTTGTCCGCGGGTCGGTAGCCGGCGGCTGTCCGCCCGACGCCCCTGGCAACCTGGTCGGCTACCTGGCCGACAAGACCACGCTGCATGCCTGGCCCATGGCCGGCCACCGGTTCGACATCGGGTCACTCGACAGCTACCAACAGGCACAGCAACTCTTCGGGTAGTTATACAAAGCCCACCCTGCGCCGTCCGCCATTGTTCGGTCGTTCCGCCTCGCAGTAACTTGCAAGGCATGCCACGGGGTCGCTGCACGCCCCATGCAGTATGCGGTCGATGGCATACAGGCGCGCCACGTTCTCTATCTGTCCCCCGCTGAAGTCGTACCGCTTGGCCAGTTCCATCGCCTGCGCCTCGTCCAGATCCGGAATCATCTCGCGCCAGATGTGCGCCTTGGCCTCCGCCGACGGCTTGCCAAAGTGAATCTTGTACAAGAAGCGGCGCTCAAACGCCTTGTCGATGTTCTCCGCCAGGTTGGTCGTGGCAATCATGATGCCGTCCAGCGTCTCCATCTCCTGCAGTATGATGTTCTGCATGGTGTTCTCCATCTTGTCCACCGCATGGGTGGCACCCGACATGCGGGTCGATATGATGCCGTCCGCCTCGTTGAACAACAAGATGGGCGCCCGCTCGCAGTTGGCCACCTTGGCGCGATACACGTCGAACACGCCCTGAATGTTCTTCTCGCTCTCGCCCACCCACATGCTCTTTATCTCCGACATGTTTATCTGCAGCACCTCCCGGCCCGTAGCCTTGGCCAGCTGCAGGGCCGTCTCCGTCTTGCCCGTTCCGGGCGCCCCGTAAAACAGGCAGGCAAAACCCGTTCTGAAGCCCGTGTCGCGCAACCGCTGCCTGATGTCGGCATACTGCTTCTCCTCCAACAGTTCGCCCAGCTCGCGCACCTGCCGTTCCTCCGCCTCGTTGTAGTACAGGCGCTTGGCCTTGATGGTCTCCGGACTGATGGTCTGCAGCTTGTCGCACTCGCTCGTGCGGGGCGTCTTTATCTCGCCCAGCAGCTCGCGCTTGGCCATATTGGTCAGCTTGAACGCCTCGCGGTCCATAAACCCTTCGCTCGGTTTGTATTCCACCAGTTTCGCTTCCAGCAAGATGTGCGAGCCGTCCATCAGCGCCGACTTGTGCCTCCGCCAGTGCCGCCGGTCGAACAAGTCCTCTAGCTGGTGGTACCTGATGCTGTCGTCGTAGTTGTTGCCGTAGATGGAGCAAAATAGCAACAGCAGCATGCGATCCTCCTCGCGCAGGCCGTAGCCCCTGAGCACCTTCACAAAGAGCAGCTCGTTGTTGTCGTCCAGCAGCTTTTCCACCCGCTTCACCAGGTTTTCGTAAGTCAGCGAGTCGTTCTCCCGGCGGTCGAACAGCGCCTCCAGCTCGCCCAGCAGGTCGGCGCAGGTCAGTCCCTTCTTGCATGGCGGGGTATAGCGCCCCTCCTTGCACAGGGCCTCTATGATTTCCTGCGGCACATAATATTCCCTCTCGTCCGACGAACGCTGCCGGCATACGATCCAATCGTCTTCCGCCAGCTGCTCAAACTCGTTCGGCCACCTCAGAAAACGCATCTTGCTGCAGCCCACCGACTTGGCCAGGTCGTCGAGGGTCACCTGGTCGCCTGCCGCATTAAACAGCAGCGAAAACAACACCGCCTGCGTCGTTCCCATGCCCAGCCGTTCCGACACCAGTTCCAGTTCCTCGTTGCATTCCGCGCAGAACCAAGATTCCAGCTTCGTCGCTTTGGCCTCGGCCACTATCTTCTCCATGGCATCAAGCAAGTCGTTTCCGCCGGCCATTGCCTGCTGCACATCGTCAGTCTCCTTTTGTCTCACCATTCTCTTTTTCATGCGTATGTACTTTTAATTTTTTATACTCTGTTATATATAACCCATTTCTCCAAAAAGTTCGATAAAGCAGCCACTTTTTTGCCTTCCCCGTCGTCCGGCACAAGCGCAGGGATCCCCTCTGCGGCACCTGTGCCGCAGTCTCCCAAGTACGCTTGTCCAAGTTTTATCGGGTTATTCTTCCGGCCACATCCGGCCGCCGCACCACTGCATCTCGTCCAGTCCCGTTACGCCCGCATCGTCCAGCTCGCGCAAAAACAGTCGCGCACACATCTCCGCATCGTCCGCTGCACGGTGGTGCCGCTCGTAATAAATGCCAAACTGGTCGCACAGGTAGTCCAGCGTGTTGCAGCCCAGCTTGTAAATCCTTCGGGCCGCCCGCAGCGAGCAGTAGTATGGCAGGGCGTTTTTCGGCAGTCCGTGCAGTTCCACCGCGTGTCGCAGGCAGCCAATGTCGAAGGCCGCGTTGTGCGCCACCAGCACCGGGCACTCGTCGAGGTACTCGCCCACCTCGGCCCATGCCTGGGCAAATTCGGGCGCGTCGGCCGTGTCTTCAGGGCGTATGCCGTGTATCTGCATGTTCCAGTAGCTGTAGCGGTTGCCCTCGGGCCGCACCAGCCACGAGCGCGTCTCCACCACCTTGCCGTTGCGCACCGCGCAGAGCCCTATCTCGCAAATGGAGGCACGCTGTGGCGTGGCCGTCTCCAGGTCTATGGCATTAAAGTCAGCGTTCACCATCTTGTCCTTCCTCCTTAAAATACAGGTGCCTCATGTTGTCCACAAACCGCGCCATCTCCTCCCGCACCGTAGGCGGTTCCAGCACCTCCACGCTGTCGCCCTGCGCCAGCAGTGCCTGGTAGAAATCCAGCGTGGGCCGCACCCGGTACTCAAAGGTACGCGACTCGTCGTCGCTGTCCACCAGTTTCTGGCTGCTATGCAGCGGCAAGGTGAGCAGGTAGTCGCTTTGCCTATTCCATGCCTTTACCCGCACGCGTTCCACCTTCTTTTCCTTCGGATTAAGGACGCCGAAGGCCCCCTCAAAGTGGCGGTCCAGGTCGAAACCCTTCGGCATCTTGAAGGTCTTTTCGGTCTTCTCCAGCGACAGTATGCGGTCCAGTGCGTACGTCAGTATCACATCGGGATGCGGCTTGCCTTGCAGCCGGTTCTGTTCCGTATAGTATGGGCTGCGTGCCACCACATACCAGCGCCGCTGGTTCACCCTCACGCCAAAAGGTTCTATCTCAAAGGTGTTTGCATATTCCGCGTCAAACGCCTTGTAGGTAATGCACACCACATGGTTGCCCCGCATGGCATCCACTATCTGCGTCAGGTACTCCTGTCCCGAGGGAATGTCCTCAAACTGCACGCGCCCCTTCAACCGCACGTCCACGTTGATTTGGTTGAGGGTGGCAAAGCTGTCGATAAGCCACGAATGCAGCGCATCGCCCTCCAGCTCTTCCAGGTTCTCGATGTAATACTTGTAGCCGTTGTGCTTGTCGCACCCGATGCAGATGTTAAACGTCTCCTCTATTTCCTCTATGTGGTTGTGGAACGTCCGCTTGGGCAGGGGATCGCCCAGGCCCAGGCCCGACTGCTGCCACTCGCGGTCTATCTCTTCAAAGGTCAGTCGCTTGCGCCTTTTCAGTAAGTCCACCAACCAGATGTACCTTGCATATTTGTTAGCTGCCATAGTCTTTTTTGTTTTGGTTTCTGTTGCAAAGATAATGCATAGCCTGTGCCATTTTCTGGCAGAGGTAAGGAAAAATTTGCCAAAATCTCAAAAAAAACGCACCGACACCCCGAACTTATTAAGCAGGACTGAATCCACTACGGCTTCTCAAGATGCCGGTGCAAGAAAACATGGCACTATTCCTCGTTTGCCCAGCTCTCGCTTTGATGCGTCACGCTGATTTCGTACGAATAGCCCCGTATGGCGCAGATGTCAGGCACCGTCAGGAGGAATCCGGCAAACATGTCCAGCAGCGGGCCGCACAGGTGCAAGGGTTTCACGGCCTCCGCCTCTTCCAACGACTTACCCCAATGGTCGCGGTCGCACATTTCCGGGTCGAGCAGGTTCTCCGCTTCGTCCATCATCGCTTCCCCGCGCGTGCCATATTCGAACGAGCAGCTGCAGACATACTTGTCGTACAGCATGTTACGCAGCACACCGATGTCCGCACCCGACCCCTCCGTCAGGTCGTAGTCCGAGTCCACGTCGTCCACCTTTAGGGATGCCGAAACACATTCGTAAAACGCCTTGCCACCCTGCTCCATCCGCTTCTTCCTGTCCACGGCCAGCGAGTGCGCCTCGTTGTACATCTCCATGATGCTCGCCACCAGCATCTTGTTGGCCTCGTCCAGCTTCTGCAGCCATTCATCGGTAAAGGCAAACCGCTCCCACCGGCGCGCATGGCGCTCCCTTTTCAAGCGGTCTTCGCGCATCTCCTCAAATCCCCACACAATTTCGGGTTCGCCCATTTCGGCCAGGTTGTTGATCAGTTCGTGGTCGCTCATGGCGGCCAGTTCTTCCTTTCCGGGAATTTGTTCTCTTTTATTCTCTTCCATTTTAACTTTTTGTTTTTAATAAATATTATTCGGGAATGACATTAAGAAAGTTCGGACAACTTGTTATAAATCCTTTCAAGGCATCCATACCACCTCATCCATTGCTTTTGGTTGCGTTCCAATGCCAATGTACTTTCGTTCATGTATATCCTTTTGTTCACCTCAATCATGACAGACTTATAGTTCGTCTTGGCTTTTTCATAACCCAGCAACGGTATCAACGAATTGGAATAAGGGGAATTTAGTTTTACTTTATACCCGCTTCCTTCAAACTCTTCTTTTATAACGTCAACGATTCTGCTGTCGAGCGACCAATCATCATTAAAGCCCACACAAATGTCACAGTCTTTATCCAGCTCGCTCGGAAACGAATGGCAGTCAACCAATACGTCATTCTTTTTGATTTGGTGCAAAAGGTTCATGCAATATGATTTCCAGATGTTTAAAAGTCTGTCTTTATCAATGCCTTCTGACCTTTTATAACCATCAAAGCATGTGTATATGATTCCCTGCCCATCCTTTTCTTTTTCGTCGTTGTAAAGACGTTCCACATCGACCACAAACCTTGAGAAATTAAAAACTTGCGGCTTAACGTTCTCCATATTTGGCATGCTAAATAACAAGTCGGTGTACCAATCCGTCCATTTGTTGACACAGTCATTTACGAAATGCGGGTTCCTGTCCCATCCGCCCAACTTTGGGTCAAAAATTCCGTAAACTGAAGAATGTGGAATGTTTAAAACAATGTTTCTCTTTTCCATAAAAACTAATATACCGGAAGATGATATACGCGTTCAAGACTCTTCATCATCCTTTATCTCCTCCGCATACGTCTCCCCATCCTTCTTCTTGGCCTCCGCCAGCATATTCTTGATGGTGGGGTTTTTGTATGTCAGTTTCCTGATTGTCAAACCTTCCAACTCATCATTGGCCCGCCCCATGTAATTTTCTGCATTAAGCAGATCGGACTTGATTTTTTGTAACGCTTTAATGCTTTTGTCAATATCCTTAATCGCCTCTTCATAGCTGCTTTGCGATTTCTTGTAGTGCTTGAAAAAACTTTTCTTGGCCGTATCCAGCTTCTCTTCGAAGTGCGACAGGTCAACCGTCTGTGCCTTCAGCAGTTCCGCCTCCTTCTTGTACTCAACAACCGGACGGGCAGCCTGTGCCAGCAGCGATATAAAGTTCAGAAAGAACTGCGGCCGTATCACAAACATCTTGGGATAGAGGTACGACACATCCGTAATGCCATCGTTGTAAAATTCGTTCTCCGGTTCCAGTACCGACACCAGCACTGCATACTCGCAATTTTTCGCCTTGCGGTCCTTGTCCAGTTTGGCCAAAAAGTCCTCGTTCTTATGCTTGGTAGCCGTTGTGTCGGCCTCGTTCTTCATCTCGAACATAATAGACAGGTACTCCACCCCGTCCACATAGTCGCGAAATATAAAGTCGCCCTTGCTGCCGCCGCTTGCATCGTTGTCCTTGTTAAATTTAGCGTTAGGAAACATCTGGGTGCGCACCTTGTTGAACGAGTTGCTGCAATGCTGCTCCAGCGTCTCGCCCAGCATCTTGGTCGAAAGGCGCATCTTAAAGTCCTTGTAGAAATCCACCTGTTCCTGCAAGAATTTCAGTTCCTCCTCTTTCTGCGCGCGCAGTTTCGTCAGTTCGTTTTCCTTCTCGTGTATGGCCTTCTGCGACTTGTTTTGCTCGGCCAGCACCGCCAGTTTCTTGTCGTTGTCAGCCTGCTTCACCATCGCATTGAGGCGGGTTATCTCCACATCCTTTTTGCGTAGTTCGGTTTCCAGGGCCTGCTTTTGAAGCGCCTCCATGCTTTTCAGCTTTTCGTTCAGCGCAGCTATCTCTTTATCCTTGTTGGCCGTCACCTCCTTTTGGGCCGCCAGCTTGCCATCGTATTCCTTTTCGGTTTTCAGCACCAGTTCCCGGCGCTCTGCCTCGTCCTGCTTCTTCAATTCGGCCATTCGGCTGTCTACCTCCTCCTTAAAGGCGGCGTTCTTTACCTGGTTCAAGATAGAGGCATATTCGGCCTCGTCCACTTTAAAAACTCGTCCGCAATTCGGGCATTTTAATTCTTTACTCATACTGTTCTGATTTTAAGATTTTTATTAATTTTTGTTTCCTATCTTTTCAAAATTGCCGGTGTCCACCCTCGGCGCTATCTTTAGTCCGTACCGCTCGTTGAGTTGTTTGGCCAGGCGCATAAACTCCCTGCCGTGCTCCTCGTTGTCGCGTATCTTGTAGTAGGCAATGTAGTAGTGAATCATTTCGTGCACCACCACGCTCTCAAATTCCATTTCTTCCCAGTCCACCTGGTCCGACACCCTGATAACCTGTCCCTTCATGGTACCATTTTTCCAAAAGTAGCAGGCAAACTCTCCCAAGGTAAAAAACTTGTCCAGGGTCTCGAATACCGGGTAAGGCAGTCCCCTGTCGAATGCATCCGCATACTTTTCAAAGCAAGCCTCAATGTCTGTTTCCGCAATTTGCATGATTCCTTATTTTATCATATTTGAAATCCTATCCTCGGCCGGGTCTGCACGCATGCCTGCTCGTTGCGGCATATCAGCCGCAGGTCGTCGGCCGTGCCCTCGCAGTCGTTTAAAATATCGTTTATGGCATACTGCCGCACCACGTTTTCAATCTGCCCGCCGCTAAAGTCGTAGTCGCGTGCCAGTTCGCGCAGCACCTCGCCGGGCAGCTCCGGGAGCATCGACTGCCAGATGTGGCATCGCACCTCTTCCGACGGTTTCTGAAACTTGACCTTGAACAAGAAACGGCGTTCAAAGGCCGGGTCCATCGACTGCGCCATGTTGGTGGTGGCAATCATGATGCCCTCCATCGTTTCCATTTCCTGCAGCAAGATGTTTTGCACAATGTGTTCCGCCCTGTCGGTCGAGTACCTCTCATTTTCCTTCCGCTTGCCTATCAGGGCATCGGCCTCGTTCAGCAGCAGTATGGGAACCTCCGGACAGTGCCGCACCGCGTAGCGGTAGTCCTCAAACAGCCGCTTCACATTTTTTTCGCTGTCGCCCATCCACTTGCTGCGCATCTGCGACATCTCCACCTGCATAATGTGGCGGCCCGTCTTGCGTGCCATCTGCAGCACGGTTTCGGTCTTGCCCGTACCCGGCTCGCCGTAAAACAGGCAGGCAAAGCCCGCACGCATGCCCATCCCTTGCAGGCGCCGGCACGCCTTGTCGTACTTCTCGCGCGTCAGCAGATTGGTCAGCTTGCCCACCAGCTCGCCTTCCTCGCGGTTGTAGTACAGCGTCTTTTCCACTATTTCGCCATGCGTCTTCCAGCCGCGCGGCCTCTTCCTTTCCGGTTGCTCCGGTGCCATGCCTGTGCCACCCATCTGCTTCTTCTCCTGCATCTGCTGCTTGGTCCTGAGAGCCATTATGCCCGTCAGCCCCGTCAAAAAGTCCACCAGCGGTTCGTTTCCCTGCCGGTCCGCATCCGGCCATTGGTTTCTGTAGTCGTTACTCATCGCCCTTTTTCTTATTCTTATTTCGTTTATACTCGTCTCTTTCAGCCTGCGCCCTCGCCCATTCCTCCAGGTCAGGCTTGGTCACCTTCTCGCCCGGAAACATCTGGCGGGGCCTCATGTTCACCAGCGTGTTCCACTCCTGCCGCAAGTCGTCCATCGCATGCTTGAGGCGGGCATCCTCTCGCTGGTACTCTACAAAATCCGTTAGACCATGCCGCATGCGCTGCATCAGTTCCGCCCGCTCGGTCCTCAGCCGTGCCAGTTCCTTGTCGCGTACCTTCCGTTGCTCGCAGCATTGTGCCAGGTAGGCCATCACCTCCTCCTTCTTGGTGCTGTAGAGCAGCCACTTGTACCTTTTCTTCCAGTCGGCAGCATCCGTTTCCGCCTCCTCCAGCCTACGGCCGGTCCTGTCCAAGTCGCCCTGCAGGTTGGCCAGCCGCACCTGCGCCTCGTCCACCACATCGGCCCCTTCGTCTTTCAGTATGCGCACCACCTCCGACAGCGGATAGGCCTCATAAAGCGCCTTTGCCTCGTCGCATTGGGTATTGATGCGTACAAACCTTTGCCACAGGTTCCCAAACCCATCCACGCTTCGGTACGTCGTCTCGCCGCGCTCGTCCACCAGCGTGCAGCAGTTGCATCCGCTCAGCGGGCTTCCCGACAATCGAAGCACACGCCACTTCCGGCCATCGGCGTCGATCTGTTCCGTATCGCCAAACCTAAGCCACCACTCCAGGTACACGCCCAGCGTAGGACGCGTAAACCCGCTCGTGCCTGTATAGGCCAGCGCGTTTTGAATGGGCACCGGGCTGAGGAACATCCGGCTGTCTCCCAGTATGCGCTCCGCGTTTTCCAAAAAGTGGAACACGTTATAAGCAAACAGGTTTTCCTGCACCTCAAGCTCCGACTCCTTTTCGGGCAACACTACCGGTTTACGGTTCAGCCGCAGGTATTGTCCCGTAGTGTCGAGCTGCATGGTGTTGCACACCGGTTCGCCAAGCGTGGCCAAGCGATAGCACTTTAACAGCCTGCCGCCCAGTCGGACCTCTTCTTCATAAGCCATTGTCTTGTTTTTTTCCGCCATCTTAATTTTTTATTCTGGTTCTCAATTGTTTACATAGTCCTCCCTCTCCTGTGGTAAGGACACAGGTATTCCTCCGCCGGTAATCATACGTTACCGTCGTGCGTTCATTTAGTTAGTTGTTTAAATCATTCTGATTGCTCATAATCTGTTTTTATTTAATTTTACATTAAATCGCATGCTATCCCACCGTGGCGATTATGTGGCTCGGTTGGGGCGGCTCAAGGCCGACTCTTGATGCTTGTAACTGTTATCTGTTTTTCATTACGTTCGCAAAGGTAAGCATAATTTTTGACACTTCCAAATTTTTTGGCAACTTTTTTTCAAAAATTTTTAGTTATCCTCTCCCATCCCTTTATCCAAGCGGCCTCCCGGCAGGTAGGCCTCCAGCAGTTGGTCCGCTTCTGCCCGGCTGCCTGCCAGCACCTTGCGCCGTGACAATCCTTCCTGCGGCCCCACTATGCCGGCATCTTCCAGCTGTTGCATAAGGCGACACGCGCGGTTGTAACCTATGGACCACTCGCGCTGCAGAAGCGCGGCGAAACACATCTCGGAATCTACCACCAGGTATGCCGCTTCCTCAAGCAACGGGTCCTCGCCTCCACATTGCCAGCCTTCCAGCGGCGTTTCCTCCACCTCCGGGAGGAGGTAGGGATTTGCCCCGGGTTGTTCCTTTATATAATCTACTACGCGCTGCCCATCCTCGTGCAATACAAGCGGACTTTGCAAGCGTATCAGTTTCCCCCTATCAAGGAAAAGCATGTCGCCGCGCCCCATCAGCAGGTTGGCACCCGGCCGATCAAGAATCATGCGCGAATCGAACATATTGGCCACCTTTAATGCTATGCGCACCGGGAAATTGGCCTTGATGGTACCCGTAAGGATGTTGGGAGTTGGCCGCCGGGTGCCCACGATCAGGTGGATGCCCACCGCACGCGCCAATTGGGCCATACGGGTTATAGGGATTTCCACTTCCCTGCCGCACGTCATAATAAGGTCGGCCAGTTCATGCACCATCACCACAATGTAGGGCAAGAAACGGTGTCCTTCTTCGGGGTTCAGCTGCTGCTTCAAGAACTTGTTGTTGTATTCCTTGATGTTTCGAGCGCCGGCTCGCATCAGCAGCTTGTAGCGTTCTTCCATCTCCTTGAGTGCCGCGTTCAGTGCAGTCACCGCTTCCTTCAGGGTGCTTGCTACCGGAACGCCTCCTTCCGGCATGGCCAGAAAATGATTCTCCAGTCCGGCATAAACCGAAAAATACACTTGTTGAGAGTCTATCAGCAGCAGTTTCAGTTCCTCCGGGCGCCGTTTGAACAATAGCGAGACAATCATGTCGTCCATTCCATAATAACGGCCCGCCACCAGCAGGTGGGGCAGCTTGCAAAGGTCGGCCACCACCACTCTGCCATACACATCCTTGCCCAGTGCCAGCGGCAAGACGCATTTGTTGTCCACAAACTCGGGACTTTCCATCACCTGCCTGAGCGTTACCACGCTCACATCCCTGTTGGGGATCTCTATGCCTAAGACTCTCTCGCCATGTTCGGGCAAAACTACGCGGGCGTCCAGCGATATGGCAATGTCGGGTTCTACCTTGCATAGGCGCGACTTCTTGGCATCCGTAACTACTTTGTACAGCGTGTAAGTCGGCCCTACCGTGGCAGTTATCTTCTCCACGCCTATGCCCAAATCGGCCAGCACCTCCGTTATTTTTTCTCGGTTGGCCTTTTGCTCATCGTCGTTCACCGCCACAGGCCCTGCCTTCGTGTCGGCCAGCAGTTCGGGTCCGGGATAATTGTACGCAGACATGTGTTGTTTCAATTCAGTGGTATTATTTATTGAAGGTTTCATTCTCTCGCCATTTTTAATTCAACGCAAAGGTAAGTATAATTTTTGACATCTCCAAATTTTTTGGCAACTTTTTTCAAAAAATTTTTAGCCGCCCTCTCCCATCCATTTATCCAAGCGGTCTCCCGACAGGCTTTTGAACTTGCCATGTTCTATGACCCTTAAAACCGGAAATTGCAACTGCCTAAAACCACTTTTTATTTAGTTCTTCCAACAGAATTGTTGTAATCTGACAGCCGCAACCATCTCCTATTACAGCATCCGTGAAGCAGTATGGACAAACGGCCGTATCTCCCTTTTCATCATGGATATATTCCTCCACTTCGGATGCATCAAATATTTCCATGCAAGAGGCACAGCCACATTTCTTCGATTTTTCAATCTCAGCCCTATTGGCCGTCGTCCGTTCCCGATACCATTTTTTGCGTAATGTCTCCTTGAAATCGGTATCGTCAATCTCATCATTTGCCAAGCGCACAATGCCGTCATAATTTTCGATGATAAACGCATACACCTTCTGCAAGTCCTCTTCCAAAACATTCAATTGATATTCCGGCAACAACACACATGGCGTTTTACTGACAGAAATCGGAACAACAGGTGCTTGTCGTGAATATCCGTTACACATATATACCCACAACGGATGTTCATGCCTTGTATATGAATAACCATCATCAACAAAAATTCTCATTGGAAGATTAGTTCTTATTGTGTCAAGACACAAGTACTCAAACAATTCTATATCATCCTCCGCCTGATAGGCCTTATAATTGTTGAACCCTCGCCAAATAAGCCCCTGCTCCTTGAGTTCCTTGTATTGACTCTCGGTGATTTTAATTTTCTTTGATTTCATCGTATTCTATTTTTTTACGTCTAACTATCTTGCCATTGAGCATTTCTCATATAGCAGCATAATTTACTATTAAACATCCCTTTTGTATTTTGAAACCTCATTAGAATATGTTATGCTAAATAAATATCTAGCATTATTATCCGAATGTTCAACAAATGCAGGTGCCAACAATTTAGCATTTTCTTTTGTCCACGGAAGCCAAAACATTGTCATTCTCATTTTATGTGTAGCTGCACATACCTCATTGTATGAATGGCTTAACGATTCATCGTCATACTTTGTATAAACTCCCAATACTTCGTGGCAATAAAACTCATCAGCATCATCATCCTCACCACCTATCTCATAAGCCACCCTATCTATCCCAACAAGGAATATAGAATGTATTTCCCCATCAACTTCGTCAAGCATTGACAAATCAAAATCAACCTCTTCTTCCTTAACTGTTTTCCCAATCAATTCGTTTACCTTTGGCAGATCTTCTTTGCATACGTTCCTAACCATATCTTTCTGTTTTAAAATCAAAGAAATTACACATCATTTTGCATTGCATGCTTCCCATTCGTAAAGAGCCGCTTCCTGATTCGTACCCACACGTCCGGGCATCAATGTTTCCTGAGCAAACCATTTCGTTGCTTTTGTGACAACATCGCCAAACAGGTCTACTTTATCTCTTATGCCATAGTTATCAACGCCGAATAGAGATGCGTCGGAAATGAGCAACTTAATTTCATATCCTTCTTGTTTGTCTTTTAAGTGAATATGTGGCGGGAGGGATGGTGCATTTTCTCCTTGCACCCATATACAATAGGCGTTACTGGGAAATTCGGACTGACTACCATCCTTTATATTTAATTTGGCCATTTCCAACGGGAGACCTTCTTTAGATAACTTTCTAATCATAACCTACCTTTCCTTTATATTTTGACTTAACATTATTTGAAAACATTATGCAGAATAGGTGTTTTATACCATCATCATGGCTTTCAATAAGGGAATGATATACCTGTTGGCCAGTAGTACCAAATTTATATGGGCAATCGTAACTCGGTCGCCCATTTTTATAAGTTCAGCATTTAATTTCCCATTTCATGAAAAACAAGTGGGGTCATGAAAGATTGCAAATCTTTTCCCTTTTTCAAATACAATTTTGAATAAGGTAGAGTTTGAGAGACTTCTAGGGTGTTTAACGCATCATGAAGGGCATCTGACATATATATAGTCAATTCGTGCAATCCATTACCATAGTATTCCCACAATGTTTCAATAAACTGAATGGCCCACTTTTCTTTTGTATCAACAAGCGATTTGGCGCGTATCTTGGCCTCGTTTTTCTTGCTATTCCGTGAGTTGACATATTGGCGGAAGTCATCATATGATTGAAAACCGTTAAAACAAAAGTCTCTGTCCAATTTTTGCATGATATCCTTATCGCGAAACCCAAATATACATTTTTCAAGTAAATCTTTTTGGGGTCCAATACAACGCTCATAATGATAGCCATCATCAGAGAAACTTTTTACTGAATCTGGGTTGCGTATTAATTCTGATACATAAATGTTTGGAATGGGATATCCATTATTCTGCTTAAACCAATGCTCAATAGCCCCGCTTACTTCTGCCCAATAAAAATGACCCTTTTTCATCGGCTTTATCATTGCTAATTTATCAGAACTTTTATCTTCGCTACACCGTGCATCACCGATTTTGATATAATCATTCCATTTGTCTAATATATCTTTCCGACAACTATTAAGTTCATCTATTACTTCCTGAGTGTTTTCTTTTAAATCTCCCGCTTTAAAAATTTCATTTAACATCATTTTGTGTGTTGTTTAAAATTCTTATTTAACTTTCCTTCGTTTTCTGAAATTATCTTTGTTAATGTGATATAATACAGAAATCTCATACCTCTATATTCTTTTTCTACAAATACAGGTTTTAAAACCTCTGCATACTCATCACTCCACGAGACCCAATACAAAATAAGTTTGCGTGTCGTCTCCATTGATTTATTAATCAATTTTATCAATATTTCGTCATTTGATTCCTTTGTATAAATTCCCAAAATCTCGTGGTAAAAACATTCCGTATCAAAACCTTTAAGTTCTTGTGGTATTCTATATACCCCAACAAGGAATACCGAGACGATTTCCCCTTCCACCTCGTCAAGCATGGACAATTTAAAATCAACATCGTCTTCCTTAACTGTTTTCCCAATCAATTCGTTTACCTTTGGCAAGTCTTCTTTGCATACGTTCCTAATCATAGTGAGAGCCTTTATTTGATAGCATTGTCAAACATTTCGCTTATTCTTTTATCTGCTTCTTCAAGTGGCAGATAGCCATAATTGCGGAGATATTCGTCTATTTCTTCTATTGATTTACCCGAAATTGGGTCTTCTAACTCAATGGAATCATCATCCTCCGTTAATTGATTCATTTCATCCATAAGTTCTTTTACTTCATTAAAAGACATCTTACTAAATTCTTCAAATGTAATTTTTCTCTTCATATAATATGAATTTGAGAATGATTTGCCTGTTGGCCGGCACGACCAAGTTTGGCATGTTATATTATAATAGTATATAAATGTTTTATTCCGTATTCTGAATCTTTGATAAATGCAGGTGACAGTAACTTTTCGTATTCTTCACTCCAAGGGATCCAAAAATAAATGTACTTGTTTGTAGCGGCACAAATCTTATTATACACATGATTTAACGATTTATCTTCACCATCCTTTGGGTAAACCCCCAATACCTCGTGATAAAAGAACTCATCGTCGTCCTCCGCGCCAATCTCGTATGGTATCCTATATTTTCCGACAAGGAATGCCGAGTAGCTCTCTCCCTCCGCCTCGTCAAGCATCGACAGTTCAAAATCCACCTCGTCCTCTTTAATCGGCTTGCCAAGCAACTCGCGCAGCCGGTCCAAGTCTTCTTTGCATACGTTTCTAATCATAATACATTACGTTATCTGGATACTTGTCAATCACTAACTAAAAATCAC
>Ga0181612_167777_pt1 | contig 18117 bp, 6 predicted proteins | sample HoacroProtozoa21_FD_119630 | JGI IMG/M metagenome (GOLD analysis project Ga0181612, IMG submission 119630) | Hoatzin crop microbial communities from Cojedes, Venezuel. Combined Assembly of Gp0051906, Gp0051904, Gp0051908
TGTGATTTTCTTTCTGGGGAAATAAAATCACACCACAGGACTCATTAGTACTAAGATTCCTGCATTAAGCTGTATCAGAACTAGGAATCTGAAAACTGTTTTCCCTATCAAAGGTAAGTGTACAGCCTGTAACCCTGTCGTTTGCACAACCTCACTTGATCACTGATCATTTTCTTATTAAAAATCTTCAGATTCTTCTCCTGTAGGGCAATATGAGAAGGATAGAGTGATCATGCCAGTTGGCACTCCTCTGTGAGGAATTCTGAGGTGTGGGGTGGATGGAGCAGAGTAGGAGCACAGGATTGGGGAGAGGTTGCGTGTATTCTCCAGATGCCTGAATTGGTGCTTTCCTATGCCAGGTCTTGGATTAGAGAACCCTGTACAGAAATGGATCAAACTGTATTGTAAAAACCATCAGGTTTTGATGGTATTTCTCGTACTGATGGGTTTTGTCTGGAGCTATGCTGTTCTGACAAGTACTTTCTAGCCATGGCCAGCCTGGAACTATTTGGTTTTCTCCTTTAGCTCACATTGCTTGTTTTCCTCCCCAGTGCTTATCTCTTCTGTTGCCCTGGATTCTTGGGTCTGTGGTTAGCAATCTTACTCCCTCTCAGCCTTCATTTTATTAGACTAAGAAAACCAGGCTTTTTTAGTCTGCCCTCATAATAGGCTTGCCATTCCCCCTGTGCTCTTAGTAATTCTCCTCTCTGCCTGTTAAAGCTTCTGCATTTGTAATTCAGCTGGAGCTGCAGGTCCCCAGCATGCCCAAAAACCAAGCTTGACTGTAGGTTAGCTCAGTTCATTTTTCAAAAAGGTGATGCTTGTAATCACAGAATTTGCGTGGTATTAGCATGGATGTTACAGAGAGATAATGCCAGTGCTGCCACAGAGACCCAGCACCGTCCTGTCCTTGCTCTTCGTTCCCTAGGCATGTGCCTAGTGCTGGTGTCACAAAGGTGGCCTATCTTTTATGTATTCTTCATGTGAGCAGCTGTTAAAATAACACCAGCAGGCATTATAAAATAATAATGAATAATAATGATCCCAGTAGTAGCCAGCCCCTCCGTTAGCTCAGCTGGAGGGTAGGATAAATTGTAGTACATTCTAGTTAAGAGTTTAAAGTCAGTGGGGGATACGAGACAACCCTGCTCTATGCAGATGCTTCACACATGGATGTCTGCAAAGCTGTGTCTCTGCTGACTCGCCTGTTTAACAGGCAACTTGGCTACCCTGAGCACTCCCTGTTAAGCTGTTTTTGTGTTCTGTTATCGAGGTGCGGGAAGAAAGCAAGCATGCGCTCTCGTTTCTGTGATCCGTGCTGCTAATGGATGCCTCACGGAAAATCTTTTAATAGAAAGAAATGGGCATAATCAGAGAATCTCTCATGGACACCTCTTGGGGTGATTACTGGCCTTACTCATCATTATCCCAGGACATCTGCAAGTAGAAAGAGCTGTTACAATTTACGTGTTGAGGCAACAACTTCACAGGAAATGAAAATATTTGAGAATCAAGATGAATGAGTGTACAAAGCCATTTCCCCAAGTCTCTTCCATTGAAACAGTCTGTTTTACTTCATGTCCACTGATGGGAACTGTGTGCAGCATTTTTCTTTATTACTGAGTATGTTTAAGTCATTGTGAGGCCTTGCAGTGTTACCGTAATCAGACAAATATCATACACTTTTATGCTGTGCTATCAGTGGTAGTGTAGCAAAGCTGCTTCCAAATTAAAAAGTTCACATGTTCCTGAAGGAAATACCAAGAAGTAACATCTCTGATAATCCAATAAATGGTTTTTCCCTTGCTGATACTCCTCATTTCTCACATGGGAGATTTATGAAAGAAGAGCGTTTTCCTTATTTTAGGAAGTTGTCAGTCATTGTGGAGTCATAGAAAAGAGGTGTGGAAGAGACTAGTGAAATCTAATGAGGAATAAAAACCATGCCTCAACCAGGCAGCATCATGTGTGAGTCCAATAATGAACCATATGAGCACTTCAGTTAGCTTGTGCATGCCGGTGAAAAGTAGTTATTGTTTTTTCAGTCACTTATTTCACAGTTTTGCCTATCTCCTCAGCTGTAATTATCATTCCATCGGGGTTCTGTCTAAGAAAGCAGAACCATCTGGGGAAATCAGCATTGCTTCACTCAGTCTCAGCTGGAATTAAAATGATCTGCTGTGAAGATGAAGAAGGAGAAAAAAAAATCCAAAATAACTTGTCATGGGAATTAACCAAGGCTCTTGACCAGCATCTCCAGTTCAGTATGAGAAAGAAATTTTATTTAATTAGATACTGGAGTGTACACTAGCATTACAAAAAAAGGAAGGAGAGAGTTTGCAGCTATTTTTATATAGCAAATATGCTGTCTTGAAATTGTGATGCGTGTGCACTTTAATGAAAGACAATGAATCGTTTCTACTTATAAAGATGACAGGATGAGGCCAGCATGTGTTAAAATCAGTGAAATATATTAATTCTCATTCCTAAAATATGACCTCATATTCCCAGGACTGCAGAAACGGAGGATGTGCAGTAAATTTGTCCAACAGCCTTTTACCTCTAGATCTGAACCCTGCTTAGATCACTGGTTGAAATGAATCTCTGCCCTCATCTGAAGCAAGTCTCCTCTGAATATTTATTGACATCACAAAACTGCTTTGGCAGCTGGCACAATTTGACATGATTAATTGTCACTGTTCAAAGAGAGCAGGGAAAAAGTTAGAGCAGAGCACTGTTGTAGTGTCTGGAAGTCTGCACAGTGACTGCCAAACTCTTGTTGTTGCTGTCAGGCCTACGCTTTCCAAAACATGCAGGAAGCTAATAATAACAAAAAAAGTGTGTGTATGTGGGTGAGGAAGAAGGGTAATCAACAAACATGTTACCAAGACACTCAGTCATTCAAAACGACCATCTATCAAACACGATTCAGCACCAGTGTCATAGGTAATGGTTGTTGCTGCTTATCATTTGAATTTGTCTCATAAAATTATCTGTGCAAACAACACATTGGCAAAATTATTGAATAATATGAGAATTAAAGTCACACCAGGAAATAATGTTAGATGAATAATTCTCTGAGCACTGGAGCAAATGAAGCCTGATGTTTTATGAATTTGTATCTAGTGTTTTGACAGGATAGGATTTATTGAAGTGTGAGTTTTTCCCGTTAGGATGTTTCTGTCATTTCTCTGCTGTGCAAATCCTATAGTACCTGGTAATGACTTATTTTGTAGCCTGTCCCTTGGTGAGGACTACACAGTGTATCTCCTCTATCCAGCCTCAGTCATCAAACATCTGGCTGTGTATTACTGACTCTGCCTGCACAGCTGGGATAAGCTGGAATCAGAGCCTTTACTCAGTCCTGCATTTTTTTGATAATCTGCATTGCCCACGTGATTCTCATTCTGGCTGCAGTGAGTCTGCAGTGAGGCAGACAAGTAAAGATCTGGGTGGGAGAAAAACCCAAGCTCTCAGTCATGAAGGCAGTGTGGGTGCAACTTGCCCAGACCATTTAGCTCTGAGAGCTGGAGTAAAGCCTTTCTGTTGAATTTAGGTGAACCTGCTCAAAAAATGGTAACTGACAGATTTTGTCACTGCATAAGCCTTGCTTTCCAATAAAAGCAGATCAGCCATTGTGCAGGAGCTGGGAGGAGCTCATCTATTCCTGCTTGTGCCCTTTTTTATGAATTGGGGAATAGCAAGTGATGACATCTGTCAGTTTCTGGGAAACAAATATGAGACTCAATCTCATTAAAGCCTACATCACGGTTGCTATCCGGTGTTAGAAAGGAAAATGTTTTAACTGATAAAAAAGTGAAGTAAGGAAGTCAGTATCACCACTACAAAAAGGTTAGAGTTTTTATTTGTTTCTTTCTTGACTGTTACTTGATTTAGAGTTGGAAGTAGACTGTGGTGTTTCACTGCACTAGAAGGCCAGAAAAAATGTCTGAAATTGTCAGCAAAAGTATGCATGTGGAAATAGTGTTTTCACCCATCAAATTTTACAGCAGCTGAGCAGAAATCTTGAGAAGTGTAGGCTTCAAGTTTCATAGAGTAGCTTTCCGCTGCCAAAAACACTAGCTAGCTGGCTGCCCTCAGTGGGTGTTCCTGGCGAATGAAAACAGGGGGAAAAAAAACCCCACAGAAAATGATATTCCTAAAATTTGACAGCAGTACAAGAATATTAATAGGCAGTGCTGTTTGTTAGGGACATTCACTTTTGTGCCTTTGTTTCCACTTGGTATTGTTTATAGTGGAAGCACTTAAAAGCTGTTTCTGTGGATGAATCTTCCTATCTTGGTGTTGATTCAATAGCATTACATGAAACATAATAGAAAGAAGTGGGGGAAAGAGCTTGTTCCTTCTTCTGCGGTTTCATACTGCCGCTTCAGGTGGCTGCACTCCCTCCACTGATAACGTACACAGACATATCTCTCTCTCAATGCATGCAGGCATTTTTCCTTTTCAGGGTGAATATCGTGCTCGCTGTCTTACTGCTTTGATGTGATTTGGTTTAAGTTTCAAAGTTATTTTATGTTTTATGAAAGTATGCATTTATAAAAATACATGCCTTTATTAAGAATTACAGAGGGTTTTTTACATTTATTATCTGAAATGAGGTAGCATATAGCAGCGAATTCATTGAGCACAGCACCTGTATCGCAGGGGCTCAGGTGTTTGGGAAAGATGCTCCATTCTCTGAGCAGCTCAAAACCTAGAGAAGTGCCCCATATCAGATGTGGCCTGGGCTGATGGGAGGAAGGGTAGTGTCTAGCAGTCAAACATGGATGTTACAACTATGGAGCAAGGATGAAGCGTGAAGAGCTATGCTTAAGAAGCTGAAGAGTGAATGAATGTTTGTCATTAGACCTTGTGTTTGCAGCTATCTTGGTCTGTGTTCAGCTCATTTCATTGTAGATCACCCCTGATTTCTCTGGCCACCCATCAGACCACCTCAGCCAGTGTGGACTGATTCTGACTTGTGAACTGGTGCTGCTAGTTGCATTTTGAATGAGGCTACAGTGATCATTCCAAAGCAGGATTTGTTCTTCCTTTTTTTTTTTAGATCTTCTCAAACAAGTGGCTCCAAGCAGCAATGGCTTGCAAAGCCACTAGCAAGGGAGCATGTTTGAAGTGCAGAGTCCACTCTTTTGAGCTTTTCTTTATATTCTGTGATGCAAGCTGCCCTCCAGTTAACCAGAGTCATGGTGTCTTTGACGGGTACTGTCTTCCTTGGTGGCTGGACTTCACTTCAGGTGCAGTGCAACCGTCAGAATGGGATAGTGTAGTTCAAGAGGGAAAGATGAATGCTTTTAGATAAGTGGTTCAGTCTATTCTGAGGTATTGCATGAGGATGTTTAAAATGGGATGTAAGAATATGGAGGGGGTAAACAAGTTACCTTCAGGATTTGAGATGGATTTTTAGAAGTGAAAGAGCAATTCATTGTCCTTCACATTTTATTTATTTGAAAAGAGGTTGTTCTGGTGCTTAGATGTTTTGAAGACTTGTTCTCCAAATCCCATACATAGAGAATATAAGCTCCTGCTTGGCTTGGGAAAGCCAAAGGTCTGTATTTGCAGAGAACAGCATTGGCTGAAGTATGGCAGGTCTTGAGAGACATACTGCAGACTTCAAGGAGGCTCTGTAACCACGCTGAAGCAGTCTGAGGAGCTGGTAACTAGAATGTTACGTACATGGATAGCTGACATGTGTGGATGTTCAGAGACACCCACAGGCACACACCCTGCAACCAGGGAAGAGACAGACTAGAACTGCTGATTAGATATCCCTTGACTTTCAGTGTTCTTCGCATTAAAAAGTTCTCTCTTGGAACCACCCCCTTTCTGTGTTGTTTTTTTCTTCCAGATTTGGGGTCATATGTGATCTGTGATAGAATATCCTGGTAGAACAGCTGACTTCTCAGTCCATTTTCAGAATGAAAATCCTGTGAAAGCAGCCCAAAAGACAGTGACATCAAAGTATGCAATTTAGAACAGAGTTTATTAATTGTAGACTCATGTTTCCCACTGAGTTTCATATAGATTTCAGGTGAATGTGTGCAGAATTCACTGTAAGGTGAGACAGATTTCCATTGATCTACACCATACAACTATTTGGCTCAAGCAAACAATCGGTTAGTACATCTTAGAATCATACAATGAATCATAGAATGGTAGGGGTTGGAAGGGACCTTAAGTATAATCTAGTTCCAACCCCTCTGCCATGAACAGGCACGTCTTCCACTAGACCACGTTGCTCAGGGCTCCATCCAACCTGGCCTTGAACACTTCCAGGGAGGGGGCATCCACAACTTCTCTGGGCAACCTGTGCCAGTGTTTCACCACCCTCATGGTGAAGAATTTCTTCCTAAAATGCAATATTCACTTACTACAGCATGGTCACTAAGAGACCTTCCTCATTAAAGCTAATTCAAGCAAGCACTGTGTTAGGGCCCTGCAGGCACCAATAAGCCTTAATTGCCCTCAGCAGCCTCACCTGGGACCCACCTTACCTGGACACCCCTCCACCTCCGCTACTTGGCACTCACCCCACATACTTCCCCCTCTGCTCACTACTGCAGGAGCTCTGTGTAAGCTGCACTCTGGGTTTTGCTCTGGGCCTGAGTTATGCTGTAGGTGTGTGTGTTTCTGGTCCTGCTCCTGACTTGTTCTTAGGATTTGCCAAATTATTGCCTTGCTTTTGCCTGACAGTCCATGGGGTATCTTGCCTGGCCCTGGTGCTGTGGGGCTGAGCCCTGTTGGTGAGGCTGTTGCCCAGCCTGTGTTGTGGCTGGCCTCAGCTTGCCCTCTATCTGAGCTGCCATATTGTTGTCTGCTCCCTGCAGGTAGGAGACTCCCCATGACTTCTCTAATTGCATGTATTTTCAGTGTTGTTATTCCATTCTAATGAACTTCTGTGAAATACAGCACAAACTTAAGTGTTGTAACAGCTAACAGGATACAAGCCAGGCTCAAGAGTAAAGTTACCTCCTCCAAAAAATTATGACTGTTATTTTCAACAAAATTCAAAGTAGTTTAAAGTAGTAACGTATGTAGTTTAAAGACTGTGTTAAGACAGCTGAAAGGGTTAGCAGTGGAAATTGCTGTGGAAAAAATCCCCCACTATCTGCTGAGGCTTACTTTTAAAAATTAATTTGGAGCTGGGCGGTTTCATCGTGTTTGAAATGCAAACACTAATCTTCGTGGCTTCATCATTATTGTTTTCTGTTATTATTATTGATTCTCTTAACTGCACTAGCCTAGTTACAGAATTATCTTGGCTGTGTGCTTTCTGAATGATAAGTAGTGTCACCTACCTGGCTTTGCAGAAGGGGAAGAGAAACATAAGGAAAAAGCATAAAGGTTTGGGAGGTGGAAAAAGTGAGTCTGGCTCTGCAGAGACCTAGGAGTCCCAGAGGTGTCTTTCTGTGGCCATGCTGCTAAAGCAGTCATTGTTACGTGTCCACGTAGCTCTGTGTGAAGAACATGGGGCTGGCTACGTGAGGCTAGGGTACCAGGTACCCTCAGCTGAAGCGTCTGTATTTTATTCACCTCTTGTTGCACTTCTCAAATGCTGCGAGCAGGCTCAGTGCACATGTGGGAAGGATGTAAAAGAGGAATGAGATGGGATGGCTCTACGCAGAGGGTTTCTCATGGCCAGATTGCTGGTAGTGGGGGAGAAGAACAGGGGATGTTTAATTCCACTCACTGTAGTTTTTCCAAATGCAGGAGGGACTCCGCAGCCTTTTTAGTCCCCGTACAAACTTGGGAGGCCCAACTGTGGCTCTAAACACATGCTGTTTTCATAGGCTGCAATCTTCTAACAATTCATTAAATGGCAGATTTACTTGCAGCAACATAGATATGATTGCCAGAGAACATAATTCGGCATCCCACACTGAGGACTCTTGGTTTTAATGCCTCTGCGATTCAGTACCACTCTACTGTTGCATCATGAAAGCCCTTCAGTAACTGCCTGCACAGTTTGGAGCCGCCCTGAACCAACCGAGTAAGAAATCATCCACGAAATGCTGCGTGTGTGCTTAGAGCATCAAAGTCTGTTCAGGAAATTAAACAGCCCATGGGCTTTGCTGGGTTTATTCTTTTTGTTTGATTGGTTTTGTGTGGGTTCTGGGGTTTTTGTTGTATGTTGGTTTAGTGTTTGATATATATTTTTTTTTTTTTAAAAAAACCCAAAAAGCAGGTTGTCTTACGAAATGCACACAGCTATCTCAAAATCATCTCTGGTTTAGCAACAGAGAGAGATGACAAGCCAAATTGTGCTTGCTTTTTTCCTATTATCACAAGCAAAGTGCCTAACTACAACACTCAAGCCTGTGTTTGGTTGTTTCAAAATGACAAGTGACAGAAAGCAAAGTCTATATGCAACCATTTACCAATTCTGCCATTGGATTTAATAAATACTGTTTGAGCTTATATTCCCTTGCTGGCTCATTTGGGGGAATTGCCCACCACTGTGAATCTGAAAGTTCAAGAGAAGAATCTATGAAAGGGAATATCTAATTTCTTTACTCTAGCTGCTGTTTCATTGCCTCAATTAATCTACACTTGCAAGTCCTTCGATTTATGGAAAATTATTGGAGTGGCAATGTGCACTATGCATAGCTGAAAGCTGGATTTTAATAAATGTGGGCTATTGAGTACATAGACATAGACGGGCCTTTGAAATCCATCAAGGTTTGTCCAGCCTGCTCTGAATAATTTTAAGGAATCGGTGCATAATTAATGAAAAATACTATCAGATCTTTTGCCTCTGGGCTATCATCCTTATTTCCAGCAAATGTGAGGTTCCAGCAGTCTGGGTTAAAATTTCTGAACTTGTCCCCCTCCTGTAGACTGGCTCTGCTTGCACACTAATATGATATACCCCTGCAAAATACAGACTGATAAATGGAAAGCAGTTGTTCAATAGTACACCTGAACTAGAAATATATTTATTTATATGATGCATCTAGTGGTAGTAAGTGTCAGGAATATATTTCAAACAATGTGCCTTGGCTATAATTCTGACTTCTGTTTGCTGAAGTAAAACTGCAGCCTGGAAAAAAAAACTATCTGAAGGATCTAATCCAGGTTGTTGTCCTCATCACTAAAAGCTTGGCTGCAATAATAATTTATATCAAATTTGTAATCAGGTAATTTGCAATAAGGCCTTGATTGTTATAGTCACAGTCACCATGGTGAGTTGGCACTGGCTGTAAACTGCATTTGTTCTCTGGATAAGCACTCTTGGCAGGTCTGTGTGCTGGCTTAGCCCTCGTCCGCCCAAGGAGAGCTTTTGTAAGCGTGCGGTGTGACATGGAAAGTGTCCAGGAGGCACCCAGTTGCAGTGGGGCGAGTGTCTCGCTGTATGAATAGCTGGATAATGAAGTTTCCACAACTTTGTGGGAGGAGTTCTGGACTGAATCACTTCATACCTATTCATATTTCGCTAATGTTTATTGAAAGTAGGTAACCAGCATTGTACCCTGCTCCTCTTGTAGAGAGGGGTGGATGTGGGGAAGTGAATTTTGAATGATCTCTTGCAAGTCATGAGATGCAGAAAACGTGGTGGTGAGGGATGAGAAGGCAGTTCCAGTGAACGGTGCCTCATGGGGAGCCCGTGCACAGGCTCGTCTGGATTGCTGATCAGGTGAGGAAACAGGGCTGGCGTTCCCTCTGACTCAGTAAAGGACTGAACCATATTTGCCCTGCTCTAAATATTTGGTTGCTTCCACTAAGGAATAGACTCATCGTAGTTCTTTTTATCTGTACAACTTGAAATGCTCTACAGAAATGGTCAGAACGGGGAAGGAAGAGGAGGAAAGAGGGTATTTACTTCTGTATAGCTACCGAAATTTCCTTTTTGGGTATATAATGTGTAAATATAGCTTAGATATACAAATTCATAGAGCAATACAAATACACTAGAAAAAGATATAGATGTGTATAAAAATACAGAATCCATTTGTTATAGTGAAGCAGACAACAGTATTTACTGACATCTATTTTTTTTTAATTTTTTTTAAAAAAGCAGTTATTTTGACCCCAGCTCCTGTTTAAATCCTCTGCCTTTGGGACAGTTTGTCCTAACATCACCAGGCTAATTTGACACCGGCCGAGTTTTCCCTTCTGTATTTTTTCCCCCCCAGTGTCTTTGCATGCTGTTCTGGTTGTTAGTCTTGCTGAGTCATTTTTTAATTGATTATAGAAAGGAATGTATCTAATCGTGGAAACTCTGGAAGCGGAGTCTCTGAATATGAAGTAGAGCTACCCCCAGTGCTGGAGGGAGTTGTCGCCCAGTCCTGCTGGCTGCTTCCATGGTGCTGTGCTGGGCCTGGCCAGGCGTCCCCCTCGCTGGCAGGCCTGCAGCCCAGATTTACTGTGCTCAAGTAAAAGCAATGAGATGTTTTTGTCTGGAAACTCCTTTCATTGCATCTGCGGTGAGTTTTATCTTCCTGCCCAGCGTTTGGCCTCCCTTCAGCAGCTGGGGAGTGGATCAGGATGTCCTCTGTAGGTAGTGACACTGATTTCAATTAGACCATCTGGAAAGCAAGTATAGACTTTGCATGACAGAGTATTTATACATTTATACAATATTTTTTTTTTTTAGTTTAAAAAGGCCCCAGCTGCAAACCCCTAACAGCTGATAGAGCCCATAAAAAGTAAAGGCGGGGGAGGGAAGTCGAGACAAGCTGACCCTCCATGAATGTCCCACTTAACATTACACCTCCTGCATTTCCAATAGTTTCCTAGCCCATCACTTAATGTTAGCTTTGTAGGTTTCCACTTGGAAAACAACATTTTAACCCCTGCTTCTCGTGTCCTGGTGTCTCGGTGGCTGAGCGGCCTTTTCCAGATTTACAGCATAAAGCTGTTAGTGGCTGGTGGTGGTGTGTGCCTTTACTTGACGTTTTCTTCTGGTTTTATCTATTTCTTTTACCAATGTCTATAACTGGCAGAGGGAAAGGTGGACTCTGGTCCAATGACTGCCCATCCAGGAGGAGAGTCTGCCTTTCCTTCTGCTCAAGGTCATCTCCAGAGGATGAAAGCACTGACTGCCCCACATTAAGCCACTCTCCAAACTGTAAAATTGCTTGTTTACAATTTACCAGCTATCTGCAAAGCCTCTATTAACCTATAAAACCAGGCAGATGTATTTTGCAAGTAGGAGAAGGAATTTTATGCCACTGGTCTTGACCAAGAACTATGATTTTATTTAAATTAGTTTGCTTCCCCCCTCCCCCTTCTCTGACTTCTCTCCCCTGCTTTGCTCAGATTGTATTGCCTTTCTCACTGATTATAAAAGCCAACCCATATTATGCCTGAAAATAACACTTGCAAAGTCTATCATGTTAGCTGCACCACTAAATAAAACAAACCTTTATTGTATGTTTTTAGTCAAAGTTTAGTGGTTGAAATGTCAGCCTTGTAGCTCGTTAAGCTCTTCAGCAGGGCTCAGAGTTTATAGGAAAAAGATGATGACTTTCTTCTTGATTAAGAATGAACTATTTCAGCCTTGGAAACTGCTCCTTAATTAAAAAGTAAATCTTATTATATGTTCACCATGATGAAATGATAATAATTGGAAATTATTATTTTATTACCTTACATATCAATAAAATGGCATAGTATTTGTGAATGGGATATCAAAAATAACCTTAAAATTCTGTCTTGATGATAGGCTCTTTAATGTCTATGAGCATAGGCATCACTTTTGTGTCTGTTGTGGCTTAGTGCTTTTATTATCTTGAATGTCATATAGAAATAAAAAATTATTTTCCATCACATTTTAAATATTAGTCTGTAATAAACCTTGACTGTGCCATTAAATCTTCAGGAGCTATTAACTGCTTTAACAGTAATGGAATTTACATTTGGGCATACTGTTGCTGTTAGCTCAAGTACAGGACATTTGGGGGTTGGTCTTGACTTCATAATAAAAGATATTTGTCTGTTTTTCTGAGTATTAGATATTGTCCAGCCTGCAAAGGAAATGACAGTGCAGAGCTGTATCAGTGCAATGCACACAGGTGTGACAGGACTGCTAGTTTTTCACCAGTTATTCATTCCAAAGCAATTTTGAGAGCTGTTCAAAAGCGTTTAGCCTTAGGTGCTTGTGGGTCAGCCTCAAATGTAAGCAAGAAAACTGCAAATATGGAGATGTCTTGTGCAATCAAATTGGAGAATATTATTCTATAATATTTTGAAAGTGGGTATTATGAGAACTATAACCTGAGTGTGGAGTAGAACTACCTGCCTACACAAGTAGAGTAGATATATGGAATTTATTGAGCTAAATGAGGCTTCAGAACTGGGGGACTGTTCAGTGTGAATGATGCACATCAGGGAAGATGATCCACTTTTTCGTAAGAGGAGATATGGGTGATAAGAACCCAGATAAAAAAAGTCCCCAGTGCACTATATATTGTATTTCAATACAAACTTGTGTCTCTACCACATTTTTGAAATAACTTCTGCTTGTACTAATTATCAAAATGACAAGATCTCTGTATGGGAGAAAAAAGCATTTCCTTCTGCGCTCCCTTCTGTGTTCTGTTGTGAAGTGATCGTGATCAAAACTTAGGAGATTACAGGTGTTGGGAGCAAGAGTGAAGTTCTGAACCCCGTATTCTAATTTCATTGCAGAAAAAAGAACAAAGTAAAACCTGGTCTAGGAGAGACAAGTTGTTTTTCGTAAAACTTTCCAGAATTAGCAAACACAACAGGGATAAAGGAAATTGGGCACAGTAAGTTGCTTTTTGTTTCAACTTTCTCTTTGTTCAGGCTTTCCCCTGGAGTGGTGGCCATTCTTTCAGTCTGAATTTTCATTAGTGATTACAAGAGATTTCAACAGAACTAAATGGTAACTTTTAGTGTGTGTCAAGCTCAAACCAATTTCTCAGTCTTCTGAATTTGGTCAAAATAATTCCTTTCAGGGGCTCTTTTTGGCTTCAGAGGATTTATGTAAAGGAAAAAAAAATCTGATCCCTGACCTATAAGTGAGTTGTCATAATTTCACCAATAGCAAGCCTGCTGAGACATACTCAGAATAAGAAAACTGGACTTGCAAGTAGTAATGTCAGATGCAATGTTGTGCTTGTATAAATTTATGTAGGTAAAATCAAGTGACAAGTGATGTATTACAGCTTGAGTTCTGTCATCTAAAGAGGATTTTTTTCCTGTTTGAAAGAAATTGATTTCTTAATTTTTTTCTATTTTCATTTTATAGCAGAGTAAGGAGAAAGCATGCATCTGTGATGCACGATAGTCATGGTATAGTAAAGGGCTGCTGAAGCCACATGGCATTTTAATAAGGCTGTGTTCCAGTCCTAGGGATATTTGAAGTAGAGTCTTGGTCACGGTGGCCTTAGGAAAAAGGGAGATGCAATTAGGCTATTTTCCATTTAGTAGAATTATTACCTCACTTTTACTGCAGCTTAATATTCAGGCATCCTTGGTGACTGCTCAGTGTGTGTGTGGGGGATGGGGTAAAGCTAATAGAGGAGTACAAACTGGAAGATATTGACCCCATTCAGCCTTTCCCAAAGCACTCTGTGTTTGGGAGCTTGAGCAAAGAGAGCTCTGCAGGACCCAGTAATCCTCCTGCTGTCACATGGAGCAGGACCATGCCACTTCAGAGGGATAAACTGGGCTCATGGGATCGCACTCATCTGCGTGCAAGGGTAGGGTTTTCCCTGGGGACGGACAGGGTGGAGGAGCAGGGAGCTGGATGGTTTGGTTCTGCACCATCTGACATGGAGCACTCCCTATCACTAATACTATGACTGTACCAAAAGTCACATGTGTCAGGTGATTATCCCAGAAATACTGTCCAAAGCCAATACCAATTTTATTGTTTTCCAGTGCACTTTGTTCTTCAGTGTCCCAAATGTCCTACTTGGGCAATGAGTTGCTCCTCTCTGCCTTCTGAATAGCTTTGAAATCCAGTATCTCAATTCTTGGTTTGGAAGCTAAATAGCTGAAAGTTTAGAGGATGTTCAACTCTACCAATCTGTCAACTTTTATATAATTCCAGTAGATAGCCTGTAAGCTCTAAATGACATTAAATTATACTTTTTTTTGCATTGATGAAAGGAATCTCAGCATTCATTTTCCATATATTTGTTGCCCATTCAGATGCTATTGAGTGTTTTGTAGTTTAGGAATGGCTGAATTAAGCTCAGCTGGGCATGCTGTGTTTTCTGTTTTATAGCTGTGTATCAGCAAATGGAGCAAAACTCAAACTGACTTCAGTATGGGCAGGGTTCTGATTCTGTATTAATAGGATATACTTAGGTAGCGGTAGAAAATGCCCTGGTTGATACCACATGAGCAGCTCTGTTTTGCTCTGCTGGTTTCTTCTACCTACAACATTCTGACCTTTTAAACTTCAAGACTGAAATTTTCTAGGTGGCTCCCCAATTTAATTAAGCTTATTCACAATTTAAATATGAAAAATATTTGCTGACAATTTTGGAGAAAGAATACTGAAAGATGTTTACTCCATTACACACACACGTGCATCAGTATCTGCCTTGCTTATCTCTTTATCTGCAACTGTAGTGTTTTTAAGATTGTAGATATTTTTCACTTTCAGTTCTTCTGTGCAGATATGTGCCTTTGAGCGTCCTGGTGAATATCACTTTTAAGTAAGACTGAGACACTAAAAATGCTGTTGGATTATGCCCTGCATGAATTCACCTGCAGTTTTATAGCATTATTAAGTGGGAAGGTGGAATTTACTGTCATTTACTAAGGAAACTTTAGCCTCTTTGTTATCATGGCTTGCAGTGGTGTGCACTCTGTCCCAGGAGATACAGATACATTCAGGAATATTCAGAATGAATGAAGTATGTAAGAAGAAAGAGGCGCTAAGAAGTCTAAGAGGCCCATAGCTTGGTTAGCACATCTGCTGTGCTGAAGGCATTACATGTAGGGTGATGGTGGGGGGATGCTAGTATATTCTCTCCATATCTTTGTCATTAACCTAATATGAGTTACGGATCCAAGATGCTAATCCCCCAGGACTGGCACACCTGGCTTCACCATGCCTTTAGGATAGCAGACCACCTCCTTCTACCGTTTCAACAAATGAATCCAAGAAGTTCTTAGGGAAGATGTCAGTCCCTCCCCTACTGGTGAATAGCATCATGTGAAAGGAAGCCATAGTTAGTTTTGCTGAAGGAGCTCGTGACCTCAAATTTGTTGTGGAAATAATAAGATGACATCCCTTCTGAAAGGGGAAAATCATGTGATTGCTCTTTGAGAATGACGATTATTCTGTGGTCTCTATTAAGCTTTTATTTATGAGGGATAAAGAAAAATAAAACTTCTATTAATCCTCTCCAAAAAACTACCCTGATTCATATGTCTGGCTTCATGTAGGTTGTTTGGAAAAGTAACAAATACAGTCTTATACTTTGTGTGCCTGTATTTCCCGGAGGACCAGTTTCACTGTTATAATTCATAAATGAATTTATTTATGAATTCTCAAGAAAGTAATTCTTTACCTAAAATTTTATTTTGAGAGCTTCTATGCTGTTCTCCAGGCAAAACAGAAAGCTTTAAGACCTATTTTAAAAGTAACAATCAATGTGTTCTGTATTGTTGGGTTATCTTTAATGACTACATAATATAAAACTAGGGCCAGATCCTTCACTGGAGTATTTGATGCATTTCTTGCCTCAGCACTCCCACTGCTTTAACTGAGAAAGTCAGTACTGAGTTCCTCCTGTCGTGCGAGTACAGAGCCAGTGAAGTAAAAAGTCTACATGTGATGTCAGCATTTATATTGTATCTCCTTCTGCTTGCTGCAGGAGTTGCATTGGCCCGCTGATAATATTTCTTGGCACCTCTTGATCCTGTCCATTTTATTACTGTTTAGAAATAAGGAAATAAGGAACCAACAGTATAACTCTCCCCCTTGCCCTGAGATTTCACTACCAAACTACCTTGGTTGATTCCTAAATTAATCTAGTGCCACCATCCCTTTCAGACATCTCACAAACCTACACCATGAACACATGGACACAACAGCATTTATCTGCTTGTTACTCAGGTAAACTTAATGCAGAATTTGTGGTCTAGTTGCTATGTTTAATGTCCTTTCTTGTCTTTTACTAAGACACTTGTGTCAAATTCGAACACTCGTTCAGAGTATGAGTTGTGGTTTTAGGTACTAATGATAAAGTGTGTGCTTTGATCTCATCGTTTAAATATTCACAGCCTTTCAATGCTTGGACTTTCAATCACTGGTCAGTAGTGACATAATTAGTGATTTATGGTTAAGAATGCAGCCAATTCTGCATTAAAATTCATTTTTACATAGATACCTTAAAAATAATCCCCTTAAACTATTGGGTTTGCTGTTACTTGCAAAGAGACCCAGAGTGATTGCAGGGTAATTTATGTGTGCACAATACTCTCGTCATACAGAAACTTTCCACATAATAGAAGCAAATCTTATGACAGCTGTAGTCATTTAAGAGTGAAGACAGTTTCTTACATAAAGCATAAATTTTGTGTTTTAAATGCTGAGTAGATTTCTATGTGGTTTATTTGTGGTTTTTTTTACCAGCTAGAAATGTAAGCTGTTACATAAATATTTGCTCAGGCTTAGTTGCAAAGCGACAGAGCTGTGTTTCATGTACAGTACTTTACTGATGGAACAATTTGATTGAAGTCTATAGGGAAACTGACGATGAAAGGAATTATTTCAGTGCTGCAATCATTTCCAAGCACTTACGATCTTTTCAGCCATAGCTGTATAACATGGCATATACGTAACAGTCAACTATGGAGATGCATTGTCTTTCAGTTTTGGTACTCTCGGTAGTGTTTCTGCCCTCTTGTAAGATGTTTAGGAGCGTGCAAAATTTCCAGGTTCTTTTTTGAACAAATCTAGAAGTCTGGGAAGTCCATGTGTGCTTCAATATAATGATTGAGAGTTTAATCTCTATTATGAGCTTTCTGCTTTATCACTTTTCCATTTCAGTCTCCCATACACAGTGGATCTGTGTCTGATATTTAAAAACAAAACATCTCACTAGGAGACATAAAGAGAATAAATGAAACATCCTGTCACTGCTCTGTACAAGCTATGTCTGTGAAGGGCTGTAGATAACTCTCTTGTTTTCTGTAGCTGTTCCCTTGAAGAGTGCTTCATAAATGTAGTACTGCAAAAGAGGGGAAAGGATTATCTTTCCTGGCGTGAAGCTAGGCCACTGGGGTCCAGCATTTCAAGTGTTCTCTACCTAGTTCTGCTACAAATCATTGGCTGATTTTGATCAAATAATTGCAACTGTATTTAATTTCATATAAATAGTTTGGACTGTTACATGAATGTAATAATTTGTCAGTTCAACTGTGACAATCTGTGCTTGAAGAAGTCTGAAATTATGAAGTAAAAGCCTTCACAAAAATTCAAATGGCGAGAAGGGTGATTTATTAATAGACCTTTTCACTGCAAATCTGAGGCAGGTGTATGTGCCCAGCTACATAAAGCGATTTATGGGCAGCCATAATGACTTGGTTGCTGATACGTATGAGGTTTATGGTAACACATCAAAACTGCCGTACCACATAACCCACATACATGGGCTCAATTCTGTCTCCATCATCTTCTTTATTCACTGCATTTAAAAAACTACTTTGTGAATCAATATTTAAATATATATTTATTTCCTGATTAACATTGTAACACAGCTGCTTCTTTGACTGAAAATAGTAAGGAAATCAAAAGAAGCACTGACTGCATACAATTTGAAATAAAATATTCCGAAAACTTAAAGTGTTTCAGTATGTCACTATCAGATATCTTGGCGTGAGTGATCTGGCCTGTTAAAATGACAAATACAGCTCTGAATTAAGAGGTTCACCACTTTTTTGAATTATCCAGGGATGAATAACTTAGGAAAAAAATGAATATGGAAGAATGGTACTACTGAAAGATCTCTAGGCCACAGGTAGGAGAGTTCCTTACACGTATACTTCCTGTATACAAGTGTCTTCATTGTCTGACAGGATGAGCTGCATGCCTGAGTCCATGTACTCTGAATTATTTTCTCTCATGCAGCAGTCAATTTTATGCTCAACAGTCTATGTTATCTCAAA
>Ga0181612_167956_pt1 | contig 18117 bp, 5 predicted proteins | sample HoacroProtozoa21_FD_119630 | JGI IMG/M metagenome (GOLD analysis project Ga0181612, IMG submission 119630) | Hoatzin crop microbial communities from Cojedes, Venezuel. Combined Assembly of Gp0051906, Gp0051904, Gp0051908
AGGAGCCATCTTTGTGAAAGAAGGGATTTTTAGTTCAGTCTGTTCTTGTGAGAACTTGCAATTTTTTTTTTTTCCTTAAAAGACAGCTGAATGCTGCATCTGGTATTTTAAAATATGTATCTTAAAATTGTAACTTCAATTTAAAGTAGATAAATTACTGTGATCATTTTGGGGGTGGGGGTTGGGGAATAGACGAAGGGGAGGAGGGAAGCAAGTTTTAGATTAAAGGTTCTTTCTTTTTCTTTTTTCTAACCTGAAATTTAGATTTGGCGTAGGAATAAAAATACTTGCTGTTTCAAGAGGAAAAAAATTAAAATAAGGCATTCTTGCATATATATTCAGTTTTATATACAAGATTTTCAAGAGTTTGATATTCACATATCCAGACAACAAGCAAATGCCATACGCATTTGCTCACACAAACCTAGTTCAGCTGTTTTCAAACCAGTATTTGTATAAATATCTGCTTTGTATTTGAAGCTCTACTTCTTTATCTTTTCTGAGAGTACTAGTGTATTGTCACTCTGTACTTTGGAAGAGTTGCATGTTTTCCTGAAGTACAAAGCACAGAAAACTTCAACAGCCTTTTTTAAAAACAAACAAAAAAAAAGGGTACAACAGTTTAACTGATTTATTTATGTTACGGAGTCAAGAACTGAAATAGAGAGATGTTTTGGTTTTTTTCTTGTATTCTGTTATAGATACTCTTTACGCTGGCACACCAGGGACTGATGTATGTTTTGCTAGGCAGCATAATACTTCAGACAATAATAACCAGTGTTTCCTTGGAACAAATGGGAATACCTTGCTACAACTTAATCCTCAAAAACCAGGAGCAATTGATAACCAACCCCTAGTAACACAAGAGCCAGTGAAGGTAAATGCGTGAATATGGGAAAAGTATCTTTTTAGCATACTTCTATCACGGCTTTTTTGTGTGTTTTTTTTTCAGCTAGTGGCTTAATTCTAAATTAACACTGCTTTGTCATATAACAAAATTTGGGTTTCTTACTCGTATCATGAGAGGAAAAAATTGTGTGATGTTTCTGAGACTACTACTTAGTGTTTTGTGGGAAGAGAAACATTCAAAATGTTCTTAAACAGCTTCACAAAACTTATGAATGAAAAAGGCGTTTATGAAAATACAACTTTCTGCATTAACTGTAAAATATTTTAGTAATTAAACACTTTTCTTCAGTGTTTTCAATCTAAATATGAGTTTATTACTATTGCATAAACCCAGAAAATAGTTAATTAAATAGTAAACCAAAACTGAACGTTTTTCCAGTATTCGTGCAAACAAAACATAAACCACAAACCAGCACCATCTATGATGAGTAGAGATTGGATTTCTCTATGCAGTATCTGAAGTTGCTGGAGTAGGTGACACAAGAGAGGTGTAATAGACATTTTGTGTTGGACAGCCTTTTAGAGAAATAGTAAGTAGTAAAACTTCAGTGTTAATTATTGTTACATTTAAATACCATCTTTTAGTATGAAAAGTAGTTGCTAATTGCTGCTTTAAAGTTTTTTTAATAATTGAAGTGTTCTGTGTTCATGAACTAAAATCGTTGTAGCTGTAGACTGTTTTTTCCACTTGAGATTTGACAAAATCCCTTTTTGTTTAAAGGCTGCATCATTAACAATGGAGGGTGGAAGATTAAGGCGATCGCCACAGCTGATTGAAGGAAAGGACTACATAATGGTACCAGAACCAGTTTGGAGAGCACTTTACCATTGGTATGGAGCAAATCTGTCCTTGCCCAGGCCGGTGAGTTGTGATTATAGACACTTTATTTGCCCTAACCACTGGGATAATATAAACACTGCTTATTTATTATTAAATTGGACACTGCTGTGTCCAAGCTTCTACCAGTTGCATAAGGTAGTCTTTTGTAGTCATCTCCCACTTCATCCAAAATGGATAGTCTGAACGAGAAGTCTTGAAGAGCAAGCTAGGAAAAAGCAGTCTTAGAGATGGGCATGGATGGAAAGTTCTGGATATTTACCAGGAGGTTTGCAGCACAAACCCTAGGAGATATTGCAGCAGGGCAGAAGTGCTGCTTAACTGATCATGATTGCTAAAGCAGACAAAAGTAAACTTGAGATCAGTTTAAAAGACTTGGCATCAAAACACTCATCTTGAAAAGCTAAGATAAATTTTCAACTGGTCTGCAAAACCAATAAAATTAAAACTGGGACACATGCAGCTTTAAAAATGTGTTTCTTCTCTCTTACAATTTTATGAAGTAGAGGGAAGGTAACAGTTGCTGTCCTTCAAATTCAGTGTCATAGAAAATGCAACCCACAAGATGTGGTGAAGATCTAAAAAGCAGCAGGAGCAGGTATTCCTGAAAAGAATTGCAAATGAGCATATCAGCTTTTGAATACTACACAGACTGGTGAAGTTGTTCAGCTTCTAGTCAAAGGTTTTTAAGTAAAGCCTTTATCATAAGCAGTTCCTCAAGATACAGATGCTAAAACAGAGTTGGCATCTACTATCTAAGGCTGAATCGGTATGATTCTGGTTAACTGCATTCAGTGCTAAGAGGAAAGACCAGTAATGTCACCTGATACACTCATCCAGGCTGCTCTTGATTTAATTCTTCAGTTTTGATTTTTGTTGCAAGGACTATGTATCGTGGCTGAGTGAATGCCAGTTGCTACTTTGAGCAGATCGCATATTCAGAATATGTTCTTTTGTGTCATTCTTCTTCTAGTATTACAATAATTGCCTTTATTTTTTCTAACAAGTAACTAAAGATCTTACTGATGAGGCAAGTGATGATCGTTCTCATTCTTTGCCACAAAATCCGTAATACTTCTCCAAACTTATGGAATACTCTATTAGCAAATAATCCGTATGTAGTGAATTTTTACATTTCTTACATTTGACAGTAAGCAGAAAAGCCACTGAATCACAATGAAATTATGAAAGAGTTTTACAGACAATTAACATGTCTTCATTGTGTAATAAAAAATATATTTGCAAATTGGTAATGATGTATTTTTGTATCAACAATTATCTAGTTGCCTGTAGTCACTTAAAACCTTACAATGAAATGAACTAATTAGAAAGAGCCTATCAAAGGTGAGGTGTTAAAAGAAAAAAAAGCCTTGAAGAGCTGAAATTAGCTTTTTGTAACTAACACTAGTGTTTTCTGTATTAAAGCTGTAATATCTTCAATTAAAAATTAATTTTGGGTACAGTGCAGAACATATTGCAGAATACAATTTTCAGATGTGGAAGTGCTATGTATTAAATGGAGTTGACTAAGTGGACTAATAATTACTCTGTTATCGCAATGAGATTTTTTTGGTTGCAGTTATAACAGCAACAGTATTTCTGAAAGAGAAGCAGTAATTATATAGCAATAGTCATTGTTAAATCATAATTTACTCACAATTTATTGAGCTATCTCTGTTTCTCTGTGTGTAATAATATAAAACGTTTAACAGGTCATAAGCATTTGGAGCTAAAGCTGGCATGCCTTGATTTATTAATATTGAGTTTATAAAAAAGTATGCTGATGTTGGAGGCAAGAGAAATGGAATTAATTTGCTCTGTTCACTTAGAGGCATTGGAAACTTTATGTAATTTTTGTTGAGTATATTTATTCCACATAGTGGTTGGTTTCTTCTGTGTCAGGTAGTCTCTTATAGGAGCTACACTTTAAAAAAGGGAGTGAGGGGATGTTTTTTTAATGGTAGCAATAGAGATTAGGTGGTTGATGTCACGAATTTTCCGTGTCACAAATGGGAGAGAATTAGCTGTATGATTTTTTGACAATTTGGTCTGTTAGCTGTAGTACTGGCAATTATTTTACAGTGAAAAATCACTGGCTTCTGCTACCCTCCTCCCACACATTCTCCATGGAAACAAACACCTTGCATGATCCAGAAAAGGCCACATCTCTTTATACACAGCACAGTCTAATGTGCTTGAGATTTTTGTGATAGGGTCATTAGGAAGGAGACTTCTATTCAGAATGAGAGAATTTTAGTTTGGGTATCCTGTCTGCAAAACAATGTAACTAATTTATGTATAAACTTTAGCCTTTCAGTCCATAATTAAGGAATATTTTGACGGTTATGTGAACACTTGAATTCTGAAGACCGTTTGATTACTCGTAACGATGTATACGGGCACTTAACAGTCCCAGTCTCCCACCCCGCAGCAGGAACTATTATGTTGTCTTTTTCCAGAAAATGTCATCACTGTTGTTTTTGTTGTAACTGAAGTTTAATACCATGGCACTTCAGTGCATTGTATTGCTTCTCACAACTTCAGCTGTTTTCTTCTGCTTCACATGGTCACAAAAATAGTGAACATTCCTGCCATTTATATATCTCTATGTTTGGGTGGAACTGGATAGCAAAGTCTTTGTAGAAATGGTGACTGAAAAGCTGCAAGTCATGTTCTGGGGAAATTTCAGCTTTTTCTGTCAACGTATCAAAATGCAAGAAAAGTAAGTTTCGGTCTGTTCTTACAATATGAAGGTTTGAATTCAGTCCTATATTTCAAAAAGTTCAGAACAAATGTCTTAGCACGTGAGAGTTTTTTGCAACAGTTGTGAAACTTTTATATTGAAGTATACGCTGAGTAGAATTAATGAGGTTCATTGTAATTTCACGTACATTTCAGGAATTATAAAAATGTTCTTTCCATGGTGTTGTGCAGGAAGCTACGCTCCATGAAATAAGGTGTTTGCTTTTGACAATCTGCAACTAACAAGCTTGAAAAAGTGCTTAGAAATCAGTAAATTGTTATTCCTGTGGATATTTGCCTAAGACCTCATAAGAAGTTCAAAGGATTTCTTGCCTGCCAGTAAAACATAGTTTATTTTTTTAACCATCTGCTTTAATCATTACTTCCTGTTCCTGCTGGGATTTCCTACACGTTTGGAAGAGCAGTCTCTAAAATGTGTTTTAAACTTCTTTACTAGGTGATCAAAAACAGCAAAACAAACGTGCCTGAACTAGAGTTGTTTCCTCGCTATCTGCTCTTCCTGAGACAGCAGCCTGCCACTCGAACGCAGCAGTCAAACATCTGGGTGAATATGGGTATGATGAGCCTGAGAATGTTTCCTCAGCATTTACCTAGAGGTAACTTAAGAATGCAGCAAGAATACAAGTGCGCAGTTTCTAAGAAAGCGAGACCCGCAGCTGTAGAAGCTTGCTGCCACTGTGCTTGTCCACCAGCTAATCAACTGTAAGGCACAATCAGCACTTGGTAAAGATTTAAAGGCTTTCCTCCTGTCTTCTCTTGAAAGGAAGAGGCATGAGGGAGCATTTTCAGGGCAGTCAGTTAAGTCGCATAGTCACTGCAAATAGATTGGTGAGTCGAAAGTGAGAAATGAGCACTGCATAAACTACACAGCGAAGAAGGGCAGATGTGATTAATCCTGCTGGTAGCTGATTGTGTAGCCACAGCACACGTGCATCTGTGCATTGAGGTGGGGGTGTGTATCTGGTAGTACGGTGATGTGATAAGCTAGATCATTGTTCAGCCAGCTGGTCCAGAGTTACTTGGGCAGCTAGGCTTTAATGCTCAAAATTATTAAATAGTCTGTAGAAAAGGACTGAATTAATGGAATACATGGACTGTTATTTGATGCAGTTCAGAAAGACAATTCAGTAGAAAGTGTAAACATCTAAAATGTATGTGCCGTAATTGTGGTGGTAATGCTCACCAAAAGATTGTACAAGTAATGGGCTGTAAGAATAATCTTTAGATGGCAGCTTGACATTTCAGATGAAAAGTGTTGCGGGATTTGTGTTCAGTCACCAGTTTGTATGCACAGTTGCATACTTGCCTTGCATAATAGGTTTGAAGCAGTATCTGCTGTTCACATGCATGTGCATTTGGATACACACAAATAGGCGTATGCATCCACAGTCACGTATGTCCAGAAGTAGGCTTACCTGACTACTGAAAATTAAGTCCTTTAGCCTTACTAGTGTTAGCCCATGTTTAAAAATCTCATGCAGATGCTCAGTTTTTCACTGCTTTGGTAGAATCTCAACGTGTAGATAGTGGCTGCCTGCTTGATCGAGTTCCGCTACAGAAACTGCCTGCTACCCAAATTCATTTTTTCCTACGTGACCTAATAAAATGGAAACTGCTTTGTTTGGACATCCTAAAATGCCCAAATTCAAATAAAGAGACTCTTCTGATGTGCCAGATTTTATCTTGATTTGGAATTATTTTGCTCTGCACTAATTTATTCGTCCAATCAGTTATTAATCTTTTTGAGTTTTCAGATACGCTTTCTTGCTGTAATCTTACAACTAATCCTCTGATCCCTAATCTCAGAAAATGCTTTTTTGTTTTCTTTTAAAAAAAATGAGTACTTTGCTTGGTATACTGAAGCAAAACTGATGCTTTGCTGACTTACAAGATGATGACAGTATAGTTTCAGACTCTTGTCAAATGATATGTAATAGTCCATCTTTGCATATGGTACTATTTATTTTATTTTAATCTTTTGGCAGTGAAAGTAGAACGATGTCACTTCTCTGGTTACTTAAGTAATGCAGTTGCCTGGTTGGGTTTGACTGTATAATAAAAGCTTTTCATGACTGTGTTACAGACCTGTCTCTGTGAGGAGTGGGGAACTTCCCGAGTTTAAACTAAAGATGATCAAAAAATAAAGCATGTAAAGCTGGTCTCATCTCTTGTGCAAATGTTTTATTTAAAGATGAGCTCACATGATAGAAAAGAGCAACGATCTGGACTGATGGAATTATTTTGTATTGCTAACATGAGCTTGTTGAGTAATTCTGGTGACAGTCCTACGCATCTTCACAAAATATATTTTGAGGATTTTAGTTTTTAAGAATATGTTTATTATGAAACTTCCAGGCTGATTTTCATCTTCACAGATCAGCATTCATCTCCATAGAATAGCTGAAGGAAAGTCCTGCTACTTAGAACAATAGTCAGGCTGGGATTTTTTTACCTTATTTTTTGCTTACAGTGTTCTCTCAAAAAGAAAATTTTCATGAAATGTTAAGGTTCTTGTATTTTGAAAACTACCTTTGTTTCTGATGCTATGTCTTAAACAGAAAGAAGAGAATAGTCCAGTCTTCTAAAACTTCTTTTAAAATTATATATTTTCAATGAGAATCTTAGGGGAGGTGTTGGTAAGAAGGGAGGTAAATTTATCTGGTTTGTGATGGCAAGTTTGTTGTCCCAAAGGATTGGTAACAACTAGCTTTCAGTCTAACTCATTATTTTATCCATAAACAAAAGCAATAGAACTGTGTACTTTTTCACAGAAAGTACTTGTAGTATATGTAGTGCAGAAGTTGTTATTAATCTGATTTCAGTTGGCCTACGAGTATGTACGTTATCTTTTACCCTTTTGTTATGATTGTGAATGCAGGAAATGTACCTTCACCGAATGCTCCTTTAAAAAGAGTGTTGGCTTACACCGGCTGCTTTAGTCGAATGCAAACAATTAAAGAGATACATGAATATCTCTCCCAGAGGCTACGTATAAAAGAGGAAGATATGCGCCTCTGGTTATACAATAGTGAGGTAATGGTGGTCTTTTTTCTTTTTCTTTTTTTATCAGCTATTGGATATTGTATATCTTATTCTTTTCTAGAAACTATTAAGTACACGTGCATAGGAAAAAAAAAAAGGAAGTGGACGTAAGTGTCCTTTGCAGTATAACTGCCCAGACTGGAAAACTCTTACCATGTATGTTCTAGAGTTGTTTGTGCACTCGAAGCAGTGAAATTTAGATTTTGGTGTTAAATGACCCAGGAAACTTATCTTCTGTTTTCCTAGTAGCCTGACAAACATTAAATTATCCTGTGATGTATTTAAAAATTGGCAGTTGGTTGACCTTTTAAAAGGCTTGGTGGGAAGTTTCATAAAAACTGTTTTAAATAGAAATAAAAATAGATGCTTTCATTGACACGCGTGATGCTGTGGGCTTCTGTTGGCACAGAAGCCGGCAGCCATCCAGGATCTTTTTCAAATGTGTGTGTGAACAAATCACAATGAACAGGCAGAATGTATTCCTCCATGTCATTAAGTGCATGTAATTCTCTCATTCTAAAGAAATACCACATAAAATTAAAGCATTGAACTAGATGCTTCTGGAGATCAGTGAACTACTGTATTTAATTAACAAAGGTAGGAAACTGATGTTCTCGTTGTGAAGAAATTGTTAATACTATTTTAATTTCATTGCTTTGAGACTAAAATATCCTCAGAGAGTTTTAAATCTAGAACTAGTAACTATATGAAGTATTTTTTTTTCTCCTGCAGAACTATCTTACTTTGCTGGATGATGAAGATCACAGACTGGAATATCTTAAAATCCAAGATGAGCAGCATTTAGTGATAGAAGGTATTAAAAGGGCCTATAATTGATTTACATGCTAAAACCGAATAGTTTTATATGAGTATATAAATATGGTGAATAAATTGTGTGTAATACCCATTTCTGTAATTGCCCCAACTACACAAATATATAGGCCTGCTGCCCAAATATTTTATTTTTGGAAATGTTTTGAGAAGGAAGAGCATGTGTAAATAGATGTCTGTCTCTGTACATGCATGTGTTGAGAGAAATACAGGAAGAAATATCAAAGCTTCAAGTAATCCACTACCCCTACGACAATAACTAAAATACTAAAGATTTAACAAAAGCAGTGTGAGGCATCTGAGACTTTTTCATTATCTCATTTTTTCTTTCACTAATTTTACAAGAGTTCAGGTTATGATATTTGCATGAACACATTTTTACTCACAAAGCAGAAGATGAAGAAAACTGCATGCTTGAGTCCATGTTCATTTCTAAGACTTTCATTGCAAGCTGCTTTTATTTTCACATCTGGAGAGAACCGAACGCTTTTGGACTTGGCTGCTTGACTGACTCTTATCGTGGTGAAAAGGCGTCATAAACAATCTCAACCCTTCTTGTTTCAATTTATGTCCATTGTGTCTCATCCTCCTGCTGTGTGCTACTACGCTAGGCAGTGGTATCAGTCACAAATACATTAACCTTTGTCAAAGGTGTCAGGGTGAACGGATTAGCTGAGTTTCCGAGTAGGTTGACCTTTTTGGCTAATTTTTTAGTGTGAGAAACAGAAGCGTACATGTTTAATCCACTCTACTGTCGTCCTTACATCACAAAGGCAGTATACAAAGCTGGGTCTTGCTTTGTTTCTCTACAAGTTTCTCTTAGCGTAGCCTCATATTACAGCTCAGGTGTGCTGGCATCGTTATTGCCGCTTGGCTCAGCTCATGTTTAATCCGTTTAAACTTGGCAAAGTGGCTGATGCAGTTCATTGTGTATCTGCGTTCATCACTAGACACAAGAGAAGAAATGGGAATTTATGAGTAGAGAAAGGGGAGAGGGACTGCACCTTGCTGTATCAGGCAAAAGAGAACCCCGAGGCTGCAGTTCAGTAAGCAAACGGGCATGAAGTCACCATTGCCACTGAAAGAAGCTGTCTGCCCTCCCTCTGTGCACTATGCCACCTGCCTTACCCGTGGACGCCTACTTGACACCTGTCTGATGAACTGGCTGTCAGAAGTGGTCTACTGAAAAATAACTCCCCCTTTTCACCTAGCTCAGTTCCTTACGCCAGGGTGCTGTAAGGCTGGTGTCAGCGCGAGGCAGAGGTTTACAGAGGGATCTTGTGGGGAGGTGGTGGTAAAGCTAGCTTAGGAAAGCTGGCGGGTTTTTGTCCCGCTTCAGCTTGAAACTCATGTAATTTGTATTTTGAAATACACTTGAATCTTTTGTTGGTTCGTAACAACAACAAATATTAGTGATTGCTCATGAAGTGAACAGATTTGTTCAAATCTGGGGGATCCTTATTAAGTATTAGAACAAGTACGGTGAAATTCATTAACCAACAGGAAAGCAATCTCAAAGCTGCTTTCTGAAGATGTTACTGGCGTGATTGGAATGATGCCAGTATTAGAATGAGTTCCAATAATGATTGGAAACATTGAAATGAAAACTAGCAAAAATACTAAAAATAGGCAAATTTCTAATCTGAATTAAATATTAGAAAATTTGGATTAAACCTCTTCAGCTGTATAAGCTCTCTGGAGTAAGTAACAAACAATTTTAAAAAACCCTTGTACCATGTCTCTTTCTAGTTCGAAACAAAGACATGAGCTGGCCAGAAGAGATGTCTTTTATAGCAAACAGCAGTAAAATAGACAGACATAAAGGTAAGTGTTTCATCATAGTAATCGAATTATGATGAGAAGAAAAATCCAAAAGGCTATATTATGTTGAAACAATTCTGTTTAATACAAGTGCTCTTAACATTGGAAGAGGTCTTTTATACCTGTGCTGCTTTGCTTGTTCTTTCTGGTTTATGAAGCTAGATGCTGGAAGGGTGGGAGGGTTGGATATATAGATAGATAGATTTTGTAGATGTTCAGATGCAGCAGTAGCAAATGGTACCATGAATTCCGGATTTTGTGTTCGTTATCTTGGATTTTTTTTTTAAGGTAAGGAATAGTTACGATTTTAATAAAATCATCCAGAACTTTCAGGACCATAACTATTTACCTGAAAATAGTTTGTATGGATTGTACTGATGCCCGTGGTGCATCAGATCCAACAAAATACCTGAATTTCTTTAAACTGGAGTGGAGAGAGCAGGTATTTTGAACAGACTGGTCCTCTGCTGCATCTGTGCTAGCTGTAATTTTGCAATTGGGAGCAGGTTAAATTGAATTGCTTACTGTGAAAAGGTCATATTCTTAACTTCACTGATACACCATCCGTTGTGAATTTTTCACACCTGCACAACTGTTATAATTGTTTTTTTTTCTCAGTTCCTACTGAAAAGGGTGCTACTGGGTTAAGCAATCTGGGTAACACATGTTTCATGAACTCCAGTATCCAGTGTGTCAGTAATACACAACCTCTAACACGGTATTTCATCTCAGGAAGACATCTTTATGAACTTAACAGGTAATTTTCTGTTTGAGACCACTGGCGTTTTAGATGCTGTAGTGTTTCTTTAAAACTTCTTTCAGAAGTAGACAGTATGAATAAATCCTTTTAAGTTCAGTGTTATCAGCCATCAGCTATACAGGAGATACTAGATCAGATCCATAAAAGTATAATCTCTTGTTTCTGAGAGAGTTAAAACAGTTCAGCAAGAAGCCTTTGCACTTCCTTGCTTATCCCCATGCTTAAACTTTGTGTTTTAGTATGGTGTTAATTACTTCATGATTTCTAGGACAAATCCAATAGGAATGAAAGGACACATGGCCAAGTGCTATGGGGATTTGGTTCAGGAGTTGTGGAGTGGAACTCAGAAGAATATAGCACCGTTAAAGCTGCGGGTAAGTCTGTGATGTGCATTATTGGGATATAAGGTGGAAAGCAAGAATTTCTTTGGATAGCAGAAATATTTTAATGCACTTTTTCCTGATGTTACCTGTATTGTGATGGTTCTGGGACTCAAATCAGTATCAGGGAAGGAAACTTGGGCGTGTATTTTAAGTGTTAGAAGTTGGCTGTGAAGCCAGTGGCTGTATCCTGGGCATTCAGTCATCACGCGTGTTACTCCAAACCGGTCACAGAATTTGTTTTCTTGCTGTAAAGAATGTAGGGGAGGTGTTCAGGAAAGGGCTGTGCAGGGGCAAGATGCACATCTGGAGGAGGCCAGGGTGCCTCAGTCCTGGTGCTCAGGACTTCAGCAGCTTTCTGTGGAATACAGTCATAGTTCAGTGGTTCTAAGGTCAAGGGATATTACCTGATATGAATCAGAGATTGTGATATAAAATGTGGCTTTTATAGCCCTTGTTAAGGACAAAAGATTATGCATTTCCCTGCAAATGGTCTGTTCTGAAAGAACAGGCAGTTTCCCATAACTCTTGGCAATTGAATTTGTGCACATTGACAGTATGCGTCTTGTCTACAATATTTTCATTTATTGTTACAACTTTTGTTACATGATGTTATAATTTTCTGGCTTTTTTTTGTAGTGGACAATAGCAAAATATGCTCCAAGATTTAATGGCTTTCAGCAGCAAGACTCACAGGAGCTTCTGGCTTTTCTTTTGGATGGTCTTCATGAGGATTTGAACAGAGTTCATGATAAGCCATATGTTGAACTGAAAGACAGTGATGGTCGACCAGACTGGGAAGTAGCAGCAGAGGTATGGGGTAAAATTTTGGGGTTTGGGGTTGGTTTGTTTGCTGCGTTCTTTTCCTTGTAGTACTAAGGTACTAAGTTGTTGATGAGGCAGGCTATGGCAATACTCTTTCAGGACTGTAATGTCTTTTGAAACTTGTTAGATTTGTGATTTAAGGAGTCAGTTTAATCTTTGAACGGAAAATGATTTTGAAGTATTGTAATAAAGGTATAAAGGTGATACAATTAATTTGAACAACAACTCAAAACTGTGGAGTATCAAAATTTTTTAAGATATCTGATGATCCTTCCAGAAGTAATTTAAATGAAGTCATACGTTGAGTATTGTGTTAATTGAAATAACTTTTCTTTACTCATGTTGAAACTGAATATTTCCTCTTCAGTAGAAATGGGTAAACAATTTCCGTGGAAATAATTTGACTTCCATTGGCCAATGAAACTTTGGAGGCCTTCCAGCATATCCTCCTTCCTGTAGTTCAAGCAAGTAGTCTTCAGTTTCTAACTTGGTTTTGTTTTTCTTTTTTTTGTTTTTGTATTTTTTACTTCATTTTTAGGCCTGGGAAAACCATCTGAGAAGAAACAGATCCATTGTTGTAGATTTATTTCATGGGCAGCTGAAGTCACAAGTAAAATGTAAAACTTGTGGACATATAAGTGTTAGATTTGACCCTTTTAATTTTTTATCCTTGCCGTTGCCAATGGATAGCTACATGCACCTAGAAATTACAGGTGAGTAGTAGTGTTTAACTCCCCATAAACTTGCCAGTGGTAAAATAAAAATTTGATGTGTCGAACAGCTACAAAACATCCAAATCTTGCTTATATTAGCTCTTATGCTTAGAAATAGTATAACTATTTTAATATAATAGAGTACAAGAATTTTCATTGGAATACAGCTAAACTGAAATAAAACCTTCAAAAACAGAGCATAGATGGCACATTTTCAGTCTTGACTAAAGCAATTAATACAGAAATACGTATTCTGTTTAACTGTGTCGTGGAGATCGTCCTGAATCTGCCTAGAGTGAAAAAGAAGGGCTGGGAGGAGTACGCAAATGAAAAATACTTTATGGGTTGTGAACTAGACTGTGAAGAACCCATGTATTGTTGGAAAAAAGACAAAAGAAAGGTGATAAAAAGTGAAACAAATTGTGAAACCATTTTCTACCGCCTATCAGCAAGGCATTTTCTGACATTTGTCTGCAGCCCTTGAAATCTGGCTGATTAAAAAAAAAAAAATCATACCAAAGTGGAGGAAAAAAATACTTTGTAATGAAGAAGTAGCTATAATGTATTATTCTCGTTAAAACATTCCTGGTTTGCTGACCAGTGTGTTTCTTTTCCTCTGTAAAGTAATTAAATTAGATGGTACTACTCCTGTTCGATATGGCCTGAGATTGAACATGGATGAAAAGTATACAGGTCTGAAAAAACAGTTAAGTGAACTCTGTGGGCTAAAACCAGAGCAGATTCTACTTGCAGAGGTGCATAGCTCCAATATAAAGGTAAGAAGGAAAAAACCTAATGTTTGCTGCAACATGGTTTTGGTATTTTTGTTTGTTGTTAGTGTACATCAGCATACTTCTCCATTCTTTTTGACATTAAGTTTTGCTTACAAGAACTGTGAAATAATTTAACTAAAGGTGTAATAAAAAAGACAGCTTAGTTGTATCTCCATATGAACTTTTATTTCGTTCTTAAACCTCAGTTTGGCTTGCTTTAAGTAAACTTAAAATCAGTGTAATCTGAACCAAAATAAACCACTTGTAAACAAAATTAATAGTGATGTGGAAGTTTACAGAAGTTTAATTGAATTCATTACTAATGATATTTTAGGAAAAAAAGGAGAAAGTCATCTTGAGGTAATAAATCTCAAGTTAGAGTGCTAATGAGTTTAAACGCTGTCGAGATGTTGGAGGCACAAGTAATGAATGGTTTAGTTCCATGTAGCGTGTATGTGTGTGTGTATATGTTATGTATATATATGAATAGGATAAAAACTACTTGAAACTAGGTGCACTCAGGCTGTTTAGAGAACCGTTAATAAGTCTGCCAGGTCTTGCCACAGAGATCGTCAGAGGTGTGCTTGTTGGCTCCCTTTTTTCCTTCTAAGAAGGTGTAAGAAAGCAGGTGGGAGGGGGGAGATGAGCTGACAGGTACAGTGTTTTCAAAAGAACAAAATATGTTCGGAGTCATGGATAATTGTATATACACGTCTGACTAATTTTCCCTTTTTTACTGAAGAACTTTCCTCAAGACAACCAGAAAGTCCGGTTATCAGTGAGTGGGTTTTTGTGTGCGTTTGAAATACCTATTCCAGGATCTCCTACATCAGCATCAAGTCCTGTGCAGACAGGTAAAGGAAAATGTAATTATTTTCTGGCTCATTTAAAATGAACAGTGCTTAGATACTGGAGAAATTCAGGAGAAAACCTTACCTCCCAGTAAAACGTAAACAGTGAGGATTAAAGAAAGGACAAATAAGTTGGAGTACTGATCCACAAAGAAGCTGTGGGCAGTCTCAGTATCTACTGATGGTCTGTAATCCTTTCTCGTATCGTGCCCAGGATAGCAGGCTGAAGATTGCTATATACTTAGTTAAAAACACAAGAAACATGCAAAATATTTTATTACTTGCAGATTGGCGCTAAGACAGGACATGTGAAAAACTGGAAGCATGGTGTTCGGTTTTGGTGTTATTGTTTGTGGTTTCATGTATGGGTTGTAAACACCTCTGTTATTCTTTGCTCTTGCATGCTCTGATTTTGCAAAGTTGTAGGCAAATAAAAGGTGAGATGATGGTCTTTAGGAGAATAGGAGATACTTCATGAAATGCATTGAACGGAATGGAAAGGATAAAAACTGTGTGACCAGTTCTGGTTACTGCAGATAGCTGAGAATGTAATTGTCTGTCAACAGATGTCTCAACTGGGCCATCAGCTAATGGAGCACCCAACATAATGATGAATGGGGACCTTCCTAAACCAACGCTAATTCCCAACGGAATGCCAAATACTGTAGTGCCATGTGGAACAGAGCGTAACCTTGCCAACTGGACTCTCAACGGTCACGTGCCCTTGCTTTCTGATAGTCCCTGCACAGGGTATATAATTGCTGTCCACAGAAAAATGGTTAGTAGAGTTGGCATTTGTTATAAATTGTTCACGTAGCACACTTTGAGAGAAAGTCAGTGAGGATTTTTTTTTAATGTCCACATGATAATCTATTCTTTATTTCTTAAGAAGAGGGAACATGAATACATTTGCCTCTTCAGTGAGTGCCAAGTTCTACACAAACACAACTCTTGTAAATTTAAATCGTAATGTCTAATGTTGGTGTATTTTTCTTTCCTTAGTACTGGCGTGCTTCCCAGTTCTTTAGTGCTGAGATGCATACTTGGGCGTTCGCTGACTCCCTGATGAAATGTTCCAGACTCTTTGAGCAGAAAAAATCCTAATTAGAGGAGCTACTAGAAGTGCATTTCTTTCCCATTATGTGGAAAAGCCTTATTTCTTATACGGAAACAGAGAGGATGTATAGTACATTCCTGGGTTGTTCTGTTAGCATGAACTGCTCTTTGTAAAAGCATCTGTAGTTAAGTTGAACTCTAAATGTCAAAGCTGGATGACTGAACACCTCAAATAGCCACGAGTTCTGTGCGCACTGTGGCCAGACTTCAGAGTGTGTTGATGTTTAGAGCCTGGCAAATGTGGGCCGGGAGGCCCTTTAACTTCCCTCGTTACTGTGTGTTTGTATGAGGCTTTTTTGCTTTGGTCTCTAAAGTAGTGGCCACTAACCACTTCTGAGCCATTACAAACTGCTGGTTACACAGCTTAAAAACCAGTAATAGTTGTTTGTAGAAGCTATTCCAGGAATCCACGCTTGTCATTGTCAAAAATCTTATCAATGGAAAGAGTTAATTGTATAAAACTTAAGCAAGGCAGTAACCATTTGCTTGTACCTCAGTGTCTTTAAGTTGGCGTGTTAAATCTGTCTTACAAAATGGGGATGTAGCGTGAAAGTTAGTTTGTCTGCTTGGAAGAAGTTGCGTACAAGGCTGTGGTGCTTCCTTTAGATGTAAAGGTTTTCTTTCTTTAGCAGACATAAGCTTGCCTGGTGTAGAGGTCATTTGGGGACAGGTATTAGCATCATTAGGTGCATGCCTGCATTACAATAGTACCACGTGGTGGGAAAAGTAAGAAATGCACATCATGTGAAATACATAATATTGTACATGTTTGAAATACAGTTTTATGTTTCATGTGGTCTAATGCCTAAAGAACATTGCCATAATGTCATAAAATACAAAAAAGTTTTCAAGTCAGTGATCAAAATGTACATTATTTAATATTGGAAAAAATTGCTGAAGTAGAGTACTTTTAATAGAATTAATGGTTGATTTTAATTGCCAAAGCCTGAAATAAGTAACAAGGTCAGCACCCTAGTAATTATGGTAACGTGAGCTAATGCATACTTTTATCTGAGTCATTCTTTTATTTCACATACGCAGATGCGGACAGAATTATATTTTCTTTCATCTCAGAAGAATCGTCCTAGTCTCTTTGGAATGCCACTAATTGTTCCTTGTACAGTTCATACACGGAAAAAAGACTTGTATGATGCAGTGTGGATTCAGGTTTCCAGGCTTGCTAGCCCTCTCCCGCCTCAGGAAGCTAGTAATCATGCACAGGACTGGTGAGTTTGGCATCTCAGTCTTTGGCTTGAATTACCTGATACAGTGGTGCAGACTTGCTTAGAAGATTTAAAACCATATTCATTCTTCATGTTTATCAGTTTTGACTTTCGTAATACCTCTGTTGAATGAACATATGTTTTTTTTAATGTATAATTAAGCTTTAAATGTCAACAACTTTAGGAATGAGTGCATGCGCTTTTGCCCCAGGTGCTTTCTGCCTGCACATTCCATTTAGGGGGTTATTTTTGTAAGAAGTCATTTTAGAGTCCTGCAGTTTAATAATGGAAATAATTAAAAATAATTTCTAATCCTTTTTAATGCAATTTAATGTAGTGTTCCTTCTAGCTGCACTTAAAGGTTGCCGTTGATTCATTCTCATCCAGTGACTGACAATTAATTATATCTAACAAATTTAGGTGGTATAAAGGCAGGTCTTGTTTTAATAGCTTTATCTAATCAATATTATGATTTTTGAGTGGGTTTTTTTTGTAGCTTTAACGTAAACATAGCAACCATAGCAAAGGAAGATAGTTGGCAGCCTGAATGAGTGCTCGTGTTTCATGTTGCATTTTCTTTTGTTTCAGTGATGATAGCATGGGATATCAGTATCCATTCACCCTACGGGTAGTGCAGAAGGATGGAAATTCTTGTGCTTGGTGTCCATGGTACAGGTAAATGGTGCTTTTTAGATTTAAGGAAGGGAACTACTCCAGCAGAAAGGTAATTTATGGTAATGGGTTTGTGATACATTTCAGACTTCAGAGGTAATATCAAACAATAAGAGTCTAGAATCTAATTTAACCAAAACCTTCACAGGGCAGACTTTCACTGTAGAACAGCTTTTATGACTTGAAGAGCTGAAAGCTCTCCTGACACAGAAACTTTACATAAGGAGACAGATGTGAGATTATCAAAAACCTCTTAACCCCTTAGAATATTCTGTGGGCATGTGTGTATATATGCAGGCACATATGTATACATATTTGGATGATATGTGAGCATTTCATACAAAACCAAACTTTTAGATGTAAATCGTCTGCCCTCATCAGTTCCTGTGCCGTTTGAAGAGTGAGAACTAAAATGGACAATAAGAAATTCACCCTGGAAGCACACTTGGAATTTTCCCCAAACAAAGACATGCTAAGAGAAATTTCAGACACTTGTCAGAAGATATTCAGACCATATGCTCATTTAAAAAAAAAAAAAAAAAATCTTTTAACACTAGAAAAAAAAAAAAACATAGATATAATGTTTAAAAATATTTATGG
>Ga0181612_145976_pt1 | contig 18116 bp, 5 predicted proteins | sample HoacroProtozoa21_FD_119630 | JGI IMG/M metagenome (GOLD analysis project Ga0181612, IMG submission 119630) | Hoatzin crop microbial communities from Cojedes, Venezuel. Combined Assembly of Gp0051906, Gp0051904, Gp0051908
TACTTTGTTTTGGCTTTTTCCCCTCTTTGTCTTTGGAGGCTAGATGGGAGAGAAAACCTCCCATTTTGGCTATGCCATGATCTCAGTAGTCAAACTAGCTGAATTCTGGGGTGCATGATGAAAAATGGTGTGGATATATGCACGTATTTCTCTTATATAGTAGCCTGGTTCGTTTCTGTTGGAGGTCTCCAAGCCCTTATGTTACAAGTTGTTATGAAGTCTTTAATCTTCAGGTGCTTGTTTACTTTGAGGAGTTTTAATAGACTTACATTTTCCTTGCATCTGATGAAAATGTGCTCTATAGCCTGGAAGTTAAGGAGCAAACTTGGTATATATCCATCTGTATTTTAGATCTTGCTCCAGAGAATACTTAATATAGTTGTATATAAAGCAAATAATACTTCTGTATGGGGCAAAACTGTTGAGAGGGATTTGCTGCTGCCAGAAATACAGAGATCCTGTCATTCCTCAGAAAGGTGGGAAAGATGGCTCAAACCTTGCAAAAGGAGTAATGGAATGAGACCTGCCATGGGGTGGGTAAGATTCTGCTTTGTGAATTTTGCAACTGTTTTCTCTAATTTCAGTCCTGCTGTAGATAAAATGTGAGGATTTCTCCAGCAATGCAGAGTATGACATGCAAGATAAGCACTTGGGTTTGAACCCCTTGTGGTGGAAAGGCTGGTCTTACACTGATGCAGAAAATAAGAAATCTGTAAATAAGTGCTACATATTTATAAATAAATGAAATCTCCTCTCACTTAAGTTTTGCTTAGCTGCTAGTATGTTTATCTATTTCTTGGTGCACATAGAAGGGCAAAACATTGTTGTATTAATACACTTTGTAAACTTCATATGAGATCAGAAAAATTCAGATGTACACTGTCTGATTGAAAAAGAAAAGGAAGAAGTGCGGTGCTTCCTGGTATCTTCCCTTTCCACATCAGCAAAGAGCCAGAGCTTTAAGTCTTGCTGTAGTGCAGGAGAATTGAATTTAGTTTCCATGGTTCCATATTTTAATAGAATGTTTGGTGTAAGAAGATATTTACCTACAGACCTGTCAATTATTTGTGGTCTTTAAGCTGGTTATTATACAAATTCCTGAAAGTCTTCAGTTGTTTTTATGCATTATAAGTGAGCAGCTGTGTAAGAGAAGTTAAATCGTGTAATCCAATAAAGTGGCCAGAAGTATTATGTTTCTCCAGCGTTTTGTCTAATTCTTTTGACCTACTTTTCTCATCTTACTCAATAGTGCGAAGTTTTTTTAAGCAGGTTAGTAAAAAATAGAAATAAAACAAAAAAAAAAAACCCTTGCTACTTCTGCCAAGTTTTTCATGAGCATAAAGCATTAAGTATAATGCATCATGTTTGTAGTGAGGGAGAATAGATTATGTGGCGTATTAACTTTTGCTGTTGCTGCATCCTCACTGGAATGTGCCAGTAGGAAGTAACTTTTTTAGTGGGGGAGTTCGTTATTTAAGTAGTTGAGCGGTGATATTCTTGTCCAAATGCAACATGTGTATTTTACCACGATTCCTGCTAGTTAAATTGAATTACCATTTTACCACAATTCCTGCTAGTTAAGCTTGAATATCATCTGAAAGTAAAAATATCCACCTCATCAAAACAGTATTTCATACAAATAACACTGATCACTGATACCTTAAAAGTAAAAACAAGTTCACCACACACACACAAAAATCATACAGAAGCACAGAATTGTCTCATTAGAAGGGCATTGGTTAAATGGTGTGAGTCTCAATCCTAATTAAGCGATTAGGTAGCTCAGAGCAGGTGGAGATGAAGGATATCAAGACCTCTATAGACAGCACACCTACTGTTACCATTTATTAAACTCAAGATTCCCTTTTTCTATTAATAATCTATTTACCTGTTCATGATTTTTTGAATGTTAGCAATGGAACTGTAGATTTGAAGCAACATCTGAAAATGTGGGTGAAGAACCTGTAGGTTCCACACAGTCTGGTGAAAAGACTGGGTTGTGAAATGTGCCCTACTGGAGTCTCCCACTTAGGCTGTCTGAGGTCTTTGCTCAAGCTCATGAAAAGAAAGGCCAGAAGTTGCAATGCTGTCCAGGTGCACCTACACCTGCTGCAAAAAGAGTGATCCTGCTGTCCCCTGGTCCTTCTCATTTCTGGATTCAGGAGCTCATGTCCTACCTTCCTGCCAGGTCTCCAGTGCCCTGCTCAGAGCAGAGTGATTCAGGAAGCAAAATGATGGGGAAAAAGATTTTTTTTGGCAGGAGAATTAATTTTGTGTTGGTTCAGGTCCATGGGTTAGCTCACTGAAGAGGAACTGGTAAATATCCAAATCAGTGCCTCGAGCAGTAACTGCTTGCAGCCAGGAGCAGCAGAGGAGCTAAATTGCCCCTTTTGGAAGTGCCTGGACCTTTAGCTGGTTCCCCTCTGAAACTTCGTCCTTGCCAACAGAATCTCATGGAAACCAACAGGAGCACATCTTTTTGCTCAGAGATAATATCACAATAATAAGGAAGATTTTTATCACTAAATATTTAAGTATTATTATTCCTGACTTACAGAAGGGGAAGTGAAGGTGAGAGGGCTGAGTTCTCTTCCCTGGGTTTGTGATTAGTAGCTGGGTCTTTTAGGTAGCAGGACACATAACTGGTGGGTGGGCACAGTGTCAGGCTATTTGTTATTTGGGGCACCTGGAGGGGAAGTACTACTACTTTGAACACCAGTCTTCTGCTGAGGAATCTATACACCTGCTAATACTCCTATATACTCCTACAGCTAAGCTGGAAGAAATGTCCGTAATGAGGCCCAGCAGACCTTACATAGTCTCATACTGAACAAGAGAGAGTACTACAGATTGTTAATATATAGATTTGACACAGAAAATTGTTCTCAGATTCTTTTAGAGCCAGTGTGATTGCAGAGTGCCTGTTGAAATATCAAGTTATATGTTTTAGTAATTTTGATTTTGAAAAGTGTGACACTCTAACTGAAGATTTTTTATTTTTTATTACACCTGTGTATAAATAACATTGATTAAAAAACAATGCAAATTTGCTCAGGCAATTATATTTCTGCTTTTATTCTGCACATGGTAGATACTACTGCTTAAGACTATGCATTTTTTGCTGCCTTTATACATTTGGATTAATTTCTGGTCAAGTGAAATGATTTGCTCACAAGCTTTGAAGTAAACCTAATAAGAATACGTGTGTCTTATTTTTTTCCTTTTGATTCTCTTGTACAATCTTCCATGTCCAGTGTGTATTTGATATGAGGTACATTTATTATTGTGAACACGCCAAGAATATTAGGTGGAGTTGATAAGTTGAAAGAAAGAAATACACAATAGTAGTGTTTCCTCCTATTCTTGCTATATAAACTTTTTTCTCATCTATGCAGGAGGTTGCATCAACAATTTGAAAGCTATAAAGAGCAAGTAAGAAAGATAGGGGAAGAAGCCCGCCGTTACCAGGGAGAGCACAAGGATGATGCTCCAACATGTGGAATCTGTCATAAAACAAAGTTTGCAGATGGTTGTGGCCATTTATGCTCTTATTGCCGGACGAAGTTTTGTGCTCGATGTGGAGGTCGTGTCTCTCTGCGATCAAACAATGTAAGTCTTCTGGTGTGTACTCTTAAGAAAAAGCCTCCTTGACATTGTCACTCTGCAGACTGTTCACCTTAAGTTTGGCATTTCATGATTCATTTTACTTAAGTGTTGCATTCATCACTTCGTTATGAGGTGTGTATAAAGTAGAATAATGTATTTAATGATTGTGGAGATACTTAGGATTCACAGAGTTAATAAAAAAAAGGATACATGGTGTATAGTTCTACTGAGTGATGGCTTGAAGAAAACATACTTTTTTCATGGAATGAAAGAAGAAACCCTTTTGCTCAGGTACAACTCCACATTGATAAATTTTTATTGAACTCTTATTTCATTTTAGATAGTTTTTCATATACACTTATAGATTTATCTTACACAATATCAGTCAATTTTTTTGTTAGAAAAAAAAAACCTCAACAGCTTTTCTTACCACAGTGAGAGTTATGTCAATTTATTTTAAATTTATTGAAAAAGTAAGACTATAATCTGGATTTAGTATCCTGTTTTCAGGCAGGTGAGCTAATCTTTCTCCCCTTGATCCCTGCATGCAGTTAGCTGCAGTAGCTGTCCACAAAACCAAAGGGTATCCGAGAATACCCTCTGCTCAGTCGGTCCCTTGCAAGGAACTGGCTACTCGCTTACACGAGTGATAGGATCTGTATTTGGAAGACCGTTAGCCAGTGAATGTTTTTGGCATCTAGGACTATGGTGTGTTATAAAACATCTTACAAATATCGTTTTATTGCATGAGTAGTTTTGCTATCTACCATGAGACGAGATAACTTTCTTATATGGCTTTAAGGTGCCGGTCTTTTGTAGGGGAAATGCATCAATGTTCTTTGTCAATACAAATTCAGTTAGAAGTCGTCATGAATTTTATAGCAGATAATCATGTTCAGAATGGGACTAGTTTATGGCCTTTTCACTTTCTTTGAGCTAAATATCGACTGAATAGGGCTTCTGAAATTTCACATAAACAAAAAAAACCCCAATCAGAAAAAAATGCATTTCATGTTTATTTTGGAATTTTTCCGTAGCCCTGATGTACTTCTGAGTCCATTAAATTAAATTCGCATTCTGAAAAAATTATGCAGGTGTGTGGAACAAAAATTTTCCTATGTTGATATTTTAATATAAATAGATGTATTACATTGCATCACCTGCAGGTGGTGACATTAGAGCAAGTCTATGAAAATACAGTTTACTTTGATATGTTATACTGTTAATTAGAATGCATGTGATACAGCTTATCTATACTCAGAAAAACATTGAATATATTTTAATTATTTTTCACCCACTGGTTCAAGTCACAGAAATAGAAAAGTGTCTATTCATCTGTAGCTTACCTTTTGTTTGTTAGATTGTTTATGCTTCTGTGGGTTAGGGTGGGAAAACATGTTTTCTACGTATGCAATAATGTCATTGTTTTATTTAAAACTTTTTTTTTTGATATTTTATGTTTTTATCTCTTTGTAGAGAGTTATTAGAAATGCATTTCTTTGAAATCTGTCTATTAATACTTGCCTATTTTATTCTTTTTCTCTTCTTTTTTTTCCTTTTCTCTTTTTATTCTGCTTCCTTGGATGCTTTCCCAAAGGAGGACAAAGTGGTTAGAATCAATGCTTTTTATCATTTATTGTTATAATGTTGTTAGTTAACTGGGAAAAAAACATACTAATGTGAAAAATCATCCAGAGGGGAGGGGGGAAGAACAGGAATCCTAATGCTTAGCTCCCACCCATCCCTGTAGCTGAACGTGTGCTTCAAAGATAGCCCAGCAAGGAAACTCAAGACTGTTGTCACAATTAGGACAATAAGAGAAATTAATTAAGCAGTGAGAATTATTAATAGGCTAAAAAGTAGAGGAGGTAATAAAGTGTATTAAAGCTTTATTTCATAAAAATGTCTTTGGTTAACAATTTGACTTTTTACATGCAAGGTCCTTCCATCAGCTTCAGGCAATCTAATTTAGTATTTTAATTGCAATTTTACATTGATTTACATGGTTTGCTGTGTTTCACCTCTTCCCACAGCTGAAATCCAGGCAATTCTTGCAAAAATAGCTTTTTGATATATGAAATAATATCCATAGGCAAAGTATAACCGCTTAAAACTGGACATAAATACAGTAAGCAAGATGGAAGCGAATCCCTCTTGAACACGTAATTTCGATTTAAAAATTCCACAGAAGTTTTAGGACCAAGTACTGCCCTACTCACCACTAATGCCTGTGCCTTACCTGAAACAGGCGAGGGTAGCTCCCGCTCATCTCTGTGCCCTGTGCACGGAGGAAGGGGCGCAGTACTGGAGCAGAACACTGCCTGTCCGCTGGCTGCCTCTCCTCAGGCAGGTCTGCAGAAGGTGGCTTTCCAGATTTGAACGTGGAGACAGGTGGTGGGAATTAGCCAGCTTGGCTGGCACTGCAGCTGAAGCGAGTCGTCACAATCCAATGGAGTGGATGATGGTGTTACGCTTGTATTGTGTAAGTGGTGGTATGCCCCAACTTAACATAGCTGTAGCCTGCAGATTAGTACTGTGCAACACCCAGAGAAAATGATTTCTATCACACCTGCGTATTGCAGCAGTTTTTTTCTAAGGCAGTAGTGTAGAGAGCATGGTCATTTTTCTGATGGCTATGAAATGTAACTTGCTACAGCTTCATTCCACTGTTTTCTGTGTGGTACTCTGAACAAAGTGCTGAAACAATCCAGGACTTCCAAACCTTTTCCATTTACTCATCTAGATCACTTAGGACAGAGTGAGAGAAGTTTCAGCTTGATGCTGATTTCTCACTAAAGCAGTGCATCATTCCACTGCAGTGTATTAAAAGGCTTCTGCACGTGCAACAATCGTCTTTAGGGCCGGAAACAGCAGGGCTTCTAAATGCCAAAAGTGCCACGTAGGTACAATTTAGCCACCTGGGTTTTGGAGAGCAATCCAGGTGAAGCTCACCTCACCTGCTTATATGCTTGAGGCATCCTTCACAGTTCAGTTTGGAACAAAAACTTTGCTAGATAACTGAAATTGTGAGAGCATCTGCATGCAGTAGAGATTGTGTCTTTGAAAAATGTCATTTGGGATCCAGAGAATAGGCTCCACTGCAGTAAAGTACTCTGAAGACATGTGTCCTGAAGATGTACCTAACTCATTTGGATTGTCCTAAATTCAATTAAATATATCCTTGATGTTTGCACTCATCTTGGATTAGGTTTTGCTGTGTTGAACTCCCAAGCTTCCACATGCCAAGAAAATGCCGTAATAATATATGTGAAAATACTTTCTATACCTTGTGATGAAACTGAGCTACATATGTGTAACAGCTTAGAAGTTACAGGAGTCAGAGGGAGAGTATCCAATAATTAGTCCTGATTGTGTGGGAAATACGGGGAACATATGAAGTACAATTGCTTTAGCAGTGACTGTCTCTGAAAGCTAATGGAGTATATAGAATAAGTTAATTTCAAAATATTAATACATACCTAGTAAATAACATCTTTTATAAGCAGAACAATTGGTATAATTTATATAGAGCAACATGAGAAAAATATTATTTGTTAATTATTTTCAGTGGCTCAACATTCCTGACTAATCTGCATATAGGCATAAGCCCATCTTTATCTGGTGAGTTTAATGTTAGTAAAGACTTTTTAAACATGTCTGTATGAGCCTTGTTCTCTCCACATGAAGTTCTACCACAAAAAATTATATTAATATTAAAACACATGCACCAAGTTCCTACAAGTTAGGGGTGCATCAGTTGGAAAGGGTGATGAAGTGCGGGTTACCAAAGTGCCAAGCCTAGGAAAAGTCAAGCATTATCCTAGATTCAAGGTATTTCCTGTAGAACTGAAGAATGAGTATTAATGAGTCCTCACCTCGATGTTGTGGACAGTGTTACAAATATTGACAAATACAAACTGTGATATGCACAAAGTCATATAGAGGGTGATCAAAGAAATGGAGAGCTGCTTTTGAGAGAAGACTAGAGAGACTGGGTGGGAAAAAAGCTACAGCAAGTAGTTCTAATATCTAGAAGTACAGAATTCATATCTAGAAATACAGAATTCATATCTAGAAGTACAGTAATTTTAAACAATAAGAATAGCCTTCAAACTAGAGGACAGTGAATACAAAGGCCAAATGGGTGTAACTTAGCCATAAATGCTCTTGGCTCAGAAAAAGATCTTTACAATCAGTAGAATAAAGCCTTGGGAATTCTTTTCTTGTGACTTATTGGAAGGAAAAATAACCCAATTAAATTTTAAAGGTTACATTTTATAAGTTTAGGAAAGGATTTACGTGGTGTGGTTGCTCGTGGCTGTAGAGGAATGTATTAGGTCCTTAAGAGGTCTCTTGCAACCATTGCTTCTAGCCAAGCATTTTTATAATTTCATACTTTGAAGCTGTTCTTGACCTTTTCAACGAAGTACCAAATATATTTTAAGGACTTTCAAAAATATATAGCAGAACTTAGTATGTTCTCTCCTTGTTTAAAATAGTAAAGGAAATCCCAAAACACTGATTCCTTGTGGTGCAAGTTAGCAGGCATCCTAGGTTTATCAAGAGATGACTCCAGTACTCCTAAAAAAAGGAACTGGCAGTAACTGGTACCTCCTAGGGGCTGATGAGGCACATAGCTTTCAATGAGTCTTACTCTAATATGTCAAAATGCGTGCCTACGTGTCTGTCTTAAGTTCTTCCATGTTCTTTGAGCATTGGGTTAGCTCTTCATGCTTCTCACTTGAGCCTGCTCTCCTTTCATATGGTTGCAGGCAGGCCACATTTAAAGGGAGCATTGTCAGTTAAGAGGACTGTTAGCTAGTTTGGTTGTTCAAATCAGGCTTAACTGCAGTTGTGCAGCGAGAGTATTTGGTGTTAATAGCGTTAGCAATAATATCATTTGATTTGGAAACGGTGGTTCTGTGGTGGTACAGAAAAAGTACAAGTGTTTTCTGTTCCTTCATGTTACTTTATATGTATTTGGAAACCGTGTTTTGTGATTTTGGCAACCTATTCACTGTGAGCACTGAGCATTTGTATATACTTTTAAAGAAAGCACAATATTATTAGTACAGGAATTTATGTGAGACAGCATTTCAGAAGGAAGTCGTGTAGGTGCTTAGAGGAAGGCTGGCAGGAGTGGCCACTTGCCTTGAATTTGATACAGTGTTTTCTAGGTGTTGTCAGTTCCCTACAGAGTGCCTGCACTTTCAATCTGGATCTTTCTAGTTCTGTACACCAGCATCTTAATGGCCAAAATGATAATGGGTTGAAGTTACTTCTCTCCATTCCCTTCACTCTCATCTTTGATGTGAACTGTTGGGGTTGTTAGGATGGTGGAGAAGGCAGCAAAATGTCCAGCTGGCGCTTCTCCATGGTTTGGCAAGGTATGGGCAGAGCCCTGGCTCAGTCCTCCCGACGGCCTGGCTGCTGCTGCTTGCTCTGTTCTTCCCTCCAGTGGCACCACAGCCTTGTAGAGGGAGCAACACTTGAAAACATCACTTTTCCTTGCATCATTCCTGTAGAACTTCTTCCAAATATTTGGTTAGGTAATGCAAAAAGATGCATTTCCTTTGTAAACACCTGATGTATGGAGTCGTACGGCTCTGTTTCTGCTTACAGAACAGGAGATACATTTTAGGGTACATATGTAGTCTTGAATAAGTGAAGCAGTTTTGTTGAATCAAAATTATTTTGTGAGGTGCTGTGGGTGTATTGAGCTAAGTGAAATTCATGACATTGGCAGAGTAATTAGGTGGATGATCTGTGTTCCAGATGAAACCATGATTTAGAATCGGTCTATCATTCTACCAGTTTAATTAGGATTACAATTTTTGATCAAATTTGAAGTGAAAAAATTGAGAGCAAATGATGAAAAATAGTTCTGTCACCATTTTCCTGTGTTTTCCAGAAATGTTATTTGTGCAGAATAGAGCGGTTTGCTCACTCATTTTTCTGTTTACGTATGTAAAGGACAACTGGGACAAAAGCAGGATGTAAAACACATTATACATACATGAGAATTGATTTATTTGAACTCAGTAGTATGTGATTGCAGAAAGCAATGTTATTATCATTGCTGAAATACCAGAAATTCACATTTCTGATCTGGCTTTCACCGAATTTATTTTTCAGTGTAATGTCAGAGATTTATACTCTGACAGAAAGACAACTTGTAAACATTTCCCTAATTGTATGTCAGGTGTTTTTACATGGTGTTTGTGATTTAGTTCCTTTAAATTATGCTTACAATTTGCTTACATAATGGCTTGCTAATTTAAGCCTTAGCAACTTGAGCGCATATGCCGTGCGATTCAGCTGTGTACTAATGGCTTTAACAGAAGTTGTTAATATTGTCAGAACAAAATGTCTGGATTGTCAGGAGTGTTTCTACATGCCTTTCACAGAACTCATGTCAAATTGTCCATTAAAAGGCTAATTTATGTAAGTTCTGACTAATACAGCTGTAGAACAAAAAAAATTAATCAGAAGGGAGTAAAATTACATAGCTAATTGCAAATTGATAGCAGATACATTCTCTGTGGCATTCAATATAATTAGTTTCCTGTAAGATTTGGGGTTTGTATGCATCAGGAAAGAACTGCTTTTCAGTAATTGCTCCCTACAACTGCTACTTCCAGCAGATAAAAGAAAAAGAAAAAAAAGTAGTCCAGCAAGAAACTGAGGAATTCTATCTCAAGTAAGACGTAGAGCACTTTCCTCTGCTTTCTGGGAAGTTAGTTCACTGTCAAACAAATCTGAGCATTAAAATTTTTTTAGTTAAATCCTTATAATTAGCTTGCTCTTCACCAAATTTGCTGAGGTGATATGTTTGGCTTTTAACGCCTGTTTCTCAGTGTCCAGCTAGCGAAAATTCAGTTACTTCTTGTACACATAAAAAGCAGGCAGCTGATGCTCACGCTCTGAAGTTAATCGGATCAGAGCTTCTTCATGTAATGGTTGGACTGTAGAAGAGTGGCTAGACAGCTGGAGTTTTTTTCCCCTATAGCTTTAGATCAGCACTAAATCAATAACCACTCAGTTATCCTCCTTGATTTAGCCAGGTTTAGTTTATCTGTTGGCCAAACACTTAAACTGTCTCCTTGTCATGCGATTCTACAGTTGATGACCAAGCAAATATTGCTACTGCAATCTTCTTTCTTAACCCATGACAAAGGGCTTCTGAATCTTTCATGACTATTTTTGCTGTTAGCATGCGAGCTGGGTAACAATGATCTGTGGAGACCCTACATAAACAAGATTGGAAACTCCATGTAATGTAATGGAGCCGAAAGAAAAAACAAACCCCCAAACTTTTAAAACCCTGCAGTGTTATTATGGGACATGTTATCCTGTTTTTAGTCTTGTATTTTCAGTACCTTTGTTTCAGTTTAACTGATTCAGGAATATGGGAATTATACTGAATTTTTTTTAGTTTATGTCAGCAATACGTTTGAGTGTAATAGTTTCTTCCACTGCAAAAACTTGTGTTAAAAAATTAAATATTGATAAGATCTCAAAGGTCAATAAGGCTTTGCTGAAAGAGCTTTGTTCCACCTCTTCTTGACTAATCTCATGTATTGGAGAGAGATAGATGTGGTATGTATATGAATAAGCATATATTGTGTAGATTTTTCATAAGTGAACACGCATGCATCCTACTATGTAGTCTAATACAGGAAGTACAGGGCAGAGTAAAGCTTTTACGAACCATCTTTTGAGCTTTGAAATTTGTAAATCATTCAAGGTATTTAACTCAATTAAGGAATTATTATTTATATGCCCATTTATCTTGACGAAAAAATATGGTATGCCAGAGCAGTCACAGAATCCCGGAATGGCTGAGGCTGGAGGGAACCTCAGGAGGTCATCTGATCCAGCTGCCCCACTCAAGCAGGGCCACCAGGAGGAACTTGCTCCTCACAGTTTGGTATATCCATATGTCTTTTGACTTGCATGGTGAACAATGAAAGAGTCAAGTATCTTTCATGCCATTTTTGTTACTTGTTTACTCACTGTAACTACATACATAAGTTTACGCAAAATCTCCTAAAGTTCTGCTAGAGAGTAATTCTGTGACTTTACAGCTTCGGACAAGTGAATTCCAGAATCCTTCAGAAAGAACACTAACAAGTACTATGCTTTTTTTTTGCTCAGTGTTCAAACAGAGAAAGAAAAAAAATAAAGCTACCAGATTGACTTTAGGCTTTTTGTTTCCTTGAGTGTAGTATTTCTATAATTTTTACACTAACAACCTGACATTCTGTTTGATTCAATGAAGTTGGTGGTACAAAGCCGATGAGCAGGAAGAGAAGAGCCTTAGAGTGATTCTCCCAGCAATGCTGTGTATCCTCGGGGCTCAAACATTGTCTGAGGCATGGGAGAGCAGTGTTGAACTCTGTGGCGACTAAAGCTTGCTTTCCAGATGAGTGTACAGCGCTGTAAGGACTGAAGTAAAGAGGAACATCTTTTGACCTGACTCGGGTCGGTCTCCCTAAAAGGTCAGAACAGAAAATGTTGAAATTATTTTTCTGTTTCTTTTTTGTCCAAAAGTACATATTGAGTTAGTATTTAGATTTGACTTTGCTGAAAATGTAGTGACTGTTTTACTTTTAAGGTGTGCCTTCACAGTAAAAGATACTAGCAAATTTAGTTGTGACATTTCACACCTTATAAGATAGATCTGCTTAAATGGTTGCTTTAAAAATAGTGGGAAATAACTAATTTTTTTCCAGTGAGTGAAGGCTGTGTGACTTTTTTCATTGTTATTTAAAACAAAATCACCTATGCTGAATACATAAGAAAAGTTTAATCAGTTAAAGAAAAAAAGCCAACACAAAACCAGCTATTGACTTCTTTATTGCATTAAACTGAAATGCTACAGATACCTGACCACAGTGGGTGCTCCACTGTGTTGCACAACAGTTGTCTCAAGATTATATTCTGTAGGAACTTGTTCTACAATCATAATATTGTTTCCTATGTTTCCTGGGAGAAGACTTTCAGTTTTTCTTAATTTTTCAATGTCTGTTTTATAAAGTGTTTTCAGCTGAACAAGAGAACACCTTTTCCTAGGCTAATGCTATTTTCCTCAGGTGTATGTTATTTCATAGTAATAAAGGGTTAAAAGAACATTTTTTGAGAAGTATTCTTAAGTATTAAATTAGAAAAGTATCATGTGATTCTGTTTTTGAATGCTTTGGCTTAAGAATTTTTGTTTCCTCACCCTGGGAGTAAAATAAGATTTGTAGCTTCTTGATTGTTTTAAACTTCTAATTGCTTGTGTGTCAGCAGGTTCTACCCTTTTTATCCCTTTATTAGATTATTGAGTAATGAACAGCATTGTCTGGGGTCTTACATCTGTTCAGCCAATGAAAAAAATTGCTAAAACGATGTGTTCATATGCACGGAATCGATTTTTCTTTCTTCTTATTGCTTATTAACTATGACAGATTGGAAATACATTAATAGTATTTGATCACCCTTTTGCTTGAGATTTTGCCATCAAAAAGATCTGTAGATAGCTGTAATAACAGTGATACATACAATTAAAATCCTAATTTTAACTAGAGCACTTCTTTAATAAGGGATTACTTCTATAACAGGAATCTTTTAGGAAAAAATTATTATTGCTGATGCAATAGTTATTAAGACTCTCAGTAAATACTAAGACTTATGATAAACATTTAAGGCTTATACAGTGAATATTTCAAGCTTATATCTCTTCCAGATGTTTTTGGCAGTAGAGTTGGTTACCTACTGATAGGATATCTGTGTAGATGGGTCTGTATAGATTATTGTTTTCAAAGCATAGTCACCCCAGGAATCTGTTTCTGGCTCCTCCAGTTCTTCATTCATTTCAACATGTTTCCCATGATATTACTATCAACAGAAAGCAAATCTCAGCCTTAAATGCATGCAGAACTTGTATATAGCAAGCTGCAGCTTTGGCCGAGAGGTTACCATGCTTATTTGGAACTGTTCTTGCATCCTTTCAGTACATTATGCACATTTAATTGTCTTAATTTTCCCCGATGTGCTACTTTTTCAAGTCATTTAATTTGTTGTATGAATTGCTTTGAATTTATTGTTACCTCCTGATAACAAGGCAAATACAATCTCGCTACTGTTAATAACAGACTATTACCTTTATGGTATCTTAAAATCCCAAACGTCCCTGGCATTTTCATTGCCATATCAAATTTGCGGTTGTTATTATTTCTGAATTGTTTGCCCTATTACATTTCAAATTAAGCCAACAATTTTTGTTTGCAAGGTATTGTGTATTTACTGTGTTTCTGTTATCTTTGTTTCTGTAATGGAATAATGTATTAGTTGTCAGCAGTGCAGAAATGGCTGGTATCATTAGAGATTTCTAAACCACTATATACCATATATAGTAAAAAGACTATTATTTTCTTTCTGCTATGGAATGCAGAACTAGGAAGCAAATACACTATGTTAATACGAAAGATGTAGAAAGCATCTTCACAGTATTAGCTTTAAAATTGAAAAAAATTAAATGTTCTCATACAACATTCAGCTGTCTCAGTTGCAATGCATATAATCTTTTTTCAGTCTGTAAAGAAGTCGTCTTGAGTGTAAAAACCAGAAGTTTGGAATAAAGAGGTGGCTAATCCAGTCTCTGAGACTGGTATAGACAATTTTAATTTGTCCATGTCTAGCTTCTGTGAAATCTGGCTTGTACATATTTATTGTATCAAAATGTTAGGGAATAAGTGCATTTTATAAGACAGATTTACAGCTCTCTGAAATTAATGATCTGTAAGGTTAGGTGGAGGACAATGTGGAAGCCAGTGTGCTCTACCTGTGTGAAGGTGGAGTGGGTCTGGATAGAATGTGCTTTTCCAGTGTGCACCTACAGTGAGTCTGGCCACCGGAAATGAATTCATGTTGTGCAACGCTTTGAAAATAGAAATTAAGTAAAATGCCATTATTACCGTTGACAGACTTGGAATGTATATATTTGTGTTGTCAGATGGCTAATACACCCAGCATTTGTTCATTTCAGAGAAAGCCTATCAATCAAGGAGGCATCTGGCAGTCAGAATCCTAGATATTCATCATTTTGAGCTATTTCTTAAATGCTTCACATAAATGTATCCAAAATTCACACATTCCATGAATGGAAGGCCACATACGTGACATGCCATCTATTGGCAAACCAAGGAAAGTTGTTTTTGTGTTCTGTCATCTACAGCTTCTGTTGGGATGCAAAAAGAAAAAAATAATCTGGCAGTGTAAAGTGTGGTGAAGACTGAGTGCGCCCGTGTGGGGGTTGTCCAGGACCATAGGGTGAAGCTGGCAGGATTCCCCAGGGAGGCCTCAGCGTAATTAGAAAGTGAGGAGGTACAGCCACACCACATGGATAGGAAAAGACTCCAGTGGGGGACTGCAGAAGTGGTTTCATGGAAGCCACAGCTGAAGGGAAGAGATGACTACAAAGACAAACTGGGCAGGAAAACATTTCAAACCATCTAAACTTTCATCGGATTTACCCCAAAGATATGAACCTTGATATGTTTTCTGGCTGGTATTCTAATGAAAGCTTAGCCCTAGAGACACTTTGGGTTCTTTTTTAGGTCCAGAACAGCAAAAGTGCAGACCTCGAGGGAAATGCCCAGCCTTGCTTTAGGCTCAAGGGGCTTGAAGGAGCCTGTTGCTCAGTGGGATGCCTGAGGGGATATGGTACAGTGGCAGAGCTGACTGCTGATGTCCAAACAAAGAGCTCAGTCAGAGCTATTGGTCCTGTGGCAGCACCAGATGGGAGTGTTTATTGTCTGAGCAAATACAACTTGAATTTTTCCAGCAGTGGTCTATTTTCTAGATATACTTGGGTTCTATTTCTATGAGACAATCTAGCCTGTTTCTGTGTTAAACCAGTACCGTCCAGCTGCAGTATCTGTGATCAGTCCTCCTGTAACAGGATCCAGTAAAGTGGAAGATTTCTGCTAATTGTGTGCTGTCCGTCTCTAAAATAATTTAGGTTTTGGCATCTGAACTAACCGAATCCTCTTGTTCGGCCTCTGGCTACCCCTGTTCCTTGTGGTCACAACAAAACCAGTCTGCTTGCCAAGTCCCGGGCACGTGAGGGTGCTTTCGTATAAACACAGGCTGATCCGACAGCCCAGAGTGTGCCCCTTATCCCCCAACAAATTCTTCTCTTGATCAATTTATTTCTTCTGGGAATTCCTGTCTTTCAGCTTGAATCATTATAGACCTCATTCTTGTAAGATCTTTTCATGTGATGCAATTTTTAATGTGATATATAGGTTTTTGGACTAAATATGACTTGTAATATTCATTTAAAATTTCCATAGTTACATACACTGCTGAGGCACAATTCTTGCGTTGTAGTAGTAACAAAATAATGTGGAGATGCTAAATAGAATTCTGTTTAGCAAACTGAATTCTGGGGCTCGTTTGTTCACCCCAGAACCAGAGAGATTTTAGCTAAAAAGGGATCTTGCTGTAAAGAGAGATTTGATAACATTTGTGACCCATTAAGCATTATGAGAAACAGACAAACAGCAGAAAAAATTTCCAGAGGAAAAAAGTAATTATGAGGACTAGATGTAATCTATGCTCTCTCTTGCTCTCTATTTCTCTTTTTTTAATAAATAACCTTAATCCTCATCCAGGATTAAAATTCAGTGTATTTTTAGCAATGCAATGTCCTAGATAAGATACTTCTATCTATGTTTTTATATCTTCTGTATCTTTTGCATGCTGGAGCATTTTGTGCTTTTACTTAACAGATGGCTATAGTATCCATCTATATATCTCCAGTGCTGCAATTAGTGAGGGTTTAGGGTAGTTTGTCATAGATATAGCTGAATTACATGATTTTATTAGATATAATACAGGAGTTTGAGGATAGAACAGAGTATGTCAAGCAAACAAATCTATAGACAAAGTTTCTGTAATATTTTGTGTTTTTTTTGTGGCTTCCATTAGTATGGGGACCCATTTGCAACTCAGCCTTCCTATGGAGATAAATTAACCCCCCACAAAACTGATTATGCAATGGTATAAAATATCTGTTACTGGTTGTTTAATGACTGGTAAGACATTAAGTGAAAGTCTGCACAAAATGTAATCTGCATTTCCTTAAGGGCAGATAAAACCTAATAATTTCTTAAATCCAGATTGAGATTTCCGAAGAACTGCAAGTTATTTAGGCTGAAGTTTAATCACTTGCTGGGCAATTCCAGTATTTCAGCTAAAACACCTGTCAACTAACTTATATGCAACAGGTTTACAGACAACTTCGGAATTAAATGTTATTAGTGATTTATTAGATTTGTGATTAACTTGCCTATAAAAAGCAGACTCCCATAGCAAACATTTGCATTGGTGAGTTTTGTAAAAATGATTTGGGATATTACATTGTAAAAAGTTGAGTATTACTGAGAAGTACAGGTTAATTGTAGAGAGGAGCAGATGTTGCTGGGACACTATAAATAGATGGGCGTGTACATGATGGTTGTATTGTCATGATTGGAGGAATTTTTTGTGTGTTGCTGGGATGCTCTTAATGATAGTGTAACTTGCACCTCTGCAACATGTTTTAAGTGATCAAAACTCATGTATTCTAGTACTTACCTATGCATGCATTGGCAAAGTTAATTTTTCTGTTCTGTAACTTTTTCTCTCTGGCCATATAGCTTCCACAAATGCACAGAGGGCAGTTGAAGGTCCATCCAGCAAACTGCTCTCAAGACCTTTGTGAGCCTGACAGCTTTACCATCCAGGATAACTTGGATTAGTCCTTATAGCTGTAGAGAAGTCTGCTTTCGTAGCCTATTTCAGTGATTGATCTGACTTTGTGTTAAAGAGACTGCAGAGACATTTTGCCCATGTAAGAGCAATGCAGCAGGAGAAGCAACAAGGTGGAGCAGGGAATTAAATGAAGGAAGATTTCATCCCCGTGCTTTTCCTGTATTCTGGTTTTTGCCGCTGTGCATTCCACACCTTACTTTTGCATATCTATGAATATCCTGTATTGCAGATTACACCCCTTTGCTGTATATGCTTAAGTGTATGTTTTTCTGATCAACCAGCAAGTGAATGTTTAGTAGAGCCTACTGTGCACATTAGAGGAGCTGCCCTCTTGGTCACTTCTATAGACTATTAAAGAGGAGGCTGGTGAGGTGTCCAGTAGAGATTAAATCAATATATTTACCTGTCAGACTGAGTATGAATCCATTCCAGATGAAAACCCCTACATTATGCGTGTATTGTGTTTATGCTTTCATTGTACTTACTGGAGGAGATCAGTGTGTCTCAGAATGATTCAGCATGCTCTGAACTAAACTAACTCTGCTCTGAATCTTTCTCAACTGTAGTGCCTGTTTCGGGAAGTAGAACCCCTAGTCATCTAGTATCATATCACAGAATCACAGAATGGTAGGGGTTGGAAGGGACCTCTGTGGGTCATCTAGTCCAACCCTTCTGCCGAAGCAGGGTCACCTACAGCAGGCTGCACA
>Ga0181612_110782_pt1 | contig 18115 bp, 10 predicted proteins | sample HoacroProtozoa21_FD_119630 | JGI IMG/M metagenome (GOLD analysis project Ga0181612, IMG submission 119630) | Hoatzin crop microbial communities from Cojedes, Venezuel. Combined Assembly of Gp0051906, Gp0051904, Gp0051908
CCCTGATGCATCTTTGAGCCATTCCCACACGTCCTATCACTGGATCCCAGGGAGAAGAGATCAGCACCTCCCTTGCCACTTCCCCTCGGTCACAGAGTGTACTTTCTCCTAGTTCGTGATTAACCTTTTGGTTGAATGGGTTAAGAGCATGGTGGCTGGAGTGTTTTGGTTGAGAAGCACTAAATCATGAGGCTGCTGTGTTTTACTTGTGTTAACTTTGGGAAGTAAATGGAGGTAGCCCTGGGAAATAGGTACTCCAGAGAATTTTGCATAATATTTGGAAAGAAAGCCTAATGCTGACCAAAACTGCAGTGCATCAGTTCCTTGTATCAAACCGTTTAAGCTTGCTTTGAGCCACAAATCCTTTCCTGCTTGCCTGGGAATGCTTGTTCTGTCTGACACAAGAGCTTGCATCAGGGAGACCTGCTGGGACTGTCACACCCCAGCAGTGAGCCAGAGCACGAGCCTCTTTTGCAGGTTTACTAGCTGTAAAACACGTTGCAGTGCTAGCTGTGATTTTGCAGTTTCATTGGATTTGTACAATGCTGTGTGATATTTCTGATAGAGAAATAGCTTTAGGTTTTAAGTGTGAAGATCTTTATCTTTTTCTGTGGGAAAAACTCGAGACTAAGTTTTAAGCGAGAAGAATAGGATCTCCAGTTCAAGCTTCCCAAAATACTTGCTTGGAAATAGGAAGTGATCTAGAAACCACTCTTCTCTTGTGTTTTCATTCCCAGGAGGGTGAAGGATTTACTGGGCGCTGGAGAATTCCTTTCAGCGTCTTGTCTGGTCTGCTTTCGAATCATGTTTACAGAGTACCAACAAAGGCTTGTAGTGCTGCTGTTCATACTCCACACAGTTCTTTGTGTTCAGTCTTCACAGATCCATTTCTACTATTCTAGCAGTTAAATTTCCTTTACCTATCCCTCAGCTTGTGTCTTTCACAGCTGAGAAACTGTTCTGTTTCTTGGGAAGGAGGCTATTCAATGTAGTAACTTTATCAAATTGTTCCCTAATAATCTCCTGTGTAAATAAATAAACAAAATACTGTCTCGTGCTTAGCATCACTGCCGAAGATGTGGAAAGTGCTTCTGTGACAAGTGCTGCAGTAAAAAAGTGCCTCTGCCTCGCATGTGCTTTGTGGACCCTGTGCGCCAGTGTGCTGAGTGTGCCCTCATCTCTCAGAAAGAAACAGAGTTCTACGACAAACAGCTTAAAGTGCTCATGAATGGTAAGGACTGAATGCATATATGTGCTGTTTTGATCTCATATTTACTCAGGTGCTGTGTTGAATAAATGTCGTAAACAGTGAGAGTAATGTCTCTTGTCAAACAAGCTGCAGTTTTGTTTCCTTTAAATACCTTTTTGTTGTTATGCTTCTTGTTTGCCAGTTAACAATTCTGTGTTACCCGTTTATTTAGAGAGATGTTTACACTTTTTAGTCAATGTTTACAAAGAGTGATTTAATTAAGGACAAAGGAATTTTTAACGCCTCCGAGAACAGATGTGTATGCAGCTGGCATTTTTCTTAAAGTAATGCATCTTGTAGCCAGATTCCTGTTATCTTAAATAACCATGAAAAATACTTAGCAACAGAGAATATTTTAATACTTTCTAAGAAGATACAGTGCTTGTTTCAAGCTTCATCTGTGAGCTTTGATCTTGTCCATGGCCTACAGCTATGGTTGATGGCAGATCATCATGAGTGGACGATTTGGCACAGCATTAAAACTCCATGCAATACAGTAATTTGTGTTCCAGTTACATTAAGAAAGCTGAGTCTTCAGTTTTTAAAATATTTTGTGATTGTTCAGTGCCTTTTGCTGGGCTCTCAACATTCAGCCTGATGCCAGTGTGTATAATTGGTAAGCTAAGCCACGTGTCGGATCAGCGTGAATGTTCCTAGGGAGATTCTAGGCTCAAAAGGGAGAATGTTCATCCCTGTAACACACAAATCATTCTTTGCTCTGCTTTGCAGATGAGGGTGTGAGTTTTTAAATAATGTATTTTAAACTGAAGATGTCTTTTAAAGCTTGTCCTGCTTGCATTCGGGTTTTGCAGTTAAAGTCTGGAGTTGTTCCTGACTTTCTGTAGAGCCACAGATGTAGTCAGGGAGATGGCGGGTGTGGGGTGATGTCCTGCGCAGTTTTGCTGCTGTGGCCTCTCTGTTTCCCTTCAGCAGCAGCCTGGGGGCCCAGGCTGAGGGGTCAGTGAGACTGTGCAGAATTGTGAAATAGATGGCAAGGTGAAGCGCTCTGAGGCTGTATGGTTCAGATTCTGGAAATAGATTGCAGACCATTTGGCGGGCCTGTATGTTGTTATTTCTTTCATTTCCCAGACCAACAGTATTGGGATTAGGTAACACAGGGAGCGTGAGGCATGGAGGAGATAAAGCGGTTAGGCATGTAGTCTGCTTTAAGTTATGAATCACTTCACTAATGTAGCCAAGATGACTTCCCGATGTCAAAGGAGCTGTTTTGAGCAGGAAGAAACATAACGCGCAGGCTGAAGTTCATTGACCTCAAAGTAAGACTGAGCTAGCCTTCAGTGGTGAAAAAGAGGTGTCTTTGCTCCCGATTAAGCACAGAGCTGAAGGTCACATCTTGGTAGTAGATTGTTCTGACAGATTTTTTTGGAATACTGAAACAGTAGTGTGTATTATGGTGCAAGACAGGGTCTTTAATTGCCTATTTTTGCCATCTCTGAATCTGCTCTAATTTTTAAAAGATTAATCTTGGATATCATCTGTATTTCCACAACATGGGGAGAAATTACGTAGCGATTGTGAAAAGTTCTGTGATTCAGAACATGATAAATAAAGATCAGTTTTTTACACTGGAGTGTTCTGCTGATGTTAATCTGTCTAACATTTCAGTTAGTCTCTTAATTCACCCAATTCGGTGTATTACGTGGAGTAAGTAAAAATCAGTTATCCTTTTTGATACTTGAATGTTCCTTCCTAAACTCTGCATTAGAATACTAAAACATTTCTTTCCAGGTGCTACATTCTTTGTAACTCTGGGAGCATCTGATAAATCTGAGCTCATGGTTTGTCGACTTTCCAACAATCAGAGGTGAGAAAATTTGATAGAAATTGCACTTGTAAACTATACTGTTGTTGCACTTACAGCTGTATTATTATCTAATAACGTAAACAAAGTAAGAGTAATTTGCTGTGAGGATGCTGGAGAGAAATTGGACTGAAAGGACAGATACAACTTCTACTTTGGAGTAAGTTTGTTTGAATTTACTAGCAGTGTGGATCAGAATGCCTTGGAACAGTGGAGCTCCACTCGCTGACAGTGCCTCTGGGTGCCATTGGCACACAGTGTTCTTGCCAGCTAGCCGGAGGATGGCAGGAAGGCGGGGCAGGGAGAAGTCTGCAGCCACTGAAAAAGGCTTGTTTCAGCGTGATCCGAACACTGCACCGTATTGTTTTAACATTACAGCCAAAGCATCATTTTGGTCGTCCCCATGATTTGGTTGCCTAGAACGCTGGAACTATGTAGGAATGCTTCTAATACTTTGAAAGGGTCTCCTGGCAAACTGAACTATAGGTTTTGTGGGACTTTTTTAGTTTAACTGAAGAACTTCCAATGGAAAGTCATTTTTCCTGCTTGATTTGTCTCCCTCCTCACCCCAAAGAACATATAAACATTTAGTCAGTGAGAGATTGTTTGGTTTTTTTCCCTTTGATTTGGACTTCATACTGTAGAAAAAACAAGCTTTTTTTTTTAAAAAAAAGACATGTTTTTCTTCTGTTGTATAGATACCTGGTTTTGGATGGAGACAGCCACTATGAAATCGAAATTGTACAGATTTCAACTGTTCAGATACTTACAGAGGGATTTACTCCTGGAGGTAAATTTTTCATTGAATACAAATTAATAAGAAAAAAAATACGTGAAGTTGTCATTATTGTTCCAGCTAGACAGTGTATTTCTAGGTTATTGGTAGCTTGGGTGTAACTGTGTTAGTTACAGCTGCTTTCAGAATAGAGTGCAGTGTGTGAAACTGTCCATGTGGCTACTGGGATTTTGGGGGAAACCTAAGAACTGAGAAACCACCTTATAGTTCTAATGTGGGAGAGCTTCTCAATAAACCTGAGTAAAGATGGTCAGCATCTGTTCTGGTCCTTTCTCTTGGCTAAATATACACATCTGTTGATTCAAAAGCACATAGGAGGGAACTGTTAGTCTTTGGTAGCTTCCATTTCAGAATCCAGCTGGGATTTCTCTTCTACTGATACAAACAGTTGAGGAGAGTGAGAGAAACTGTGGGGACAAAAAATAAACAAACTATGCTTTCTGAATTTCATTCAAGATGAAGGGGTCGCCAAATGAAACTGGTAACGTCTGAATCGGAGGGCAGCTACTTACTGCCTCATCTCTTACCAGATTTTTAGAGTATTTCAGGATGAACTTGAATATGGTTTCACTGAAGTAAGAACAAACAAGGTCAGGAATTTTAATCATTGTTCTTTAGCAACACCTCTGTCACTGCTGGAATCTTCTAATTGGACAGTCTGTCTGTGCAACAGTCAGTCAGTACAGCATGTTAACTTTAATAAACTGATCTTGGTATTGAAGTCAACCAGATGTGTTGGTGAGTTACTTAGTGCTCCTATAATTCCTTGTTCACTCCTCTTCTGACTGCTTTATCTTTTTGCCTGCCTGCCTTCCTCCTTGATGGTAGAAAAAGATATTCACACTTACACCAGCCTCCTGGAGAGCCAGCATATCACTGAAGGTATCACCAGTACCTTTGAGCATGACACACCCGAGCATGTTGTCATGGCCCCTCTCCCATCTTCCCTCCCTGCACTGCTGTTTTTTTGCTTGATCTATAGCTGTTCAACTTCAGAGAAGCGATGTTCACATCTGACAGGTATCTGTTCCTTCCCATCTGTCTAATAAATTGAGAACAAATGTTTTGTAACTTTTGGGAGAACTAAAACACTCGAGGCCTTCTTTAGACCACACGTGCTATTGTCCATGCTAGAAGGGAGGAGGGAAGATGAGCAGCAGTATCTGTAGTGGAACACAGTATTACACGTCACCTACTTCAGCAGAGGTGTGCTGAACTCTGTATACCAGAAATGAGTAACACACTTCTTGTGTGCTGTCTAAGGCTTTGCACTGAATAACCAGAGTGTTAATTAATGGCTTGCTTTTACATATATTTAGAAGAAACAAGATGTCTTGTTGTGTAAGGCGTGTTCTGCCTGACACAGTCATGTCCTGGGATGCCGGACATGGGCAAACTGCTCAAGGCTTGTAGGTTTTTGATTTCCAGTGGCTTATCTTTAAGCAGTCCCTTAATCTGTTAATCTGACCAGGCAGACGCATGGCAGTGAGTGATGAAGAAGCTGGATTTCAGTTTATCCTAGGAGATGGTAGCTACCTTTATGAACTCTGTTTGCAGGGTTTTGATCAGGTTGCTTAGACTGAGATTGTCTCTGTTTAGCTTCTTGGATATTACAGTAATGGCCTCCAGGAGCCGCTCATGCAGACAGCTTGCAGAAAGTGTCCTTTTCTGTATGGTGGAGCTGTTTGTGCGCCTTAGTTCATGCTCTGCTGCTGCAGGACATAAGCAATGCCAGTAAAGCCTATGTGAAACATCAGTGTGCTATTCTAAACAAAGCTTTTGTTTCACTTGTGTATTTTTGCTTTGGGTTATCTTAACCTCTGTGCAGCTAGGGTAAAAGAGACACTAACAACTCGCTATCATGCTGTTGTCAGAGCAGGGTCTTTTGCAGTGGATTTCCCTCAGGAAGTAAATGACATTGCCAGTCATCTACTCTTGCGTAAGCACCTTTCCCACCCTCCACCCTTGGCCAGATTTGGAGGGACTGCTCACTGCTAGGCCAGACTTCAGATCAAGCACGGATCTCCTCTTTGATACTAGTCTGACCAGGCACTAGTAATTCAGTTTACAGACTGCAGGCTACAGTATGAAACTATGGTACCTGCTTAGGAGAAGAGTGGTAATATTAAAACATGAGGGTATTGTTAGGGTGTGTAGCTAGTCGCTTTACATGACGGCGTGTACGAGTTCTGCCTCGGTGTTTGCCAGTGAGGATTAAACAATATTGACTCTGCCCGTTTCATTGCCTGGCATGAACATGCACGGTCGCTGCCTCCTCTGACGCGGCAGTGGTCAGTGCACCCACAGCTGCTAGCGCTTTGAGATGGTTTTCTTCAAATGCGTATTAACTAGAGGGAGTTGTGTTCCAGGGTAAAACCCGTTGCTGTTCAAGATCCCATTTCTCTCTCCAGGAGGCAATACTCGCGCCATCGGTATGATTCTGCAGTATAAGGTACCGGGATCGGAGGAGCTCACGCAGATGAAACTGACGGCCAGTGAAGACTTCAGCTGTAACAAGAAGCTGTCAGCAAGCTGGCTGGCGGCTATGCATAAGGTAAGCAACGGAGGCAAGACCCACGGCTGAAGAAAATCCTAACATGGGGTGCTTACTAGCACCCGAGAGAGTATGCAGCCTTAGGAGTCTTTCTTCTTTTTATTATTGTTTTTGCTAAGAAAATAGAAGCTACGGATGGTTGTTATGAACATGACTTTAGCTTTATGCTCAGATACCTGAAGATGATGTGCACTACAAAGGGTTTCACAAGATCTTATGTGTATCGTTAGGTGAAAAGAAGTAGGAATTAGACTTTTGAGTTCCTTAGGTTTTTGTCACTCACTGAAGAAAGTGCATTATAAAATACTCTTTCAAACCTAAACTCAGCTAATTGTTTTTACTACTTTATGAAGGTTCAGAGAAGTTGATTTTTGAAAATGGGAAGGGGGTGGGGGCAGGACCCTATGGAAGACCACTTCATCTTCTGTTGTTAGGCACTGCGTGACTAATGAAACTTAAGTTTCAGATTTCGTAAGTCAAAGTTTGGGATTCAGAAAGTCAAACCACCCCAACTAGCTCTGGAACTTTGTTCGTTGGATCAGTTGATAATTAGAACTGTAATTTATAAGCTGTCTGCAAATGCAGGTGTGTGGCAGTCTGCTTCTTTATCACACTGCTATTAAGCTCTTCAGCCACCCCTAATGCCAGCATTTAACTTGCATTCAGTACAGCGCACTCAAACTTTGTATTGCCCCACGAGTACAACTTAGCACTTCCTTAAACCTGTTCCAATTCATCTTCCACAAGCGATGCAACTCCTACAGATATGGCGAGAACCAGTATTTCTATGGATAAGCTTAGTGCCCTCCCACCACCCATTTGTCTCCTTTGACAGGAGTTTTGAGCAGCTCCGCTGTGAGGAAATGATCCGTGCAGAGGGACTTCCAGAGGTCCTAGGCAGCAGCATTGTAAGAGGACTTGTGGCTAGAGAATGTACATCTGTTCCCACTGCAGGGGGTTGCTTGATCCTGTAGTTAGAGGCAAATGAACACCTCGCCAAAACTTCTCCAGGGAGAAGGAAGAGCAGTAGGAGGAACACAGAACAGAATACCATTGCTCACCACATGCATTTAGACAGATTGCCAAAATCTCAGGAGTACTTGTAACTTTTTCCAAGGCAGTTTTGATCAGAAATGGTAATTTCTGACCAAGAAGAAACAAATGTAAGTTGATCGGAAATTTTCAGCAACCTCGAGTTCTGCACTTCAGGTAACCTTGACTAGTTTCAAAAAATTACCAAATACTATTCAATGGCTTAGACTAAGGAAAATAGCAGAGGCAGAACTTAAAGCCTTGGGTTTAAAGGAGATTTTTGGAGGGGTAGGAAGGAGATGAGGTGGCTGCAAGTGAAACTTTAGTTAACACGTGACATTTTGTCTTCATGTTAGGCAACAAAACTTCTTTATGAGTCCCGGGACCAGTAAGAAGATCAAACTGTTGGCCACTCGAGGGAAGACACCAGCCTCCAGGGACCTGCCCCTCCCTTTGTGCTAACTGGACAGCCGGTAACGCTTGCTGTTCTTGACCCTTTCGCATTCCAGCATGGTTCATTATGTAAGAACTAGCAAACACAACGTGAGTATTTCTGTGAACCATGAGTATTCACTATAGTGTGCAATATGTATACAATTAATGCTTTAAACAGCCTCACCTTTTAAGACTTTGTATATTTTGTTAAGCCTTTATTGGCACTTAACATGGAAGTGACCTGCACTACAGCTAATGTACAGCACAACTTTTATAGTAACAATTATATATACCGTTTGCTACAGACAGCAAACAAATGTGTACGTCTCTTCTGCAGAGAATAGCTTTTGGGTATAGATCTCAGGTTTTTCACTCTATCCAAATGTTTAAAATCAATGTACAATAAAATCTGCCTTAGATCTGATTTTATAGAAGTCACTTGATTTTTTTTTAAACATCTGAATATTTTACCAAGTACCACCAAACTGGATTTACATGAACATGATCTTGAAACTTTCCTTCTGTAATAAATAAGCTTCCAGATAATTTTTAGTTTTGTATTTTCTTTTGGTAACTAGCTTTTGTTAATCTAACTGTAATGCTATCTGAAATTGTATACAATTTAATGTACAAATATGAATAAATTCACTTATTTAAAAAATGAGGTGGTACTTAATTTCATAATATATAACTACTTTAATGATGAATACTGTGGTCTCTACTCTCTGAACTCTCAAACTTCTGACTCTTTACAAACAGCACCCTAATTTTAATTCTAAGTGTTGATAATTGGTTCAACTATTGGGATGAATCTTCTGGCTACGTGTGCTGTGCCCAAGTGTCTTTCTGCCCTCCGTCTTCCTACACTGATAAAAACTGAGTAGACAGGCACACACGGCTGAGTAGTCAGCTTGTGTGTGAAGGACCCTTGAGAGCTTTTCAAGGCAAGCATTAATTTGCCACAGTTGGAATACTGGATTACTAGCATAAGGAGGTTCCAAAATTGCTTGGCAAGTCATCTTCTGTGCAGTTGGTAAAACAGCGAGGAAACTTGAGTTAACAGATAGAACACAGCAAGCTCAAATTACTCTTTTTTTGTAGACTATGACCAAAGGCACATCTACTGTTGCTACCTACATAAAAATACTGGAGAATGCAGCCATGCCTTAGCAGTACTTTATTGTGCACATTTACATGTTCTCTGAATTAGTGTATCATAGGCTCTTGAAATCATCACATTCATGTAGCAAATTCTTCAACAATAATACCCTTTCACTTTTCACCACAATATATACAGTTAATGCTAACCTGTGGTAAAAGCAAGTTACAGCACTGCAGAAATGGATATATAAATTATACACAGAACTTGTACATGAAGAATTGATCAAATTGCATATGTTAAATGGGAGAAAATTACAAGAAATATGGCTAAAACTTATAATGGGAAATTCAAAATATACTTTTGGTATATAAAATCATGTACAATTAAAATTCCAGTGAAGTGCCTTTTTTTGCTTGAAACTACAATGTAGTGGAATAGGTTATTGCATAACTTGCCTTGGCAACAGATGGAGGCTGCCAAGAACCACAGAAACTGTCCTCAAATAAGCTACTGCCTTTCTTAAATCCTTCTGTAAACCCTGATTCTTTCTTCTCCTTGACTTAGCATCTACACACCCCTCCCTCTACTTCTATCTAGTCCTTCATATTTTCTTCTAGACTGACTCAGGCAGACTTCAAATTACACCGTATAACCCTTGCCAGACTCTTACCCTTTTCAACTATTGCACTTTCATCCACACAGACGTACAAATCCCTTAAGCTGCAAGTTTAGTACTAACTGTTTTATCCAGGAGGGACAAGCTCAGGTGGTCACTGGGGGAGCCTTTACATCAGTAGAGGCAACACTGGTGGTGTAGGCTGAATAATAAGAAAACAAAACACCAAGTGAAATAGTGTGTAGGGGTTTTGAGAAGTGTACAAATACTGTTGTTTTGTTAGTTCTCTAGCTTGCTTCTAAATGCAAATAATACTAGATGCTAGGCTATGTAAAGCTTTTGTTGGGGTTGTCTGGACTAGGATTTAAGTGCATAGCAGGTTACCACTTAAAATCCTAGCCTTCATCAAGCTTTGGTGACTACTTAATGACGCATGTAATTGGTGAAGATCTTGTGTCCTAGAACCCAAAGACTGATCAGTGATGAGAACTCAATATTCACTGGTATCGAACAAAATAGTCAAAATCCTGACATGGGACAGTCACTGTGGGGTTGGAGCAAACCAGACAGCGTATCTGCACTCCGCAAATGACACCTCTGAACATTTAACACAAGAAAGCTCCTACCGCGGAACTTTAACTTAAAACACTGCTTTAGATAACAGTTGGTGCAACACTGTAGGTAGTGGAGGTATCGCTCTCATCAGTGGTGTGTCACGTAAAAACAATCCTCATTTACAGACTGCAGATCTTGAAAATCTTGGATGCTGTCCATTTAACAGGAGAAAGCACCATTTAGTTTTCTAAATATCATAGTTTTATTTATCTTGTGTGAAATGATCAGAAATGATGGCTCCAGTGTATGTTTTAAGTTTCCAGTTACCAGCATGGTATTGCACTGTTGTACAACTGAATTCACGCAAGGGTTCGCTGTCTAGGTTTTATTCGTGGATATAACTGTAAAAACAGAATAAAAATATTAGGCTTTGCATGGTTGATGATACCAAGTTAAATATAAACCAATTCAGTTCTAACCGAAGGTTACTTGTTAACACAATCTGGGTGATGCAACGTGTTTTTGGGGGGGGGTGAGTTTTTTGTAAGCTACAGCACCTTCTTAGGTAACTTCTGGAAAACCAGAAGCAGCAGGAGGCCAAGGGCTGACTTCTTCCTGCCAACAGCAACAACACTGCTGCTCTGAAAACACCTTGGTTCATTTAGCTCAAGATCCCCAACTAGACCAAAGGATGCTCTTCTGTAAGTACACGAATTCTCTGTTGACCCCTAGAGAGAGCTTATTTCCTGCTCTGTAAGGTTTTCTTTACGTGTTTTGTCCTCTCTCTCTCTGCTTAGCAGTAGCCTTACATTCCTGGTCTCTCACAATAGCTCCATTTGACTGAGAGCAGCATAAACAACTTGCCTAAAGTTGTCATCTTCAAGGCTCTTTTGTGTTTTAAATTTGTATGTATCTATATATTGCTTATCTTGTGCCAGATATTAAAAACCTCCCTAAAGAACTCCCTGGGCCAAAGCTTCAAGCTGCCCGATAAAGCCACCACACTTTACACAGGGGCCCTATATGGTAGCCAAGGGGGGGGGGGGGGAAATCTTATTAAAGATTAAATAATGAAATACTTTAAGTATACTAACTTCCCAAATAAAAACCAGCACTAATCTCCTAACCACAGCCTCTCTTTCTTGTTTACAATGACACAGAGGCCAGAGAGAATAAGGATAATCTGCTTTCCAGCACTTTGTAGCAGCGTATCCATGTGATGCACAGAGGGATTCTGACCAAAGATCTGTCCTGTGTTCCTACTTCAGGAGGAAGTGGAACATAGAAGGGAGAAGGTAACTTGAAAAGAACTTACCCCCAGAAGATTTTTAGGGACATAGCCTTCTTTGTCATTGAGGCGGGCCCACCACCACTCTGTTTCATTGTCATCCTTGCGTCTTAGAATAGTAATGGCGTCGCCCTCGTGGAATGACAGCTCATCATTATTCTGGGCTTCGTAATCCCACAGAGCGTACACCACTCCTTTATTCATCACGCCCAACTTCTCTTGCACTCCTGTTAACAACAAATCAGAGAACACACTGGATTAAAAATCTCAGAGGGAAAACCAGGATATTTTACAGTGTGGAGGCTGTGGCCAAATATTAGTCTCTTATTAATAAAATTTCATGAACAAATTTCAGCACTTCCATGATGAAATGCTTTCAGAAATACAACTCCATGATAAAAATGAACTTTACAGAATATTTTAAACCCATTTAAAGCATGAGCTGTTTCTCTTTTATTATATATGCAACAGAAACTTTACAATCGTTTACTCAAATGAGGATAAAAATAGTTTTACAAATGTTTGATCAAAGCAGCTTTGTAGAACTGCGGTGTATTTCTCACCGGCCTGCTTTCTACAACAGGCATTGTACAGTAACACCTGAAGCTTTTGAAAATCTGCACAGTGTCAGGTATATAGAGCCTTAATGAAGCCTGTATCCTCTGATAAATACAGCTCTGATGTAAATTAAATATTTGTCTGCTCCAGAAAGGTACTTTTCTTGCAAAATATATCTTAGTAACTAGATACATTATGTAAGTTAATTATTCATAAAGTATATGTGTTTCTTCATGTGATCTGCTAAAAATTTGTGCATCTGGAAGTTGGAGTATCTCTGTCAAGATACTTGACAACTCACTGTTACTGTCAAAACCTCCCCATGGAAGCATTTCCTTGAAATTAAGCCAAATTAAACTTTAAAAATCTGCAACATTAGAAGGAGCCTGTGAAGTAACTCAAAGAACAGAAGGACTATGAGCAATAATATTGAAAAGACTATTCTGTTTCTAGCATTTTGAAAGAACACATGATGGGCAGCGTTGTCAAGTCTGGGGCCTAAGCAGATCTTTCATGCAGATCAGAGAGACAGAAAGGGACAAATTTTAGAAAAGCTGGAAAAGTTTGTAAGGTAGTGTCACAGCTTACCGTACAAGAACTGGGAACACTGAATATAACCTTCTTCCATCTCTTCACACTTGTCTGCAGCAGTTTCTATATCACTTATAGTTGAAGCAAAAATAGCTGCCCCAGATTCAACCAGTAGTTTGCAGAGATGAACACTATTGCAAGAAGCAGCACAATGCAAGGGTGTCCTGAAATAAAGCAAAAATGCACACATGAAAAAATAAACTTCCATGAATCCTAACTATTTTGTCTTGCAACATAGAGTTTAGCCTGTCTATTTTTAACGGAAAATTCTCTTTATTATAGTATATGTATTCTTTGTCCAAAACCTGTCAAGCAACTGGAGTGGATTCCACGATTTATCTAACTCCAGTAAAGCCAAACATTATAAAATAGATGTTAGCAAAAATGTCGATTTTCATAGCTTACAAAGCTGCTGGGTATAAAAGGGTATTTTCCAACACAGAAGCAGATCAGCATAGCAAGGTTTCACATCCCCTCCAAACACTTCAGAAGTGCTACATCTGCTTCTAAGGCTAGATTCTTCAAGAACACCAAAATCCGTGGTGGCTCGCATGAAGATGAAACTTCAACAAATTAACTTTTCTCATCTGTTCTTTACAATTTAATTATTTCAGCATCTGAACAAGAAATGCAACTACACTACTAAATAAAACCAAAATGTAGTATACTTTATGATTTAAGTGTGCTTGCACACGAGTTGAACACAGTGTAACTTTTCCTTTGAGTTCGTCACCACCTAGAGATTAGAAAATGCTCGTTTGCTGGGGCTAAAGGAGGAGGAAACTTTTCCCAAAACAGGTCCTGACTAAATTTTGAATGTGCATCAAAATGGTGGTTTTCCCAGATGCTACATTAAAAATCTTGACACTTACCACCCATCGCTATCTGCTGCATTTACATTTACACCAAAATCAAGCAGGAACTTCACAATGTGGTGATGACCAGCACACACTGCATTATGCAAAGGTGTAATTCCTTCATCATTTGGTTTACTGGGATCATCAACCTATTGAAAACATAAAATAGTTCAGCACGTTTTTTTCTTTCCTAAATATCTAAAGATGTTGCCACTGTTTAGAAGCTTACCTCATATATGATTCGTTGTACAAGATCAAATTCTCCCTCCAGAGAAGCATCCAGGAGGAGAGCCAACGGGTTGAACTTCACTCTCAAACCGTGGCCTGTTCTTTCCGAGTTAGGTTTCTTCAAATTGGTACGTTTTGTCTGAGTAGAGATGAAGGTTGGAAGGCATCATTTCAGGTTGCATAAGCATTACAAACAATTCAGTTACTGTTTAACTAGATTAAGAATCCCATCCTCCTTCCTTAAATGGTAATTAGAACTATGTATTAGTCTCTAAATAAAAGGCTTGATACACCTTACTACATCTTATTCAGTTAAAAATTGAAAAAGCATGCCAACATAATCTAGAGGCTTCTAATTAAAGGTAATGAGTACAAGGAACAAAGTACTTCAGTGAATGGTTTTTGAGCACCACAATGTTAATTGTATCTAATAATATGAGCTCAGTGTGTTTCTGGTGGATTGTCCGAGACACTGTCAAAACTTTTTCTTAGAGTAGAAAGCATGGCACAATACAGCCTGAGTATCAGTCTCTACTCAGAGGAATCTTTGCTGCAAATTAGAAAAAGTATCTGCTGTGGGTCAGTACCAAAGGGTTATGAGTTTTGCTGTGGGGAAGAAAAGTACAGAACATGAAGCTATTTTACGTTTCTTCTGATAACACCTGCTGGAACAGCACATTCTCAAACATTTAAGCGTGTTTCAAGAATATTCTGAATCATTCACACGTGTCCTTTGCCACTTTCCAGAAAAAACATAATCTATTAATAATTACAGCTTTTACAGAATGCTTTTAGTCTCTAGTACTGTAAGATCCGTTTTCATTTATGCTCCTATTTAGTATGACTATTTCAGTTTGGAAGATAAACCCCTCTCAATATGAATAATATCTGTTGCTAGCATATTCCGTTCTCCCAGAAGCATCCTGGCCCACTTGTCCTCACGGAAAATGCATACAAGGCCCTGTGCACACTGCACTCAAGCTGTCAGAGGAATGCAAGGTCCCTACGTGAATCAAAAAGTGGAGATATTCTTTAAAACCAATGTTAAAGTGAGTCACATCAACAACTAAGAATAAAATTCAGTTTTCTCCCCATTTTCAATTCTCCATATGCTGTAGATTTTGGTAATGACAAGTATTTATAAGGTCTTGGTGCAGCTGGAGGAGGGACTTTGAAAGCAATTCAAATTATGTGACAAGCCCGTTAGAAAAACATTTCTGCTAAAACCAGTCAGCTGTGTTGCTGTTGGTGTTGTCAGCCCTCATCTCACATCTCTCTACTGAGAGGGGAAAAGGAGTGCACTTCTCCCAAAACAGTTATTTCAACTTGCTTGCAAATTAAAAAGATTCCTGCTGCCATAGTTTACCCTTAGTTCAATATAAATAGTTATCTTTGTTGGCCCAGAGAAGCGAAAAAAATATTTTTAATGGAAGTAAGTTCTACTACCTAAAGTACATACACAACTTCCTGTTGCCTGTATGCATATTTTCCTTACTAAACAGCTACAGTAGTAAAGAAACTAATCCATCAGAATTTTCCTTGGAACCCCCCTGGTTTTCTTTTCTGCATTTTTGCTTTGTTACTTACTGGAGGAAGTGGAGGAGGAAGAGCAGGTGGCAAAGGAGCTTCATCTTCTACTGGAGAACTGACCTCAGGGGTGGGACTGGGTGACTGTTCAGTAGAAGGAACTATAGCAGGGTTGTTGTTGTTATCTTCTGTTGTCTCAGATGTTTGATTTGTGGTTTCAGTGCTTATCAGTTCCTCAGTCGCAGGAGAAGGTAATTCATTATCATTGGCATCTGACGAAGGGGGTGGCTCATCAGGAAGAGGAACTGTAGGCTGCACGGGAATAGGTTCTTCAATATTGCCATTGGTACTAGCGTTACCGTTATCAACATCTGCTAAGATGCCTATGAAGTCCTGTGGATTGCTTGGCTGATAAAAAGGAGCACTTTCTATTCCTCCAGCAAGAGTATTAAAGCGCTGATACAATAATTTTTGTATATTTGGTCCGCTTGGGCCTTCTGGTTCAGTGATAGAACTACGTTTCTTTAATGGCCTGGGAGCATTGGCCAATTTTCTTCTCAGAGCTTCGAGGTCAGCATCACTTTGATATCGCAGGGGTGAATGCACAATAGGTGTGAGCTTAGTAGGACTAAGAGGACGAGGAATGTTTTCCACATTGCTGTTTTCACTGGATGGTGGAGCATTTTCCAGCTCTTGATCTTTTTCAGACACCTCAGTCTGAGGCTGAGATTGTGGCTGTGAGGAAGTCTGGGCAGGCAAAGAACCATGAAGGAACGGCAAGGGTGAGGGAGAAGTCGAACCAGACTGTAATACAGGTTTTCCATAAACTGAAGAAAAGAAAGATGGGAAATGGTGAACAACTGTTCTCAAACTTGCAAATAAACCGTGTATGTCTCTGTTGCTACTTGTTTGACACTAATACAGAAAGAAAAAAGAATCAAATTAATTGTATTGGAACCTATCAAAACAGAAATAAATACTCACCTGTTGGTGAAGGTGATGCTTCTTACAATTATAAGCTACAAGTAACACCTGGAATGTTTTTCCTCTTTCATGAGGAAGCAGTAAAAGGAGAAAACCTCTCTTCTCTAGACACTGTTTTTTCAACTGATTTCTGAAAGTACTGCTAGAGTATCCAGACTGTATTGTTCTAACCGCATCTTGTTTTAAATAAAAAGTAATTGAATGTATATTTACTTATCACCCCAAAAATACATGGGATCATTTCTCTGCCATGCTGCATGCATAAAAATATCTTTATTTTCTTACAGATTTAGACAAGTTTTTCAAACTAATATGGAAAGTAAACTAGCCCCATAAGTAGATCTTAACAGTATCTTACAGAAGAAAAAACCAAAATATATTCTACCTGCTTTTACTGACTTATTTAAGGTATTGTATACAGCTTGTTGATAATTCTTTGGTGGTGTTGCTTGCTGAAGATACATGGAGTAGATGGAACTGGAGTTCACTGTCTGTGGCCCTTTTCTGGGAGACTGAGGTCTTGATCCTTTATCAGCTAGAAATGGTCTGATTGCCACGGTTAAAGGGAGTTCTGGCCTGCCATCTCCTCCTGGAAACAAGGGGGGACCGGAAGGTTGATACGTAGGGCTGGGAGGTACAGAAATTCTCTGTTGAATCTGCTGTGAAGAACTGGGCTGATGTACGTTGCTTGGCGGTGGAAGTGGAACAGGTCTTTGCCGATTTGTTATACTGGTGCCTGGTCTGGGCAGACTGCCATCCTTCCGTCTTTCTAGAGAGTTTGTAGAACCTGTTCCTAAGGGAACCGGACTTGGATAGGTCCCATAGTTTTGAGGCAACTGCTTGCTTACACCAGGAATTGTTGGTGGCACCTTCCCCAGGTCAAGACCCTATGTAAGAACAATAAAAAAGTATGTGTCATTTAATTAAATAAAATACTAGTGAGCAAGAATATTCCTCATTCAACAAAACATACTAATGATCTTGTGTGACAGCAAAGGAGTCAGTATAAACAATTTGTGTTCCTTAATCACTAGATATGATTCTACCGGAATTTACCACAAGACCTCATCATACGTCAGACAGAGGCCACTGTTTAAAGGCATCTCCAGCTATAACACATTAATATAAATCCAAAACTATTTGCATACTTTCAAAGCCTGAATAACTTGTTCTAGGTTCTGGATCTCAGCATCTAGTTGATAAGGTATTCGATAATATATAGTGTGACAGAGTCCACTAAAACTATTTTAAGACAAAGTTCTTACTCTTTAAAGATTACAGTCGTAAAGAACTACAACAACACTGCAGACAGACAACACCAGTGGACTCACTCAAGGATAGTTTTAATGACTTCTTTTGTGAGATTTTTGTGAGAAAAAAAGAGCACACTGAAAAAGTGATAATCTACACCAAGGAAAAAGAGTAACAAAGATCTGAATTAGAAAAATAGGAAAGTGAGGGAGAAGATCAGGAGAAGCAAAGGGAGAGGAAAGGGGAGACCAGATACGTAAAAGAACAGGAAGGAATATGAATTACTGAAATTGAAAAAAAAAAAAAGTTGTAATGTGATAAGAACAGAAAGGAACAGGAGGAATACAAAGGTAATTTTCTTTGTGACTCTTTAAATAATCATCAGCAGGGAAACTGAGTATGTAAGTGAAGTGATTTCAGCTATGGAAGCCAAACATTCATAATTTCAGCAAAACAAATCTATAAATATATTACAGATGAAACCCACCAGCTTATCAGTACTTCCTAATACTGAAGTTGGCAAAGGCTGGCTGGATATAGTTCCTTGTTTTAAAGCAGTATCCATGCTTGATTCCTTCCAGTCTGTGTTGGAGATTTGAGGGGGTTTTACCACAGGGGTTGAGCTCTGTTTAAGTATTGGCCAATTCCCATCATTAGCTTGAAAACAGAC
>Ga0181612_111035_pt1 | contig 18113 bp, 6 predicted proteins | sample HoacroProtozoa21_FD_119630 | JGI IMG/M metagenome (GOLD analysis project Ga0181612, IMG submission 119630) | Hoatzin crop microbial communities from Cojedes, Venezuel. Combined Assembly of Gp0051906, Gp0051904, Gp0051908
ATTTTTGTAGCCCTCCTTTGGACCTGCTCCAACAGTTCCATGTCCTTCTTGTGCTGAGGGCTCCAGAGCTGAACGCAGTACTCCAAATATACTATACTATGTACTTTATAGTACATATATGTACTTTATAGCACATAATAAACTGGTTCAAATAATAAACTGTACTAAATCTGTCTTGCAAATTCTATTATGGTTCTATTATGATCATTTACTAAAGACCATAAGGGTGTATATAAATATTTTTTAAATAACAATCCTACAGAAAAGTATGGGAGAAAAGGTATCAATATAATAAACAAGCTGCTAAGTAAATGTAACCACAATGAAACCTCTAGCCTATCTGAAGAAAAGACAGACTAAATTATCTAGTGTAAGGAACATCAAGAAAAGAGATCTCCGTGAACAGGCTACCCTCTGCTGGTCAGTGCTCATTCTACAAGTAGCACAGTCTACAGTGAAAGAGAAACGAGTCGGAAATTTCTGCATAGCTCCTCTTTTTGAAAATGACAGGTTAACATAATGTGACCAATTAAAAGTTCAGTACACACAAATGCACAAAAAAAAGAAAGAATACAAAGCAATAAGAATATTATTGCTGAAATGAAACAGACTTCTGAAAATACAAGTGAATGCGGTAGGTACTCTACACAACTTCTATAATGGGCAAAACAGGGAGCTCTAACATTTTAGTAAAAGAACATTCACAATAATTCACAGACACCAAATTTTCCTTCACTAGCCATTTTGGTGGGTAAATAATCCAACAACGGAGAAGAAAAGACTGCTGATTTCAGTGAATAACAACCTAATTTTCAGCAGAGTCATAGAAGAACTGTGACAACCGTTCTTGAAATTCAGCTCCCTCTCAGATGAAATAAAGCAGCTGTTTAACAGCTAAAAAGCGCTACACTGTACAAATTGTTTATTATGCAAGTTTAAGCTCCTTTCACTTCAAAAAAATTGCATGCGGTTTTGCTCAGCTAACAACCAGTATTTGCTAGATAAAGTTATTTCCCACCACGAAAACTGTAAGATTAATTATCTGAGGTTGACAATATATGGAGTTATTTTATATGGGTCATTTACAGAAGCAAAGCAATATGAGGCAAGCCTAACTATTAAGTAATTTGTAATTCTTCAGGTCAAATGACACCCAAAACCTAGCGTTTTGCAGTGTTTTCAAAGCTCTAAATTGAAAGATAGAACTACTACAGGAAATGTGCAAAAGAATATATACAGAATGACTACCCAACCCATCTTATGTGACACAAAAAAATTGCCTTTTGGAGTGAACATACCCATTATGCTTAGGTAGCAAAGAATATTTAAAGTATGTGAAAATACAGAGATTTCACAGCTACTGCAATAACGAAAGAGCAGGACTCAAATTCATTAAAAAACACTAGTTCAGCATTCGTCCTTTTAACTGACCTTTAGCTGGTGAGAACGGCTGAGAAGCAAGTGGATCAGAGGAAAGTTCCAATGGAAATTGTAGCTGTTCTTCATTGTCTGTAGACGCTTCAACAAAGAAAACATACTCAATTGATAATTAACCCCCAAATCAAGATTTGCCAGTAACAGTAAGCACTACAGATTCAAATTAGTCAGGTTGCACTGGAACAGATTTTTTTCAACATATGCATATAGCGATGCAGTTCTGTACGAACAGTTAGGCGTCTGACAATAAATCCAGCTGCAAAACTGAACAGAACCTGTGTTCCATTGAATAGGATTTGATTTTGTAGTTTCAGGGAAAAAAAAGTTAAGTCAATTCATGCATTTTAGATTTGATTCTGCAGTTGGATCCGAGTTATCTATACATTACAGTAAAAAGTAACATGATTTATTCCACACAAATGAAAACAATCTACTGCTACTATTTAAGAAGTAAGGTATAACTAATGTTTTAGAAACAGATAGCTCTGTTCTACCACCTAATCCTGTTCTTCAGAATGGAGTATCTTCAAAGTTCTGCCTAAATACCCTTGGCCAGATTGCATACATACATTTCTATCATAAGATAGCACTTCATTAGCAAGATGACATATGCAGACTGCAGTAGTCTCTTCTACTCCCTCCATAGTGCTATACGCTTCACTGATCTCCAAAAATATTACTGACCTACTTAAGATTTTTTTGGCGTTTTCTTTAAGTATTATAATTTATTTCCTGCCTTCTTGAAGTAAGGGCAAAATCTGCTACTTGTAAGAACATGCATTCTCTAATGACTTACAGCACGTTTCAAAACACAATGGAAACGTCGTCATCTGTTACACTAATTCTTTAGAGAAAAATATTCAAAGAAAGATGGTACATGGAGTAAGGAAACACCAAACACTTTTTTCATGTTACTCTAAGTTTGTTGACTACGTACAAGCAAATATCTAATACCTATTAAGTAAGTCACCCTGATGGAGATGACACATATGAACTCTAAAAAACTGTTATGACTTTATAATTTTATAGAACTTCCCCATAAAAATGTGTATATATAACAAATTAAAACGTAGACTCATTAGATACTGGGCAAAAAAACGGAAAGAAAAATATTATCTCTTATCTATACATGCCTCACAACACTTACCTCTTTGCTGTGATTTTTCTGTAGGGGCTTTGTTGGCTTGTAATGCCTGGTTTTTGTCAAATGTAATTGCAACAGCTGTGACTGCAATCTGCAAGTCAGAAATATATGGCATATTAGGTAACTTCATCTCTCATGCAATCTGCAAAAATCATTTTGCAAACAGGCCAGCTTATCCCAGAGAAAAATAATAAGGGAGGGGAAATAAAATAATCTAAGCAGACTTCTTAAATGACATAAGAAAAAGAATAATAAAAAAATCACTATCATTGTATTTGTAAGAGAGAAAGAGATGTTTAACTGATCACAAGAACGATGGTATACTTGTAAAGAAAACATTTTCTTCAAAAGCAATTATATCGCATCATCTTGAAATGGCAAGAAAAAAAATTAGACAATTACAATGACAGCATACTCAGAAAACTAATGTGCCATATTCCTGTAGTGTATGTGGTAACACCTTTTAATGGCTATCTAGTCAGGGCTTTTCTTTTCCTATCTCACTAAAAAGATGCACACCACTAAGACGCACTGTGCTCATGAAATGCCTTGTAGTCCCATGATTCTCAAAACTAGTGAACTCAACAGGTCAAATCTTTTTCTTCACTGCACGTTATGGCCTTAAGTTTTACTTCAGAATTCACCAGACATACTAGTAAATCAAATCCCAGCCTAGTTTACTCTGAGCAGCAAACGCTAACTAAAGGGCCCAAACTGGCATGCCTACACGCTGAAAGTCAAAAGAAGCAGTTTACTTACCTGAACTAACTCATCCTCTGGTAGAGCAACTGTAAAGTTGACATGACAAAGGCAGCAGGGAACCATCGACCGTAGTTTAAAATACAAGCTCTGTTGAAGACAAGACATTATTTGTGTTACTCTAAAAAACGTATGGCTTATTTCACAAAAAAGATCAAAACTCTTTTCATAGTAGAAATCATGTCATTATATTATTTTTTTCCTGAAGAAGAGTTACAGGTGTGAAAAGGCAGGACAGAATGCAATCTACTGTGTGGCAGTCTTTATACTTTTGTTTCTAGGGTATACTACCAAAGGACTCCTTCAGAGTCAAAAAGCTCTGGAAATCCTTAATATACTAGGAAAGCTGAACCTATTTTTAAAGCAGCTTAAAAACTAATTACAGACACTCTGTAGACTAATTCTGAAAAGTTATTATGAAGAAAATGTTATTTTCACCTTGCTTCCATTTGAACAATTCAAAAAATGTTTGAATTCAGATTCTTACCTTCAACAGATTCTCACAGAGATCATTAAAGTTCTTATTAAGTGTTTGATTTGTTAGGTTAATGTTGCTTAATCTGGATACTCTTACTGCTGTGAACATCTGAATTAGAAACAAACACAATTATTTTTTTTCCCAATACATGCCTGTATGTTATATTAAAAACAAAGCAAAACCACAAAGAAGGCATAACATGGTAACGTGGGGGAAAGGGGAGAGGGATGGAAAGAATATGAAAAAACTGTAGCAACAGGAAGTCAAGTGCTTATTGCTCATGGAATTTTACAAACAAAAGGCAAATCTTCTGTGAACTAATGCATATGAATTTGTGAAATAAGTGATTCAGCAAGATATGACATACTCTATGTTCTTTTTACTTGCTTCATAAAGGAATCATGCTACCTGCTGCATATTTTGTTTCTGCTGCTGAAAATTTTATGTTAATTGAGTACACTAACATAGGCAATAATGGAATGTCACATACAGATACAAATGCAATCCCATCAACCTGAGAGTATGCTGCAGGTGCAGTCATATTGTTTTCAGGTTTGAGCTGTGCCTGTGCAAAGCACAGTCTTACAATGTGTCAGTTAGGTGTAAAAGTCCACATAGATCTGTTTTAACTCCCTCTACATGAGACTGAATTGGTTTTACAAATATGACAAAAATGTTTAAACTTAATTATAAATGGAATTTTTCTCTACTCACCAGACTGGCTTTATCTAATTCTTACTTATCTTAACCTATTAATGTTATCATATTCAGTATCTCACACTAAAAAACAGTCTACAATTTGTTTCTTATAAGAGGCTTCAAAATCTAGTCAAGCTCTTAAAAATGGGCAAAATCTTAAAGTTCATATTTACTATAATTATTTTCTAATTTTTGCATTTTTGTATCAGGTTCTCTGTTACATTATGAAAACCGAAAAAAACACAAATTAACAGGTTCTCATACCCTATTTTTCTTACCAAAATATTACTTTTATTTCTAACACAAGAGTAGCCTTTTAATTAATCTTTCAAAATCAGTGATCTCTAATATATATTTAAATTATTACAGCATATTTCAACACAATTTGGAAGTTTTAATTTTTTTTGCAATAACCTTACTTGAATTTCTGGTGTCCAGTTATTTATACCAGGCATAATTTCTGTGTTGCAACTGTAAAAACCTGTAAAGAAAATATTAGGGGAAATCTATGTTGCACACTGAAATATAAAAATATTTTTAAAGCAACATGTGACTACTTCATGTTTAGCAAGTATCTTCTTTCATGTGTTTTTGAATATTGAATAATATACCAGAAATAAGACCAACATTCAGAACACAAACATAGCATGCGAAGAATACAACATAACACACTCAAGACACATGCTTTGTGTTATTCACACTGCAGGGAAAAAAATTGATAGGAAAGATGGAACTCATCACTTCTAAAACACTAACTCACTACAGAATCCTTATTCAAAACATTTCTTCACCCGCCAAAAAGCAAGGCCAGAAAAGTCATCATGCTGAGGAACATGAAAGAGGCTACAACAGCACGAAATGCAACAGTGAAGCTGCTCCCCATGGAGACTGGGTAACTCCTGCCATCTGACGGTAAGACTAACCGGTGAGACACGCTCCCCGACTGCTTCACAGAACCGCTCCTTGTGGGACCCACAAAACAAGCAACTCAGCCTAGCTGGGTCCTGAGCAGAGATGCCTTCCAAGAAGTTTTTTAGCTCTGATCAGAATATACTTAAGCATTGCTGTAAGAAGGGTAAACACCCAAAATCCACTACTACTCTGCCAAGTTTCTAATAGGCAAACTATGTACAAATGAGGAAACTTAGTAGAAAGGTGTGGTAGGAAAAGCTAAAAAGCTAACCTTTGACAGATAGCATAGAGATACTTCAAAGATACTGCCTCAACACTGAATGCAAACACGTAGCAGTTACTAACAGAGAATTGAAAAGACAGAAAAAGAATAAAGTATAATGACTAAAGAGCAGGGTAAGAGAAGTTCTAAACAGCAAACAGGCAATGCTGCAAATCTAAAGATAGAGCTAAACGAGTACAAAAGAGAAGATTCTGGTAGGGCCTATATAAATGAACTAAATAAGCTAGAAAAGAAATTGTGCAGCAGCTTGCAGAATGTATACATATTAACAGATTTTCTTTCAGAACATCAAACAGAAGTCTTGTTGAAGAGTCAAGTAAGATACAGAAAGAATATGCAGAGATGATAAAACGACAGTGGAACACATGCGCTTGTTTTCTTACATCAGTGTTCACCATGATAGTGGAGCTTTCCACAATAGTGGAAAACCAGTCTCTTGTTTATTTTCTATCAGAGAATCTGCCTTAAACAAAAGTGTCTGAAGGAGGTAATGAACAAACAGGCAAATGGAAAAATATGGGTTCATATAAAAACAGGAAAGGCAAAATATTAAATAGCTGACTAATCAGCATTGAACTCTGATTTGAAACTGTCCCACTACCAGAGAAGAGGATTCTTTAATCTTGCGGTAGCGAGGTGCTTTTAGTGACTAGGAGTTACTAATGTGCCTAGTATAGATGTCTGTATTACTGTCCCATAGAAGCTATTCCAGAAAACGGAGTTCATGGACAGATGGAAAAACAAGACACTGCAGAGGAGCCGATACCACTTTTCTATGCAACAGTCATGGCTCACAAGCTGTCAACAAGCATGTAGAAAAAAGGCATCTGAGGCAGTCTATTTCATACATCAAAAAGCATTTGGTAAGATGCTTCACCAAGGACTCTATAAAAAACTAATACACTGAAGTGTAGACCGGAGTACCACTGAAGGAAATACAATTATTGTAAGTCAGGAAAGAGAAGGTCAAAATAAATGCTCCATTTCCACAGTGGAGGCATTTGTAACTCAGGATTGTATGTTTCAAACACATCAATAACTTCTCTGCAAAAAAGCATAAAAGGAGGTGACTGCTGATGGCCTTATTGTAGGGTAGTGAAATCAACCGCAGCAGGACCTAAGAATGGATAACTGATACGGAATAAAAGATTTCGTAGTAATAATAGATAACTATCACAAGCATAGTTCTGAGCTCAACAGTACTCAATGATAAACACTGATACCAATTATTAGGAAGGGAACTGATTCAGAGGAAACATGAAGAAACTCAAAGGTAAGAGAGGGAGGACAAGCACAACCAAATGTACAGAGCAAGTTCCATCAATGGACAACCACCTTAGCCTCTTATGCAGACCGAGGAGGATATGACAAATATCTATACAACCACAGATAGCATAAAGATGACTGGTACAAAGCAATGATTCACTGTTCTTCCCAACAGAAGAAAAAGGAAGAAGTGGTTGATACAAGCCAAGCAAAAGAAGCTGGCTCTTCCATTAGTACAGATTCTTACGCAAAATTCTACGAACACTGAAGGCGCACATAGGCTCAAAATGCAACAGCCAAATGCACAGAAAGTTTGTCAAAGGCTACTGCTGACAAACACAGCAACTTTCTTCCAGGATGCTGCTGAAGTTGGCAAGTATTCTGTGGGATTTCCCCCCACCCTCACTCTTACATCAATGCAATACGCATTCTCGCCTGACCCCTACCAGCAAGAAGACATCAAGTGATTCAGTACACTTCCCCCTATGTTGGGGTCTTAAATAATTTTTTAATGCAGACAACTAAACGGACACCTCAAAGTTCTACTGCCAGCAATGTACCCCCAACATTCGTACACGTACTGTGAATTAACAAGACCTAGATTTCAAGTCTCATGATTGAACTTTGAAAATTATTCACTATAATCAGTTTTATGTTCTCAAATTGGAACACTTTTTCAAAGTACACCTACAAAAAACACTGAAGAAACTAGAAACTATTTCTATTATTTGACTTTACTGCCTTCTACAGAAAAAGACCAATACTGACTTGGCTTAGTGAATTGTTTTTCACAGGTATATCTGACAAGCTGAACGCTTCAAGAATATTTTCATTGTTTTCAGTGTCACTACTGAACTTTTTTTTTTTTTTAATAAAACCAGTTCTATTTTGTCATTTTGCACCCAAAAGTATAAATTAGAATAATTTTAACTATACCAGAAGGTGGTGGAACATCCGTTAGTAAAGAATGTACATCTTCCATTGCATCTGTATCATCAATCTGGAAAAATGAATAATTGATGAAAATCATGTTGCTGTTCCAGTCAGAAGTCTCAGAAATATGTAAAAACTTTGTCATCAGGACATCTGTATCTGACAGCTAAGCTGAGATTTTAAAAAAGGATTCCATCAACCACACTTCCGAATCTTAACTAGCAGCCTATGAAATGGTTAACACTTCAAAAACAGTCCCCTTAAAAAGTATTAAAAATAAAGCAATGTGCACAGAACTGACAGAAAATGCAGGAAGACAAGAATAATAAAAAGAGGAATTTTAGAGCAGTTTAAAATGCCGAACAAGGTTCCACGCAACAACTTGCAACTTCTTCCAGCTAAGGACCTTTGGCTATTAGAGCTCTCAGAAGGTCTGCGTTATACTGATGTGATCATTCTCTGCCTACTCTAATGACACAAAAATCTCTTCTATGACTTTAAAAACCTTGCTTAGTTTGAACAGCAGAAAATTGAACAGCAAAAGATAAATTTGGGGATTATTAGTTTTTCCTATCCAAATAGCCTCTACCCCATCTAACCTTTGAAGACTTTCATTATTTTAGATCAGACTGAGAGTATATCTACCCTGCTATCTTTTGTAAATATTTCTGTCATGTGTCTTTGGGTTCATTCTGCCTTATTGATCTGCAAGAGATCCAACTTTATCTTCCTTATCAGGTATTTTGGAAATTGTTTCTATTTTAACTGCAGTATTAAAGGACTCTGTCAGGTATTGTTTCTCCTTCTCCCTCTCAAAGTAAGAGGAGGAGTCTTTTTTTCCTCACCAAAAAAAAGAAGCGACAGTTTTAGTCCTCATAATTGCCTTCCCAGCACCTCTTGGCATTTCCTCATCACAGTGAATGTTTTACCAATTTTTCTTACATATTTCCAGTAAACAATTATTTTATCTTTGAAAGGTCAGTCATGAGCTTCACTAAAGCTCCTGGAATATTATTTCTGGTATCAAATTTCTTAACAAAGACAGTAATAAGTGGTTCCAAAGATGAAAAGTCTTTTTTCTATAAAGACTGAACTACCAAAACACAGGGATGCATACTCTAGGACCACCACACTCACATAATGTAAACCAGTAAACGATGGTCCTTAAACATCAGATCTTATTTTTCTTGCTAACTTTAGCACCATTTATAATGTACTCTATAGTACACTGCAGTGTACTTAGATTTTTCCCTTACACAGAGAGCTCCTCCCATCCCAAGTGCATATACTACAGTTAGTAAGGCACAAGGAAGAATACTCCAGAACTGTAAAAAAAAAAAAAACAAACACAGCTGAACTCTGCTTGCAGTATATAATGCAGTCCTTAACCATCTGATCTTTGTTTATAACATATCAGGCTCCTTTATGAGGCAACTAGACAGAATAAGTACGTCAAGCTCTTATTATTGCCATCTCTCTTCTATTTGACACCCTTTAGAAGTGAAATGAAGGCTGGGCTTATGTTTTTCAGGTATTTTTCATAACTTGTCCAAAGGGTCTCTTGCAGCAACAGTTTTTAGGTTGGTGGTATTTTATGCCTTACACAACCCTCTGTATTTTACAAAAGTATTCAACCCTCTTTGCATTTATCAAAGTATTTTCTGACTGGCTCATTCATTTCAATGCAGTGCCTCAGAGAGCAGCTATTTTAAGTTTTGCTTCGAGACACAATTCCAACCCTGTCAGTCTACATAGATGATGATATTAAAGCAAAAACCTGCTAAGACCAGCTGCAAAAAATACTTGATGAAAACTGTCCTCATTGCTTTTTGATGTGAGAGTTAACTAGCATCAAAGTTACTTCTAGGGACTTCCCGATTTACTTACTTTGATCCTAGCACATCTGTAATGCACTGGAGAGCAAAAATTTACTCGGAGAGCAGAAGCACCAACCAATCTCAATTTCTTATACCAATCTCTCCCAACCTGTTCTTTTTTCACTTCCCTTTCTTACCTCCGTTTTCAAACGAACTGTTGTTACAGAGCTCTCTCATTCTCCCTATTTACAACTTTTCTTCTAGATTATTTTCTATGAAGACAGTGATTGGCAAAGATTAACGTAAAGCAAAGTCTTGAATGTACCTCAGGCTGCAATTACAGGCTGTAACTTAATTAAATTGTTTTCTTTTTCTTAGTCTAGGACAGGTATTTGTAATACCTGTATGTACAAGATGATGATCAAAACTCTAGTCTTCTTTACTACTTGGCTCCTTTCCTTCAAAATCGTACAATGTTAAAATCATATCTTCGAATTTTAGTGAAAAGATAGGTTAAAGAAAGCTATGTTCTTTATCTATCGGTGTTGTTCGTTTGCTGTAGAAAGAACTGGAAGGTATTCTCTGAAGTTGTAAATTCTTGAACTCTGAAAACTTTCAGCTGAAATTCAGAATAGCAAGTCGTCTTTGATGTACTCTCTTGACACGTGGGTTTTTGAACGCTTTGAATGCTACCTGTTCTGGAAACTAATAATTCTGAATATCCAACAAGAAGAACTTTGAAATGGGAAGAATATACAGGCTTTTTCTTTGCTAAATACAAAGTGTGACAATGCAGAACGTCAATGTTTACAAAAACTGTATCCAAGCTTGTATCAGTCATGACTGCTGCCTGAAGTAGGCAGAACGGCATTTCTTCACAGCTCTTAGTTACTATTCTAGATATTGCTACATATTTATGAATAGCAGGGCAGTCTTTTTTCAGCTGCTGTCCTTAGGCATAATATAGCTATGCTTTAAGCAAACAGAGTAAGAAAAAGAGACAATGCAAAATCCAATACTTAAGATTTTCTACTGATACAAAATGAAAAAAATTTTATACACTTTAAGAACTGTCTTTGGAGATGAGCAAGAAAACTTTTCTCCATTTTTTCACATGTATTTCAGGAAAAGAGAAGTATGAAAATGAGTACTGCAAACGTTTATCACCTCCAAGACAAAAGCATCCTTCTTCCCATGTGAAAGGTCTAGCTCTGTAACTTCATCAGAGCTTTCTGACTGAGATCTTAACAACCTGGAACGCTGTCTTGGCTCTGGAATGGGAGACCCAATGATTTCTTCAGGTAGCTCCTAAAAAGGATATAAAAATGAAGATTTATTCTGTGTAGTCTAGAAATAATATCCGTTACAAGCAATTTGTTAACAGTTCTAAGAATCAGAACATTCTGAAAATAATTTCACTGAGTAATAAATGTAAAGAAGTACAAACTCATTTGGATATGTGGCTTAAGAGATCTGAAAATTCCAGTAGGTTCCCAAAATATAGTGAAAAGAATCTGTATCTCTATTAAAAAAAAAATTCTGTTCCGAATGATTTAGTCAGTAAGAATTCATGGATACACATGGTGTATATCTGTTCAACTCAGAATGCTTTATTTTTAAGAATAAAAAAGCTTTACTTACTGGAGGATTAATCTCATAAAGTTCCTTGTTTTTTGCTATTGTATCATTTATTTTCTTTTGCATGTGAGATATATGCTGCTCATAGGTGCCATCATTTGGAGTCTTCCCAGCAATCTGAATACCACCAGGTGTTGGCAAAGCTGCTAGGTACACACCTGTTGCAGACTTTTAAAAAGGCATTAAGAAAAAGTACAATTACATAAGCACATACTACTTTCATACAAAGTTTTCCATAACGCTTGTTATAATGGACAGCATTGTGACATGCACATTATAGCATGATCTCTTCCCATAATAAATGGGTATCTGTCTCCTGTTCACTTACGAAAAAAATCAGTATTCTTTTAATAAACTGTCTCCTTCTCATGGGTCTCTTCCATGGTGCAGCTCTTAACTTACCTAGAAGTTCCAAACGAAGTATGAATTACAACCTCTGCTCCAGTATACTATGCATATGCAAGTGATGGTTTCAAGGATTTAAAATCTGATCAAGCCCTCTACAGTACCACCGAAGCTGTGACAATCCCATTTCTATTTACAGACAAAAGAACATGGGAGCCAGTCAATGTTGCCCAAGCATCCTCTTACACTGATGCAAGAAGCAGCAGCACATCTCACTATGCTAACCCCACAGGACAGAATGAGGTTAGAAAATGTTAATGAACATTTCTTGACTATCTCTAAGACATTTCCAATCTATCGCTTACTTCTTTAGTGCCATCAAAGAAGCAGCGACAGACTTCTCTCTTGTTGGCAACTAACCAAAAGATTTATTGAGAGACTTATGGAACCTTAAAGCAACTTAAGGAACAGGTATCTCTGACATGATCTTTAAAGAACTTAATCACTTTTTCTACAATTTATGCCATTAAGCCATTTAAAGTTTCTTTTCTTCTCGTCCCTTCTAATAATGGTATCCTCTAACAGAGTTTCAAGAGATTTGAATCTTCTTTTTCTGGTGCTGAAAGACAGTCTGTCCTGATTTATCAACAATTAGACACCTCATTCCTTTCCATCACTTCATTTATTCTTAAAATGACACGTTAATATCTCTAGTTACTCTGAACGCCACAACACTTGTGTATCTTTGTGTCCTGAGAAAAATACTGTAAGAAAGGCAAAAGAATTCCAAGATTAAAACTGTACTTACTGCCAACCCCATGAGCATATTTTCACCCACAGTGATCTGAATTCTCAGCCCAAACAGAGCATTCATTCCTCTCAGCTTAAGTTTATTCATCAGTTGGGTGTGTACTTCATATTCCATAAATGGCAAGAGATTACTGATAGACGTCGCATTTGCTTCAGCTTGAGCTTTCTTCTTTAGACGGCATAACCTGACAACATGAAACAGTACATGACATCAGCAGATCAACAGTTTTAATGGACTTTTGAAGACTGAAAGTGATCACAAGGGTATTTTGATTTTTTTTTTTCCTCATGGTATAACCTAATATAGATCGGTTTCTTTTTAATGTATTTTAAAATTCTGTAAAATACTAAATTCTCATCAGAAATATCAAGGTAGACTGAGGCACCAAGTCTCAATAAGCAAAATTGTCTTCCGTTTTTAATAGGAAACTGTATTAACAATAAAAATGGGTAACACAGAAAGTAAACTTACAAAACAGAACAATACATAACCTTTAGCAACATTCAAAAATATTCCCTAGCAGAGCAGAATACAAAAATTACCAATACACAAACATCTATTTCTGTTGCTGCAAACCTCTTAAAACACTTCAGGTACAGGCACAGGAAATTACATCTACTGGCAGAACTTCTAAGTTTCTATTAATACAGTCATTCAAGGCACACTTTGGAATAAAGAAAAAACCCTAGTGCCTGGACAGCTCAGGCTTTGACCAGACTAAAAATACTTATCTTAAAAGAACAAAAGAAAGAGCATACAAATCTCATCTCTGACTATGTTATGTTAGTCATATTCCACTCTGGGTTTAGTCCCGTAAGTTGAAATTCAAACCAAAGACCAGTGTAATGACTACCTACTTTCAGTCACAAATTTTCATTCAAAAAGAGCACATGACAACTGTACATTTTAGTGATAAGAACAGACAACACCTTCTAAGGACCATTTATTATATGATCAGGAAGAGACAGTAATTCACCTAATCATAACAAGTTCACCCCAAAATCTTTATAACTATAGCTTGTGGTCTTTTCCTTTTTTCATTTTTTCTAGGGGGTGGGAACGTTTGAGGAATCATTCTAGAGAACAGGACATCTGCAAGCACTCCAGAGACAGATTAAGGACCACACTGTGACACTAGAAGTCAGTTTCCACAATGGTGCTGAACACGGTTTAGTAATACGCAAAATACCAAAGGAGGAGCACAGAACACATCTCTACAGCATCTCCAGTAATTCTGCTCTAGCAGAAGTCAGAGAACAATAATTGTAGCATCATAAAAAAATCTCAGGTGAGAAGGGACTTCAGGAGGTCTCCAGTCCAACCTCCTGTACATACAAAGCGGTAAACTTTGAGCTTGGACCAGGATGCTCACAGCTTTATCCAGTCAGGTCCTGAAAACTCACCAAAGATGGAGACTGCACAACCTCTCAGGCAATCTGCTCTACTGCCTGATTGTCCTCATGGGTAAGCAGTTTTTCCTTATAGTCACTCTGAACCTCTGTTGCTTCAACTTAGGCCATCTCTCACTCTCCCGTCGGGCAGCACTGTGAAGATCCTGGTTATATCTGCTCCATAACCTCTTTACAGGTACTGGCAGGCTGCTGTTGGGTCCCCCTGAATCATTCCTCTCTCCAGAATGAAAAAGTCCAGCACTCGCAGCTTCTCTTCATAGGGCAGGTGCTCGTTACTCCCTTGGTGGCCCTCCACTGAACTTGCTCTAGTTTTCTGATGTCTGTCTCCCCCTCAGAGGAGGGCAAAACTGGACAGATACCGTATTGTCTGGTCCCACTGACTGTGGTGTAACTAGAAAACTTGAAGAGAATGCAGTTCATCATCCCCCTCCACATCACTAACATGTTCAACTGGACAGGTCCCCCTGCAGACTCTATTACATTTGTCATGGCCATCCACGTAGGTTATGAACCACAAACCATTACCCACTCAGCCCAACTATCCAACCAGTTATTTATCCATGTAGTTGGCCACCCATGCCAACTGTACATAGCCAACCCTTCCTTCTTTCCCACTGTAAACCACCTTACTCCCTTTTCCAAATTCAAATTCAAAGACCACAGCAGAAACTGGACATAGCCAGCAATTCTACAGAGATATGTTCAGTTATGGACATCAGCACAGAATTAATACACCTCACTCAAACTGTTCATTTAGTTTCCAGTGCAATAGCTGTGTCTGACCATGTTAGCAGTCCCAAACAGCAAGTTAAAGCATGAAAACTCTTACATCCAGGCAGACAAAAATACAGCAATTCCCATATGCATTAAAAAAAAAAAAAGCGGAACATTTACCAAATGTCCATCAACATGGATAAGTTACCAGATGTTCATCAACAGACATGACACATAACACAGAGAGAGGAGGCTGTCTTTCTCCTTCTGTACCCTAATACACTGTCATTAACTCCCAGCAATTCAACATAAAAATTTAAGCTTTGATGACATACTGGATTTTACAACATCAATTCTTTCAAAGATCTCCAAAACTCTACTAAGAAAACATTTTCATAGATACCTGGCTTGAATAAGACATCCCTTCCCAATAACTATTGCCTCTACAGGAAGATCAATTGTGGTGAAAAGGACATCAGGAACTTTTTGCTTCCTGCAGTTGTAACAATAAGTGAGGTGAGCAGGGAACGGCATGTTCAGTTCATCATATGGTATATGGCAAAATCCACAACCTGGTGGTGAAGCTTCTTCAATCCTAAAAATACATTATGAAGAACATACTTTAAAACATCTGCATCTTATTAACAATGATCAGTATGTGCACATGTGTATAAACACCTACAGATACCTACTTCAATCATACACTGCAGCTATACTCTGCTCCATTATACCAATGTGACAAGTATTGCATTTTATGAATTAGAAGAATAAAATTAGGCTGCACACTAGTAGCTAAAATGCTATAAATAAAACTTGCATTGAAACTTGTTATGCAGGAATCAAGAAAAAGTACATATAATGACCAACAATTTCTATAAACCTAAAGCATTACTGAGCTGGCTTTAGCCACTATTTCTAAATGTAGTCCGTGGTACAACAGTTGTACAGAGAATTTGCTGTACCAAATACAATGAAAAGTCTCTTTTACATGGATTGTATCCAAAAACCTACATAAACCTAATGAGCAGAACATAAAACACCAAACCAACCATCCTACTGAGAAGCAGCACAATATATATTAACACTGTAAGAAGAATAGCAAGATTATTTCCTCAAATAAGGTATTAGCTAAAACGTGTTATTCACTTAGAACACTCAGTCCCACTCCACCATTAAGAAATATCCAGGAATGACCACTATAAAAATACAAACAAGGAAAGCACAGGCTAGCTGCAACACTGCAAAGTTAATCTGTTTCACATAAGCAATTCTTCTCAGTGAATTCTGAAGAGATGCTTAAGCAAATCTGACATATTTGGAACATTAGTTATCCTAGACTTTGGCAAATATATTTTGTCTCAAACATGGGCTTTGTCCGTTTAGGTGCTTGGCTTTCCTTTGGCATTTCTAATCTATGCCAAGATTCTTAGTAGCATCAAAATACATATTTTGATAAAAATGCAATTTCCTTCATATTATGAACATGCCATTTCTTTTGATGACATTGTGAATATGGAAACAAATGTTCTGGCTACAGTTTTCAAAAGTCTACATAAGAATAGAAAAACGCCTTCTACGCAACAAGGCAATGGCTTCCTGCTAACAAAGTAAAAGAATAACCAAAAATACTATGTTGGCAGGGTTATTACGGAAAAAGTAATGCAAGTTCTAAGGTGTAACAAATAGCCTTATAACTACGATAATCCCTTGCAATCTTTCATGACTATCCTGATAAACACATAATAAATTACCAATATGCATTAGTTAATCTAAAAATTTCCCCCCCCACTATAACTGTTTGTCAATACTCATTCTTCAGATTTTATCTGCAAGAGTAGGAACAAAGCGAAACTTCATGTTTTTCCTTCAGTTTCATTATCTTGTTCATAAATTTCAACTGAAATATACATCTTCTGTAAAAATCTGGCACCTTCTTTGTTTTATAACCAAGCTATTTTATCTCCCATACAGCTGTTAAATAGTATATATAGAGCATATGTACACCTAGTACAGCCACAGCAGGGTTTTTCTTACATAACTTATTATACATCTGTCATTTTTTATAGTGGGATATAAAATTGAGAAAGATACCTGAAGAGCGGCAAAGAAAAAAAACTGAGTTATGATCTGTGGTTAGTAGTCAAAGGCGTTACCTTATTCAGACTGTTAGAAATAAAAACAGAATATCTAATTTGGTGCAGAGTTCCATTACTTCTGTTGTTGTTGTTGTTAGTGAAAAGCAGTAAAGTGGTTGGTCCCGCATCCTGTACTGTAACACTGTAACCTACCCTAATAGAGAAGAACTATCTTGGCTCTGAGGAAAAAAATCAACCTCTCCCTTCTCTGACCCTATGGAAAAGAAGCCAGGCTGCCATGACAACCTTTGTTCCAAACAGCCTTCCATGGTGCCATCCTGAAGAAACCTAGGGTTCAGTACAGCTGCTGTGCCAGACGCGGACAAAATACAGACCTCTTCACTATAAGAGAAAAGAATTACAACAAAGTGAATTCCTTCTACTTCGTGCTACTTTTATTTAAAACTATCAGATTAAAAGGCTGGTACAAAAGTCTCAAAGAATTCAATAAAACTACTAATTTTGTGCATTTGTGCAATTTTATCCATTAAATCTCACAAACAATCCTCTTCTGGTATTTAAACCATTATGTAAGGGATGCAGAAGGATTGAGCTGAAAGACTGTAGAGCATTGCCCCACGTTATAAATAATATGCTATAACACCACAAAGGCTAACAAGGTTTAAGTATGGTTTTCAATACTATGGTTAATAATGCAAAGAAATCCAGTCAACCAAAAAAGCAGAGAAACATGTAACAAACCAAGGCGTAATTGTTTACCAAAGTAAAACAGAAGCTGAGAGCCTCATCATCTTATAAACATTCTCAAAATGAAGTTATAACACAGCACTGACAGGGGTGCTTCTTGGAGGACAAAAAGTAGCAAAACAGTAAAATCTGACTATGAACAACTACAATAATGGTATATACAGCATGTAAAGTAACTGACAATATTAATATTAAAGCTCTCAGAAGTGCAAACTATGATCTCAGAGCTTTTAATATTTCTGAAATTGTTAAGTAAGCAAATCTCTAATATTCAGTACTTAAAATACTATATTGGAAAAAATACAGAAAAAAAGCTTTCCCACATTTTCTAGAATGATACACGTGCCTTTTTGATTTGTTATTTCTCTTTCCAGAATATTTTTTCATATATAACATCTGGCAGACCAGTACTTACAGACAGAGCCTTGCTCTTTAAGCATGGAATAAAGCTGAACTGGCAAGCAAGCATGGGAACTCTAATCAACTATTTTATCAATGATCAAATACTACCACATTAAATTCCTTAAGAAAAATGAAAGTAGGAAATAACCCAGTAACTGACTGCCCATCTATACCCTGTACCCTCTTTCCCCCCAGTTAAGGTAGAAAAAAAAAAAAAAAA
>Ga0181612_104674_pt1 | contig 18112 bp, 11 predicted proteins | sample HoacroProtozoa21_FD_119630 | JGI IMG/M metagenome (GOLD analysis project Ga0181612, IMG submission 119630) | Hoatzin crop microbial communities from Cojedes, Venezuel. Combined Assembly of Gp0051906, Gp0051904, Gp0051908
GTGTGCAATGTTGTGTGAGTGACGGGGGCGTGGTGTGGTGGGTGGGGTGTGGGGGGGGGGGGGGGGGGGGGGGGGGGGGGGGGGGGGGGGGGGGTGTGTGTTTTCAGTGGGCTTGTTCCTCAGCTCAGTTTGCATGGCACCTGGATGGCATTATGCTTGCAGGGGAAATTCGAACTGGGTTTTCTGCAGCTGAGGACCTTTCTTTGTGCAGGAATTCCAGATGTGGGGACAAGAGACCTGCTGGCTGGGTTTCCCTGCATGCTCCATTGAAGCTAGATGGATCCACCATGATTAAGGAATGAGCCGTCTGCATGTAGGCTCAAAAGGATATGTAGTTCCTTGTTTGGCTCAGCAGGTCTGAAAATAAGTAGTTAATTTGGATTAAATATCACAATGATATTTAAGTTCCTAAATAGGAATTTGGGTGAACTGATAAGAATTAGGACTTTGAACAGTTTCAAGATCACACTGTGAATCTGTGATGCAACTGTGGCTTGAAAATCAGAGGTTTCTTCACCCCATTAGGCAATTTGATAGGATCGACCATATTAAGAATTTAAATACATTGAAGGAAGGAGATAACACAGGGGAAGATTTCTCAAGCAAAAGCATCCAAACAGTCTCTCTTTCCCTCCCACCCTCTCTTTACTTGATGTACCCACATGGCCACATAGTAAATGCTCCGTAGAAGACTGAACCACAGCCTCCCTGTGCTGATCTCAGCAAGGTCTGGCTTGCTTGCTTTGTTTGCTCTGGATTTTCTCAGGCACAGCCAGCATGCACAGCTCTGCCTCTGACCGCTGCTGTGCTCTGAAGTCATGTGGGATGTTTCAGTTGCTGAGCCACCTCCAAACCCCAAACTTCAAACAATGCTCTGGCTGGAAATCTCATCCTTCAAACGTGGGTTGTGCTAGTTGAGAGCACATATAGAACAAGGAGGCTATTGCCAAGCACGATGCGGTCCCAAGGAATATACTGAATTTGGTTAGATAAATGGATGTTGTAACTGGACCTCACCAGTTAACACCAGTTGAGGAGTTGGGTCTCTGTGCTTCAAGGAGAATGCAGTCGGCTTAGAATGCAGAGCCGTCCCTTGGCAATTTAGTGTTTTCCTGGCTTTTTACAGGTTTCCCTCCAACACCGGATACTTTTTGTAGTACCCTGTGGGGGTAACCAGCTCTGCACAGTGACATGAATTTCCTGTCTCCAGGTTTCACAGGAGGCAGTGATTCTCCTCTGTCCTCCCAGTAGTTACTGCCAGCAGCGAATGATCTGCCAGCTGGGGACAGAGCAGTGCCTGGCAAAGGACAGACTTTACTCCCCCATTTGTTTATTTAGGTTGTGGGGGCTACTTGGATTGACAGAGGTTGTTTCCTACCCTGTATTTATGCCATGGCTGCTGCAGGGCTTAGATAGGGGTGGTTATTCTGGAGAGACCATTCAGTGAATAGAAATTAGGGATTGGCACTTCCTGAGTGGAAGTCCACATACACAGGCATAAAGCGAGAAGTAAACTTGTAAGACTGATTTTAACAAACACGTCAGTACAGTGCCAACAGGTCCTTACAGACAATGTTATGGCTTGTTCCTTGTGGGAATCACAGGGCAAAAAAGGCACTTTTCTACCCCACACTAACACAAAATTTATGCTGAGTCCAAAGCCATCCTCGTTTTGTTTCTCTGCACAAATTTTAAATAAATTGACTGAACTATTTATGTGAACTGAGAAAACATAAGGGATTTGTACTGCATGTGGCTGATTGAGTCAATAGAACATCTCTCTTCTTCGAAGCTGTGTGAGAATGAGATCAGTCTGCGCTGTGCAGGGTTTTTGAAGGTACCCAATCTAGCCTGGAGTAGACAGGTACATCTGTCCCCCTTAGACCAGCATCTTGCAGAGATACCAGCTCAGGTGCCTGGAGTGACATGAGAAGTGCAGTTGATTATATGGGGTTTAGTTAAGGATGTCCTGTCTGTGTGACAGGTCAGTTAGGGATGTGTGGTGTTCCCAGACTGGGAGAGGCTTATTGCTTTAATGACAACAGTTCCTGCATAAAAATAGGTTTGGCTTACACTGAGAGCTGTACATGTTTATGACTGCTGAGAGAGATCTTCTGTGTGTTTGGGCTGCGGAGCAGGAATTTGCGAAGGCCTGGAGCTGTTTAGCTGAAATGAAAGGGAAAAAGGGAAATTTGCACCTTTTGGCCCTAATTATTGCAATGTTCTTTGCAAACTTCATAATAAATTTCAGTGAAAACTCTTATACTTGGAATGAGCAAATCATCCATGCTCAGATGACCTGCTGCTTCACTGGGCTTTTGGTCCAGGCATTTGAGTCAACAAAGGCTCCTGCTGTCTTTATGGGCTTTGTTTAAACCTCAGATCCTCTGAAAGCAGCAAGCTTACGCTGAACCTTTGACTGCTAAACATGGTATTTACATCTGCTCACATCCACAGAAAGCTGCACATGCCTGCACTTATTCAGTCAGAGAAAGACCTGAAAATCCCCATTCCGTTCAAAGGACAGAGAGATTTGCCTTTCATTCCTCTGCCAGGAATTCTTAGTCAAATCCTATGGAAAATAGTCCTATCTGAGTAGTAAATCTCAGATGCTTCTGCATGTTTATTCTCTATTTCCATCTCATTGGCCGGAGTTCATTTTTAACCTTTGATTAGGGCAGCTATGTAGTGGAGGCGTGCTGGATGGTGTATGTATATATTTTTTTTTTCTTCCGAGCTATGCTTTTTTTAAAGCCATCTAGCAAAAGAGCAGGGAAGATGGTGATAGAAAGATTGGCTTTGCTTAGCAGTGCAAGTAAGTGGTCCCTCCTTCCTCCCCTCCCCAGAAAGATTAGACTGGAACCAACTGACCTGGTTCTGCCTGAGCCAGCTCCAGAGAGGTGATAACAGCCAAGGTAAAAACAAATGAAATACCTGCATGGTTGTAGTTTGCAACAAAGCCCTACAACTGTTTGTGTCAAATCAAGACTAGCCTATCCCTCATCTGACCAAAGGAATTTATTGTATTTTATGCAGCCCTTGCTCTTTGATCTCCGATCTTCAGGATATCGGCTGAATTTCTGGCCCTCATTCACCTTTAGGTGGACTCCTGCAATGGGACCTGAACTGAATCCAGTGCAATAAGTAGACATAGGTAGCTGCCATGGAGTGATGCCTTTAAAGTTCCTGCAGTCTGCATTTTGGGCCATGTGTTGGGGGCCCATATCTGCCTTTAAAGTAACTGCTTGCTTTGTCCAGGTGTAAAAAGTTTAAATTATTCCCTACTAGAACATAGTGGTCTTGGCCGAATGCGGGATCAGCTGGCATACAGAGGGGCAGTGCCACTTGTCTGCACTGCAGCCAGGCTGCCCTGTCTGCTGCCTGTCTTAGCAGCTGATGTGTATAGGCTCTGCATAAACAGCACATAAGCTGTCTGTAACAGCTACAGCAACAAGGTACTTTCACATTCTATGACTGCAGCCGTATGGAGAAATAACTTTGCACTGTAAGTCAATCACTGTAATGTTGTGCGTTTTACAAGGAAAGTCTGCACAGGGGATGGCTGCTCCCCAGTCCAAATGTTGCTCACGGTTCTCATTCAGAGATGGCATGTCAGGTGCAGGATCTGGTCCCTAATCCCAAATTTGTATGTTATAATTTTGGTCAAATTTCTGTCTCTGATACCCAAAAGCCATTGATAAAGAACTTGAAGCCCAAACCACATTTAGCCAGAAGACAAATGCCCTACAATCAACCTGGTACTCACTCTAGTGACTTGATCTTTCTTGGGGGGAAATTTATGGCTTCCCCATGTAGGTCCTGGCCCCTTCCTATCTTTCCCCAGGAAAGAAGTAGCTGGGAGCAGTCTGCTGCTACCAGAGCAGTTCATGTTCCTGGGAGACTTCTTGGGAACAGGGGAGGGCAGGTAGCGTGTCACAGACATGGAGAATCACAGTGGATACAATCTATATTAAACCTAACTGTAATCTCAGATTTTGGTTCTACATTGCCTCCCATGAGATCATAGAATTGCAGAACCATAGAATGGTTTGTGTTGGAAGAGACTTTTAAAGGTCACCTAGTCTAACCTCCCTGCAATGAGCAGGGACATCTTCAACTAGATATTTTGGAGGGGATGATTTGGAGACAGGGTGTCAGGCAGAGACTTCTAGTTGTAGATGCAGGTTTTAGCCTCTACCAGGTGCTAACTCTGTGTACCACCCAACCACAGCCAATGCTTTCCTGGAAATGTACTTACTCTAAGCAACATTGCCACCTGCTGCAGCAGCTCCTGGGGTCTTCACCACTTCTCTCACTCCAGCGCGGATGTGTCATACGTTACCAAATCCGTGTCTTGTGCCTTCACCATGCCAACTGTCCTTGCCTGGAGCAGCCACCCAACCCCGGAAATGTCACTCAGACAATGCTAGGTGACAGGGCAGAGGCAATGGTGCTTTTAGTGAAAAGCTGCAAAATTGCAGTAGCACGTCTTTCAGCAGTTATCACACAGATTTTTGGAACAATGTGGCATTAAACTTCACAACAATTAAAGGTCAACAAAGCAATAGCCTATTCCAATTTACTGGATGTCTCTGAGGCATGAACTTGCTATTGACAAATACTTGGTGCATTCAAGATATTTCATCAATGCCATCTGTGCATTGAACTGCACATCAGATGGCAGGGCAGTATTTGTAAGATGTTTTGGAGCATGCCAGCATCCCAGACCCGGCCTGGCAGCTGCGACTAGCTCAGGTGACTGCCAGGGGCAGATAATAGGACAAGCCCAGCAACATTTCTTTAAAGTAAAAGATGTAAAATTGACAACACCAAGTGAAAACTACTGATAATAAGCACTTCATGTTGGTGCCAGAGAGTTCAAACTGGAGCATCTCAATTTGCAGTGTGATGCTGAGCTGGGAAAAGAGGCAGCATGAAAATATGGACATTCTGCCAGTCAGTAGCCACTGTGGAAGAAATGCCATTTACAAACAGAGCTTTATTTGTGAGGCACAAGGTTGTCACCAGCAACTTCAATGCAGCCATGACCGTTAGGGTAATAAAGTCTCCCTGTAGAGTAAACCATTCTTTATCTCAGCTGATGAGCTGAAAATTAAGCTTAGGAGTTATTACCCCACAAATTCTATCTATCTTCCTTAACGTCCTGCAGGGGAACGTACATATTGATTAGTATGAAATTTCAGCTGTCCTTCTGAACACAAATTAAAGACAGGACCTTTGATGTGATGAAGGTGGGTGTACCAATGTCATCCTTTCCTTGCAACCTGCATTTCCCTGTTGGGCTCCATTTATCTCCCTGCATGATAATACACTGTCTGGGAAAGGGTCGGCCAGACGTGTTCATTCTTTACATAACTTGCTGGTCTTCGGCTCTCATTTGCTTGTATGTGTCAATATGACTTCCAGATGTTGCAACAGACCAAGTAAACTGTGTTTCTTAGCCAGCTCATTCTGTACGCAGACAAGACAAGATGGATAGGGTTTTTGCAATAGGATTTTTCTAGTGCTGACAGAGGAATCCTGTGGGCTTTAGAAATGTGTAGAAATCTCATTCCTAGTAATTTTTCTGAACAGCTGGATGTTGGTTGGTAAAGGAAATATGCACAGGTTCTTCTTTTAGTTCACCCATTTCTGCTGCTCTGAGTACAGGTATGGTATCCTTGGCAGATGATATAAACTTTGCATATGGCACTTTTGAAAAGGAGCCTTGTTTACTAGCCAGGCGTGTACAGGAAATACATAGGTTTCTGGCGTTTATTAAAAACACTGTTTTTAATAACTTTTCTAGTGTGACTGATGGGAAGGAGAAACTCTATAGTCATACAGCAGAGGATTCCAAACTCTCTGTGTTCGGGGAAACAGGAGATTTACGCAGTAGTTAACATGGATCTGTTTCAGTAACCATTGTGAAAAAGTGATGAACTGCAGTCAAGATTCAGAAGCCATCAAGCAAGTCTGCCCTAGTACTCAAGGGATGGCCATCAAATAATGTAAAAAGCAGTGAAAATCATGAGAAAGATCTCCTGATGCAGGAGTTCACAGCTGAGGAAAAAAGATTCCCCAGATTCCTGCATGGCTATGGGGACAGGGATGTTGCAGAAGACTGTTAGAACTTGGGTCTTATCCTTAGAGGAACTGGGACACTACTATGACAGAGAGCTTTTAAATTCAGTTTCATGTAGCCTAAAACTAAAGATAAATTTGTAGGGTAATCTCAGGGAGATGAATGCATTTCCATATGGCAGTGATAAGTGGCCAGTTTGCCCTCTCATGTAAATGAACATAGTTTCATTATCTCGATGGTAATGGTTATATTCCAATGCAGTTACCTGACACATAAGATTTAGAAATGTAGAAACTCTGCTTTTCAACTCTAGAGTGGGACCCATGTAACTCAACTGGCCTTATTTGGCTCTGTTGGCATTAACCCCATTAAGTACTTTTCATTTCTTTGTAAACAGCTTTTGGTCCTCTATCAGTTCTTTTTCCATACATGGATTTTTTTCATGCACACTTCATGTCATTAAAACAATGATGCAAACAACAATCAGTAGAAACACAGGAACTGGGGACTGAGTAAAGCCTAAATGCTGCAACCATTCTACTTACTCTCATGGAGACTAATGTGCACCAAAAAATTAAAATTGTCCAAAGAATAACATATAAATATTTGAGCTCGCATAAAAAGAGAATGTGTGTTTTTAATATTGGAAGACCCATAAGACATATGTGCCAGATTCTCAGCTGGAGTAACTGAACACAGCTATGGTAATTTACACCCGCTGAAGAACTGCCCGGATGTTCAGAGAAGGGTGGCTGGAGAAATCTTCCAGGTACATCTAAATTAGATTGACAGTTGCTTCCAAACTCAGTAGTTCTTCAGAGATGCAGAAGTATCCTGTGAGCCATCCAGCTTTTCTGGAGACATGCATTTTTGTTGTGCGATGGTAAGTGCTGGAAGGTAATATGCAGGGGGGAAGGGAGGCAGAGCAAGGTCAGACTGGAGGCTGTCTGACTTGTCTAACGGGGCTGACGGAAGGGCAGGGCAGGGCAGAACCATCACCACAGGGGAAAAGGAGAGAGAAAAACATGGTATGCTTGATCATATCCTCCGAGGAACCTCCCCTCAGCTATGCAGCAAAGCCTTCTCAGCCTTGCTGAATGGGAAATTGCCTACAACCCTGGGAAATACAAAGGGCAAATGGAAAGAGTTAGCACATATCATTGCTGCTCTGTGGAAATGTTTACTTAGAAAAGCTTGAGATTGTGCTGAGATACCAAGGTGACAGGAGTGTGAGATCAGATAAAAGATGAAACCTCACAATGTCAGGAATTTTCATGTCCCATCGTTAGCTGTAGCTGAATGAGGACAGCACATGTCCTTGCTGGAAGGCATCCTGCAGAAGTACCACCACATCTGCTCGCCTCACTTTTAGCCGGGTCACTTGCATTGTAGTGGGTACAGCTCTTTTCTCTGGACATTCCCCTTATTTAAGAAATGTCACTTGTGGTGCCTTTCCCCTTTAAGGAGACAAGATTTGCAACAGCAGGTGCCTCACTTCTTAAGCTCTGGCGTGTCTGATGTCTTCTGTGCATTTCAAGGTGAATAACGCATTCTGGGGCCTGTGTGAAGCAACAGGGTTTTCCCTGCTTGTAGAGAATAGGAAGAGAGATGCCACAGTCTGTAATGTCGTATCTTGGATGCCTGAGAAACTTTTTAGAGTTCCTGAAGCCCTGGCAGAGTGAGAACATGTGGTGCCTTTGAGCTGAGGGCATACAGATTCTTGCAAGCTTTGACTTGCTGGTTCAGCTTCTTATGGGGCAAAATTTGGGCTGCCCAGTACCACATCTGGTTGGAGAAAGCACCTAATGAACACAACAAAAGTCTTCACATTCTTACCCAATTTAGCTGATGTTTCCAGGGACAATAGTTGTCCTCCACAGTTTCCAAAGTCTTCTGCACGTGATGAATCACAAGATTATGCTTAGAGATGGCGTAGCTGATTTTATGTGGTGCACCCAATAACAACATGCCTGCTGGAGTACTTCTCCTTGGCTTGTAGGTTTCACCTCTTGACCTCGTTTTCAAGCAGGAGTTAAACTATAACTAAATTGCTTTGCAGGTTGGTACAAACAGAGCCTGAGGCGCTCTCTGCATTTTCCTCAATTAAAACAGAGAGTAGAAGCACTTTGGACAGTGGACCAAATCTTAGAGAGACGTGGCGTGGACAGAAAAGCAGCTCTGCTGGCTGGACCTGTGTGCTCTGGCTATGGATCTCATGGATTAGAGATAAGGAATAAAGGTTATTTCCCAGTGTGCTCCACAGGAACTGGGTGGCCCTCCAGAACTTTTCATGTTGGATAGCGTTTATCTCAAAAGCAGTCAGGAACTAGTTTGTGCTTCCACATTTCCACAGCACTGATCCCAGTGAGGACACTGCCTGTGATGGAGGACTCCAAAGTTCATAATATATAGGCTAAAAACATCAATATTTGCACTAAGATGTTGTGTATAGGGCCTGGCTGAGAGCAGTTGAGGAAGAGGAGGCAAAAAGTGAGTGATCTCCGGGTGCACTGTATAGCTCTGGGTTCCCTATGTTACTCTACCACAAATCTGGCCAATCACCAGTATCTGTTGTCTGTTTGCAAGAAAGACTTAAATACAAAAAAGAAACAAACAAAAGTCTTTCTTCCACACTGACTTGCTATGATGTTTTTTTCTCCCATGGAAAGAAGCTGTGGTAATGTGACAATAGAGGTTTACAGTGCTCAAAGTACATTTCTTCCTCTTGTAATATTTTGTCCATGAGTAGAACTGCAGAGCATTCGAAAATGCTGTGTTAACATGTGGCACTGTGAGGTATGTGTTGGTTTTCAGCCTTTAATTACACCTCTTCATGGAATGAGCGAAACCCATTAGTAACTGCCCCTCCCACCCCTGCACAATCTTGAAACAAATTTGTTCAAACAATGTGGCAAAACATTGCATGTTCCTCTGAATGTTGAAGACCTGGTCAAGAGGGGCCACTTTGGTTCTGCTGATGTTGTGCGGAAGTATTTTCAGGTCTTGGTTCACTTCATCCAACACGTAGATCTTGGCAAGCCTTTGGCTTTGTGGTGGAGAGAGGTGGAGTGTGTGAAAACAACGTTAGCATTTGCAGAATAGCTTTGCTGCTTGTGAGCACCTGCGACTATAATGCACGTGCAACAGGTTCCCTTTCCTGGGCTTCCCGGTTGGATCCTGAGCCCAGCACCTCCACTGCTCTGGGTGGCGGAGGGTCCACCATGGGCTACAGACCTCCCACTGCACGTGGAGACCAAGCGGCTGCAGTCAGACAGAGAGGCCTAGGTGCAAGAGGCACCGAAACCTGTGATTCCTTTTATTCCTGAAACCCCAAAGCTGAGAATATTGTGACAGTAGCAAAAATCAGATGGACAAATAACTTCATTTATCATGGGAGAGATGGTAAAAAACTCAAGCAGTATATGAAGAATTGATGGGGAGGGATTCTGCTCTGCCCAGAAATAGCATCTGCGTTTGTGCTTCTTACTGAAATAGCATTTCTTGCTGGAATGCTGGCAGCTCAGCTCCGGCCCCAACTCTTCCTTTTCTTCTGTGTTACTGTCTGCTGTGATGTTACCATGCAAAAGCCTGCCCAGCTGTTGGTAACAGCGAAAATGTCCTGCAGGATTTTTGGAAAACATCTGTACTTTTCTTCACTCAAGCTTCTAAAATGGTTGTGTGGCACTGGCACCGAGTGTTACACGGATGTTGTTCTGCAGCCAGCCTGGATCAGTGGCTAATGCATAGACAGAGACTGTTTTGGGAGAGGTATGTATTTAATGTGTTGTATGCAGACATTTGCCCTGCTGGTGTGCAGTCACCTCCAGGGATCTGGGACTGCAGCTGTTAAAGGCTGCACAGCAACGTTAGGTAACATGCAGAAGAGGAGAAGAAAAGAGAGTCCTGCTGAATTCTGTATGAGCATGTAGTAAACAACTGCTGTCACCTAGGTCCTGCTCCGCAGACCTTGCTGAGTCTCACTCCGAATTTATTGGTGGGTCCTTCCTCTTGGAACAGTCCCCAATCTATCTTTCAGCTGGAGCAGGGTTGTTCATCTCTATCTGACTGTTCTCCTAAAGGAGAGGTTCTCCTCCTCCTCGCCTCCTAGGAGATAAGGCACTTTATTACTCAGCCCCTCAGGCCACCCTTTTTCTTCCTCTGGGTATTTTCAAGGCTTGGGTTTACTTGTTGTTTGCAGGTCCCTCCCACCACCGTACATTTATAATAAATCTGTTTTGGCCTGTGTGTGCTCCCTCCCTTCCTGACATTTGCATCTGGCAAAGAACCAGCTGGACCTGATGTGCCAGATGCAGCTGATGGCAGAGCCGAAACCTCAGCGGTGTGTGTGATAAGAGGAGAGGGGGCAGGCGCAGAGCCTCGCTGGTGTCTGACTCTGTGTCCTTTCACCTTTGCTGTCACTCCAGGCTACAAGCTGAAACATGCATTTGGGCGCAGAGACGGATCTGGGCAAAACTTGTCTTCCAGCCTAAACTACTCTGACTATTTAGGGCAGGTGAAAGAACACCACTATCCGTAGCTTGGCCTTAGGAAAGAGGCACGGTACATCTTATTGCACGTTTTTAGAAGTGGAAATTATGTTCAGCTTTGGGAGTGCTCAGGAAAGTTTGCAATAGTTAATGTGATTTTAGTGAACTGGAAATCTGCTAATTATCCTGATTAATTGGGGGTACAGGAGCTGCTACAGGAGTCAGAGGCACTGACTCATGTGGCCTCTTGTCACTGGATACTGGGTATATACATTTGTACAACAGTTTTTCCCCACATGATTTTTTTCCAAAGAAACACTGAAATTGGTGAATATATCCAACTTTGTATATCAGAAGTGAAGTGAAGGTTCTTGGTTTCTCAATCTCTCAGTTTTTCCATCTCTAAAATGGTTGCAAAGGTGCTTGGAAAAAACGTCGGTAATAAACTTTGAAAATACACTAATAAAATAAATCATATGTAATGCCTATGTGTTACGCTTTGCAATGTATCTTGACCTATAAAGAGCTGTCAACCTACCACCTGGTGGACAGGTGCAGGCTGAGCAGGTCATCTCAGTGTCCCTGGGAGGTGTTTTTTCTACACAGTTCCCAGTGTTCATGGAGCTGGGGCTGGCGGGAAGGCAACAGCATTTCCATCTGCCTTCCTCAGAACAAGGCATCACAGGTCCAACTTCTTTGGAAGTGTTGGTCTGTTCTCTTCTTGCACTGTAAGCTCAGAGACTTCTAGATACTTTTCAGAGGTCTGTAGTGATTTTTCAGAATAATTTCTGCCCTCCTTCCTGCCCAAGAAATGATTGGCATTATACTGTTAGCATGTGCAATTGCCGTTCATTCCACCTTTGCTTGTTGAAGGTCTTATTCAGACCAGAAGGGTTGCTTTCTTGACTTGTGTGTAAAGACCTCTTGTTTATGTCTCTCTCAAAAAGCAAAGGTGCATCTCCTCTCTCTTCTGGTTTTGCTGACATGATGCTCTTTCTGTGGAAATGGTCACTAACTAATGATCAAGAGTGGTTTGGGGTTAACAATACTCAAGGTTCTTGCCTTACCTTTTTTCAACTACATCTCATCAATTTTGACAAGTCCAACAATATATTTATTTGGGTTTTATTGTTATCTTTTCTAGGGAAGTAGATGAGACCCTCAGCTGCAGAGAAAAAGTGATTCAAATCTTGGCTGATATAGAAAGGTAAATAAAGTAGAAAAATCCTGTGTTCAATAGCTTTGACTGTATTCTCATAGAAAAATAATCCATTATTTGGAGATCAATACAAAGTTTTATATCATAACAGGGAAAACCCCAATCTAAACTGCTGCACCTTGGCTCAAGTGGAGTGCAGCTCCACCAGGGAGTTTGGAGCTCTTATTCAACAGAATTTTGGGAAATTTGATTTGCTGTCTTTGGGTTTGTCTTGTTATAAAGGTAGTTTTTTCCCCTCAAGTATCCTTGGCATCTCAGTGAGAGCTGAAACTGTTCTGCATCTCTGAAAACGAGGGGAATTGCTACCTGGCCTTTAGCATCCTGTATGTGGCTGGAGCGCAGGCATATGCAAAATCTTAAAATTAACTGTTCCAAAACTCTATTGATGTGACATTTTACTCTGTTGAATGTGTAGCTGAATGCCTTTTTATCTGAAATTGATAACTGTAAGTCTCAAAGTATGAGAATATAGGGGTTGAGAAGAATTAACTGACATTTTGAGCTTACAATTTTCCAACTTAAAATGGAGAAGGCAAGAAATTCCTGGAAGATCTCTCCAACAGGTTGGTTTTTTTTGGCGAGCTGTGCATGGCTGATGGGCCAGTGGGAATACGGGTACTGCTTTCTGTCTGGGAGCATCCTTTCCAAGTGGGCACGTTGGAGTGCACAGATGGCTACGAAACAGTACAGCTCTTGCATTCAGAGTCCACTAGCAGTCATGGCTCATTGCTGGATACTCTCGGCCTCATTTTGATGTTTTCTGAGCTAAATGTTTCACACCTAGATGATAGGTGAGAGCCACATTGTGGGCTCAGCCTGAAGCCGTAAAACTTTGGTCACCTTCTGGGAGGTGACAGAGGGAAATTTTTGTCTTCCCTTAGAGCAGGCTTTCTTATATTTACATTTTCTGTCTTATATTTATATTTTCTTATACCAGGCTTGATTTCCTTCTTTTGTTAATTTCTCTTTCTTTATATTGTATTGTTCAACCACCCACATCAGGCCCTGTTGTTGCCTAAAGCCTTCCCGGATGTAAACCAACACAACAGCACCAGTGTAGCCATTATTTAAGTTATACATTAATTCAAAGCTATAGTAGAACTCCATTACTTGGCAGTAACAGATTACTTATAAATAGTAAAATATTTAGGAGTTTTGGTTTTGCTACTCCAAAAAAGCTCCAACATCTTAAAGCCAGACTGTACTAACAATCCATGACTGGGAACCAAAAGGAGTTAAAAAATAATTAAAAGGAGGTGATTTTTCCTCATTCATGAGAATATGGACTCCTCGTAGATACTTATTTTATCTTCAGTGAAGAGTTTAAGTGACTTTGTCTGCTTTCTTCAGAGTTCTTCGTGCTGATTTCAGGTCAACTAAGCAAGCAAGCAGGTCAAACACCAAAGAGGAAAACCTGCTGATGTATCTGGGGTCAGCCTCACGGTTTAGTGAAAAAGAATAAGCCTTTTTACAGTTTTCCACCCCAAAAGAGCTTATATTACCATCACTGGGAGCGTGCTGCACCTTGAGCCCCCTCGTGAAACTGCTGTTTACCTTAGCGAGTCACGGCTCCCAAGAAGTAAAACTGTCATATCGTTCCTGCTTCCCAGTTCCTTATTTATAATGTAAACACACATCCTTTCGGGAACCTGACCTTTTTCAGTGTTTGCATTTGATTATAATAGAACTATTTGCATAGGAGACCAATTTTCATTCTCTGTTCTTGTGGTGAGTACACTGCGTTTTCTATTAAAGGAGTCAGTTTTTTGATTACTAAGGAAACTAAGAACGTTTACAGACAATAATGTCATAAACCATGCAAAGTTATTAAATGTATGGCCTATTCTTTCATTATATGAGCAGACCAAGATGTTAGAGGAGTCTTTCCCCAGTCTCCCAATCCCTGCCTAGTTATTTACCAAAGCAATCAAAGTTCCCATGCTCAAAATTCTGCTTTGCCTCTTGAGGCTGCCATGTGAAAGGCTTCCATGTCTACTCTCTCAGGGTCTGGCCTTGCAAACTTAACAGGGGTTCAGGAGCTAATCCCTGGGTTTTCTACATCAGCTTGGTCAATTATACCAAAACCCTGGTGGGAGATGTGGGTTTGTTCTGCTCCCGTGGCATGAATGGGGGAAGAAATTCTGAGAAGTCTGGGCTTCAGCCATCTGTGATACATGGGCTCTTCTAGGTCCTCTTCCAGCTCAGGCGATGATCTGTACCAGCTGGGTCTGCAGAATGGAAAAGCTAAATACTAGGAGAAATCCGACTGTAGAGCCTCTGTGTCAGGGCATGATGCGCTGGGTGGGTTAGCCTCTATGGGAGGTGCATAGGAAGAAATGACGGTGGCCCGAGATGACCTCCCATGGTCCACAAAGATAGCATCATGGAATAAATCAGGCGGAAAGAAGACCAGAACGTCTCCGGTCCAACTCCCTGCTCTAATTAGGGATCAGTTTGATCTTAGTTCCTGTTGCTTGGGGCCTTGCAGGGTTTGTAAGCCTTGTAGGTGAGCACGAAGCAGTTGGGTGGGCAAGTGGGTTTGCTGGGGGTAGATCAAAGCACACAGCTCCTCCTCCGACCCTGTGTGATGTGTTCCTTGCCTCACAAGGCTGAGAGGCTCCTTGGTGACTGTGCACTGCTGCTCTGTGCTAGAATTATGGGTGCTGGATGCCTACAACTTGCGTGAGCTATAGAGGTGGGTAGGGCACTGCAGGATGTCCACTCTGCCAACACACGAGCTCCTAGGTTGTTTTTCTTCAAGGAAATATTTTAATCTCTCTTTCTTGGTAAGTGTGAGCCAAGCTGGGGTGTGAAGGGACTGCAAGTTCCGGGGCAGGTAGTGCTGGCATAAAGCAGGGGAGAAATCTTGAAGGATGGGCTTTGTAGGACACTGTGCTGGCCTTAACCAAGACACATTCGCCTGATCCACCACGCAGTGCAGGGAGCTCGGGTGCCGCTTCCCACCTAATCCTGCTGCTCAGCCCTGTGGCGGGGCAGCCAGCACTGAGCTGCTCATGCGTCTTGCCTCGTTAAAGCCTGTTTTGCTTGCTGTGAAGTCACATGCCACCGAGTGATCTGGGGACAGGGTCGCTCAGACCAAATCTCAGAGGGTGTTGTACTTTGATCTTTTCTTTTCTTCCCCCAAATGCAAGAAACCACGAAGACTTCAACTCCCTCAAAAATTGCCGTGAGATGAAAATCCTGCTGAAGAACAATAGCTGCAACATGGTTAGAACATGCTTTTATTTTTGTTCCTGCGTGTTTCGTGCAATGTTAGGCTGTGGTTATGCTTGTGGAGCAAATAGCTTGTTCCCTACTGTTACCATGTGGCAGAAGCACTCCAGAGATCTGAAGGCAAGGAGGAGCCGTTCCAGTCATATGTTGGCTCCCATGTGCCCTGAGCCAAAAACTCCTTCTGCTTCGGCTGCCCTGAGCCCATAAATGAGATGATAATTGGGATAGCTTGGACCTGGCCCCCACAACAGCTACATCCAAACTTCTAAGGGTCTGTAGGGCTGCTGATAGCTCAAGGCGGGATCCAGCCCTGTGCTGAGCACTGGTGCAGACTTCTAGGATGGTGTAACAGCTCAGCATAGTGTACATGAAGCTGCTCTGCAGTTATCGCAGAAGCAAGAAGTTAACGGCATGCATACAGCTTATCTTTCAAAATGTTTCTTTTAAAATTCTTCTGAGTATGCTCATGTCACATACTGAGGTGTCAGCCAGGCCTGCCCCAGACAGTGAGTTTGCCACCTCTGAGAAACCCCACAGAAGGACCTGGATTTGATCCGTTGAAGATGACAAATCCACCCATTCCCTGTGCAAGTTGTTCTGCTGGCTGGTTGTCACCCTCATAGTTAAAAATTAAGCTAAGGAGAGCTGTGTCCGAGCTTGTTACACTGAAGTTATTGCTTCATTTCTTCTATAAAATCTCTTGCAACCTGGGGCACCAGTGTGTTGAGCATGTGGCAGGGGGAACGGACGAGCCCCCCAAGTGTCGCAGTTAGCCTGGCCTTGCTGATCATCACCTTGCATAAATCTCTCTCTCCTCACTCCTTTCAATGACCCAAACACCATCAAAGAACAGTCTACTTCCGTAAAACTTATCTAATTGTAACCACTGACTTCATAAGGGAGTTTTATAACCTACCAAAGCAGCGTGTGTGAAACACCGCTGCTGGGGCCAGCACCAGAGCCCTGCGCTCCTGTGGCTCACAGCTGGCAAACCCCAGCTTTTTCCTGGAAGGAGACCCTGGAAATCCCCAAAAGCCCTAGATGAGCTGTGGCTCTGCCTTTTGGCTGTGAGCAGAAGGAGAATATTAGCTACCCCTAAAGGTTTTTGCAGGAGGCGTTAGGAGGAAGGGTATCTTGGGGACTGCCAGAGGAAGAGGGGGACAGGGACTGATGAATGCTCTGGAGTCTATTTGCTTGACAATTGCCTAAGTTCCCTGGAAAATGGTGAAAAGCCATTTCAGGTATCTTCCTGAGGGACGTGGGCAAGGCTGCATGCGAATCCTGTGGTGGCAGCGGGGCCAGGAGCTGAACACCACGTTCCAACTTCAGAGCATCCCTCTCCTCTGCAAAATCCAGCAGGATCTTCCCCCTCCCAGCCTTCCCTCCTGGGTTTGAAACAGACGTTTCCTTTTCTTAATTTGTAGCAGGGAGGGGAAGCTTCAAAAGGCCGCACTGAGCTGAGACTTTCCAGCTCCCCTTCGAACCCAGATGTTTCTCCCCCAACCTCCCCCCAGCCCTCACTCCCGGTCTCGCAGCTCCACCTGCTGTTGCTATGCTCATCCCAAAGTGGGACCCAGCGAATGCATTTTCCTCTCTGGAAGAAGAATTAGATTTACTTGCTCGCCACAAGAGGTTTAAGGATTTCTGAATGAAGGTTCGTATTTTTGTTCTGCACCAGGAACAAAATGTTTCAACTTGGATCCAGCTGGAGGACAAATCCCAACTCTTGCTCCCACCAACCAAGGTCCCTCGTGGCCCTGTGGCAGCTTTTGGTGCCGGCAGCAGTTTGGTGGCTCTGAGGAAGGCTGGAGGTGAGGTGGCCCAGGGCACCCTCAGAGCCCTCAGGTGGCTGGATGCTGGCTTGGGGATTTGCCTGGGATGCAGTGACTGATTCACCGTGGGATGGAAGCCCACCCTAACCCCTTTGCTCATGGCCTCAGAAGCGGGCAGCTGCTGGCAGGGACTGGTGTAGAGGCTGGAATCTGGCCTCCTTCCCCCCCCAAAGTACAGTCTTGTAGTTTTTAGTCAAATAAACAAATCCCACCATTTTCAGGGTGGTAGGAGTAATAATTTGTGAATAACGTGGGGTTATTATTTTCCTCTGAGAAAAGGCTGAAAGTATTTGTAGTTACGAAGTGGAAAATGTTAATAGATTTTTTTTTTTTTTAATTTTCATTTTCTCGCAAGCCCTTCTGCCCCCAGCTGTTCAGAATGCTTCCCTGCTACACAGTGGGAGGATTTCAATAGGCTGTTAAATTCCCAATCTTTATTATTCAGAACTTGAAAATGTAATGATGGAAAGATCAGAAATGTGCCTTTTAAAATTAGCCCTCTCACCACTCTGATTCAGATTTTGAAGCTATTTAACTTCTAAACATGCAGACATGTGCTCCGAGGGCCTTTTCCACTGATACTGAGTAACTTCGTCTATGCCACTGATAAAACACATTTAAAGTTAGCCCTCTCTGTCTCTGTTTCCCATCACTAAAATGTGGCCAATACCCCCTAATCTCTGAAGGGTTTTTTCAGGATAAAAAAAAAAATGGAGCTGCTTAGATACCACAATAAGGGCTCTCAGAGCATTCCCTTTGCAAGCAACAAAAAATTAGTGCATTGAACAGCTGCCACAAATTTCTCTGGACAGCTAATGGAAAACACTACGCCTTTTGACCGAGAGGAACCTGGGCGGAGGATATTCATACCAGGCTGTAGCCTGCCACTCCTCTAGCTAATGTTTGCTGTTTTTCCCTGCACCACAAAAGCTTGCCTGTCTCCCCAGCTGTGTTTTACCTCGGCTGCCCCAGCTGTTGTGGGTAACATCTGCACGCTGCTCCGCTCCTCTCTCTGCAGGCTGCCACTAGAGAGCACCCCTAGCACCTCTCCTCTGGCTGGAAGGTGGCTGCAACATTAAGGTCCTGGCCTCTGCCTAGAGGCCAAGGATGCAGAGCCCAAAAGTCTTTCCAGGTCCTAAAGCATCCGTCAGTTCTGCCAGAAGTTAAACCGAGCCCTAATCCTGCAGGAGCTTTGAAGATTTAAAAAAAAAAAAAAAAAAAAAAAAAAAAAAAAAAAAAAAAAAAAAAAAAAAAA
>Ga0181612_124648_pt1 | contig 18112 bp, 9 predicted proteins | sample HoacroProtozoa21_FD_119630 | JGI IMG/M metagenome (GOLD analysis project Ga0181612, IMG submission 119630) | Hoatzin crop microbial communities from Cojedes, Venezuel. Combined Assembly of Gp0051906, Gp0051904, Gp0051908
CAGATGACAATGTAGCCAGCTCCCTGGTAGCCAGAGACCTCATTTGAGTTTAAGCCAGTTCTTTGCATCTTTTTAGTAGTAAAACAAACACCCAGTGGAAATCCCCTTCTGGCTTCCTTGATTGTTGTCCACTTTTGCCCATGGACTCTGTAATGGCTCATATTAGTAAGAATAGCTTATAAAATAATCCAGACACAAAACTTCCAAACTATTTCAAATACTTTAGTCTTAAAAGTCTCCTGGTTTCCTCAGCTTCCACGGAGCCTCTCAGTGTGTATCGGGCAGTGCAGAAGCTGGCACTTGCTCTTTATTTCTGAGTATGTGAACCTGAGTCTGGATGTGTAGAAACTGCGTTACGGTGCCTACGTCTTTGGTATGATTCAGCTGCATGCTGTATTTGGCCTGTGTATTTTGTTCTCTCTCCATGCTTGTGACAGCTGGTTCCTGGTTTTGTTCAGCTTTTGGGGTAGGAGCTCAGGATGAGGAGCTTAGTGCCCTCAGCAGAGCTGAAGAGCAGAAGAAAGAGGTGTTACTGCTTGTCAGCAAAGGGTTAGCAGAAAAGCTGTCCAACAATGTTCTGGCAGTTGTTAAATATAATTGGAACACTATAATATCGTCAAGCTGACAATGCTGTCGGAAGTAAGATGCAGTTACATAATGTAGTGATATAGTGATGTTTCAGTGGCTTTTGACCACAGCCCGAGGGAGGATCCTGCAGCCTCCCTACCCTGTGCAAGAAAATCCTGCTCAGGATCTGGAGCTGAATGTGGGCAACGCTTTTTAATACGGTCGTTTTGGAAATCCGTGTGATACTGCTGCCATTTTCTGATGCCCACTGCTACACAAAGGGTCGTGCCGGCATCCAGAAGTGCCAGCAAACAACCTTGTCTTTTCTCTGCAGTTTAAAATTTTTCTTTTCTGGCACACAAGTGTAAACAGATGTGATTCATTGCACGGAGGACTCGCAGCTATAAACATGCCAGGAATAGCGCAGAAGAGGGATTTCCTTCCAGCCATGTCAGTTGTAGTAGTCCGTAGTGCCGGTTGCTGCTTGGTGCTCGTGCCCCGGGGTGAAGGTCCGACCGTGGCGAGCCGGCACTGTGCCCTGGCAGCAGCTGGCTGCGGCGGCTGCCAGCCGGCAGTCCAGAGACCGAGCGTCTGCAGGCGGGCGTCCCAGCTGGGGATTGTGTGGTGCCGTGGAGGCTTCAGCATGCGCGCTCGGAGCTGGGGTCACGTGCTGTCACTAATCTGCCCCCGGACTGGGTTAATTTTCAAGATGAAAAGGTGACTTCTGCAGCTCTGAGAGTTAAGTTTAGGTCCTTGGTTAAACGACGGCGGTATGTTAGTACTTTTCATACATTAAAAGCAGTCTTAGAACGATGGTTTGCTTTGGTGGTACTGTCTCAAGAGAAGTCATGACATACGTAACTATTTAATTTCTTATATGCCTGTTTGATAAGCTTTTAACTGAGAAGGTGGCATTTTGGTTTGGGGTTTTCTTTTTGTTTCAAGAAGCATATTGAAAAACTGAAGCGTTACTCACCCAGGTACTTGCAAAATGTAGGGAAGGTTTATTTTAGTAACACAGAGTACTTTTCCTTTTACTAGTAGGCAAAGCAGTAAGACTTGCTTACGGTCGTTATTTTTGGGTGCAGTTAGTGTTGCGACTTCCAATAAAGATATGGTGCCTTTCATGAAAAGGGAGGTGCTTTCTGCTCTTCCAGGTATGGTTTCATTTATTATTATGTTTTGAGCTTCCAGTGTTTTCTTTCATTGTTGATCACCTGCAGAGTCCTACTAAAAATAAAAAAATTGATCTCACAGTGAAAGCTTTCAAATAGTAGGTCTGAACTCCTGGAAAGAACAGCATAATAAAAATAGATACACCAGCCTTCAGCTGTGAAAACAGATTTCCATAGAGCCTGATAGCTCTTTTTGTTTAGTATTTGAACGAACTTTAAGAGAGTCAATAACTGACGTATTCCAAAGCACATTTGCATTATTCTTGCAGTCAAATGTACATTTGTTTTGAAATGTTTATCACTTAAAATAAGTCTTTTCCTCTCTAAATTTCTGTTCCTTATTACAAACCTTTGTATATTTCCACTCCTTTCAAGTCTCAAAAAAACCCTGAATAGTTATTTGGAGTTTTCAGTGTGCCTTTTCCGATTCCTTTGTCTACCCAGATCAGATAAATACCCAGAACAGTGTACTGGAATAAAGAAAAAATGGCATGAATTATTCAAAAAACTTGCAGTTTTCCAGTTTGGAGAATAGATAGATTTCTAAAAAGGAAATTTTACAGCCTGTCAACCTCAACATTGACCTTCTGTAGTAGTACTGTGATTTAAGCAAGTGAATTATTACCACTATGCAGTCAAAATAATAAAAGGACAATTTCCTAAATATTTCACATTCATAGAAGAAAGTCTTCCAAGAGCATCATGTGCCAATCATTTAACATAATATAGGTTTGTCTGGGTTTATTATACTATCTGTAAAACTCTCTACATTTAGTGGAGTGGCGACAGAAAAAGGAAGGTTCTTTTCTCTCGTGTGGTGTCGAGATTCATATTTCCCTGCAGTTTGCCGGAGCCCCAGATGCGAGGAGGGCCCCGCAGTGGGTCCTGCTCCCGCACAGAGGCAGCGGCTGGACTCCCGGGTAGCGTTCTCACCACGGTTAGCTTTTGGTCAGGGCCCGAGTGATTCTGCCAGGGAGCGACGAGGACAACGGATTCCTAAGGAACGCTTTCCTAAGTGTTTTGGTAGTGCTTGCTCTGTTTATTTTTAAAAGACTACGATTTTGCTGACTCTGCCCACATATAATATATTAGTAATATTCCTTTCCTTTTTTCATATTTTGCTTTAACATTCATAAAGCTTTTTCAGGACAGCTGCTGTCGCTGAAGAAATAAATCAGTTATAAAACTGAAAATTTCAAAAAGCAGAGTGTGCTGCTTTAATATTTTAAACGCTTTAACATCATTAGTCAAGCCTAAACGACACTGTCTGTTTTGTATCGGCACGTGAACGTTTGTTTACTACAGAGTTAGACAGCCTGCCTTTCACGAGATGGGATTCTGTAATCATGCTGCAGCAGAGCTCGGCTTTATTAGGCATCTGCTTTGCATGAAGTATGACCAAGGAAACGGATTCTCTTTTTCTGGCCACCGTTTAATCTACTAACGCACGAAAACAGGTCCCATGATACTAAGGATGGACATGTGAAACTAAACTGCGTAATAAAAATAATGTCCAATCTTTCAATAAGCCAACCGTACTGTATCAGGCTAGAGGATTGCAGTTTCTAATTAGAATGTTCTTGTTAATTAAAAATATCCTTCTGTTTCATTACATTTTTATTCCCTTTCATTGTTTGATTTAATCATTATAATGAATATAATTAGCATACGCTGTCAACTCACTTCATTTGCATATTATATTGGATAATTGAATGTGGTCCCATAATTAAATTATCATGAATGACAGATGATTTGGCTTCTTTCATATTGCTGTATTGGGTATAAGAATCTTTCCATATTCATTGCAGTTAGTGAATATTTTTCATATGAGAAGTCATCACAAATCAGATCCGTAGACTCAGGATCTTGCCCAGCAGGCTCCAGAAGTTGCATTGTTCATTTGTGTTGCTGTGTATTTGTTTCAATAAAAATAGCTTTTGTTCTTCCAGTCTTTGACACAGACTGTATTTAGAGTGCTCTGGAAGAATCTCACTCACTTTTGGGATTTGTACGATAGGGCTCAGTATAGTTCTAAATTGTCAAACGAAAACATATTATTACTAGATTGCAAAACAAAATCTCTGTAATATAGCTATGGAGAAGCGTATGCAGCTTTTAAAAGCTGAATTATAAAATTAGGGTTTGTAGGTAGAAGTAAAAACTCCAGACCTTTTACCCCTAGACAGTTAAGTCCGTAAGAACAGTACGTTATTCTTATTGTAAACTTACAAATTTATAATTGGAATGTCAATATCTAATAATCCATATGTTGCAAATAGAAGCACACGGAATTAGATTTAATAGCATCATTCACTTATTGGAAATTTATCCGTGCTGTATAGGTGCGGAAAATTTATCACAAAACATGTTGCAGGCATTCCAGCTAGCTCCAGTTAAAAGCAGAAGGAGCAGTAAGCTTACAGGATATTTTGGGAGAGGAATTTTTCCTGTCTTAAAAATACAAAACATCACGCAGCAATATCACAGGTATAAATATGATGTTCAAAGAAATTCAAATGCTGTATGGCAAGCACAGTTCTGAGAGGTCTGTGAAATTCGTGACTCGCTCCCCAGACAAAGAAAGCATGGCAGATAATCCCCAAGAAAGGCTTCGTCCTGAGATTGTCTTTTCCCTTTTTTGTTAAATGATTATCTTAGAGTTCTATTTTCTTACTTTTCAGCATTTTTTTTCATGTGCCAAGCCTTCTGTCATAAAACAGCACTAGACTTTATCCTGCAGTAAGTGTTTTATCACACACACGTGTGTGTATGTGACATATATCCCAACGACGGTTACGAGTACTGCTGGGCTGTCAGGGACACTGACAACGTGACTTTAGATTAAATGTTGCCTTCTGTAGGGAAATTATTTTGTGCTTTCAAGAGTGTTAGTGCCTATTGAGTTTCAGAATGTGGTCAGGTTCCTCTAGTGCTAGTGTGGAGAAAGAAAAATACTTTTAAAACAGAAAAATGGTGGAAAATCAGAAATTGACAGGATAACTTGGAAGAATGGTTATAAAAATACTGTGTAGAGTTTCCACACGGGTTGTTTACTAGAGGCCGTCATTAAACTTCCATTATTTATGTTCCTTTTGGGGCTATGGAGTGACTGGAACAATCTTGATGTGGTGGGTGGAGTTTTTGGAAATACAATACAAGACTAAACATACAGGAATTGGTAGTTACCATATAGTTAATGTCCATATTTAGAAGTAAATAGTATCTGAAATTACTTAATTCTGATTTTGTTAGTTTCTTTTCAGAGGAGGGATTTTTAGGAATACGGATTTCATGCTGAGGTTATGGGCTTAGTTCTTTAAACCTTTCAAAAAAAAAAACACCTGCAATCTTTTAAAGCTTTATAGGTTTGAACAAAAAATATGCCTGGTAGATTTTGTGGAATAGCTGATTTTGGTGAGTGAGTGATTCCTGTGAAGTTGTAGTCTTGACCACCGTTCAGGAGCACTTCAGCTTGTGAACAAAAAACCGCCTAAGGATTAAACTCACCAAGTTAAGGGGGAGTAAATGAAAACAGATCTGTGATGTATGCTGTTCCTCTATCAGCCATACCTACTCAGACCACATAAATTCACCTAAGTGAACCGGTGTCTTCACAGAAGATGGCATTCCTGTCTAGGCAGTCAGTGAAAAGTGGAGATGCCTCTTTGGGGATTTGTCAGACACCTTTGTTGTTATTTGAGCTTACTGATGAACTTTTTTAAGAATCATCTATGAGAAAGCGAATACAATATGGCAGAAGCATGTAGGACCGCGTATTTCATGCGTCGCATCTTAATTGCATTTCTGACATTCCAAAATGCATCTGATAATTATTTTTTGAGTGTGGTGAAGGTAATTTAATACTAGCAAAGACTTCACATGAAATCAGGTGTGTTTAGTTTCAGCTCATGATGGCTGCCTGGTTCCTGTAGGAGAGGAAGAGAGTGTATAGGAATTAAAATTGAAAATGAATGCACTTGGATTTCTCTTATTGTCTGATTCTTAAATTGTAGACACAAAAGAATAAACTTAGCTCCGATGGCATAGAAGCGAGTACTTTCAGCAGCCTTAAAATGCAGCCCGTAACTGAAGCTTAGAGGTGAAGAGAGCAAGCAATCGGCGAATGCCGCCTCCGGCGAGCGGTGTTCTCGTCTTATTCCTGGGTCAGGAATAGAGTTTGGTGGTCCCAGTTTAATCCCGGTGGACCTTTGTGCACATCAGAAAACCACCACGGAGTGTGGCATAATCCTGCTTAATAAGCAGCTGCTTCTCAGCTAGGACGTGGCTCTGGCGTGCGGTGGGTTTGGCCAGTGGAGACGGGCACAGAAGCTTGCGCAGCGCCCGCCGTCGCTCTGCCTCCTTCCCACCCAGCCTGGGGGTCACTCCTGTTCGTGAGAATCCAATTTCACACACAAGTTTAAAACAAAGCCTAAAGCCTGTAAATATTTAATCAGGGCTTGTGAGCTATTGTCTGTCTCGCCTCATGTGTGAGGGAACTCCCTGTACTTCTCCCATAAACCAGAAGTGTTCCAAGCCTTCGCAGACCCACAGCGAGCGTCCCCAGCATCGCTGGCCCCACGCAGAGAGGATGCCAGCCTGCTCTGCCTTCCCAGCTTCAGGCTCAGTCAGTCGACAGTTGTTTCGAGCATTCGGATGCTGCGCGAAGGGTGGGAGCCTGCGAGAGGCCCCAAAAAGTCTCCCAAATCCATTTCAGCGTGTTCAGCTCGAGTAACACTTGATTGAAGCGATACTAAAACATAAAGTAAAATGCATTAAATCTTGCAGAGTGAGTACTATGGAAAATCTTGCTCATCTTCCTCTCCCCTTAGTGATGGCTAAATTGTAGCACATTTTTTGTGGAAGAAAAATACATTTTCTTGCTCTCTGTTTTAAGCTTTTCCTCAGCCAGCTCTGTGACATGTCCAATGGCCAGTCTTTTTAGTCGATGATCAGATATTTTCACAAAGCCAGAAGCCGTTTATTATGGAAACCAGAAGACAAAATGTACTAGTAATAAAAATTCTAAGGCTGTATAGCTTACTTGCAAGTAGGTTTTTGGAGAGCGACACAAAATGCTTGCTTTTGAAGAGACAAAATGCTCGGAGAGACACAAGAAGATTTTCTGTGTTTTAGACTGTAATATTTTAATTATTCACACCTACTGGTGATTTTGACCCAAATTAGCTACGTTTGCCAGTGGGGTGGCAGAAGTGACAATAGTTTGTTTGAACTGCTCTTGACAAAGGTCCTGTTTCTTCTCTAGTCTTGAGATCAAGAATTCTTCATTCACATCGACTGAGTTTCACCTATGTAGATGAATAGAGATTCAGACCTAAAGCAAAAATTTAAAAAAATTATTAAAATTACGAGTGGTATGTCATCAAAGTTGAGGACGTTGTCTAGGTGTGAGGATGATTCTTCAAAAATAGTGCAGGCTACACGGTCCGATTCTCATAATTTCAGTGTTCAGAATAATACCTAAGGCTTTGAGACCTGATGTGGTAGTTTTTCATCTGAGCTTACAGAATATATGTATTTCTTAATATGTTTGATGTATAATAGTATTCTCCACTGATTAAAACTTATTAGGCCAACATGTAAACATATAAATCTCCTGCTGTGTTATTATTTTGGAAACCATGAAGTTTCCTGTTTTCTAGAAAGTAATTACACGCTTCAATTGAACATGGTACGCAAGTATATGATGAACATTAAGCATGAGAGCAACCTGAGGTGTGAATGTTTATTTTGCTGTTCATATGTTAAATGCTAAAATGCTAACATTTTTAAAAGTAGGCTTTTCTTCCGTGCCTTTTCTAGTTCAAGCATTAGACTGCTATTTTATCCTGTAGCCTGGACATGTGTTAAATTCCCAAGTAACCTGAATGCAGATTAGAATTGTTGCCATTCTCCTCTCATCACATTGTGATGGAGCTCATCTTTTACACTATCTGTTTAATATTATTTACTTATTGCTGAATCTAATCCCTATATACTTAATTCATTATCTTTTAACTAAGGTGACTTGTCATTTTGGGTGACATTTTTTCAAGAGCTTTGTATAAAGAACTTCTTTATCTAGATTTCCCACTAGCATCACTTTTTATAAATGTTTTTACGTCTTTTAACTGCATCACTGTGCTTGTATTTGCCATTGTCTTATCCTAAATTCTTAAATGGCGAAGGATGATTATACAAAAACTGCTCAGGTAATTATTTCGTCATTACGTGTACCCAGAGTAGCACTGAATCTGTGTCCTTAAGCCATAGAGCTAGCTCTAAAAGGACGGTGCTCATAATGTGGCTTATAGGAAGACTGATGTTTTTTCTGAACTCTCTTATCTTCTGTCTGAAAACTTACATGTGATGTTCAGAAAATAAACACTGGTATTTTTCAAATAGACAAAATTCTTATTTTAAAATCAGAATGTATCATTCTGGAACATTGTTTTTGCATGGAAGTGGTTCTCTGATTGCTAATAACTGTTAGGAGGAATTCAGGACATTCTTTGCTCAGAGCCTTGTCAGTAGTGGAGTTTGCAAACTGGAAAGAAAAGAGCTTGACCTTAAAACAGAAGAAGAGCTGAAGTGGTGACATATTCTGCTGATTAAATGCTAGCAGTATGGGATCTGTTTATATAGAAGCAAAGAAATAGTGCAGCTCTAACTTTGAAGAGAAACTCTGGACTACTAATATAAAGACTTATTTCTTTTACAAAGTTATAAATAACCTGACATCAAACAAAAGGATTTAACCGTTTGGTGGAATACTGTAGTTACAGAGATTAGGTGCACAACATTTCGGTTCCTGTTCAATAGTTATTAGTTGTTTATACAAATCAGAATTGGCATTTGTATAAATGATAAATAAATAGAAAAGAAACATTAACAGTTCCCATACCAGCAGTACAATTTTAAGATCCAAATGTTTATAATAGCCATGTTAAGTTTAGAACCGTAGGTCATACGAGATAGTGGGAACAGCAAGGAGTGCTCCTTAGAGAACCATTAGCTTTTTAGTCTGAATTGCTCTAAGAAAATTGCATCTGAACATGAAGTGCATTACAGCAGAAGAGCACAGTCAAGTAGAAGAGCACATATGAATGCTTCATTTCATAAAAATTGAAAGAAATTCTGTTGAGAAGGGTATTTTTCTAGAAAGTTAATTCAGCTGACAGTGATAATCACTGCAGTTGTTGCGACGTACCTATGGAGTACACCATTTCAGTAGCAGGGTTTTTTCTCTCCAAGAGCTGAGGCAGTTTTTGTTTCAGGAAGTTTTAAACTTTACAGAGTTATGATTCAACTCCATTTTCCTGTAGCTACATTAGTAAATTCCGTCTTACTTTGGTAAAAGAGCTACAACTTCTAATACTTGGTCAAAATTACTAAGAAACACCAGCCTGACTGTAGAGTCCTAAGAACACAACATTGCCATGCAATGTTAAGTGCACCATTTGCCCGTGACTATATTACTTGTAAGGTTTTGTTCAGATCTTGACATTTGGGGGTTTTTTGTGGCTACAGATTCTGTACAGTTCTTCTTTGGATGAAAGAAACTGATAGGCTACAGAAAGCACCCGTGAGTCACGTTCTTCTCCTGCCGCAGTGTCTCCAAGCCAGCATCCCCCTTACTGGGCAGACCTGGCAGCATGCGTGCAGTTCCAGGTGCTCGGATGGCAGCTGAGAATTGCTGGACATCACCTCTGCCTTATTAGTTATCCCACTACCTCTGCAGGTCAGATTTATGGTCACTGTGCCCTAGCAGTGCCACTGATGCCAGCAATGCATTCGGTCCCAACGTTTCTGTATTTTTATGTTGTGTATTTTAACAGTATAAACTTGTGACGTAATGTTAAGATATAGCAAAAGGAATAGGAATAATAAGCAAACGATATGATCAAGGTAACATCTAAAGACACTAATTTTTTTGAATCTTCCAATATTTTTGTGTAGTTGATTTCTGGAAGGCAATGTGAGCTGGCAGGCAGAGTAACCAAGTGGCTGCTAGGAGAGATGCGGGAGAGTATTTTGTTGTTTGCGGCGTGGAAGGCACTCCTGTACACCCTTGTGTGCAGAAGTGTTACTGGTGACTCCAGGGAAGTGCAGCTTCACAAAAAGTAAGCATTTGCATAATCATTGGTCTAATGGTTACGGGAAATTTGTGACAAAGGAAATCATGGGGCAGCACAGCAGAATGAAAGCAAGAACTCAAAGAAGTTACAGGATCTGCTAGGAGAAGTACCCACATACGTTCTTTCTATTTCGCAACACTTAATGGTGTCTTCCAGTTGTGTTTTTGGAAAGTCTTCCGCAAGTCTCCCAAAAATGAAACAAGAAGAATGGAAGCACACATCCACGTTCCGGAGTTAGCCTGGGGCTGTGGGCTCTCACGTATACCCCATAGGTCTCCAAGGGCCAGCGCCAGACTTGAAGGACCCTGAAGCAATGGATTATTTTTGGCAGCATTGTTTGCCATGTGGAAATGGATGTGGCGAATGCACCATCTTGTTTAGCGACTGCCTTTGATAGCTCGGGAAATGCTTTGGCCAGCTGGGAACGTAGCCTGTTGTAGCCTTGGATGTGATAACCTGACCTCTGGGTAGCTATTTGGAGAACAGCTGCTTGCCAGGCTTAGGCCAACTCATTTTTGACCTGGAATACTGTGATGAGATTTTTTTATTATTATTATTTGGGGGGTGAGGAGAAGCAGCCTTTGAGGAATTAGTTGAATAGAATGGTAAATATCATTTTAGACCTGTGATGAATGTCTTGTAGCTTTCTAAATGTGTGGACAATCTTCAGTAAATGGTAATAATTGGTTCACGATACGATCCTCTGGTTTAGCACAGTTTAGTTCATTGAGAACCTGGCTGTCTGAATCGGTTGAATATTCACTGCTCAGCTCTATGTTTTGCCTTTGCGTAGACAAAAAGCTTGCTGCTGGCTTTCTGTTCTTCCTGACCAGAGAATTAATTAGCCTCTTTGAAAGATAATTCCAGTGTTTTTATGGTATATATGGACAGAAATCACTGACATGAATGATGCCTTTCCAAGTGAAACAAGAAAACCTAAATCCATCAGTACAACCAGACTAAACATTGCTCTAAAAATCAGCACTTCCACTCTGCAGTAATCCTGGACTAACTCTGGGTAGTACACAAGGAGTAAAAAAGTTCTCGGTCTGAGACTGAAATGTTTTTTTACTTGTAATGAAATATCTGACAATATTTAACATACATGCATAGAACCGTAGAAAACCAATCTGTGATCACAGTCTTCTTTCAAATCTCGGGAAGGTTGCAGGCAAAGTTTTCAATTAGTTTCTCTTTTTTTTTAAACGCTTTACATATGTAAAATGTGTGCAGTTACAACTTGGAAACAAAAATTTGGATTGTCACCAAAAATGCTACCCCATAGTTTAAAAAAATGTAAATCTTCACAAGGCAATTTGATTGAACTACTACTTGTTGTGAAATTAGTAGCATGCCTCTACATTACATGTCTAATGAGGACATATTAATATGTGAATTATATGAATATATGAATTATCAGTTCACTTCGACTTGGCTAATATTTGTTTACTGTTTTACACAACAGTCATTCTTCAACTTTCTGGCTGACATTTTAGTTTTCTCAGTGAAAATCCTGTTTATTGCTTACAAGATGCTTGTAAACTCAGTTACCTGATTATGAAGATATAGTTCCAAAGACTAGAGGATTCTTACTTCAATTTTCTTGTAAAATGAACCATTGACTTGGTAAAATTTTACTTCTGATTTGACATGTAACTGCTGATACATTCTGTATCATTGCTGTATCTTTCAAAAGATCTGGGTCCTATTATGAAGATTTTATTACCCTTTTTGAAAAAAAATCACACATGCATTTAAAAGTAATTGTAGTTTTCAGTCATGGTAAAAGGAATATGGAGAAAGATTAAGTGAAAGACAAATAGATGTATATAGAGTCTGTAAGTACGTTCACCAAAACACCTTTCCCTTGCTCCTTCTGACGCGGCGGTTGCCCCGGTGTGTGCCAGCAGCTATGTCCCTGCCCTTGCAAGCAAGGAAGGGAGTCGCGCTTCTGTGATTCTCATTCCTGTGGGATTGTCAGGAAGGTTTCTTTGGGCCCTTGGAGCTTCACAGAAAAAATAAGTGAGCTGCAAGATTCCCTTTGCTACCCAGAGGCAAATCGTACCAAGGTTGTTTGGGTCCAAATGGTTTATTAGTTCTCTAGCAACGGCCTTCAGTCCTGGGAAGGTCTCCTTTGCAAGGTGCCAGTAGCAGGAGAGGAAGGCAGCTGGAGCTGCCCTGGTGGGAATACAAGGAAGAACTGTGGAATCTAGGATGGAATATCCGGAATATCCTTCCAGCAGTCACATCAGGTCTGTAGCCAGACGCCCTACCTAAGTGACAGGGGAAGCCTCCTCTCCCAGCAAAATGATGAGTTCCCCTCGCAACTTTATTACTGTTCCATAGCACAAGGAGCTTTTAATTTTTTTGATGGATTGTCCTTTTTAATTGCTCAAGTGCTGTGTGGCATATTGCTGGCTTTTGTCATTGTGGTCTGTTATGAAAGGCTGACTTTCATCCCGCTTCAGACTTTCACAGCAGGAAGAGTTGCAGCCAATGGCCAAGCAAATACAGTGAGTGTTGGCCCAGGTAAACAGGAGGGAGAAATGGATTCCATCTAGAGACTTTAGAGATCATGAATCACGCTTTCCGAATTGAGAAGCTTCAGAAATGCCGATACAGTGGATCAGGAGGGTTATTGCACTTGAGAGTGCAGAGTGCAATTTCCAAAGAGTCACATGGGAGCGTGGATTGCCTGGGAGGGCAGAAGGGAATGCCTGACCCTCCGGCTATTGCAGACCGAGCACATGAGCGGGACCTGCAGCAGGCTATAAGCTGGCGGGAGTGACAGCAGATAACTGATAGGCAGCCTTGAAAGGTGCTGCTCAGTAAAAAGTTCCCCTAGGTCATCCCATCAGTCATTGCGCTGGGCAGTCAGCTAGTGGGGATTCAGCAGGCACACCGTACGCGGGGGTAGGAAAGCTGGAAATGCAGACGGAGACGTAGCAGGGAAAATGGTATTCTTAAAGGTGACTTATAGCAAAGGTTAAAAGTAAACATTATCAGGTATTAGAGTGGCATATATTGTACAGCCTTGCTACCTGTCACCTTATACGATGTTGCTTCGGTTCAGTACAGTAAACAATTCAAAATGCTCTAGCCTCTCACTTTCAGCAGGCTTTTACGCTGAGGGCAGACGGTGCCACTGGGCAGTGCTTTCTGGTGTGCTGGCGCTGAATCCCATCACCGTGCTCTGTAACAGGGGCTCCACCTCTGAAACGCAGCAGGGTCTGGAGTTTGGCTGGTAGCACAAACTACTACTTCATTAATTCATCATCAGATAGCGTTTCAGAAACATATTCGCTGTGTCTCTTACCTGGCCGTAGTTTGGGTCTTCAGAGGGTTACCCTGATGTAAACTGTGGTGGGCCAAAAATTAAGCTAAGCTAAGCAGGTACATCTTCTTTGGAATTAATTTAAGCTAAGTACAGGCAAAACCAATAAAGTTGTATTAATATCTATAAATTTTGAGAGTAAGCAAAGTTTTTCAATGAGAAATAGAAAACATTCATGTGATTTGCCTGCTCTGGATAAAAATAGCAACACCGTAGCTTGTATGAATTTGATAGGTCGCAATTCAGAAAAAGAAAGCCACAAGCAGATATCAATAGAACCTAGGCACATACCTGAAGTTAAGCAGGTGCTTAAATGCTTGGCTGTACGGAAGTGTGGTGATTTCGTTAGGATCTTGTTACATTTGACAGGCATATCTGACTTTCAGGCTAGAGAGAGAGCAACAAGAAAAGCTAATTCGAGGTAGATGTGTCTGGATTCTAGTGTGTGGTAGGAGGAACAGCAAGCTTTCTGCACTGGGTTTCGATAAGGAGTTTGTATTAGAGCATTTTGTAAGATCAGTATTCGGGGCGTGCAAAACTCCCTGGGATCATTCAGCCGAGGGACTGTTTAAGAGGAAGAAGAAAAAAAAAAGAAAAAAAAAAAGGGTCGAGAAGTCTTTTTCCACCGTAAGGAAGTCACAGGCAAGACTTTGCTTTCTCCGCCAGTTGACAGAGAAACAAGAATATGTGATCTGCTAGAGGTTTATTTGTTCGGGGTTTTTTCCAGTAAGGGATGACTCATGATTTTCTTTTTTTCTTTTTTTTTCAGAGTACAGAATATAGTGTATTGGGTTTAGTAGCTGCATTAGTACAGTGAGCTGGAATCATGAAATTGATTCCACATGTGATAAATACGAGATTAAAACAATCAGCAGCCCTTGTGTATACCTTCCTATCTTTAATGTTGATAACATAGTAGTAAAAACATTGAAAAGAAGAAGATAATGAAATAATAATTCCATGAAAGCTGTTTGGGTATCTGCGCTGTTAGTTTGGCAAGAGTTCACTAACTATCCATAGCATTTTTAGAACAGATAAAGGAGGCGAAGTGCGAAATGAAAAATGAAAAGTCCCCAAATCTTCTTTTCCTCTGCCTGCTCATGAAGTGTATGGTGGCCGTTGAAAAGAAATGAAGAGTTCTGTCCTGGATCAGAAACACCAATTGTGGTCACTTTAGTACAGCTACGATTGATTTTAAGTCCTTTTCCAGTAGTGGAATTTGCCGTGGAAAAACATAGATTTATGTAATAACCACTCCGGTTAATTTAAAATGCACGCGGTAATCACCAACTGGAAAGGCTCCCTCCTGCTTGCAGGGTGCTGGCTGGTAGTTCAGAATCCTCCAAACGCTGCAGTGATACTTCCTCAGAACAGTGTCTGAGAGTATGCTTAATTGTCACGTATTTGGCTGTCTTTTAAAAATTCCTCCTGTCTTGAAGGGCATTAAGACATTTCTGCCAGTATTTTGAAAGGTTTTCAGTGTCTTTTTGGCTGGTGAACTGAAAAAATGCAAACTATTACTTTGTTGATCTTGTTTTTAAACTGAACTGCATTATCAACTTAGAGTGTGCTCTGAAGGTATTGTTAAAAGCACTTTGAAAACTTGTAAATCCCTGTAATTTATGTTCCTGTGGTCTCAACTGCTTCTTTCTGTCCTTCTGGTTTTAATTTGAACGCAGTCTTGTCTGGGTGTGTACCTGTAAAATTGTGTTTTTCCAAGTACAATTTACAGTCGTGACCTGAAGTTTTACAGTGTTCTAACCTTATAGGAGCTTCCTCCGATGCCGAAAAGCCAACTTTGGGTCAGGCAGCTCTTTCATATTGTAATTGTCTGATCAAGGTTACTTAGAACAGATCTGATGTTGGCATTTTTTAGTTTATCACAAAGACTTTATAAGAATATCAAGTGAATTGGAAAGGTTCCTTTGCAGGAGAGGAGTAATAGCATTGCCTTATTTCTTCAGATGTACACAGTTGTAAACTTAGCCTGCTTCATGACAACAGTCCCATTTATCTAAACAATTCTCCTTTTAGAGCCAATGGCACTGATAGAAACCGAGATAAGAAATACAGAGGGGAGGATCTTGCCGAGTCTCTACTTACTGAAACTCCTTGCTGTGCAGCTTACAATCACCTTTTCTTTTTGGTGCCTGAGAACGCCAGGCAGACATCCACCATGAAACGGAGTCCTCTCTAATTTCCAGAGAGCACTCTGGTGAGGGATGATCAAGCTTTGGGAGAGTTTTTACAGTCCTGCTGATCTCTTTCTTGATTTCCTCCCCTCCCCCCCCCCAAGACGTGCTTACTATGTTTAAATGGCAGGGGTTGGGGTTTTTAGTTTCGTACCTCTAACTTACAATAGTCCCTTTGCTCTAATTCTTTGTCTTTGGAATGAAGGTATTACACGATCTATTTTGCTGTAATCTTCAGGTTAATCCACTTTCTCCTTTACTTACTGTCTTTTTGGGTGACGCAAGGAAAAGAAGTTTCACAGCCTTACATTCTCTGTGTTCCTCTGCAATAAAAATAATATTTGCATGCTAAAAGAGAAGTTATTTGGACTAAATGTTGTAAGCTTTATTTTTAGTGTTTACTCCTCAGCCACGCTCATTTTTTTAGCATGACTTCGGCACCCTTGGTGGTTAACAGGAAGAGAAGAACAGATAGATCACATGTTTTAATTTTGTTACATTTGTATTTTCAGATCATTGTACAGTCTGGCCGTCACCCCACGGTGCTGCAAAAACTATGCCAGTTGCCTTTCCAGTATTTCAGTGATCCTCGTTTAATCAAAGTGCTCTTCCCTTCGCTAATAGCTGCTTGCTACAATAACCCTCAGAACAAGATCATCCTGGAGCAGGAGATGAGTTGCGTTTTACTCGCCACGTTCATTCAGGTAGCTATTGCAGTAACGTAACAGCGGTGTGCAGGATAGCTGCAACAGGTTTGCTTGCCTTTGCTCTGTATATGGAAAGCATTCGACTAAAGTAAAAGGAGTAAACAGCGCTGAAGTGCTTCAAGATTCTCTGCAGCTCTTTTCAAACCACAGATGATGCCTGCACTTGAGGCATCTTGTCACAGTAAAAGGTTCAGGTTCTCCCTGTCACATGCAGAATCCTGTTTCCAGTGAAGTTCCTGGATGTGCTGGAAAGATTTGATGTAGATCCTGCTATTACAGGACAATTCTTAAAATGCTTATTTTTTTTGAAAGCTACCACACATATAGCAGATCTGAAATATGTATATTAATCTGTTTAGATACAAATGTAGAGTTGTATACTGTGTACAGTTGATTTACAGAGAGAACTGGAGTGTATACATTTTATGCAGAAAATACACAGAACATATGTTACTGGTCTAATCTTGCAATCTTTGTTTTTGACAGTAAGCCACTGAGGTCATTACTAATACTGTTTTGAATAAGGATTTACCGCATTTTTTGTTCCCTTCATCTAAATTTATATGCTGTGCTTTATGTATCAGATTTTATGCGTGCCTTATGTTTTCCATACATTTTATTGACTGTTTCCAATGAATAAATACAGTTTTTGTAAACACTCTACTATTAAAAAATAATATGCTTTTAGGAGTCTAGTAGTTCTGTATCAGTCACCTGAAAGTTAACTGTTGTGGATACAGAAACATTAGTCAAACGGGTGTTCCTAATGCTTTCCAGCTAGTCCAAGGGTAAGCTACACGGATTCGGGAGAGAAGGCACGAGAACTAAATATTTACTAAAAGTCTTAGCATAACATCAGACTCTGAGTTCAACTACTTTTTAGCCTTTTAATACTAAAATAATTGCATAGGAGTTTAAAGAAGAAAAAAGTTTGAATTTGCCATATAGTAATGAACCTCTGGTTAAATACAAAGCTGTAATTCATCTTTGACTTTGACTTTCTTGTAGTAAAGCTACAGATTTTAGTGTAGAAATTGCAGTGGCAAAAAAAAGTTCAAGCATTATAAGTAAATGCATCAGGCTTAGTTTGGGTTTTTTCAGCTAAAAAACATGAGTGGAGGAGAGTGTTCCCTGTATGAATAATTAGGGTTATTTGCCTTGATTTCTGTGCTAGAAGGGAGAGAGTGGCGTTTAAATCCCCAGTAGCTACAGCAAAGCATACTTACAAGGGTCAACGTTATTAATTTGATTTCCAGTTGGAGATGTATCTCCAATGCCAAGTCCACATACGACTCTTGCAGGCTTTTAAGAAAGGTATTAAAATAGGGAAGATCCTTGTGTGCTGTGAAGTGCCACTTTTTTGCTGACTTCCCTGGTACGTTAGTATGTTACCCACTTTAAAGTCTGTTCCTAGATGTTGGGCATGCACGCGTGCACACGCAGAGAACGATTCTGAAGGGAGCCGAGGAATGCTCAGATACCCGCACACACAGAGGAAACTTGGCGCTCTGCTTTTAGTTCAGCTCGCTGCTGTTTCTCAAGCAGATCTCTCATTTGCTTCAGTGGAAGGTTTGGGAAAGACTGTAAAACGTTTCCCCGTGACTAGAAAATGAGATTCTTCCTGTGCCAGGGAATGCAAAAAGAAGTCCCGTTTACGTAAAAGTTTGGTGGTGTGTACAAATATAACACTTAAATACAGTGTGTTAAATGTGTGCAGCGTAAATCACAGGAAAATGATTGCTGGATCTGACAACGACCCTGCCTTACGCCTCCCTGCCAACAGATCTATTTCCCTCCTCTGAAGTTTGCATCATCCTTTTTATTTTTGTTACCTCTGTTTCTAGATGTGCTGAAATAATTAACATCGAGGGGTATCCACGGTTTGCTAAATTGTATCTCATATGTCAGACAATACCCTCTCTGCTCAGGGAATACGTGAATGAAAGAGCCCTCTCGGCTGACTGGCGTGATCCCCCGTTGTGGGAGCGCGGTCGGCGTCCTC
>Ga0181612_155687_pt1 | contig 18110 bp, 12 predicted proteins | sample HoacroProtozoa21_FD_119630 | JGI IMG/M metagenome (GOLD analysis project Ga0181612, IMG submission 119630) | Hoatzin crop microbial communities from Cojedes, Venezuel. Combined Assembly of Gp0051906, Gp0051904, Gp0051908
GGTGAAATGCTGGCAAAGGTTGCCCAAAGAGATGGTAGATGCCCAATTCCTGGAAACATTCAAGGTCAGGTTGGCTGGGGCTCTGAGCAACCTGATTGAGTTGGAGATGTCCCTGCTCGCTGCAGGGGGGTTGGACTGGATGACCTTTAAAGGTTTAAAGTTCCCTTCCAACCCAAACCATTCTGTGATTCTATGAATTCACTCCACTGCTGTAAAAAATAAAACAAAAAAAAAAACCCCACACAAAAAAAAGCCACGCTAAGTTTTAAGACCATGTTAAGGAGGGTGGCAGGGAGGTAAGTAGTAATCCTGTCCTCCCAAGGAGACTTCCCTACCAGCAAGTCCTAGGTCTAACCTGGGGGCTGCAAGGTCTTGGGCAATGGCCCCAGCAATGACTGGTCAGTGAAATGGCAGATAATTTCTTTGTGCAGATCCAGCCTTGCATCCTGAGTGAAGAAGTGTTTGAAGTAGCATCATCAATCTAGCACAGGTGAAAGAACAAGCCATTAGCAGGAGTCCCTCTTCTGCCCAGACACCCCCACACACCTGCTGCATCAGCTCTGCATTGCCAGAAAGGAAAAACAACTCCACAATGGCTTTATCATGAAGTCTAAAAACAGTAGCAAGATGCGAGAAGCAGATGATGTTCTCTCAGAGCTCCTGGGGCACAGACCGGGCTTGCTCCAAACCTGGCCTCTGGGTTTGCACCTGCAGTCTGGAAGTGGAAAGTGATGGCCTTTGCAATTTAGGTCGGTTTTTAACACCTCGCTGGATCTGTGACTTAGGGAGCATTCACATAAGCAATTCCTTGGCTCAAAACTGAAGGTACTAAAACATCTAGCTGACACTGAGGACTGTTTCCATTGCAGTAGGCAGTAATTGAGCTTTCCAGAGAAATGACACTAATACAAGTAGATACTCTTAGGATTAGATGCTACTTACGTAAGATTGGGGCAGTTAGAGGTACATTGCAGTTGCATTTGTGTAATCTGAATGTTGTTTCTGTGCAGAAGAACTATATTTACCATGTTGCTCAGCTACCTCCAGCCTTTGGAGATCACTGTGCATCCTACCTTTCTCTGTTGGAGAGTTAGAGTTGCCTTAGTTACTGTATTTTTTAATTCACCTGTTTCTACATCACATATAATACAATTTAATTAAAGCCAGAGCTAAGGAGAGCCTCTTCCAGAGAAAGAAATTTGAATACTTCTGAGTACTTGAATACTTCTGAACTGTATTTCAGAGGGAGCAGTGAGCAGGTGTCAGGAAACGAGAGATGAGTTCTGAGAATAAAAAAATAAAGAGGACCGGTCTGGAAGAGTAGTAGCCTGCAGATGTGTTCAGTGATTCACTGGAAATTAAAAGCAGATATAACAGTTTGGGGGAAAAAGTTCTGCAACACCAGGTCTGCCCCTGTGTACAGACACTTACGGTGTTGTTCCCTGGTTCAGGAAGGAGAGGTTTTTGATGTTGTATGCCAGTCCATGCTCATCCAGCCCAGATTTTTGTCTCTTGTGGGTAGACATCAGTCGTAAACAGTTTGGAAAACTTAGACACTTTTCTTGGAAGGAAGCATAGGGGGAGTTTTGTTGTGTATTTTTTTTCAACGCACCACTGCTTTCAAAGCTGTGTGGTTTGGGTGACAGCCCAGAATTCTTGGTTTTCTATTCTCCTTGTTCATCTTATAAAGCATAAATATCATATTTCCTCTACAGGAAAATACATACATACTTGTGTATCTATGTGTATAATACATCTGCATTTGTGTGGATGTGGAATTGTTAATATTATGAGTTTTCAGGATCGAGGTACTGGATGCTGAATACAGCAAAACGGCATTACAGAAGAGGAGCTCAGCATTGGAAAGGGAACTGCTCCCTGTTGTAGCAGTCCCATCCTTGTGGGATTACCTCTGCTGCACCAGTGCCACGGGCTGACAAGGGGGTCTTTAACGCTGTTCATTAACGGCCATTGCTTCGCATAGGCCAGGGATGGAAGAAAGCCACGGCAGAAAAAACCAGGTGCTGCGTGAGCTGTTGGCAGCTCAGAGAAATTCCCTGCCTGGTGCATCAGTGCTAGCCGTCCCCCGCGTGCTGTTGGGGACGGTGAGGTTCCTCTCCTTTGTGGCGACTCAGGAGCCTCGAACAGGGCTTGCAGTGACTGATGGTTCGGTAGCCTGCTTTGCAAAGAGACTGCTTTGCTCTGATGTCCTGGCCAAATTCTTTCCTGGAAAATTGGATGGGATGCTTTTCCCCTGCAATTCCAGATTCACAGGGTATTCCTTGCTGCTCGCCATCATAGACTGCAAGCTAGTCAAGGTTAAGGTACACTGTCTTTTCTGTCATCAGCTCAAGCATTCCCTGAATACATCAGCTATAACAGTAATGTTTAGAGGCTATAATGGAAATGAAACTTAGTTTGCTGCTGCATAGTAGTACTTATGATCTGTTGATAAAGAAGGTGGGTCACATTTATTACTTACTGAAAGACAGACTCACTCTTGTCTTCATTTGCAAAGGAAGCATGCTGCAGAAACCCTATTGCAGTTCCCCATAAAGAGTGAAAAAATTGCGGGGTCTGGTCTTTCCTGTAAGCATAGTATTTACAGGAGAACTCTATTTTCAAGAAAGACGCAATAAACACACAACAGATTGAATCTCAGCTGAAAAATGAGCTGAAAGACCTATCTTTTCTCCTTTGACTGTATTCTGTACTCAGAGAGGGCTGGAGTTGGGCTTCATCCAAATGGCAGTCAAGTGATCAGAAAGTGGGATCGGTGAGTGATGGGGCAGAGAGTGCCCGAGCATGGGTGTAGCGTAACGCACAAGTGCAATGCAAACACTCTCACCAAGCTCTTGCACTCGGAGGTAGACTTCAGATAACGTGTTGACAGCATCAGTCAAAGAAAAATAACATTCTACCCAGTCCAGTGCGTTTGACACCGTGTAGAAAATTGCTGAGGGGTTGTGAAAGGCGTTCTCTGTTGAAATAGAATGGTGTATATAACCTCTGCTTTCTGCATGCAGTCGCAGTGACATGGGGTGGAAGAGATGGATGATAATGCCAAAAGAAAATCCCAGCCACTCTGGTCACAGCAGTAATCGTACTGAAAAACAGTAGCTCAATACGGTTCATTGCTGTAGGGATTTTACTTCTAAGGTTATAGTTCACATCTTCCTTTCTCATGAGCGAGTTGCGTTGTGTGTTGGTTCAGGCAAGGTTATATGCAGCAAAAGCTCTGTTTCAGCTACTGAGTTGCGTGAATTTAGGCTACTTAATAAAACATAAGTATATTGTAGATTGCCTGCAATTCTGGAGAAATGGTTATTTGTATGTTCCAAAGTAACTGTGCTACTGACCTGTGATAGGGTTTTCTGGAATAAGAATGCTCCTAGTTTCAGTGACTTTAGTCCAGCACCAGGAGATACGGTTGGGCTGTGGCTTTGCAAAACAACCACAGTGCAAATAATTTTCTTTTTAATTGCACAGCCGCACATAAGGCAGACTGATACAAGCAACTCTGCTTATTTCAATGGGACAGCTTTCTAATTAGCTTACACATGCTAAGTAAGGGTCACAGCATTGGACCCCAATTTCTGTCCTTAAACTGCTTTGAGATCTTTGGGGGCTGCGCATGAAATAATATTGCTACGCATAATTTATAGGGTGTTGTCAGTTGAAAGCTTCTCTGCATTTCATGCATCAAGCACCGTTCAGGCCAGCTGGCAGTTGGCTCAAGATAATGATACCATGATAAGAAAGATGATCAGACACTGCCAAGACTGTTAGATGGCACAGCTGCCTGCCAGGATCAACACTGCGCTGCTGGTAGTCCAGTACTGGTCTCATGGGTAGAGATGGAAACATCTTCCAGTATGGGTAAATGGGGGTCACAGCTCTTCAGAGAGACCCAAGCAACAGCTTCAGTTGGCATCAGTTGCCACTATGCTTTGTCTTGTTCAGTTTAGTATCACTAGTAACAGCAGTAATATGTGCTAGATGCACCAAAAAGATCAAGTCTGCAGCAAATCTGCAATGTCGATTTAGTCTAAAGGATATTTCCCTCAAAACATCTTGATGCTTTGATGGGTTTTATTTGGCTGTTGGCACTGAGAGCTGAGCAAGTGTAAAGCACTGAATGAGAGCTGGTTTTCATAGAGAAAAGTAGCTGATTTCCACTGTTACAGTGATAATATGAGTTCCCAGTACTGGTTGTTAGAATAATATTGTCGGCAGAGTGAGAGAAACAGAAAGACAAGAGGGATCATGTTTCATGGGCCATAAACTGGGGCACACTAAAATAATCCTCTCGGATATGGTCAACTGAATATGAATCCGTGTAATCTTGAACACACTCTGCATGAACTCAGAATTAATCGTCAGAAAAAACGAACCCTTGAACACAGAGCTAGATGTCAGGAGGAATATTTTGTTCTCATGGTGAGATATTCAAGGTCGACTTGCAGCACTGTCCTACAAAGAGCGTCATAAAAACTAACCCAAAAGATGTCGTTATGACTTATTTGCTGGGAGCCCGACTATCCCTTGCTCGGTATATTACGATGCCATGTGGCATTTATTTTCCAAAGAGATTAGGAAGTGCAAAGTCCACCGTTAAATAAATCTCAACTGGAAAACAGTGATGTTTTTTTCCCTCAAAAGCACCTTGGGCCCTCTAAGACTGATGTTAGTAATCCTTTGAATTAATGCTTCAAACAATTTGGAAGGTGAGCTGTGGTTCTAATACCGAGAAGTCTGTGGGTCTGATGTTTACAAGCATGGAAAAAAGAGGGGTTTGCTGCTCTGGTGGGGTCTCCTCATCCTGGATGTGGAGTCGATGATGAGCGTTGTGGTGATGGTGGGAAAGGCAGCAATCGCGGTACCCAGAAGTTGATTCTGAAGTTCAGTTGACAGTACTTTATCAATATACAGGTGTGTAATGGGACAAATACATCCTCCTGGGAGGCAAGTAGATTATGCTTCTTTTAAAGATGGGGCAGCAGGGGCACACACCAGTTACTTTACAAGGAAACCAAGTGAGTGTTTCTTGAGAGAAGCAGTCCCAGTATCTCAACCACAAAGAAAATATTTTCAAATAGAGTTGTGATTCCAGTTTTTTTCCAAAAAAAAAAAAAAAAAGGAAACTTTGGAACATTACTGTAGGATTCCCCAACCCGTGCTTCATTGTGGCTTAGAATGCCTGGGACCACTGTAGAGATCTCTTATCATCCTCTTTCTGGAGCCCCATGATGTACCTCAGAAAGGATTGAGAGACGGGGGGAACTGAGACTTCTTAATGTACCTCGGGAATTCACGACAGATCTTGAATCTCTCTAGGAATGTTTTTCTTGTTTCACTCCATTGGGAATTGGCTCTGACATAGTAAAAAACATTTTCAGAACAAGTCACTTTCATTTTCTTGGCCTCTCTATTGCTCTTGTCACTGACCCAAAGCTTTTTGATTTTTTTTTTTTCTTTTGACGTTCTTGAGCTAATCGGCCTCAATGAAAAGTGTTTTGTTTCCTGCAGAAACTTGGCTGTGAGAAAGCGTGGAGGTTGGGAGAAATCTGGGATAGACTAGTGCCAAAGGGCTTATATAATAGCCCAGAATAGTTATCCAAAATATAGTGTGAGAGCTTTATAGGTGGGTTTCGGCAGGATGAAAAGTACTGCAGGGTTTGGACACAAAAGCACCAGTAGGGCTGGCAGTGCATTTCTTATTTCAGTCAAGGATGATCTCAGTTTCAGCCAGTGAAGGGAGCAGATAATTATTGAAACAGATAATTATTGGCTGAATTCCTGCAAGAATGCAAATTTTCTCTTATTGCTTTTACTTGTTAACATGGGCCTCTGTTTAGGCAAGCAGATCTTGGGTCTCGTTCACATTCTACTCACCTCTAAATGCATGTGCTCAGTGCTTTGGAGCTCCGTCATCTTCAAACCAGCTGAAAGTAGGGACCACAGATTGCCCAGGAGATGCCTTCTAGGCATTTTTCTGTTGCCTTCAGAGAGCTTCTGATCAGGTTGGACACAAGGGGAAACTTTAATGTGTTGTAAATAAGAATAAAGAGGCTGGACAGGTACATAGTCCCAGGCATGAATGTGAGCGCTTTGAGTTGAAGGCAGAAAGAAGAGCAGTTTCGTCATGTGCTTTTCTGTAGTATAAAGCACTGATCAGCTCCCTTGTATTCAATGGGAGTCTCATTACTGACTTTAAGGGAAGAAGGTGGGACTCTGTAAGGAGAATTTTTTTGCTCTGCCAAGCATCCATCCTAGCCCACTTCTCCATAGTGAGACATTGAGTTGGCCCTATCATGAACCACTTGCCCACGGATATGTCTTTAACAGCCAGGGAACGTCCCACCACTGTGCTCAGGCTTTAAGGTACTGCCTGTAGATCTCAAGGAAAAGAGGGAGGCTGAGGATCAGGAATTCGTCCTCATTAACAGGAGCCTGGGCTTAGTCTACAGGAGTGGAAGCTATTTATGTCTTGTTTTGTCGGCTGAACCGATGATTGAAGGAAAAGTTATACTGGGTCAATGTCGAACAAAAATGTTTTTGTTTTCTCACCGACACAAAAGACTGGAAGAAAATTCAGGCCGTGCAAAGTGTTTAATTGCTTAATTTAATGTCCATGTTTGTGTTCTTTTTGAAATGAGATGTACGTATATTACATTTCAGTAAATTATTTCTGAATGCTTTGAAATAAAACCGTGATTTTTTGTTTTGGAAACAGCAAAAGACAGTATTTCACTACTCTTAAATTCCTCATCACTATTCCTCAGCAAATGTGATTTGGGAACTGTTTTGTTTACTCCAAAAATTAATTTTTTTGGCAGATAAATTACACAGTCTACACCATCCCCACCCCATGTTCATCCAGTTCCCAGCTCTATTATGAATTCCCTGTTTAAGCCTGAGACCCACTGGCTTATCTGTAGGACAGGTACCTGTACACAGACAAGCAGCCTGAGCACACATAGAGGCGTAGCCGTACCTTTAGTGTAACAGACGACAGACATGAGGGAAGGAGAAGATGGGACTGCTTAGTTTGTCCTTAAGGAAGCTTTCCTTTTCCAAAAGTAAAGGCTTAATTGCGGAGGGATTATTTTTCTCTTTTTTCCCAAAAAATAGAAATTCAATACTATATCTTCCCTGTTCCTCTAAGTGATATCTTTGTGTTCTGTCTTTTGTAATCTTTGGGCCAGTTGCAATGATGGTTTAAATCAGTGTGACTCAGCTAACGCTATTTAGCATCTAACCCATAATGCTGCTAAACATGCGAGCCCTGACTTATCTCAAGCAAATGACTGCTTCCTCTGGAGTCGGCTAGGGCTGCTGGTGTTATGAAAGTTAAGCAGGAGTCTCTGTGTTCTGCTGTGTTCAGGTTTAAACAGCAAGGCGATGACGCCTCTCTTTTGCTTTTGTTATTTCTTGGAGTTGTTCTCCTTGCTTTTGGTATGTGTGGTTTAAAAGCAGTTGATCACGTTGCAGACTGTAAACTGTGGGTTGCTTAATTTGTGTGATTCATAACACAAGAAAAATAGAACCATCATCATTCTTGGTGTTACATTCAGCTCTGTTACCCAGAGCATTGACCTTGACCAGCTAATGATAGGTATTTAATATATGTGCATGTGTGTATATATAGATATAAATATTCATTATGTGAGGTCTGAGATCTGTAAGGGAATGCTGGCAGTGCCAAGTTTTGTTCGATGGTTCAGGCCTCCAGCTGTGCCAAACTCTGGGTTCCCTTAATGTGCTATTAAAACAAAACCCAGGCTTTGCTTGAATGTCATCCAGCTTTATTAAGAGAAAGATCAAGCGTAATCTTATTAAGCTTGTCACTCAGAAACCATAAGGGTGCAGCCTTGGTGTGTCTGTTTGGTCCACATGTGCGAACAATTTTGCCTCGTGATACTCAAACAGGGGCTGTTATTCTTTAATGAAGGCTATGAATAACAGAGCCACAACTTGCAGCACGAGCTTGGTGATGTGTGCGCACACGCTTGTGTGCTAACAGGAAGGGGGCAAAGGCGGAGATTTTAGCGTATTCCTCAAGCATGCTTGAACCCACGGAACCACAATGTTTTTCAAAATCCGTGGTGTATGTTTTGAGGTTTCTGAACTTCCATAATAACTTACTCAACTTCTGGATGTGACCATGCGTCGGAGTGGACAGCCGTGCATGGAAAACTAATGGGGTCACTGAATCTCGATCTTTTTGGTTTCACTAGAAGTCTGCTCACTGGGCCGATATTATGAGAGAGATATTCAGATAATTTGTGCTTGTCTGCATTGTTGCTGCTTTTCCCCAGTGTTCACAGCTGGGCAGCGGGAGATAACGGTGAAAACCACTAGTGTTTATACCAGTATAAAACCAGAGTATTGCGGTGGTGATTCAAATCAAATAGTTCTGCTTGCTCGAAACATGGATGTATATAGAAAATCTGTGTGTTTATACATTTATACAAAAAAAGAACCTAAATTGAAATTAGTCAGGATGTTTGGCCATGTGGCTGAGAATAGATCTGTGTGGGTGGAATTCACAAAGATAAATAGTAAGGACTGGAATGTAGATACACATTTGATGGTCTAATTAGGAATAAATTTGTAATAAGAAGAAATAGTCCTCAGGCATAGCATGTATGAATTAGTACTTCAGGAATACAGCTTTCCATTACTTTTGGTCAATTAAATTCAACATCTGTGAGCAAGGTATCCTTTGTGTATGGGGATGTGGAGGCTTGATACAACTATTTGCATGTACAAAGTCGCTTACAAGTGGAAGTGTTTGCAGGATGGAGCTCATCACTCTTGGGCTGTGACAGGCGGTGTTCAAGAGGTGGCATGTTAGCTTGGGAGTGACCACTGTTTGTATTCAAACAGCACCTTTACAGCTGAGAATCTATAAATAGTGCAGGGACTGTTTTCTTCTCATTTACCACTACACGGATGGTCTCTTTGACCCTCCTAGTAGTCTTTGCCATTGCTGGCTAGAAACCCCCAGTCCTTCCACCACAGGACCTTTAGCCAAAGGACTGTCTGTTCTTCCCAAAGCATTTATTTGTTTTGCTTTTCTTGTAAAGAAAGAAAAAATAATAAAGAAAAGATATGGCTAAGGAATCTCCTAATGCTTTAAAAATATTGTGGTCAAAGTATGCTGTGGAGATCCTGTTTCTACTTTATACCAACATCCTTAGGGTCAAAGCTGGTCTGGTCCATGATGCCCAGGCAGAGCTGATCCTGACCTATGACATTTAGATAGACCAAAATGGATACTTTTTGGCCCAGTTTTCTTACTGTTCCACAGCCTTGGGCATGCTTTGCACTTAAATAGAGACGAATCTCCAGATGTAGGTACTCTAGATCTCTTCCCACACCACATGTATCCGAGGGTCTTGCAACACCGTATTAAACAGCTTAATGCGTGTGGTGTGTTCCTGCCTTCCCTCTCTCCGCAGGGGCAATAGTTTGTTGGTTTGATCTGCCATGGTTTGTGAGTCTGCTTCCTGATGTTAGAGCAGGCACAAGTCAAGCAGTGAAGCTTGAGCTTGGAGTGGGAGATGGGAAGCAAGTCCCAGTTCATACCTCCTGAAATGCCATGGCAGCACCACCTGCACCTGGTGCCCCCAATCTTGGAAAGGTTTTGTGGATTCCTGGGGTTTGTTTCTCCTGCTTTCTCAGAGAGAAGGGCCTCAGCCTACAAGCCTCAAAGCACTCCTTGAGAAAGTCCATTTCTGGCACTGGTGAGGCTCACCATGATGGTGCAAAGGCATCATTAGCTGAATTAAAAGGCTCAGAAAAGTCTCTTGGGAAATATTTCCTCTGTGTGGTTAAGTGATTTTGAGATGCCTGGTGTAATTCAGAGGAGGCAAACGATCTACACAACACAAAGCTGTTTTGGATGGAGATAACAGCTCAAACCTTGAAAGTCATGCAGCTTCGCTAAACTGCCCTTTCCACAGCACCAGCTAAAACCGCTGAGCAAAACTATGTGTAATTCCTTTTAATTCATGATCAAGGACAAGCATGGACATGTGCTTGCTGCAGTGGGCTACACTGTGTGGTGGAAGAGAAAGGGCTGAGTCTGAACCGGAGACCAGGTTGGATGTGTTGTGTAGACCCAGGGGCTGAATGGGGACACGCCTCAGCAAAACCAGAGGGGAGCCAGCAGGAAGGGGAGACACCCATCTGGGCACGAGTGAGTCGGGGTCCATGAGCTCTGTGGAAGATTTGCCCTCAGATGTGATGGAGACCTCAGCACCATGGAGTGCATGTGGCCTGCAGTTGTTCTGACTGATCGGGCAGCCTCCAAGTGCCACCAGCACTGTGCTGGTTAACTGAAAGAGAAGTCCATTTCCAGGTTTGGGTGTCTTCGCCTCGGCTTATTCACAGCCTGATTTGTGAACTTTCTGGGGTGTTTTTCTGCAACAACAGTGACATCCAGTGGCCAGCTGGATTTTTTGGGAAAAGCATGAACCATCGACGGTCTTAACGATGTGAAGCTTTTATATTTAAGAAGATACTGCCTAAGAAGGCTAGGTTTCAGTTTTCACGAAGAGTTTCCTATTTTTAAATAGTCTGGGAAAATGGCTTCCATTTTCCTGTGCTAGCAGAGCACTGCTTGAGAAACAGACTAGAAAGCGTTGTTACTCTCGATTCCAGCATGGTTTGTCCTATGTCCTTCAACTTCAGGAGGCCAGTAATTTGCTGAGGAATCGCTGTGTTTTGTGCTACAGCATCACTACATTATTGACTTATGAGACACCTACAATCCAAATAAACCACCAGAAAGGGGCTTCTGGAAAAGATGAAGAAACCAGTGTAGTCTGTAAAATAATTGACTGTGAGGTTAAAACCAGAAAGAACAAGCAAGGATCGGTGTCCTGTCAAGAGGGAGCTTTGGTTTGTGAGTTTCAAACTCATTTTCAAACAGCAAATGACAGCCTGTCTTGTAGTCTTTTGAAGTAATTTCACAGATTTGACGGACATTGGCCCGAGCTAACTTTTCTGGCATGGTTTAATTTCACACTAGAGCAAGATTACAATTTTTTTTCTTTTTAATTCAGTTTAGAGCTGTGCTTGTGCAAACTGGAGGAACTGAGGGGAGCCTGATAAACTGATCAGTGGGCAAGTTCAAAACGAACACAGGGAAGTGCTGTTTCATGCTGCACATAATTACATTTCAGCCACTGGATACTGTGGAAGCCAAACGCATCCATGAGGCCAAAGAGGGATTAGACAACCTCAGTAGTCCAGCTCTGGAAGTCACTAAACTTCTGATTCCCAGAGAGAGCCTGCAATGATATATGAGGGTCCTTGCCACTATTAATTTCCTACAGAAAGCTACTAACTACATCCTTATTACCTGCCAGAAACCTTATTACCTGCCAGAAACCTTTGCCTAAGGCAGGCAAAGATGCTGCATTTCGTAGTACTGGCTGTGTCCTAAGAAAAGCTGAGGTCCCACGAGAGCTGGTCCTTGCTGGGGCATGCCTCAGAAATGTCTCCACAAGTTCAGTGAGACACTCTGCATGCAAAAAGCTGGTTTGTGACCAAGGAGCTTTCCAAGGCTTGAAGCTGCCCTGAGCTCAGACTCCAAGTCATTGTAGGTGTTTTAAGTAACACGTTCGCTGTTACCTGCTTTGCAAAGTACAAGCGTGGACCAGGGAGCTACAGAAACAAGCTTTCTCCCCCCTACCCAACGCCTGCCTGGCTTTGGCAAGCAGGTCTGTGTGCATTCCAGACTAGTTCAGGATGGCTCGAGGGATTTGCGATGGGATATGAAACACTTTGCTCGGAGGCTACCTGCCTAGCACCAGCTGTCAGGGCTTTAGTGGGGCGGCTGTCCGGGGGGCCAGGCAGTGGCTTACGTGAAAAGACCTGATAACTTTGGTTCAGATGGGAGCGTGTTGTCTGCTTCAGCAAGGCTGCAGGCACACTAGTGAGGCACCTTGGGCAAAAAATGAGACTGCATTTTCTTACCAATTTCCTCACTGTTTGAGGTGTTGATGACACTCGACAAACAATATTGTACATAAAGATAGTGCACTTCATACCAGACCATCTGCATTTAGGTGATCTGATGGTCTCCGTCTAGTTGGGCCAGTCTCAGAGATGTCTCAGCACCCTGAGAAGACTCTTAGAGATGCTGGGTTTTCTCTAGATTTTCCTGAGACTCCTCTCCTTGCCTCCTGCTGCAGTGCTGGGGATGGGTGAAGTTCCCAAGATTTTGTGTATTGGCCCTGTGCGTTGGAGAGGATCACATAAGGGACACAGAGACCTGTTCACTGTCACACAGCTCCATGGCTGGCACACACCTCCAGTCACACCTTACATCACGTCTTCGTGTAGAAAGGTGTGTTCTCAACAACATGATTCTGTGAGGAGCTTAAAAAATTAAAAAAAAAAAAGTAAAAGTCCCATGTAGTTGTGGCATTCTGCTATAGGAGAAAATGCCACTAACTGTTCTCCTTGCAGGGTTGCAGACTGAGCAAGCCCTGTCTTCACTCACAGTAAAACCTGGGGGCAAAATAACAGGCAAACCTTTACTTCAGTACCCACATCATTGTCGTCCTACAGATTGCTTGTATTGCTAAGTTGTTCCAGCTTATACCAGAAACACAACAAATAAGTTTTAGAAAATAAACACTTCAAGTCTTTAGGCTTTGTTGTTTACCCCTCAAAGAACCTTTTGCTTGGCATAGTCAGGAAGGGATTGAATTCATCATAACTCAAACATACTGGGCTGAGGTAAAAGAATATTATGAGCTACTCATCTGCCTCCCTCTGCCTTTTGAACTTGGATCTTTGATATGCAGTGAGTTCTTTCTTTAAGAACATATACTGAAAGGGTCATTCTCTGTTGAACCTACTCTCTGTGGAAAACTCCTCCACTAATGCCATGTAAGTAACGCTAGAATATGAAATAGCCTAAAAGGCCCCATAACCAGCCAGAGCACATTGTCCAGCAGAGATCAGCGCAGCTCCCCCTCCCTTGCAAACTCTGGCATGGCAAGAAAAGTGAGGGACAGGGCAGAATAGGGAAGGAAGGGGAGGAAGGATGGGTTCTGTGCAGCATTCAGGAGCTTCTGGGCAGTGGTAGGGTAGCTTGGTGGGCCTTCATGCCATGCCTGATTGATGCTGAGGCTAAAGAAGGTGTTTAAACTCATGTAGTTAATATAACATGGTCAATGGGGAGAGAACTGCACAGAGGGCTTATGTCCTTCCCAAACCTGGTATTTGAGATGTTGGAATGATTTGCTCTGTGGAGGTGCCCATCCTCTCCAGTGAGACTGACCAGCTTAGACTAGTCACTTCATTTTGATATGTCTGAAGCAGCTATGAATCCTGTTGTTGTATTGGTCTGACACAGCTCAGTTGTTGCTGTGGTCTGACACAGAGGCCAGAGGAGGTGCTTGGGAGGTGACCTCACTTTGGTTCTTGCTTGCCTTGTATTTCTTCTTTATTGTTTTCCTTATCATATGTTTAGGACAAGTCTGCTAGGGAAGGTGTGGAAAGACTTCGAAGATAGCACAGAACCGAGTGGCTGAGCCTACATGATGGCAGTGTATTGGGCCTGAAAGCAGAGAGCTATGCCAGCGTGGCACCAGTCCCATACTGGTAAGCTCAGTCCCATCTCGTGCTGAGCCTGTGGAGGGCTCTGCGCTGCACTCCAGGCTATTTCTAGAGGAAGACTTCCAGTGTGTGATATTTGGGTGCCTCCAGAAGAGCTCCATGCACTCAACAGGAGGGATGCTCAGGGGAACTAAGCAGAGAGGAAGAACAGAAAGGGAGAGACATGGGGGAAGTTTATTGTATTGAGGGTTAGCAAGAAAATAGAAGGTGGCTGTGTGAGCCAGTCTGTCCTTCAGACTGAGGTGCTCTGAATGTAGTATTGCACTGCAGTTCTCAAAGACACCTCAGGGAAATGTAAATCTCTGCTCCGTTACCCTGGTGTCAATCTGGAATAACCCCCTCAACTTTTGGCCCCTCGTCGCTCGGGTCTACCCCCTGGCTACGTTGTGGCCTTCCTCCAGAGCATATTCTGTGAGTGCGCACGGGTAAGAGGGGAGAGAGGTGATTACATGCGAGGAAAGAATGAAGGAGAGCCGTGGGGGGATTGCTGGATGTTCAAAGTGCTGCATATTTTGGCCTTTTATATTTTACTGCTTTGCTTCCCGTGACTATCCGAAAGTGGCTATGAGTCAGTTCCCCACCACTGTGGAGAATAACAACATCAAACAAGAGTGGGAAAATGATTTCTCCATCTGCCTTGGAGAAGGGGTGGCATGATGTAAGGGGGCTATGATGAAAGCTTACTTTCCAAGACAATTGCACGTGGCTTATAGAAAGTATTTTTAAGGCATGCTGTGGGCTTGGATTCTCCTGCCAAACAGGGAAGAAAGCTCGTTCCCTGCATCCTCAGCTCTCCTCCCCAGCTTTTTGCATAATGCTGAAATTTCCAAGTTCAAAACCATGTCCTGCAACAGAGCAAAAGCCAGCAGCATGGGGTAACTGGCTTTTCTGAAAGGTGAAGTGCAGAGTTCCCAGCCTTGTCTGAGCACCGAGCACGCTCCTCTATGGCAAGGACCCTTGGGGCAGCATCTGCAGACCTTTTGGGGGTGGTGTCTGAGGCTGTTGAGTTTCTGTGGGGTGCCTGTTCACTCACCCATGAGAAAGTCTCTTATAGTATCTATTGTCCATCATATCTGGGTGCTGTTACTACCCAGGAGCTGCCCCATGGCACTCTCACTTGTGTGCTGTGTCTTTGAAAGTTACTTTCTCTTTGGAAAGCCCGCCCACAGTTCTTGATTTGAACCTGAATACCAGCCTCTAGGAAGCTTTTGTTATATCTGGTCTGTCTGAGGTGTTGGTAGGGATGCATTTGGGATTCTGATGCTACATATGCTACATGTCTCATCCTCCAGCATGGATTGTGGTTTATGTTGTTTCATGCTAACTGGAGGAGGTGGGGGGCACTGGGGTCCTTCCAACCATTCCCAGAAAATTCCTCTACTGGGTCCCCACAAACATTAATTTTGTTCACGTAATGAGTAAAATCTAAAATAAAAATTTTCAGGCAGTCCTAACATCATACTTATCAGCAGATGCTGCATATCACCCACCTAATCCATTACCTGGTGTCATTCTTTATACTCTGATAAGATACTTCACATTAGAAGGGTATTCGGGCTGGTGGAAACTTTTATAGACATCTAGCTCCATCTTGCAAAAGCAAGATCTGTGCACAAATCCGACATTTGCTCCTTGAGATACTGTTTCAAGGCAATCCCTACCACTAGAGTGAGATTTCAGGAAAGTAAGTGGTTTAGGAAGAGGAGCCATCCTCTGGCAGCAATAGCAGTCTAAATTTGGGTCATCATGAGAACGGGTGGAAGAGTCTCCAATTTCTAAAGGGTGATATTCAATTGCAAAGAATGACTGGGTGCAGGGATAGAAGCAGCTATGATGCTGGAGGAGGAGTGGAAGGGAATGAAAAATTTGAAGGGTGCATCCACATAACTGGTTCCCCATCGGGGGTCTGGGACTTCTGCCATGGCAGGAAACAGGGATGTGGGATGTCGTGTGCTTCCCCCCAGTAAATCCATGCAGTTACCCAGAGACTGTTGGGTTGGAGTCAAATGCTATAACGGATAAACTAGCAAATCCAGATAAATGTCATTGCCTGAACTGTTTCCTGTATCTCCTTAACTACAACCTCTTCTTACACATCGTTCAGCTTCCAAAATATTCAGTTTGCCCATTCTCAGAAGAAGAGAAAAGGAGGCAGCAAGCAAAGGAACCAGTAAATATTTGTCCCAACTGTGAACGTGCAGATTTTGGCATTTGTATTTTTGCCTACACTAATTCTTGTGAAGCCCAACTGCCATAAACACTCTGGTGGTACCATGAGGCTTGAAAATCAGCATCAAGAGAGAAACAGGAATAGAGACTGCCGCCTCCTGATTGCAAAGCAGCCCGAGGTCTAAATGGCAACAAAACGTTATACATAATGTCTGATTCGCTGTGTGGAGAATGTAAAGAATTGAGACCTCCCGACACAGTTTACATTGGCCCTTTTTATGACTAATTGTGCAGAAAATAGCTCTGCTTGTAGTGTGCATGGAAACAGTTCAGGTTTCTGCTGTGTGTCAGCTAATGGGCTAGCAAGGCTTTTTTAGCACAGCTTCAAAGGCTCTGGCAATGGAGGTCCTTTGTGAAGGAATTATCTCCTGCTCCTTTGTACCCCTTTATCCTTCTAAGCCATGGAACAAAGAATTGTGAATCGAAGAGACAAAGTAATTTGTAGTAGATCTCCAGACCTAGATAAAGTACGTAACATTTGCTTTAAAACACTTTTTCTGCTTCTGTCATCAAAACGAGGTTACATTTTTCTGTGTAGGAACACCCAAGTTCGTTTAACTGCTGAGGGGTGCAACCTTATGCTTAGGTATTCCATTGATGGGAGTCACCAGAATGTCTGAAATGGTAAAGGAGAGCTTTAGTTTCTGTGGTCAATTAGAAAATACATGCCTGTCACTGTCAGAGTTGGCTGAGAAGTGTGTTTCTCTCCATCTCAGGATATTCCACTAAAAAGGAAGAAAACACAATTTTTTCAGCAGGGTGTGTGCGTGTGTGTGCTTTAAGGAAACCATGTATTTTTCACCTTTTAGTAAAAAGCCAAAGTGGTTTATTCTTTTTTTCTTCCAGTGAAAAATGAAACCTTGGGGAGATAAGGAAGCACATTACGTGCATCTGCTTTGTGTAGTCCAAAACTTAGTTCTTAATTAAAAATAAAAAAGCAAAACAGGGATGGAAGGTGTTTGATTAATGTTAGTAACCATGCTGTGTAACGTGTTCCTCCAGTGTCTCCGGATCCTGTGTCTCGAAAAAACAAGACGTGAGCGAAAGGAAATTAGTCCTGGCCTCATCAGATTTAAAGAAGAAACAACCCCCAAGTGCAGTGAGCCATGCTAGCCACTCCGCTGCGGTTGTGCTCAAACTATGGAATGAGTCTGTGTTTAGCATTGGGTCTTGTCCTTGAGCAAATCCCATGAGTATCTCCTTGTCCTTGGAGGGTGGAAGGACTGCTTACACACCTGGGTGTTTACAATCTTAAACGGTTAGTAACAGCTGTACTGCTTATCTCCATGCCCAAGTACAGACTTTCACTTCAAGTCCCTTTGTCAAAAATCTTTTATGCTTGCTTCCTCTCCTTTTCTCATACTTGCATGGATTTCTCGAGGCAGTTGGTGTGCTGATCCCTTGGATCCAGTTTTCATCAGCTGTCAAGGTAAATTTGGGTAATACTGCAGGAATAATTTATTCAGATTTAGACAGAAGAGGGAATAGTGGTAGACAAGCAAGAGCATTCCTCTCTGTCTCTCTAATCTGTTTGGTGTGTCTCTAGATGCACTAACTTTTCAATAGTTATACTTTCTTGATTTTGGGGTTTTTTTTTAATGAAAATGTCCAAGCCAGGCAGAGAAATTTTTAAAAGTTTTTAGCAGAAGCATACACACACGTATATAAAAAGTATTTTTTAATATATCTATAAATAACAATTAAATCCATTGATCTTATTTAATAATTGCCAGATTTTTTATATTCTGTTTGCACATGTGGGCTGCCAAAGGCAGGGATTTGATGTTTTACACTGATCTAATCCATGCTGAGCTTAATTGTCTCTAATATACAGGTTAAATTGGTTTTCGTTATATGCCATAAGCTGTCAAAAGTATTACATCGTTGTCAATATCTAAAAAGCGAATGCTTATCTTAAGTTGTATGTGACTAAGGAGAGTCATTTAATGTAAGAAATTTCTCATATAGAAAATTTTCCTGGATTTTAAAACTGGGAAGGATAATTATGATGGACTTAGCAACAGGAAGCAGGCCAAGACATTTCTTCCAGGACTTCTTTAACCCTGGACGTACAGCAATGACATGAGGGTGTTTTCGTGTTTCACTTAACCCACCTGCACTGGACCTCCCAAGTGCCACCTTTTTCACAGAATGGTAGGGGTTGGAAGGGACCTCTGGAGATCATCTAGTCCAACCCCCCTTCCAAAGCAGGGTCACCTAGAGTGGGTTACACAGGA
>Ga0181612_162129_pt1 | contig 18106 bp, 15 predicted proteins | sample HoacroProtozoa21_FD_119630 | JGI IMG/M metagenome (GOLD analysis project Ga0181612, IMG submission 119630) | Hoatzin crop microbial communities from Cojedes, Venezuel. Combined Assembly of Gp0051906, Gp0051904, Gp0051908
AGGAAGGTACTGGAAGTGTTCAAGGCCAGGCTGGATGGAGCTCTGAGCAACCTGGTCTAGTAGAAGTTGTCCCTGCTCATGGCAGGGGGGTTGGAACCAGATGATCTTTAAGGTCCCTTCCAACCCTTACCATTCTATGATTCTATGATTCTGTGCTGCTAGTGCTAGGTCAGGTCAGCCATAATTGGCTCTAGCAAAGCAGTAAAAACCACTGAGACTGGAGATTTTGACATCTTCTTGGTAGCTTCTTCCAGTGCTGTACTAATTTCTCAGTGAAAGTTTCTCCTAATGGGCAACATAAACTACCCAAGCTGCCCTTCAGCTAAGTAAAGGGGAAATTTAGCTGTCCTTGACAAACCAAGCAAACCCAGCTCTTACAACTTCATTTTGCAAAACACGTCCTTTACTGAAAACTCCAGTGTGACCATGGAAGAGCGTCCAAGGCAAAGCTTAAAGCTTCTTGCTGCAAATTTACGCATTCCAAAACCACAGACTGGTAAAACTTTCAGAAGTTAATGCTCCTCAGGGCAGCTTTCCTTCTGCTAGCCCCACAAAGATCACAGTCTCTGATACCGCATTTCAGCTTTTCAGGACCACCCCAGCCGTACTGCTGGGGGATGACTCTGGGAAGAGGATAACGGCTTTCTCTGGCAGATGAATTCAGGAGGTTCAGCATTTGCACTGCTTCCAGTTCTGTACCTTCTGTTACACGCAGGCTGTCATTACAACTGTTAAAAAGGAAGCATCAAAATGTCTTGCATCAATGTCCAGTTCATAGGAATGTTGTAGAGGAATTTAAATCTTTGCCCTATTGTTATGGCAGTAGCACTAAGTAGGTATTATTAAGTATATTCACTCACTTCCGTGCTCCATTCTCATTTTCCAGTCTGTGGCTGAAGAACTTCTTAGATTTTGTTGTCCTTGCTATATTTTGGATCACATTTAGAAGATGATCTTGCTTTGCAAGAGACTTTCTCTGAGATTTTCAGCTGTTAAGCCTCAGTTTTGATTAATTCTGTGGATTATCAAGACAGAGCAGGAAAATTTATCTGGGCTTACCTGAAAATCTCCTTTAAGCACCAGCTCTTTGCAGAGATGAATGAACCACCCAAATCCAGAGATGGCAAGTGGCATCCAAAAACTTCATTTGCAGGAAGTTTATCTCTGTTCTGAAGTGGTAGAAACCATGTAGTTCCCATCCCTCCCTCCTTCCAGGACATCATTCTGATCTGTAACTCAGGGAAGAGTACTGCAGGAGCAAAAGATGAGCACCTTTGTCTGACAGCAGATGAATGGGATGGCTCTGCTGCTGAGCTTTCCCCTTCAAGTCACCCTCCGCTTTGATTAATGTTGTGCTCTCAACAGAGCAGTTAATGGATTATGATAGTTTGAAAAGTCCTGTTATTTGTGGTGATAATCTTTCTGGACAATCAAGTTGGTGTCTTCCAAAACTTAGGTTAATGTGCACTGAAGCAAGAACAGGGACTGCTGTGCCTGTTGAGAGAGGAAGGCAGGGTGGTGGTTTTTTGAGCAGTATCTCGTACTGATGTTTTGAATCTCCACACCAGACTGCTTCCAAAGGAAGCACCAGATCCAAAATGCACAGAAGATGGAAATTCCTCCTGCTCATCTGAAGAGGCTTTGGATCAGCTTTCCAGCTGCTAAAGAAGATGATGTCCATCTTTATGGCTCATAGTAGTTTTCTTTAAATATTCCTACATGGTGAGAAAGAACAGCCTTTCAAACTGTTTTCCAAGACGTGCTGCTTCTTGATTCCATAGGAAACCTGTGAGCTCATTAAGATACCATAAATGAAGGAGAAGGGAAAATGAAAAAACAAACAAACAAAAAAACACCCCACAACCCAACCCCAACCAAGGACAGAGTGAGAAGACTGTGCTGCTTCATAAGTGCTATTCTCTTCCTCATCTCTTCTGCACACTGACTGGTCTGAGAGTCAGCTGGAAAAATAGTGGAAAATCTCTTCATCTTGAAAAGAAGAGTTAGTATAGGTAACCTTTATCTTGTAGGACTTACCGAACAGAGAGCAAATATTACTGGCAGCTTTTCCAAAGTGTTCCTGACCCCCACAGAAGGGAGGGTTTTAAGAGCCGCCTGGACACTGAAAAACCTTCCTGTGCTAGGTTTTGGTGGTACATTCTGCTTGTCCACACGGCTTCTTCGTGCTCGTCCTTTTGGTGCTGGTCATTTCCCTGTTAACTTACTGTTTAAATAGAAGCCTGTCAAAGCCTAATTCAGGGTGTCTTTTTGTCACTGCAGTTGTCCTGAAACCAGTTCCCACTTATTTTCACAGTCACGTCGTTAGTAATTCCTCCTAAAAAACCTCCTGTGCTTTCGGCCATTTTTACAGGGGCCATATTTAAGCCGTTCCGTGTTTTTTTCATTGTATCATCTTTGCTTCAAGCAAGATCGCCTGTTTTAACACAGCACAAAAGAAAGTGGGGAGCTTTCTGTTCTCTGTAACTGGGCCAGAGATGGCCCAGGGCATGTTATGCAAAGTGGAGGCACAAACTGAGCCACTTGCTGCTTCTTTTTGCCCCTAGCGGTTGTCTCTCAGTATTTGGTTTCTATATGTCTCTGTTCTATTCCAAGCCTGTTAAGACCTCCCTTGGTGTTTAACTACCAATAGAAAGTCTGATGTCAAGAATAAATGTTTCCTCCGTTCTTTCTCTCTCACACACCTACTTGGGAAGCTTTTCCATCACACAGTGTGTGCATTGGATGGAATGATGGCAAAAGTCAACAAGAGCATGGCCTCATTCCTTTCTCTCTTGGTAGTGCCTTCGTTATCAAATTCCTGTTTCCTGATGTTGTTCAATAACTTAGTAAAAGGGTAAGTCTACCAATATTATTCTATTAATAAGCCTTACTAGAATGGCATATCCTACCCCTTCTTTACCCCATCTTGTTTGCTGCTTGGTAGTTTTGCTGGATTCTGCATGCATTATCTTACTCTGAGAAGCATGAAATGTCATTATTTGCATATATGCTAACAAACTACAAATGCTGTTACAATAAATAAAATTATCCAGCCCTTACTGACAATTGTGGCTGCAATACTTGATTCATGTGATCACCTATGGCATAATTTATCAATTTATTTCTCAGTTATGTGAAGCAAAATATATTACATAATAGTTGCTAATATTCCCCTTGTTCCTGTTATTGGAAAAGATTAAAGAGACAGGCGATTTGGTTTTCATACTGACCTCTAGAGTTGTGAATATTTCATTCACGTCCTGTCTAATAATTCCTCCCAGGCTAGATAATCCTGTGCACAATCTCCTTCTGTGCAATATGTCAGTCTCGGCATACCTTTGACCATCTGTGTTGTCCTTCCCTAGGTCCTGTAAACTCTTACTGTATCTTCTTTACGTTAAGGCAACTAAATCTGGATATGGTGCTCTATTGTCAAAGTTTGTGGTGTTGTACTAGTTCACACGATGCTCAAAAATCCAGAATAAAATAGAAGACCCCCTTTCCCACTGTGATGATAGCACTTGTCAGGGAAAGACTTGCTTTGGGGTTTCTCTCTCTCTGCGTTTATCTGGAGTTCTAATTTCTCTTGAAGCGTTTGAGATTCTGTTTAATGTTTCCTAGAATGCTGTGTGTTTTCTGGGCACAGGGATGATGACGGGTAGATGTTGAGCTACTGAAGAGAATTGCAGCTTTGTTAATGAAACAGCAAAGTGAGGGAGAAACTGTGAGGAAAGTTGTTGTTCCTTTTGTTTGCTTTCAAGCTCAAAGTATGTGTGACGTAGCTTGACTGAATTACCTGATAAGTGAGAGTGTGTGTATCCACACTCTTGTGTGTGTGACTGGCATTATGACAGTGTTCTGCAGTTAGCTTCATGGCATAAGCAACAGGGGAAGGGGAGATTTGATGGTTACCTGGAGGATGATAATTCTAATCATGAGAGCGAAATGAGCCAACATTTTTTTGAGAAGAAAAATCCAGTGAAATTTATTATGCTGTTGAACCATTTCCCTGGGGAAGGAATGTCAGTGCCATCACTCTCACGCGATTAAATACCAAGCAGCATATATTATTTAATTATATGGTGAAAAAGGAATTAATAAGATGACTTCATCTATTTTTGCTCCTTTCACCCTCCAGGATTCAGTTGTACCAAACAGAAAGAGGTGGATCCTGTGAGAATAAATAGCTGTGAGAGCATTTTTACAGGGTTCACATTGTATTAAAAAAAATTAAATTGGTAGAGAATAAAGTGTCAAGGAAAGCTATTTTATTGCTAGAATTCTAGCTAGCTTTGGTTGGTGTGGTTGTATGCAATTAAGTCCCAAGGCAGTGGAATTATGTGGGATTTTTTTTAAGAAGCATGACTGAAAAAAAACATTTGCGCTGGGATCTAAGGTTTAAAGCATACATTTTATCATCAAGAGTACTGCTACTCAGTAGAATGACAGAGATAAAAACAGACAAAACCCGAGGAGCTCTGGAGAGGAGAAAAATAAAATTTGACTTAAACTGGTAGTGCTATTTTGTATGGGATGCCACCTGGTGGAAGTTTTTAGGATGTCTTTTATCAAATCTCGAGCTAGTCTTCCTAACTATTTACTCTCTTCAGTCATTCTAGATAATCCTGTTTGCATAGATCAGCCTTGGTCTTTAACAGGCTCTCCATCACCTGATTTTTTACGTAATCTGAACTTTCAGTGTAATGTACGGATGGAGATATCTTACTCTGGGAGGTAAAAAGTCTGTGAAAAGGAGATCTTCCCTCAGCTTGCCTGGTGGGCCAGGGAATCAGACATGGTGAGAGTGTGATCCGTGCAGATACTGTGGTATAACTGTAGTACTGCACTAATGTGTGTTGTCAGAAAGCTCTGAAGGGAACCGTAATCCCATTGTGCGCTTTGGCACGTTAACCCAGTCACTACGGCAGTTGGAAAGGAGTTATTCCAGGGTTGTCTCCAGCGGGACGTTAGAATTGCAGGAAGAAAGAGCAAGCGTGGACACATCTGCTGCCTTAGCTGACATACCCCTTCATTTTGCCTTGTAGAGGACTCTTCTCCCAACGCGTTCAGATGTCTGGCATTCAAGTTGTATGGCCATAGTGGTCTGCCTAGGGACTACACAGGTGTGTTGCTAATCCACAAGACCTTTGTTGCAACCGTTTCACATTAAGTGTCAAATGCTTCTTCCCTGCTAGAGGTATTGTGGAAAGGTGAAGGTGCTGTAGGTGACCGGTCTTCTGCTAAAAAGCAAAGTGTTTTATCCCTGAGTTTGCCAAAATACTAGGGTGGCTACCACAAGCAAGGGAAGAAATGATGTCTCCTGTATGGACATGTACATAGAGGGTCTCCTGAACTGAGACGCTGTCAGAGGGACAGAGGCCATCTGTTCATTTTTCTGCTCTCCAGCTTTGATTCTCCTTCTACTCTTGGTCGTTTTCTGTCTTCATGTCCATCCCATGGAGCACCAGTGAGCCTGTCACTTTTGTGGTTTCCCACACTTGAAGGTAGCTCTCCCTTCTCTCATCTAAGCAATTAACTGCTTCTAGCTTTGTCTCAATAAACACAAACATGACCCTTCTGTAGTCATTGCCTAGCCACCTTTCTCTTCTACACCCAATCTCTGTCAAGGATTGTGTTGGTATTTTTTAGATGGTAAAGAGCTGCTGGTAAGGACTGCTTTCTTCTACCTCTTTTGCTACTATCCTTATAATTAGAGTTGGATACTGGGGTGTAATTCTTCATGGGCTGGTCTTTCTGTTGATCACATGTGCTCCTTTTTGTCATTTGCTTGCGCTTCCTCTGTAAGCCTTTTGCCCTGATCTTGCTCTTACTACCACCTTGTTTATCTGCAAAGATCTTTTGCTTTTGGCCTGATGATTCCAGAATTCATGGCCCTCTTTCAAAACACTTGAGCTAGGACTGCGGTTTCTGAGCCTAATGGAGTATGAAAGTCCAAAGAACACGTTTGTGAATAACCTTTAAAGTCTGAATTCAGGTTCTGAAGGAAAGTTACACTGAACAATTTCAGTCTTTGGTAGAAACATCTTTGAAAACATTTACAGTCTCATCTGTGGAGTGTCATGAAGTCACTGATTGATGTGCCATCAGCTATTGGCAATGTACAGTCCTGGCAGCTTAGAAAAGCCATGTAAAACCTGAAATGAATGTTGTGTGGCAAGAGCTGTTTCTGACCTCCTGAACCATCAAGCTCTTGGCCTGAGCAACTGCCTGCAGTTCTCATCTAATGGCTGAAGCAGCTGAGCCACAGAGTGGATTCTGAGAGGGCTTGAGGCACCAAAACTGCAGCAATTCAAGGACAGAGTGGATGAAATTTAAAGCAGGAGCAATAGAGTGATTGATTCCATAGACTGCAGACTGGTTAAACCTGTGGTGATGTCCACAGAGTCCTGCAGCAGGGTGCAATCAGGAGAACAGATCTGGGGGAAGAGATGAAAGTCCCGTAGCCCTTTCCTGCCACATGCCTGTGTGTATGTTTTGTACCGGTCTTGTCGTAGGGGTAGTAGCTGTTTGACTTTTCCTGCTACACACGCTCGTGTTGCAGCTGCATCGAGCTCTGTTACAGGAGACACATGTTGTGACCTTTATCCACATCCCGTGATGCAAAGCCCCTCCTCTCACTCTGTAGAGTTATTGTGTGCCGAGTTTTGGAAACAGAGGTGCTTCCCACCTTCCTTACAAGAATGCTGAAAATTTCCTGTGTTACCCAATGCGTGTGCTCGTGAGCTTTGGACAGTTGTGGGGTTTTTTTCCAGATTGCTAAGCTAATGCTTAGGTGCAAGGGGGGGGCTGGAAATAACCACCAATGCAGTATAGTTAATCTCCATCTCTTAGCCTTTTTCCCTGCCTACACAATTCTGTATTTTTGTGTTTTGCATGATGTTGGCTTTTGTGGACTTGGTACACTGGGAGATGCTTTACTCTGCCTCCCGTGGGAACGCCTGTGAGCGGCTTGCGTAAGGCCTGCTTCTGGGCACAATGCTTCACCAAACTGGTGAACTCCCCAGATGCAAAGCAGTTTCAAAAGCGTCAAGCAAACTAGGAAGGGAGCTTGGAGGCGACAGAAGCGTCACAGGGGACGTAAAAGAAAATAACCACGCATAGGATTAATGCCTTCCTTATAGATAAGGTGACATGAATGCAAGAAGATACTACTCTAGTTTTTCTTTCATGTGCTGTGAAGCAGCAAAACCAAAAGGAGCCAGTTGTACCCTGAACTATCTGCCCTGCTGGTAAAATCACCTCAGGCAGAAGTGGGGATATTTGCCCCAAAAGTTAGGTCTGTAGCTCTTCATCATGCTGGATTAGTGCTCATCAAAGGCAGGATTGAACCCTTTTTCGGTGGAGGTACTCTCCTCTGACCTAGAGTTTCCAGTCTGAGTACAAGTTGTAAGTTTATGCAAGCACAATGGGTCGGACTGGATGCGGTGAACCTGCTAGATGGTGAGAACGTTTGTTCCTCTGGTTCCTCCCCGCTGACAGGTGAGCACCAGCAGCTCTGGGATATCACTGTGAGTAATGATTAGGTGCTGGTTTGTTTTTCCCATGCAGTGGTCCAAGTAAACTGGAGCAAAATACTCCGAGCTGGGGGGTGGGGTACCCTGATCCCCTCCCAGTGAAGGTGATGTGCGTTTCACCTCTGCCCTTGGCAAAGGCTAGATTTGGCAGGAAAATGTAGCAGTGCTGTTCAGTAGCTCACAGATTTAATGGAAGCACGACTAACTCCTGCTTCTCATTTCACTGCACACTGATCACAGAGCAGATGGGAAGTTGTGTAAGAGCCATTTTGAGCAGGTAGTAAAAGATGGTCAGCTTTTAGGCCCCCTGTGATGCAACACTTGGCCATTGTTCTGAAGATCTGCCCCGCGACTTAGGGTGGAAACCTTATTTTCTTAACCGGACCTGATATTGTTAAAGAGTAAGAAGCAAAGTGAAGTTAATTTTATGTTTTATTAGCAGCTTTGCATTTCCTTCATGTTCTCGCACTGACAGAGAGTAGCAAAGTTGAGCTTCCTGTAGATAATAAACCTAGAAATCTGATTTTTGTGACATTGAACACTGGCAAACAACAGTAAAGCTATGAGAACTCATACTAAAACCCAACCTGGCTACTGGGATTGGACACTTTACAACAAATATTTAGTGCAATGATACTATCTATTTTAATTATCTCCAGGACTACCTTGTCTGCCCTAGGATGAGGAAATATGGGGCAGATACTCTGATGCATTGTAGAGGACTGCAGAAATAAGTGTCATGGAGCATTTTTTCACATACTGTTTTTTATCTTCCTAGAGAAAAAATGCATTGGGTTGTGCTATTGGGAAAGTAATGGGTAGCCCTGGTTTCATGTGCTGAGTCTTTAAAAAGAGAATTCTGCCATCCAGTGGCGTTTGAATAGATTTATAAGTATAGGTGACATAACCAAGTCTAGGTAGGAATATTTACCTTCACTTTGTTTCAGCACCAAGCCAGTGAGAGCAGAACAGTAACCTGAGAATTTGCTTGAGAAATTCTTTCCTTTCAGAGTTCAGGGGGTAAGGAGCCAGTGCCATTTATTTTAATGGTGAAACCTTTCTTTTGTTTTATCTCTTTGCAGTTATGTGGCTGTGGGCTGCTGGGTGTGGGCATCTGGCTGTCAGTGTCGCAAGGAAACTTCGCCACGTTTTCTCCTAGCTTTCCATCGCTTTCAGCTGCCAACCTCGTCATTGCCATTGGCACAGTCATCATGGTGACCGGCTTCCTGGGCTGCCTAGGTGCTATCAAGGAAAACAAGTGCCTCCTGTTGAGTGTAAGACATCGATACTTCTTTTCACTAAGTCCAGTGACTGTTGCTTTGCTATTATTTTATTTAAATGACCAGTGCAAAATAGCCTTGTGGATCACTAACATTGCCCTTGGCTTTCAATCTTCTGTATGCTTGCAGTATGACATCCCCCAGCTTTTCTCCCAGTGACATCATTGGTGTATTAGCAAATGTATCCTTGTTACTGTGTACCCCAATGTATTAGACAGCAAAGCAAATTACTATCACTTACCTCTGAGTGGTTAAACATGAACTGTAGGGTCAACCTGGATGGCCCTTCTGGAAACGTCTGTTGGAAGGATTGACTGAAAAAAGCACAGCTGCTTTTGGATGCCACTCAAAGCCTCTCATGACTATTTTCTACTTTGACCTTAGCTAAGGCCTTTGTCAGAGGTTGGTGGAAACCATCTGACCCAAAGTTAAAAAATCAAGGTCTCTCGCAGGCCTTACCAATAAAAAAACCCATAATAATCTGATCCTTGGCAGTCTTTGTCCAGCACTGAAGCACAGAGGTTGAGAACCCCTCTCAGAAAACACAGTGTGGGTCACTCCTCTTGCATAAGCTCAGGAGGCTTCATCATGCTTCTTCCCATCCCAAGGAGAGAGGTGTTGTGGCAAAAGGTGAGAGGAGGGGTTTCGAAGCAGACAACTTCCAGTTCAGTCACAGCTTATGAATCACAGGTGCTGTGACGTTAAGGAACACGTGAGTTTTCCTTGTGTAAAAGTCTCCCTTATGTGGTGTTGGGGAATAGCTGGACAGCATTCCTTAGACCACCTCGGAGAATAAAACTGGAGGACAAATATGCACCTGTTTTTTGCTATCTGCTGCTTGGTTTTCTATGTTGTACAGCTAGGAACACAAACAGAGAATAGTAATGAGGTCCATGTCATTCATCCACACAAACTGCAACACCAGCTGAACTTGGAGGGGGGGAGCAGTTTAAGACAAGGTTCTGCAAAAGTCTTTCTATACTGTCATGACTACCATGAGTTTCCGACTGGAGAGCTTGCTGCACTGCATACTACGTCTCCCCTAGTGCTGGGGCGGGGGTGCCACATAAGCATGGCTTGTGGGCATGAAGAGTAGTGAGAAAGTACTGGAGCTGACACTTGGGATGCCCCTGCAGAGAGAGACTTCAGCTACAGAGAGTTGGGAATAGAAGTGCTGAGTAATATAATGACTGTTCCAACAGGCATTATATGTGGTTCAAGCCCACCTGCTAGGGAATCACTCCTGAGGCAAGTCACATTGATCTTTGTGGTTTAGCATCTGTCGTGTAGTCTGTATGAAGGAAAGAGACTACCAGGGCTGCGTGTTGTGACAGCAGTCAAAAAAAGCAAGGCAAAAGCACTGCTGAAACCTGCAAACTGGTAGTAGGGCAAAATCTAAGATGTAGAGAATGCTAGACAGTGAGCTTCCTCACTGATGGGGAGACCTACAGCAGCTTTAGTGGCAGTATAATGTCAATGTGCCTGAGTAGTTTGAAATCAAACTTTCATGGTTTTGGCAGTAGAGGAAAGGTTTAGAGAACAAGGCCTGTAGTCTGCAGAGTCCCTAGCAGCCCCAGGTTTGCTCTCTAATTGGCAAGTGTGTATACACTGTCTGTTTTTCCTTTGTTCTAGTTTTTCATCGTTTTGCTGATAATTCTCCTGGCAGAGCTGATATTACTCATTTTGTTCTTTGTTTATATGGACAAGGTAAGCGAATATGCCATATGGATTAATTATCTGTACTAGCATGTAAACCAGGTTCAGTTTGCTTTTGTTTGATGGAGGTGTGCGAGTTCCCCTTGCTCTTCACTTTGGTGAAGGTTTGACCTTGAGATCTTGGCTGTTTTCCGTAAGCTGCTTCTGCAGGGGGAGGAGGGGAGGAAGTGGGGAGGAGGGCGAACAGGAGAGAAGAACCTGCTGAGCTTTACAGTTTCCTCCCTAAAATAAAACCATGGTCCAAATCCTCTCTTTTAGTCTCCTAAAAGCTAACATAGCCTTCAACATAGTTGTTTGATGTCTCTGCAAGAGGCTGATCATCTTGTGGACCTGGGTTGTGGGAGGTCCTGCTTAGGACCTGGTTAGCTTCTTAGGGCCAACCCTTGAACAGAACTGGAGGAGAGAGGCCTGGGATATTCACAGGTTATTCAGATGCTACCAGCTATCTCGCTTGACTGGGCAGTCCCAGAAAGCTTGACAAGGTGCTGAGCAGATCAAGAGGCAGCTTCTCACAAGGCCCATCTGTAGGAGTCTCCTATCCAGTAGACACTAAGTGAACTAGGCACAACTGGCTGGCCTGCCATATAGGTAAAACTGGAAAAATCCTTGGGGAACTGGAGAACGCTGCTGAACACAGGACAGCGCCTTACAGTATGCACATGCCCAGACTGGTTTTAAAACTGAGCTCCTGCCAGATTTCTGTCTCTTCCCAGGCTGTCTTTATGATGCCTGCCACTTTGAGGGAGCTGGGGTGTGCTACTGATTTTGAATGGGATGTCAAAGAGGGATGAAACAGATCTTACAATATAGTTGACCTTTATGCCAGGACCCATGGGTTAATCGTTTCTCTGCCGCCAGCTCACTGCTGTCAGAGCCAAGGCACGTTCCTACCTGCATCCAGGACTCCAGGCTCAGACTGAAATTTATACAAGAAAGGGGACATCTCAGATCTCCTGTTAAGCATTCCAACTTTCTCCTCTAAAGAAAGAAGAGCACATCTACAAGCCTGTACCCACAAGGAGAACAATATTAATGTCCTTTTTCAATCAATTTTTTTATTGCCCATTTATTATAGCCTGCCTGAACCTGTGCAAGGGATAACTATGTTAAGGTTGGGAGGCTGGGACTCTGGTTTTACGATATTAGTTAAATTAGGCCATGGGTTACAGGCAGGAGAGGCTGCTGTGGGGTATTGCCAACAACTGTTGCTGGCAAAATTAAAGTAAGCTCAGCAGATTTCTGCTGATCACTCTTCAGTTAGTTTGGATCAGGTGATGACTGTATGATGGACTCAGCAGAGGGGAAGCTGTCTGGTCCCCTGTCTCATGAGAATTAATCCAGTATTTCGCAGTTTGAGGGAGAGATCAGGCCTCGGCAGGTGCTGAAAGGTCCAACTGACTTGTGAGATTCTTGAAGTTATAATGGAGTTTTTCTACCCATGTTAAGTTTGTGGTGAGGGAAGATGAGAGACACATTCTATATGCAAGTCTATACCATTTGGTCCTTTCCTCTAAACAGCAGTGCATTGACTTTATGTACTTTTTACACTATGCAGGTCAGTGAGAGTGCAAAGAAGGATCTGAAGGAAGGTATGAAGCTATACAACTCAGAAAATAACGTTGGACTGAAAAATGCATGGAATATCATTCAAGCAGAGGTAACATATTTTCTCAATAAAAAGAACCCCACAATAATTTGGCCATAAAGGCTGCTGCAGTCTGTTGACTGTGGCATCCACCCCAAGTCTGAAAGATGGCAAATGCAGGCTTTGGTTTCTGATTTTGCACTCTTGAGCATCCAGGGAGTACTGTGAAACCCAGGATTGAAGTGTACTCTGTAAGGTGAAAGATGGGTACCTCTCTCTGAGATTCTCATATCATAGGCACAGAGATGATCTGAAACAGGGGAGAAGCAGCAAAACCTGCACAGGTAGAACTGCAGCTTCGGCAGTTAGGCTGTTGCGCTTCTGCAGTTGTGGGCTTACTTCCTTATGTTTTGGTGTTCGGGCTCATGTCTGTGTGGGCATGGGATAATTTATTTTTGGGAGTTGTTTTTTTTTGTGTGTGTTGTTAAGTATTTGCTTTTAGTGTTCACTGAGCACAAAGCACTTTAACTATATAGAAGTGTTGTGGTAGCCCTTTTGAAAATACCTGGTAGTTTAGGGGGAGTAAAAGTTTGTGGTGGTGCATGATTGACAAATTGTACTAGTTAAATTAATTTATTAATCCTTTACTTTTGCCATAGATGAAATGCTGTGGTGTGAATGACTTTACGGATTGGTACCCAGTCCTGGGAGAAAACACTGTCCCAGACCGATGTTGTACGGAAAACTCCCAAGACTGTGGACGGAACTCCACCGAATTAGTGTGGAAAACGGTAAGGCTCGCTTTGCCCAGGTTAAGGCTTAGGGAGGGCTGGGAAGGAAGAAAATAGAGAGAATTCACATGAAATAAAATGTGACCTTGGGATTTAAATTTTTATCTTTATCATTTTAGGGATGTTACGAGAGAGTTATGACCTGGTTCGATGAGAATAAGCATGTCCTTGGTTCGATTGGGATGTGCATCCTCATAATGCAGGTAATACTGCTATGATCTTTGTCAGCATCGTTTTCATTTGCTGTCAACATTCTTGATTCTCCTGTGCGAAAACTGGTGCTCAATCGCTTTGAGTTTGATCATGATTTAAAACGTCTAGAAAGTGCCAAAATGAATTGAATCGTGGCCACTGAACTGAGTAGTTTAACGTGTTTTAAACAAGAAATGCAGAAGTATCATGATAATCTGTTAAGGTTTTGGGATTCCTGTACCAGTGCTGTACTTTTGGGGCAGAATACCTGACTCTGATGTTTTCGGTCACAGTTACCTGGCTAAACAAGCACAAGCTGTTGGGTAAAAAGGAAGAGGGACTTGTATGTATCAATTCTGAAAAATTGTTGCACGTATGACAAAGAGCCCTGAGAGCTTTTTGCCTCCCTCTGTGCTCTGACAGATACATGTCCGGACATCATTGTGTGCCTTAACGACATACATCCAAGTTTACTAATCAGTGTCGGAGCTTGAGAAATATGGCTAGTGCAGAATGACTTTTAATACCACAGGTGGACCATGAACACAGGTCAACGGTGCGGTTTTGGCAGCCTCCCTGTACTGAAGCCTTTATTGTTTGTTTTCCTTCAGATTCTTGGCATGGCCTTCTCCATGACACTCTTCCAGCAGATTCACAGGACTGGCAAAAAATATGATGCCTAAAGCCTCTGAAACATTATCACATCAACCCTTCTGTCTCATCATAAAAATGAACAAAAGGAATGACCGCAAAGAGTATCAAGCCTAGCCCTGCTGAGGGAATCCGTCCCATTGACCGATCTACTTTGTTGTTACTTGTCCAGTTATTATCGCAAGTTGTTGCTTGACTCATTTTTTTTGTCTGTTTCACATTTGCCATTTATTTGCCAAAGAGGGAGGAAACTCCCCAAACAAATGGATTTTCTACACAAAATCATAGATCTGCTCTAAGAATGTTTCTTAAGGAAATGTTTTGATCTACTAATCCATACTTTATGTGCAAAAATTCTGTGTGCTCAACTTCAAGGGAGAATTCTTCAAAGTCTTCCATTAAGTTTTCAACCCTCATGTCCAATTTCCTGGAAGATTCGGAAAAGCCACTCGTAACTGAGAGAATTGGAGCTGCTTTGCAGCTTCTTGTACCTTACGGTGTATACTTTTTTATTATGATTATGGTGATGATTATTATGATGGATATAGCTTAGACTTTAGTTGCCTGACTTATAACTTCTTACTGTTTTTGGTTTTACACATTTATTGTACGTTAATTTGGGAACCACTGTGCGATCTCCAGAGGACATGTTTTCCAGCATTGACAGTGCGGGCGAATAAAGACACAACTTTTCTCAAGTCCATGGGGAGGCATCATCTACCTTTATCAGGGCCCTGAGGCCCTTACTGTAACAAAGGTAGTTCCTTTCAGATCAGAGGCTTTTTCCTCAGGTGGAATGCAATGCCTTCCCATTGGACCAGATGGTGAGCTTCCTACTCCTGTGAGGATAAATTCCAATGCCTTTACTCACCCAAAGCAGTGCCTGGCTGCTTTGATTTCATGCTACTTTGAAAGCTAAAAGTACTGACTAAGCAAGTTATGGCTCCGTGGCGCGAAGGAGAGAGATTGCAGTCTGACCTACTGGCCAGCTGGCACCAGACTTCACAGATCGCGTTGTCTCTTTCAAAAAGTTTGCCCAAGGCATGGCACGCTGCTGGATGCGAGGGAAGGGGATGGCAGTTCAATGGCGACATTGTCATGCCGTGCCCTTTATTGACAGGGTTTCCTCAGGCAGATGACAGCTGTCTCCCTGAGCTGGAAAAGGTGGTTTGTTTAAAGGTGAGCAGATGATGCAGGAAAGGGGCAACTTCCAAAACAGCGCTCAGAGACAGTGTGTGTTGTCACACCTTCAGGTTCTTGCTGACGGAAAACCAAGTCCGTCCAGCGGGGTAGTTCGGCGTTCACTGCAATGCATATTTCTACCAACATTCCTGTTAGAAGACTTGAACGTACATTTCTCTAGTTTGAATGCTGCTTCACTGCAAGCAGCCCTCATTGACCCTTTGTTCCAGGTTTTTGCTGTTTTGTGAAGGAAGAAGGAAAGGCTCAGACATTGGAGGATGTTCTGATTTAACTCCAGCCAGGGCTCGACTCGGCTCTGAAAGAAACTCTGCTTTTTGTATTAGCAGCAGTCAGAAGTGACCTTCAGGGGTGACCTCATCCAGTGTCACTCTCAAAGGGGTACTGTAAGACGGGGTTTACTGTGACATTATTGGGCTGAGTTTCAGAAACTGCTGAGGATGGAGATTTTGTGCCTTTCAGAGCCACGCCATGTCAAACTACTCCTCTGGTAAATGAGTTTCTCTTAATGTCCAGTCTGAACATTTATACTTTAAACTCTTAAAAGGTATCATTTTCATTGTATTGTTCAGCCTATCTTTTCCTTGTGGGCTGAAATAGCTGTTGATCCACTTCATATCTGGGAGTTTTTATTCCCCTGTTTTATCTTCCTAGTAGGTCCTGCATGCATCTGTACATCTGGCAGCAACGGTGTTTTGTGTGGCCTGTATGTCACTTATTTTGAGTTCCTGCGAAATCAGTGTGACAGGAAGGAGTGTGAATGTGTGGGAGATGGTAGAGATGAATTTGGGTGTTGCACTGAAGGAGGAGGCTACTATTCTTAGAGCATGGCCCTTGCCCGTGTGAGCACAATGCCCGAAGTTGCACAGGGCTCCTGTTTCCCACTGAAGCAGACAGTGCCGTACGGGTTCAGCTGTTTCACTTGGATTGCCTTTGAAAGAGTCAGGGAAGAAGCAGAGGGAAAGCACAGAAACTGAATCCAGTTTTACTTCCATTTCTAACAAAAATCGGGACCAGGAGCATCTGAGCCCTACTGGAGATGGATGTTCCATGTTGAAGAAAGGGCTCTGATGCCCAGTGTACTTGCTGCTACATGTAAGACTGTATCCAAAGTTGCTAAGATGCGTTCCCATTTTTGCAAGACAAGACAGGGCTTTTTTAATCTGATGGCTCCACTGCATTCTCCTTTTGGGCAGAGGTGCTTAGCTTTCTCTAGCTTTCTCTGGTGTTCAAAAAGAGCAGGGTGCAGGGCTGAGCAGGAGCATCATCTCTGTCCTTTTGGGTCGCACAGTGGTACCTGCCGCATCTTAAATTTTAATCTGCAGTCAGTTTTTGTACAAAAAATGGTAAAATATATTAGTGAAAGTAATAAGGAAATAAAAAATGTTTATGAGTAACTCAGAGATGAAATATGTAGTTGCAAACTGAGCTACTTTGCCTTCCATCCAAACTTATTTTTCTAGAATGCTTCATTCCATTTCACGATCTAGCTGCATAGATCCTGAAATCTTTTTTTAATGACTACTTTTGGCATTTTAAGCACAGTATTAAGTGAGATAGTTACAGGACCTTCAAGTATTCATCTCTGTGAAGCCACCTACAGGAAGGGAGTCAAAAGCAGGGCTGATTTGTGTCTTTAGCTGACTCTCTGGTGTGGGAGGTGATGACAGACATCCTGAAAGGAGCAGAAAAGTAATGCCGTTTTCCAGGCAATAAAAAACAGCCCTGGAAAGCGTGAGGCTGCATCAGTCAGCTTGTCAGAGAAGCCACTAACTGTCCTGTAAATTGGTCAAAGGGAGCTTTGGCTCATGTATGTATGCACTTTTTTTGCTTATGCTGGTGGGTGGCTGTCTGTGTGTTTTCCCCAAACGTCACTCTGATTATTTAACTATAAGTTCTTAGCATGTTTTTAAATAAAAACTGATATTGAGTAAAAGTATCTTTAATATACACAAATATTGATTTGTATAAATGCATACCTCTCTGTACCTCTAATTCGTGAAAGCACAGTTCAAGTGTGTGAAAGTGCTGTTTCTCTGAGTGTTCCTTCAGCCTGTAGCATACCTGCTGTCTCACTGGGCTTCATACTTGGAAGCTGCAGCAGAACTTAAGCAGAGACATAATAGGAGAACTGCTTGAAGAACCTCTGCTTGAAAGCTGTTGAAGTGATAGCAGTGAATTCTGTTCCCTCCTGGTGGTACCAAGGCTGTTAATTATAGGAAGCCCAGGTGGAAGGTGCTCAAAAGAAGCACCCATAGCTAAGTAGCATGTGAAATAAAAGCAATGGCATAAATGTCTCCAAGATGACAGAAGATGCCTTGGATATGTCATGCATTGAGTCCCTGGACTGTGGTCGTGTTAGGCCAACTCTCCTATCCTGTGTCCACCCTCTATTTGTATGCATGAAATACGAACTCACACGCAGGAAGGGGGCAAGCAGAGGGCAGCCGAACTGATCCTCATAACCTTTCCTGGGCAATGTATTGTTCAGGCATAGAAAAGGCAACGAGGAAAAGGGTGTCTTCCCAGCAGATCGTTCTTGGGAGCAGCACACAATAGGGCACACATAATTCCAATGTGACTTCTTTCCATAGAATTGAGCATCTTCATCCTGTAGCTGGCATGGGGAAACCTGGAGATGTTTGCCTATGGGCTAGCCATCTGTTGTGCAGTAGATAGTAGACACTAAGAAGCAACATGCCATTCCCACCAGGTGATGTTTGCACCAGTGTTTCTTCTATGCAATACCTACTTTCGCCTTTATATAAAAGATTTTTACTAGGATGATATAAAAATAAAGGATTTTTTAAAAGGCGCCTCTTTGAGCTCATTTCTCTCCTAACTCCAACTACACCAAAACCAAAAGGGGACAAAAAAAAAATTCCAAAAGGTGACTCACAGAGATCTACTCCAACTCTACTGCAGTTGAAGTCCAGAGCTCTTGAAGCAGTTGCATCTCTGAAAAGATCACAGAATCACAGAATGTTCAGGGTTGGAAGGGACCTCTGTGGGTCATACAGTCCAACCCTCCTGCTGAAGCAGGATCACCTACAGCAGGCTGCATGGGACCTTGTCCAGGCGGGTCTTGAATATCTCCAGAGAAGGAGACTCCACAACCTCCCTGGGCAGCCTGGGCCAGGGCTCCGTCACCCTCAG
>Ga0181612_129605_pt1 | contig 18105 bp, 7 predicted proteins | sample HoacroProtozoa21_FD_119630 | JGI IMG/M metagenome (GOLD analysis project Ga0181612, IMG submission 119630) | Hoatzin crop microbial communities from Cojedes, Venezuel. Combined Assembly of Gp0051906, Gp0051904, Gp0051908
AGTGAATGTGCTTGCACAGGTCCAGCAAATCCTAGAGCAGGTTCCTATGTGGCATATCGCTTGGTCCACTGTCTGGCCATTCTGTCGTGCTCTGCTCTGTTGGTCATATACTGAGTGGCAATGCTTCCAACCAGGGGGTCAGCTGAAAAGGAAGCACAAACTGTGAAAAAACTCGTCAGCCTTGGAAGGATGAAAAAGCTATTCGTGGATCCAGATTCATTCAGTTCTCTTAGGTTTAAGTGGAAGAAGAAGGTGGCTACATATACGAGTCCCATTTTGAAAGCACGCATGCATACAGGAAGAAAGGAAGAAGGCTGGGAGGAGTTGGCTGGCAATTAGCTGTACATTTCTGGTGAACATCTAACTAAAACCATTTTCTAAAATTCTGCCTCACAAACAAATATTCGAATAATTTGATTTTGAGCTAAAAGTCGCTTTCAGGTGATAAGAATAAACACACTATGCCATGTATTTATGGTATTAGACTCCCACAGATATGTATGCTATCATCCAAGAAGAGGATGGGCTCTAATTCTATTAGCTGGTTAAATGTTTTTTGAATACTTTTAGTTTTGAAGCATAAAGAAAGATCAGGAATTAGGACAGTAAGTACTATTTTCAAAGCAGCAAAAGTTAATTCCAAACTTTGGGAAGTGGTATTTAATTTACAGGATCTTTCTCAGCATTTATATGGCCAAAATGCTGCATGATTTGGTCTTCTCAAGCTATTTCTGTATTTCCAAAATGAAGAAACAACCTGAATTTAAAAAAACAACCTATTTTTACATTCATAAAAACCATTCATTAAAATAACCTATTTTTACATTCATCTGGATCTCTAAATTACTTCACAAATAATTAAACAAAAACAAACAGCCCTCTGCGGAAAATAAATCAAGACAAGACTTTCCCAGAAGTGACTGTATGTCATCAACATTTTTCTCTTCTCAGTTTAAGCCAGACAAGATGTATAGAGATTTTCCCTTTTTTGGGGGGACCCATACTCTTGATATGTCTCCTGCAACAGTAAATTTCCTGAGATTGCACCACCACACCGTGCAAGTTCAGAAGCGCTGATACCATATTTTCTCCTGACTTAGGACAGATGAACATGACTTCTTATTAAAGCCAGTTAATAATCAGCTTTGTAGTAGACTGACTTTATAGTATCATTGAACAATACGAATCTCAGCTTCCCCAGTACAGTCATAATCTGAGTGTGGCACTGAAATTCCTGGGGCTGGATGCCAGGCCTTCCACAAAGAAGAGTAAATTTGGGCTTTATTGTTACTTTGATGATGACAAGAGTTTATGATAGGATAAATATGTTGGTTTACCCAAAAATCAACTGGCTTACTGCCAACAACGCCAAATATTACTGAATAATATCTAATGAAAAAACCTTTTGCTGCTCTCAGGAAGAGCCCATGACTTGAATCTCAAGTTGGCACCTAATAAATTAGTAAGGCAAGTTCTCACTGTGACTATGGCGTACTAAGTCCCTGCAGTCTCAGTCCTGCAAACACTTACTGCATATACTTACCTTTAACATCTTAACGTATCCAGAGGAGGTCACCGAGACCTGGGCTTTGCTATTTTTACATGCATGAGTGTCAAAGCAGCACATCTGATCTAAGATCCATATAAAAAGTTTCAGACTAGAAAGTATATCAGCTTTAAATCCTCAGCCAAGGAGAAGAACTATGCAGGGGATTACAAGAAGGATTTTGTTCTGTGCAAATATGAGGCTAGCAGTCTATGGATGTTTAAGGAATGCAAAGTTGTTCATGGCTGGAATGAGGTTTGAGAAGGTAAATGGGGAATTTGAGCAATGGGAGAGGGCAAAATTTCTCACAGCAAAAAATTTAGGGAGTAGCCACAGGGAAACCTTGCCATAGTGTAACGTAGCTCAGGGATAAGCCTGACAGCACTGCTGCGAATTCCCACACCCTTCTTGGACGCGACACCACCATGCAAAGAAATACGTTCACAGACCCATGGAGAAATGGAGACTAAGGGTTGAACTTGAAAGGAATCCTTGGAGCAAAATTCGATGAATGTCCCAGTTTTCATGCTCTTGGGCAAGGTATGTTTTGGCCTCTGAGGCATGTGGCTGTGATGGATTGCAAGAGCATCACAGCATTATCATCTGGAACGCGGCAAGTGCTTAATGAGGTTTAGTGCATATTTAAAGTGCTGCTGCTAAGACCTTTATAAAACCTTGTGTGAGTCAGTGAAAAGTGATATGCTGTACTAAAGGTTTACCCAGTTCAAATCTGAAAGTCTTTCATGTGTGGGATGAACATTTCTGTTAAAGTGTGCCTTTCACGTTGAGAGCTGTAAAGCAATTTCCTTGCTAAACTGAGAGGGTACTGAGGATGATAGATTACAAAGTTTGGTTTCCCAGTGCGGTTTTCCATCTGTATCTCCTTTTGGGAGCAAGGAAGTATTCCAACAACATACACCTCTGGAAGGATTTGGAAGGTACGTGCTCTTTCTCTCACCTACTCCCAGCATGGGAGGATGTCTGCTTTCTTTTGGGGTGGGGGAAACAGTGAGAGGAGTTCTTGACAAGAAAGTGGGGAAATCTATTGAAGGCCAGTAAGGTAGGGAACTGGGCTGCGTATCCATATGCTCAAGCCTTTGTCTTTGCTGTGTTTTGCTTGGCCGCTGGGGAAAGAGTGGAGGTGATGGTCTGTGAGATGTCTGAGGTCTACATAGCTTTTGTTGGAGGTGTGTAAATTCCCACTGAGAGAGTGACCTGCGAATCAACAATCATCTCGGGGTGCTTACCGCAAGTCTGTGCCTCCTTCCATCTGCGCAAAGCAGGACTGCTGAAACAAAGAGAGGTCCTTGCCTGCCATCGCACGAGCAGGACCAGCTGTGCCCACAGCCAGCTGCCGAGCGGACGCTACTAGAAGGTGCTCTCGGTAATAACAGTAATAACATTGTTCTTTGCAATTTGGCAGTTTGGCTACACATTTTATTGGTTATAAATATATTGAATAATAAAGCAAACCCACAGTTTGGCAAAGCCACTTGCTCATTTGAGCACCCAAACTGAAGAAACTGAGAAACAGTTATTGCCAGAGAGGCCTGGCTATTTCACACCCCTGTCAGAAGGTCTGGAGATGTGCTGTCATTATACGTCATTATTTACAGGGACTTTAATAAGGACACTTCAACAGGTGTTTGAAGAGCTGGCTTGTTTTAGCAGTTCCTGTGAAGCTGTAAAACCATCAGGAGGGACAACAGCTTTGCTTGGGCAGCCAGGACAGGTGGTGAGGAGGGAGATCCTCACTCCAGCTCAGAGCCACCCAGCCAGCGGCAGACGGGCCAGCTCGACGCGGCACGCCGCATTTGCACTGGTGGACATAATGGCGGTGTGGGAACTCCAGAAATGCAAATGATCTCTTTCTGCACCTGCATGAAGCCAGGCAGCTTCAGGCCCAAGCCACATTGTCCCAGGTGGACGAGGGAGCCGGCCAGCGGGCCCAGGGAGACAGATCTCTCAACACTTAATGAGTTGTGAATCACCACTGCTGTGCAGTTCACAAAATGGAGACTGAGAGATAAATTGAAGCATCTTAACTAAAACGATTAGAAGATCTAATTCCCAACACGCATGAGCCTTGGATATAGTGTCCAAGTCCTACACAATACCAAATAGGAGGAAGAAACAATAGTTCCCATTTACTCCCTAAAGTAAGTAGCATATGGCTGAGCACCACCTGGTTCTCAGCCCGGCTGCACTATTTAAGGAGTATTGTGAAATCTCCATTAGTAGGGCCAAATATGTATTTATAAAACAACTGCTGTGTAAACTGTCTAATTAAGAGATAAAAAGGAATACGGGATCTCAAAACTCATAACAGTACATTTCCCATGTTTCCATTTCTCATTACCATGAAACTGTTTCTTATTTTCCATTTGTATATATCTGTGGTTTTATGCTCAATGTCAGAAATTTGTTTCCGTAACTAGCAAACCACTCTAGCTTTTTCTTTTATTTTTTGTTTTAGAAGTAGCATGATCCATCAGTGAATCAGGGTTGATTTCAGAAATTCACTCCAAATGGGACTGTGTCCAAACAACAACGAAAACCAGGGAATCCAAATATAAAGCTATGCCAGAAATGTGTTATCAGAGCAGCCTAGTGAAAGAAATGAAAATAAAACCACAATAAATTAATAACAGTAACAGCAAAACTCTGCAAGCCCTGGCCTGCCAGGAGGTGCGTACTTTGGGACCTCTTGGATCACCAGATGCACGGCCTGGCTTGAGAGTCACAGGTACCCCATCCCTCAGGGTGCCAGCGGATGGAAAAGCCGCGACGAGGCAGAGCCATCATGTCCTGCACTTGGCAGCACCAAAACCCGGGAGCAGCGTTGTGGGTGGTGCTGGGTGCGATAGCCGCGCGTGGGGAGTGCAGGCAGTTGTGCCATGGTGCACACTGTCAACTCACCGGAGAAGCCACGGCAGCTCTGTTGACCTGGAAATATTTAAGGTCTCATAATTTACCGTTCCTTCTAGTCCCTGACTCTCACTTCTAGAATTTCGCCCTAGGATGCCTCTACAACCTTTAGCTTTTTAAAGAAAATTTTGAAGAAAAATTTTTATCCAATACTCTGATTAGTTCCATGTAAAATTGGAATACACCAGGAGTTACAGCATTGCATCTCTTGCTAGAGTACAGCGCAAGAGTAATGAAAATGTATTTAAAAAGCACCAAATTAAACAAGCATGGACAGAAGCTAAGGTTCAGTGATGTAGCTTACATGGAAAATGTCAATCAAGAGAACTAAAGTATGAAGAAAAGCTTCTGGATGACTTATAGGAAGACTACAGCTGGCTGCTAAACTCCCCCTCACCTCACCATACGTAATCCTCATGTATCAGAATTCATCAAATGACTTTGTATTTAAATGTAGTTTTGAAAGCTGGGCGAGCTGGAGCTTGTTCCTAGCTTAAAAAGGTTGGATGCTCTGCTCTACAATGTCTTGTCATCTTCTTTTGCAGCCACTTAACAGGACTGTATAAGGAAGAACATTTGTGTCTCATGTCTGTTGTAAGGCTAATCAAATTTACAGCCCAATTCTAGGAAGTTAATGCTATTGGGGATTTGGATGAGCTGAGGTTTGGTGATTACAAAATTTCAGCTGTGTTTAATGCTAGTTATACTGCTTTATCATTCAGAAGACAGACCATAATTCTTCTTTAAAACTACTTTCCCCCCAAATAAAGGAAAATATATTGCTATACTGTATTTTTCTCCGCTTGTATTTTTACAGCTATTTCTATGTCAGCAAATAGCAATTTCAGAGCAGAATTCATCTCCTGGGCTTTTCAATGCTCTTTTAAAAATACAGCAAACATACTCTAGTGAAATAAAAAATGGAGATGGTGTATTTAACAGCTTGATTTCAATGTGCCTTCTCCATCAGACACATGATATGCAATGAAATTCCAATTGGTAGTGCCAACATGGTTAAAGAGACACATATTTAGACTTAAAATGTACATTATGGGTGGTTGTATGCATAATATATATATTTTTTATGAGCATTTATAAAGTAGAATTATATTTCTATTGCAGTATTTTACAGTTTTAATAGAGAACAGCTGATGGAGCCAGTTATTACACCATCACAAGTGGGTTCTCAGAAAGGTTTCTGGAGAACCTTAAAAACTAAAAAAAACCCATAGTCCTATAAAAATCTCACAGTTTCTTCAGCCAAATATTTACAATGTACTTTTTTTTAATTTTATTTTGGTCCAGGTTTAGATTCAGCAATGTATCAGGGGGAATTTGGAAGAGCTGGCCTCCAGCTGAAGAAGTAGAATTAAACTAGAAGAATTTCCAAAGGTTAGATGCAACTTGAAAGGTTTTATTCTGACTCCTGAGCTATAAACGACTCCTTTCTCATAGCTGTGAGAGGCATACCATTGAGAAGCTCTGCGGAACTACCTATTCTGAAACATCAGTCACCAAAAATTAAATCTGCTTTCCTTTCCTTGGACAGGCTGTGTGAAATGCAGAAGGAAACAAGCAAGTAATTTTTTATTTATTTGGACTTCAGTTACACCTTTAGAAGAGTTTTTGTTTTACGTTATGCAAATTTTTTTCTTTAGGCCAGCCACTCATTCCAAATATTCTGCTGCATTGTTTTTTCGAATAAAAAATTGGTAGTGCTTGGGTTTTTTGAGCTTTCTTTTTTAGGAAAAGTCCAGGTGTTCTTTATGTTGTCTGTAGGATAACTGCCCTGCAGTCATCTTTATACAGCAGCACAGGCAAGATTGGTTACCCTGAAATCAAACCTCCCCAAAATAAAAGTTCATATTTTCAGTAACTGCAATTTGTTTGGTGATTTCAGTGCAAATAGCAGTGCAGGACGGTATATACTTCTATATTGGCTTGTAGTGAAAACCAAGTTTTCTGAATCCAATTTTTGTGTTTTTTAATATTGTACCAACCTTTAAGAAACAGGTCTCTCAAGGCACACTGAAAAAAAAATTCAGATTGTGGGGAAAAAGCAGAAACTAATACTTCACTGAAATACTAGTTTTCTTAACAGCAAATGCCGACAGCTTAATGCACACCAAAAACATCCTTAAACTTAATTTCAACAAATTATTTTGTTTCTAATTATATTTTATTATGTTGTTTTCAGTGGCATCTGGGCTAGTGTTACAAGAAGACTGGTGAGCGAAAACTGCAGACAAAAGCAGTGTCAGACACGGTATACCAAATGTGTCATAGAACAACTTCATACTCTGAGAGGAAGGGATTAAGAGAAGATGAATTGTTTGTGAATAATTGTATTTATAGTGTCACTTTGCCACAGGAAGGTTCCATAGTTTGCCATGTGTCACCTGTTTCCAACTTAATGAACTCCTAGAAGACCATGCCAAGGATACTGTGAGTCTTGATGTGGAAAATGAGGTATGTGAAATGCATCACAGTATCCTTCAGTGATCTTGCAGCAGCAGTGGTGCTCTGTTTTGCTATCATCAATAATCATGCGCAGACTAAGTAATTCTTTGGAGGCAGAGGCAGGTGAAGTGGCATACTGAATTACCCTACTAACCTTTCACCTTTGAAAAGAGTACTCATAATCAGGGCACAAGTGAAAACGAGCGCAGCGCAGCACTAATCCCTGTTTGTGCGGCAATAAAACTAGCCTCGCGGCTGGAAGTCTGCTCAACACACGCGTACGAACTGGAACAACAGCGTGATTCAAGACAGAACAAAGGGCAGTAGCAGGGCTCTGAATTGCTTTACACGCCCTACAAGATGAACTACAATTTATTTCTGACTTTCGTAAAATCACCGTTCCAACTATCCACACAGAATGTAGTTATCCATCTACGAGACGCTTTGGAAACTGTACAGAAGAATGACAAAGTGATCAATAAACACTGTACAAAAAAAAAAGGATAACAAGTAAAATAAATTGCTTCAGTAAAGAAAAAAGGTAATCCTTAGAGGAGCAAGGCAGAAATTCTAGAAAAGTCTAATGTTTATTAGGAAAGAAGTCAGTGAAATTAATATCCATTTTAGCAATGACAGTTTACAGCAGAACTCCTATGATATGGAGTACCATGAACTCTCCTGAACTTGTTTCAGGAACTAGTTTTGCAGATTTGGTTGGTCACATCTTAATACTCAACAGAAAAAATTCTAATATATATAGGCTATACCAGTATGCTAAAGCATTAAAATATGCCTGCTGAAATTACCTGAGAGCTCATGTACCTCATTAGGCTGGCTACTATGGTTGACCTGCATCAGAGGAAGTGGACAACCATATGACCTTCAAGTGTTGTTCCCACCAAAGTAAAATAACAAGGGATGCAGTAAGATACCCTTTGACATAGCATTCTTAGACACAAGGTGATCAGGTGTGTTGGAGTCAGAAGAAACAAAGGCTGACTTTGTTATTTCACTTCTCATTTTCAGGTAAAACCCAGGGCTGTCTTTCCAGGTACAGCATGGGAAATAAGGAAATACAGAATACATGCATAGGAACTTGAGATACAATCTCTGGAAACAGATCTGAATGTTTACACTACCCAAAAGTGCATCTGGACAACTAAGTGAAAACTGTGATAGATACTATAGCTTGGAGACTGTGTGGTTTTAAAGCCGATAGCTTGCCTACATTTTTTGTCCCTGCATAGGAAAGCTGACCTAGTGGTCATTGTGCTAATGCAGGGCTAAAGGAGACTTACAGTTTTGCACCAGGCTACCTATGAAATTGTGTTCACCAGCACACCCCATAGTCCTGGTCACTCAATCATCCAGCCCTCGGCCACCTCTCCAGATATACACTTAAAGTCTTTTTCCTAGGAGAAATCAGAGCAGGTGCAGGAGGAGAAAGGGAGGGTGAGATCAAGCATGGAAGACCTTGAGGTCTTGTTCTGTTGTACAGCCAAGGAGTATCCAGGGTGCACGTCTGGGCAGGTATGCAGGGAAGTGGTCATGCCATACTGCTCACAAGAGGTGAAACTCGGGAGTGCTTCTTGGTCTACAGGGTTTGTGAGTAGTCATGACGACTCCTAGAAAGTTAAGTGGTCTTACAGTGGTGCCTTAGTTTCCCATCTGTAAAACTGGACTAACGCTTCTCCATCACTCAGGGTATTCTGAGAATAAATACTCTAAAAATTGTGAGGTGTCTGGATACTGTGGTAAATGTGGCTGCATAGACATGTATTGCAAAAAGACTGATATCCATGACTTAACTCTAAATTTTGAGTTCTGTAGAATTGTCAGAAACACATTTGACTTCTGTTAGTTTGTACAATGATTGAAGTTACACAAATATTAAGGCACGTGTGAATTGATTCCAATGTCCATACTGTTGTCTGGAGAAAAATGTTACCTATCTTTAAAAATAAAAGAGCTCTGAAAATCCAGTTTAGAAAACATCCATTTACTAAAATAGCCATTTGGATCCATGGAAGGAGAAATTCATTCCTCTCTCTAGACTTGCATTTGATTGCTGTCAGGCTACCTACCACCGATCTGTGTGAAATATGAGGCTGCCTAAGAAAAAGATGTTTGAGAAAATAAGGAGTATTATCTGGCCCAATTTTATTAACATGACTCTTAAAGGAAAGCGTTGGCAGTGATTCATCTCTGTATCTTGCCAAGGGAAATCATTCTTGTTTAAAGAGTGAGGATTTTTTTCAGTCTTCAGTTTTTAGCAGGATTTCTATAAACTTCACTGGCTGACTGGAGTTAGCTGAGGCAATCATGGATCAACGAGGCACAGTGTACTGATCTTGAAGAGTTGTCTTTAATTAAGGAAGAACATACACCTATTGGAAGTGCCAGCATGCTGGAACAATTAAAGTTCTGAAATAACATACTTCACTTTGATGCCTGGATGCATCTCAAAATTAAAAGCACAGATACATTAGCAATGTGTCTGTTCATAATAATGAACTCAATTGAGAAACAGTCATTGTTATTAGAGAAAAATTAATAAAAAGGTGTTAGAAAATAAGAACTTGATATGAAAGACATTACTTGGCACGTGGCTTGATAAAATTTGCAGAAAAAGTTACAGCAATATGCATTTACCTTGTGGAAGATGATTGTGAGCAGATAATAAGGAAATCGCAGCACTTGGATCTCAGAATGCTGTCAAGTAACCAAAATGCTAAGATCCACAATGTAACTGGCACGTGTATGCATAGGGTCATAACTATATTTTCAGAAAAACACTGTAGATGCTTTTTTTTGTCTGAAGATTTACCAAGGGAGGGATAGCTATTCTATAGGAATTCCAGTGTGTTTAGCATTTCTTTCATTTAAAGAAAAAAGAACCATTTTTCTTCTCGATTTGTCTCTTCTCACCTCCCACTAACCAACATCTCTAGGCAAAGGAGTGACCCATGGATCTTACACACCCCGAATAAGCAGTTCAATCCCATAGCAACTGGGTGTAAAGGCATTCCCTGTGATCATGCTTTCTGCAGTGTTAGACATCCTACAATCATATGCACCAAAGGCAGATTACTCTTCAAGAAAACCAGGAGGTCCCATAGGATCCACACTCACCATGTGGGTTCCCCAGGGGCAGGGAGGAGAGGAAGTGTTACTGCATGGTCTGGTCTCTGGTGGCATTTAGACACTGAGAGGAAAACAAGTCCTAAAGGCATCTTCACTTTTAGGAGAAGGCTTTGAACATAAGCATTACCAAAATCTTCTATTTGAACACAGCAGGATAATTTTAGGTCAGATGTAGGAGTCTTCTGAATCCTGCTCTTGAATTTATCCCTCTGTTCCTTTATTGCAATTAATCGTTAGAGTAACTAGAAAAGCCTATGTATGTTATGAATGCTACTTATTTTGATTTAATCTGATTTTCTCCTTCTCGTCCTATCAAATTTTGTTATTAATTAGACGCATTTAAATCCAAAACTGTTATTAGGAATCCCATACAATAGGTCAAAAGAATACTAGAGGCTTTATTTACCAAAGGGGGATCTGGTAAAGAATTTTATCCCTACTAAAGGCCAATAGGACTCTTTTTCTTAGGCCAGGGTCTGAAATCCCTGGGCAAGTTGAACATCCCTTGGAACAGGAATAGGAACTTTGGTGTGTCTTGCATTAACACACCTACTGTTACACCATAACAACTTCAAACATATCCAAGCCTCTCCATTCCCTCTCTATCCTTCCCTTTCTCCCAGGGAACACATGGAAGGAAGTCGCAGGCTCTATCTGGCTCAGATGCGTCTAAGTTTATATCTGCATCAAGAGGCAGTGGAAGGAAAATGCCTGGAAACTAATTTGTTTGGGATTTTTGTCAATATGGCCCAGATGCTCTGTTTGATGGGGCTGGCTTCTTGGGGCTTTTCTGGACTGCAGGCATGGGTTGTTCGAGCCTGGCTGTGTGACCGCATGTTGGGACTGTGCCTCACATTGACATCTGCATCTGTAGTCCATACTACTAGGGAGGAGGCGTCCCAAAATATTACTGCACTACAAATGTAGGAAACAGATGCCATCTCAGAGTATGGGACAGGGACCTCTGGAGTCAGCCTCACTGCTAACGTGTAAGCTTGACAGGTTTCTGACAGTCCAGAGTGGTGAAGTCCAATCCAAAGCAGTGAAGTCCGTTCCCTTGACTGCCGCAGAATTTGCAGCAATACTTTACCAAAAGAGGCATCCAAGGAAGGTGCTCGTACCAATGCACAGTGGCTCAAGAAAGCATGAAAAACAGAGTGCCATCCTGCCCTGAAGTTTGGTACGGGCCAGTTGTGGCAATATTTCTGGAGGCTGATCACTGAGGTGGCGTGAGATGTCATATAAAGGGAGCAGGGTGGTGCAAGCTCTGCCAATGACTGGGGAATCAGCAGGTGAGTGAGAAAATAACCTCATCTTAGTAACCAAATGGAGTATCCAACTCTAAATTAACTTCAAAATGTGAATATAATTAGGCCTAATTATAAACAGGTTCTCACAGGAGTAGAAGGAAAAACAGGTTAAACAAAATAACTAGCATTCATCATGTAGGCAGGTTCAGCTCCTGGATTAGTTGCAATGAAGTAACATGGCAATGCTGAATAAAGATTGAATTTATGGTATTTGCAGCGATAATTTCATATTTAGTAACAGGTAAAATAACTTTATTTGGAAATCCCATCTTTCCTGCGTGAAGGGTCATATTGACTCCATTGTCATGCCCGACAAAATGCTAATCACTTTGCCAAATGATCTCAGGCATTGGCGTAAGAAGTCCTAAGACTGAGCTGTAGAAAAAAGCTATACAAGGCAGAGATGGAAAAGACATGGAAGGCCATAAAGGCATTCCTTCTGCTAGTGTAATGTTGTGTCTTGCAGTAACTTCTACTTTCATGCCACTTTATCAAATCAGTATTATAAAGACCCAAACGATGAGAATTGAGGATTCTAGCCCTTAAGAATTTTCTGAAATCTATTTCATCTTAAAGTTGAAAATGCTCCACTCCATAGAAGGGCCTTTTTTCTAAGCCTTGTACAGATGGAAAATACTACAAACAATTTACTAATCAGAGCTCTACTTCTGTATCCCATATGAATGTAAAATCTTACAGTACAGCCCATCCTTAAATTTGGGACCATTACACCCTATGTTTTGCTATTTAAATAACTGTCTGCTACTCCAGTTAATGCACCTGAACTTAATTTGCTGTGAAAATAGGGATTCTGAAACACACACTGCATATAATTTGGTTTATATGTTGCTTTTGATAGATCTGCACAACTATAGAAAACAAACAACCGTTTCCCTCTCGCCTGCTGAATAATGTAGAAAATTAGCCATGCAAAATAAAAAAGACATGTCTTGCAGTAGTGTAATTCATCTCTGAAGGCAGAATCTGAATGACTCAGGAATACTAATTTCTGAAATCTTACTCAAAAAAAGTGATTTTTAAATGATTTAATAGCTAACATATCCAGGATTATAAATGCTGTTTTTCAGGACGGACTCTACATTCTTGTTGTGAATCTGTTACAGAGCTGAATGTAGCAGGCTTCTTTTCAGGAGTTTAAAGAATGTGGAACAGTGTGATTTCTACACTGAAAAAAGAATAATAGTATTTTAAGAACAGGAAGAAGCAGCCTTAAAAATAGTTGTGCTAATCAGGGTCCTGGAGGTGGTTTGTAGGTAGTTAGAAACACATGGCAAGAAATTTTATAATCTGTCCTTGCCTTCATGTTAAAGAAGGTACAGAGGAAAATAAAAACAAACAAAAAAAACCCCACTTAGTAAAACAGAACAAAGTCTAAATGAAAAATCTAGGGTATAAAAATTCAGTGGGACTGATGCCAGTTTTTTCCAGCTGAGATTTGAGCTATTTGTACTAACTGGGAGTAATGAATATTAGTTTAAATTATTATGAGATTAGAGAATTAAGTGTAGGAATACCAGTAAGAGTGATGTCTAAATTTACCGTTTTTCTAGTTTTAATTGCTTTCCTCTTAAATACATACAGTTCTATTAGTGAGAAAATATATCCAGTAGAATTGGTTAAGCCCGCAAGTGTTATATTTACTTCATTCAAAATATTCCAGTGTAATTAAAGACATGTCTGTATTAGCTAACCAAAACCTGCACAAAACAAAGAAAACACATGTAATAACAGTAGATGATTGGAGTGTATTTTGAAAGTAAAAGGCAGTTTACTTTATATCTTGGAATTCATTCAAATTAAGCTAGGATTCTATACTTTATATATGAGAAATAACTAATAGCTTTATTTAAATACTTTACACTGTTAAACATTTAACATTGATGACTTACTTGGGTGTCGGTTCACACAGAGATTTATAATGTGTATGTATTAAATTACCTGTCTTCTCTCTGAGGTAATGGGCACAGGAAACCTCCACTGGTACTATTTTAAATTACACATGTTTATTGGAAGGAAAATGAATTGTAATCTTTTGCATTTGTAGCATCCATCACTTATGCATTTTCTCAAGTACTTTTAATTTAACGATGGTTAAGGTAAAGCTCGTAGAAACCCTGTGTTTCTTGAGCAGAAGTGCACAAACTTTTAATAATCCTGTATTTATATTTACCATATAGCTTTTATAAGCTTCATGTAAAAAAAGATAAACCAAAATGCTAGGTGTATTTTTTTCCAGCCTTAATTGCAGTTTGTAATAAGACTGAATTTTGTCTCTTCTAGAAGCCTCTTCTGAGGAATAATAACAATTAGGAACAGTTAAGTGTTGTGACAAGATTCTTTTCTCTCATGAGTTCCAATTACATCCCTTTACATTTATTTCTTGACACAGATGTACAAAGCCTCTTTAGTGATTTGGATTTGAGTCAATCTCTGATTTAATCAGATACCTTTTAACAAATTGATGGTTGGCTATTATTATGTCTGAAGTTCAATTTTTCTCACCTCGTCTTAAGTAAAAACAAAATAGGAGTAGAAAACTTATTGAAAAGGTCAAGAAATTGTTAGCAGTATGGGCAAACCTTTCCTGTATAGGGAATGGTTGAAATCGAAGCTTATTTTTTCAAAAAAAAAAAAAAAAAAAGACCAAATATGATGTGACAACTAATTTTGTAAAGAAGATTATAAAAAAAAGTGGTCTTGCTTATCTTTTCCATAGTAAGAAAAGAACACAAACAAAAACCCACCATATTTAGCAAAAGTTAAAAGAAAGTAGATGCTTTGTACACCAAATAGTTAAACACATCCAAGAATATAGTGTAGGAATATTAGAAGGTAATTTAGGAAAATTAAAAAAGAATTAGAAAACACACTAGTCATGACACCACCTAGGTTCCTATTGCAAAGGCTATTACTGCTCATGCTGCAACACATAATCTGATTGTTAGCTGTGGTTAGGAGGGAATTTCCTCTCCAGTATATTACTGTATGAGTAAAGTGCTTTGAGGGATTTTTACACTTTTCACTGAACCACTGAGCAAGGAGCAGTTAAAGGCAACATACCTGACTGAACCGAGTACTACTGGTTTTCTGCTAGAGAATGACTATACTACACCTTCCAGTGATTATTTTTTGTAGTGTTAGAGAGACATCAGATAAAAAAAAGACTATGGTAAGTGTGTGTGTGACTGGTAAATGGAGCTGTAGCTAGTGACTGCTGTATGCCTTGGATACAACAAAATCAGATTGCACATTTTATTTTTAGAAAGTAACCTCTACCGTTCACTTTCTAAATTACATAAACCCACCAATATTCCTGTGTAAATAACTCTATACACTATTCAGAGAAAAAATGATTCAAACAGACTGTATACTTCTGAAACCACAATGGGGGGTTTAAAACTAAATATTTCTAAACAACTTTACTTCTACAGTTGTGGTAATCTTTTTAATGATATATTGTGAGTTTTGAATAGCCTAAATCTAAACACATGAAATGCCTCTATGCTCATGAACAACGCTCTTCTACCCATAAGGTGTTGTCAATGTGCAACTGAAAAGAGCAAAGATTTAGACCAACATAAATAGTAATCCTGATCCAAGCCTCCCCCTCCCGCACACATAATTAGGAGATATTCCAAGACATATTTTCCTGAGAACTACTAAAGGGATGACAGTTCACAAATGTTCTTCCTGCTGTTATAATAATCCCCACAGTCATGGGTTCATGTTGAGGAGACTTAGTCAATTGATAAGAACAAAATCCTGTAACATTTTCATCAGCTCTTTATGGCAAAGCAAATTAATTCTCTTTCAGTGCTTGTCTATGTGTAATTTTTATAATGTGCCGCTGCATTGCTTGCATTCACATGTGTTTAATTTCATGTTCGTAAGTCATGTCCACAGAGTTAAACACATACAGGTGTATGTGTCGGCAAATATTTAAAGACCAGAGGTACAGAAAGCCTCTGCCTGGCAGTGCAGATAGACTCCTGTTGGGGCTGTTGGATGCGTAAATCCCATGGGAAGTACTGAAAACCCTGCCGGCTGTCTGCCAGAATCCTCAGGTTCCTAAATGCCTTTAACATATTGGTACTGTGTGTCCAGCTCACAATATGCGAAACTGTAAGTGATTCACACTATAGATTAACAATTAGTACTGGATACGTACTATAGCATAGATAGTATAGTACATTATCTTTTAAAACGAATGGAAAGAGAAACCACGGATAGACTATCAAGAATTTTTAAATATCAACAAGAGAATGTATGATATGAGCAGTCCAGATATGTACATATTACTTCAATAAATATATAGCAGGTTCTGCAGAACAGGCAGTGGAATATACAGTATTTAAAGACAAATAGGTACTTTTTGGCAAAAAGAACTTTGTTGCAATTGATGGGATCATTTTGCTCATGTGAATGAAGTTGACAGCGACATGTTTTTCCAAAGGCAATCCCACCTCTGACGTTGTCTTTCTGCACTCATTGACAACAGAACAAAACCCATCAGATTTACGCTGCATTTTCCTTTCATGCTCCTTCAGGACAACTTATTACGATGGCCTTTATGTAAAACACCCATCCACTCTGCTCCCCGTCCAGCAGCGCCAAGACAGCAGAGCAACCACACACTACATTTTGTATTTGCTAAGCAAAAGCCTCCAGAATGAGCTCATTTCATTTGGAGGCAACCCAAGGCAAGAGATTTAAAAAGGGACAGGAGGGTTATGTTGCAACTTAGAACAAATCAAAAAACATTACTACATGAATTGATTCCTCGCCGCTCTAACTTTCGTTTACCGTCTCTTACTTCTTGCCATGCTTGAGTGACACGGCACAGAGTATTTTCCTGCTCCAGATACAAAGCGAGCATTTTCCATTGTGTGGCAACAGCCCAGTAACCTGCCCGTTTCCTGACAGAGCACAGCACACAAGCTCAGAAGAAAAGGGAAAACCAGCTCCAAGCTAAAGCATACAAATATTCTCAGACAACAGAGCAATTTCATTGTTTACACGACCCTCTGCTGCTTACAAAAAGGATATATGGCAAAATGAGATTATTTTGCTGTATGTTTGACAGCACTGTGCTGTGACGTTGCACCTCGTAGCCTGGGGGTGCCTGGGAAGAATCAGAGTAGCAGGGTTTAGCCAGCCTCATGAAATTGGACAAATTAAATACTGTTTTGCCAGCTTCTAAGTATTTCAGTAATTTTCCGGAATATTCATCGTATTTGACAAATCTACTCAAGTATGTTCTGGATTATTACAGAAGTATTTATGATTTTCCTGTGCTTTCCATATGTCTTGACAAAAATGTTCTAAAATGAAACACGATTTCCCTACAAATCAGTAGAGAATATATTTTGGAATAGGAAAGACTAGGATTCCTTTTTCATAAACTGAACAAAGCTGTTAAGCTGCTAAATAGGAAGGAAAAATAATCAGATTGGATTCTGGAGAAGTTTTTTGATAGTAGCAAAATGTGCAGATTATGGCTTTAAGGAAAAAAATTACAAGAATGAGGAAAATGAGAAGTGGCTCACTCCTTGAACTTGCTGTCATCCGGAGTTTCTAAATTCACTTCACAACTCGGGGTGAGGGTAAAAGAAGGAATGATAATTGGGAAGTCTAAAAAATTGCAGAAGGAACATCTGACGTGAACTGGCACTGACAGAAAGCAGCCTCTGCTATGGAGAAGCACCAGATGAGGAGAAACATCATACATGCTTCCTGTTAGATCGAGACACGTAGAAGAACAGAGAGAAAAAAAGACACATCCAGTCTGCTGAGCGGTGAGGGCCAGGGACCTGTTCTTCATTACCCGGGGCTGGGTAGCTATTTTGGAGTTCGAACACGGAAGCCAAACAGCAGAGCTGTGACCACAAGTCAGCCAAATCCTCGCTCGGAGCCAAATGCTCCAGTGTGGAACAGATTCGACTTTTACAGCTATGTTACATTTTCCTTTATTAAGCTGCCATACAGCTATGTTACATTTTCCTTTATTAAGTTGCCTTAGGTTTATTTTTAAACTTTTTTTTGGACAGGCTAGTGCTTTCAGATCGCACAGTAATTCTGAAAATAGATCTTCTTTATTGATACAGTGGACATCTATTAGTGTATTAAAATGCATGCTGGTATGGCTGGAGCTTATCGACTGAAAAAACAGAGCTATTCCTGTGGAACCTAACGTGTCGACACATGCTCGCTTTGCAAGTGGCTGTGGCAATTTTGGATGTTAATGCTCCTGCACTGGAGATGATCAGACCAAGGCAGAGTCAGGAGAGTGAAGCGTGTCAGCGGGCGTCATGCTGAAGGCTGGCAGCCTCGTTCCAGCTCCCAGTGGGAGATGGGGTTTCCTGAAAAGGTTCAAACGAATCTACTTCCCTCTGCCTGGGGTGCGCAGAAGACAATTCCACGGGCGGTGCAGGGGGCAGGAGCTCCTGGCAGGGCAGCAATGGACTTCCTTCAGTGGTCTATCTAGATTTACCTGTCAATACCTTATGCAAATTGGTAGAGATTATGGAATTGCTACAAACAAGCATTTGGATGAAGCTTAAACTTCCCAAATACTAACACAAATTCAAAACCTGGAGGTGCTCAAAACTTTCTAAACACCAGGTATATCCACGTTGCACTTGGACGGGTACGCTGGGTCCTCCTGCTTGACGTGCAGGTATGCACCCTGGCCAGAGC
>Ga0181612_109070_pt1 | contig 18101 bp, 7 predicted proteins | sample HoacroProtozoa21_FD_119630 | JGI IMG/M metagenome (GOLD analysis project Ga0181612, IMG submission 119630) | Hoatzin crop microbial communities from Cojedes, Venezuel. Combined Assembly of Gp0051906, Gp0051904, Gp0051908
CCTGACAAGAATTTCTCCCTATTTTGCCCCTGTGTAAATGCACTACATCTTTAGGCACATGTTCCATTCCCATCAGAGGCAAAGGTAAGTGTGCTGCAATAAGCAAAAGGCTATATATCTTTACACAGATGCTTTGAAAGATCTTCTAAAGGGCATTATACCCTTGGGAAAGGCACCATTTACAGTTCACTATCCTATATCCTAATATTTCCTTAGTAATATTTAGCGATGCAGCATATTCAGGGCAAATCAGCAAACCCCACAACCGCGTGCTTACATCGAAGGATGTGCCCAAGTCCTTCTCTGCTCAGCACGGGCCACTGACCCCCCATGCAGCAAAGCACTTACAAATTCTGCACAAACCCAAAAGCACCCACGCATTTGAGAAACTGCAACCTGTATTACCATCCGTTTTGCTTAAAAGCAAGGAAATTGCCTACAAAATACTTAAATCATTGCCATGTTTATAAAATGTTCTTCTTCCTGTTCAATGTTCTAAACTCTTCTCTCAGGAGTTAATTGTTTTGCTGCATTCAAAGCTATTCAAATAAATTATACAGACAGGGAAGTGCATAGAAGAAAGTGAAGTATCTGTGATTCTGTACTGACAGCGAATGTTGCAAGCTTCCTCTATTTCTATAGTCCATTCCAGAACACAATCCTGACTGGAACATGGTTAAACATTTAATGGTTAAATGCATTTGCCACTCACCCTCTTGGCTCTGAAAAACCTAAAGCGAATTAGATAGGCGAGTTAGAAGATACACGCTACTCCATGTGTTTGTGTGTGTGTTAGAGAGATAATTAGTTTGGATTAGAAAAAAAAAGAGATTTACTGCTCTCCACCAAAGACACTGACATTGATGTGATGTTATCCTATTAGTCTTAATTCTCCCTGTAAGTACCAACCTTTTGGAGAAAATACACAGAAGAATGGAAAACAGGCACAAGATCCAGCTTACAGTTTTGAATGGTACCCCGTAATATCAGAATGACAGTTATGACCTTCTGGAATCTGCTGAAAGACAGATTTCTGAGAAGTCTGTATTTTGGTTTGGGGGTTCTTACATAATTTTCTAGAAAGAAAAGAATCAGAAACTGCTTGTTTATATATAAATTAGATCATGCTTGGCTCAAAGCTCCTAAGTTTGCAAGTGTTACTGTGATTCAAAGTACGTTTACCAGACTTGTTCTTCCATGCCCCACCCAGGTTTTCATGCTTTGGACTGTTTCATTTTTTTTTTCCCCTGAAGTTGTTTCTTGGTAAATCGGTAGCTCTTAGAAACGAAAAAGGTCTAAGGAATCTGCTTTGAAGGGTTATATCAGTAAGTTACAAAACACGAATAAAACCAACTTCAAGCACAGAACCTGCCAAAGCCACTTCTGGGAAGACAAAACTTCACTTAGTATCTGAGGTTATTGTAGAGAAAGCCCTGGAGAATCACGCATTTGCAAAGCAGACAGCATGTTACGAAGGCTGGTTTCCGAGAGGCAGTTGTCACCTAGAGGCTTTCTGATATTAACAGCAAATCACTCCTGGTAGCGTGTTTTGAATCAGAAGAAAGAACACGGTTATAGCATTTTGATTGTATGCTAAATATTCATGTAATGGCCACAGGGGTGAATAGTAACTATTCTCCAATGAAATTATTTTTTCTATATAGGTGTCAGTGTCACGGGAGCCGCAGATTAATCTTTCCCTTTGGTTCTTACGGAAGCGCATGGATAGGATAGATAAGTTCTTAAAACTGCCAACCCAGACTCCCAGGTTTTGCCTGACTGTTTGTGTTGTCCTGCCAGGAACCAGAAAGCAGATCTCACCTTTACTGGACGTTAAAACGCGGCATTGCTATTCCACATCTGTACTTTTTTTTTTAACGCAACTACAGTGACCTAATGCCATCAACTTTTTGAAACTTTTTTCTTTTTTATTATTGAACTAACATGATGCTAGGTAGGAGGCAGAGATTTAAGGAAGCTATGTCAAATGACTCCATCATAAATATCATTTTTCTCACCTTAATCTTGCTTCATAATATGTTTAAATCAAATAGATCCAGCCTTTGCTGATCAACCACTAGAACCAAAAAGTCCTCACCCCATTTATCTAATATAGCTGCCTTGACGAGTTAAAAGCTGCTACCATGGAAAACATTCTACTAAATTTATTCTAATCTTGTATGGAGTTATGTCAAATATGAGATTATTACAAAACAAAATGATCTGAATTGTAATTAAATCCAATATTTAAGGTGTTGTGCAATAATGTATGACTAATGACGACACTACTCCCACTGCAGAGAAAGCAGACTGCAACGTGAAGTTCTTTATCTCTCTGTAACTGGGACGTATCCTATCCCTTGATGCCCTGGCAGCAGTATCTCCACTGTGACACCGTGGTTTGAGCCAATACCCTGTACGAAAGCTAGAGAGACTGATCTACAGAGCCTGTTCTGCTATTCTCTTTCTACTCTTTATTTACCTCGACAAGCGTTTTGACCATGACCGATGTCACCGCAACACATTAATATACCCAGAGCTGAGAAAAGAGAAACGGTGAATGACAACTGGGTGGTTTACGGATTAAGCTTACTTTTATCCTACCTCTTTTGGCAGGCCCTGTCATCGTGCTGCAGCGAGCAGAGATCAGATACCACCTGGCAAAACCACACTGCAGGGCTGGAGAGGCACAGCGCGTACAGAAGAAAGGGGACATCACCAGGACGGCTGATCTGTGAACTGTCAGCTAACAACCTCTGAAGAGAACAACAACCCAGGTCCCTCAAAATACCTCAACAAGACTAAAAGGAATCTTTAAATATCTTCTAAGGTGATGCTAAAGAGAATTCAATAAAAGGTTCTGCTCTTGGAACAGCTCATGCCCCAAAGCAAGCTCACTTCTATTTCATGCCAAATAAAAGCTGTATGAATCATATAATAAAATGTTATGGCTGCTGGCACAATTAATTAGAGATGGAGGAGAGCACAACTTTCACCTCAAACAGAAGTGTCATATTAGAAGAAGAAAAGCTGTTAAAATATTGTGACCATTTCTAACTGATTCAGTACAGAAATTAAGAGGTGCTAAGAAAATATTAATTTACAGGAATTAAGGAGAGTATGTATCGTTGCAGCATTCCCACTACATGGTAATATTTCTAAAACACCTTCTGGAGATCATACTGTGATGATGGTGGATTAGCACTTCAGATGGCAGATCTCTTAATTACTCAACTGCTACTTACGGCAATGAGAAATGTAGCAGTATCTTCATGGGCCAATTAAGTCTATATATACTTTTGGGACAAGAAACTTCCACAATTAGTGCAGTACACACTCAAGTCCGCCTTCAAACCCCTAAGTCTGAACCTTCCTTCTACACTTCAGACTATTATACTCCTTCAAGCATTTCAGGAACAAAAATGAAGCCAAGAATTACTTGGGATTGCTCAAGATTGATTACCCAACTGAAGAAATACTCAAGATTGCTACTGCAATGTAAACCCTGTTGTGGATTCTATTTGTGGCTGGGTTCACGAAGCACCATCTTCATGTAATTTGTGCATATGAAGTCCATACACTACATGCTACGCTGACCGGTACTGCACAAAAACCCAGGGAATCCCCTAACAACACAATGAAGCAACAGTTTTGAATGAATGAGAACAAATGTAACAGTGTATTTCTATTTCAAGCGCAGGTAATACCACACGTTTCTATTAAGTACACCTGCAGTTCCATTTAAATTCAAAGAGTTACTGGTATGACTGCTTAAGCTGAATGAAAAACTTGCAGTTCTTGCCAGAAGTTCTACTTCTCTGGAGTCATATGGATGGTTGGTTTAGGAGAAATATAAAAATAATAGTACTTACAAAGTCACTACAAAAAAAAAAAAAAAAGTTAACAGTGTTCACAACAAACCTTCTGTTCACCACGTATGACTATGACCAGCCCTTGTTATCAAAAGAGACATGGATTTAGGACCCAGGTTTTGACAAACAAGGATTACCGTCTTCATGTCCCACTTCTTTGAAACAAACCGAACAGTCGGCCTCAGCAGTACATCAGTGTGTGACCTAAGGGATGTCAGCCAAGATATCAGCTGTGACCACTGATGTCCGATTCAGCAATTGGCACAAATACTCGTCTAGAAATACTTCTACACGCAGTGCGATTCAGCAGAGTTTGGGGGTCCAGTTTTGACAAAAGCAGACAATGCCTACACAAGGGTTCATTTATAATCTCCCTGCACGTGTCAGATCTGAATTCTAAAAATGTCCATTTAGAAGGCCTAGAAATTACAGATACCTATTTCCGTTATCTGTAATTACTAAACTAATCTTCAAAGTTTCTTTCATTTTGGTCTTTTTAAGGTTGCTCTAAAGACAGAGTTGCTGTTCGCTAGAGAATCCAGGAAACTTTCTGCAAAACAAACTATTAGTAAATAAGACTTTTCTTAGTCTTATGTTTTGATATTATGGTTTGTATGGTTTGTTAGGCAAGAGTTACGCTAGACTGACTCAATGCAAATTGCAACACTACACGAGTATACACAGTGACACACTCCAGTCTCCTCCAAACCTTATTAACAACGATGATTGACAAGAAGCTCTGTGTCTCAGAAATGAAACTTCACTAGGTTTTCTTCTGTGATGTTTCCCCACAGGGAATGAGGAAAAATATGTATTTCTAGTTAGAATTTTTCCTTCTTGCATGTAAGAGGAACCAAGTTTCCCCTAGGTATACATCTTTCTATGTTTATGAACAGATGTAGGAAGGAAGCACAGTTTATGGTATACTAGTTTTAAATTGACTCATTTGTGATTTCATTAAAATGCAGAATAAATTTGATATCCCCAGGCAATATTTCCACAGAATTCTTTAGGTTAAGATTTTGTATTTCTAAAAAGAAAAAGAGATTTGCTAAAGGCTTGCTGATTTTATATATCATTAAAACTGCTGCTAAAAGAGGAAAGGAGAAAAGAACAAATTTTGTTCTTCAACATTCTTCATTACTTCTTGAAACACCATATACTTCATGAACCTGAGAAACCTAATCAGAAAGTTAAAGAACCTCCACTCGCTGAGCATCTATGCAAAATCCACATAGAGTAAATGCCTGTGCATATGTTACGTTTTTAACTTCTGCCTTCTTCTTCCTTTTCTATTAAATGCATTTATTCTGGATTAGATTCACCTGATTTTTATGCAATAAAAACTGAAAGAGAAAGCTGTTGCTATGAAGTTATTTAGAGCAAGAAACTATAATTTCCTTCCCTTCATCTCAGGAGTCCACAAGATATGAATATGAAAATGAGCGACAGTCCTTGAAAAGGTGATTTCATTAAGATGATGGAAATGCTGGTAGCAGTGATCATCATGAAACTATCTCTGCTATCACTTTATTTTTAAAATACTGAGCAGTAACACATCCTGACTGTCATTACCTCTAATTAGGCAAATACTTGCACTCTGAATAGCGGCAGAAGCTTGTAGCAAACTGCTTCTTTGAACCGATCACCATTTTCACATCCAAGAAGATGCTGCAGGCTGGTTTGCTTGGCACAGAAGCACGGCATCCTCTATCGACAGCAGCATCTTGTTTCTGGAGGAAGCAGCAGTGCTGCTAGTGAAGTCAAAACCACGCCATCCCTTCTTTTCCTCCATGACCTTAAAATACTGTGTGGTAGGCTGAGGGCATACATCAGTGGTATTTAGCTAAGGTAATATAGAAATGAAGAAAAGTATTTGGTGTGCACGATCAGACCCCCTTTTCCTTAAAGTCAAAGCCTAGAGATTTAGGTCGCAAGTGACAGTAAATAATAACAAAGCGCAGTAAATCTCCTACCAAGACAACGTACCTGTGAATATTTTCTAAACTCTATGATGGACCAAAAAAAAAGTCCCTATAGTTTAGCATACTACATTCTATGTAAATTTTAATCTTACAGACTACTTTGATGATGAACAATAAACTCTGATGAACAATAAAAAGCATCAGTGTTTCTGGTTAAATATTCCTTAGGACTAGATATTTTTTACGTTTCATGAAATTTCTAATAATGCCATTCATGTGCATTAGTGACCTTACAAGCTATCCTCAGACAATTTTTGAACTAATACTTGGAAATTTGGCATGCACGGTATGCATCTCAAATGCCAAGATGAAAAAAACATTTCAAAATTTATCATGGGAGATTTAGTCACAACCAATTACACTGAGGTTTTACAGAGGCAGTAAATGAGAACCCCAGATCTGTATTGCAGGTGATCAAGGGATATTATTGTTTTGCAAAATAGCCGTTTCTCCAGTTGCAGCCACGGTAATTAGCCCAGCTAGCGACAGGCTGTGCACAGACTCTTGATAGAGTAACCAAGTCCCACAACAGCGGGTATGGTCTCCTTCAGCTCCAAGCTTGTACTGGACTCCCGTTATTAGCTATTTCTTGCTTACTCTTCCTGACAGTAGTATTCCCTACACACTACAATGTACCAAACTGTTGGATACATGGATTTTAGTAGAAAGTGTGAACTCTGTCAAATTTGAGTATCTTCTTAATAGTTGAACTTTTAGTTCAGTACCAGGAATTGCTTACCAAACGTGAGAATTTCCCCTTAAGCAGGAGATATTATATATACGTCATCTTAAAATGTTTTCTGGTCAGTAAAGCCATAGCGGAAACAATACAATACAGTATTTATTCTATTATATTTATGGTGAAGATATAATAGAAATGTAGGAAGAAAAAAAATAAAAGTTCCTTTTTTTTCCATAATGTTTCCAGCTTACAGATCCATCATTATAGCTATTATTCTGAGAACAAAGAATGAAATCTAGTTCTGCAAGTTTAATTAAACTTCTTGGCTTTGTGACAGAACCAGTTCAGATCTGTTTATCTCAAATAATCTTACTGCTCCTTCCATAGTTCTCATGTTTGAATTAACAGCAGCCACATCGTAAGTAACGTAACAGACTCTTCCACTAAAACTCATCCAGAGAGAGATTAGAGATTTTAACATGAATGCTGCTTTTCTTGGTCTAACATAATGCTACAAGAAGTGAGGTAATCTTTGTGTAGCATTATTTGGTAGTGTAGGGTGCTTAGTTATAAACTGGCTATTTGAAATTCCTGGCACCCGTATTGCTGCAAACTATTTATTCAGTGAGGACAGAAGAAACAAAGACTAAGGGAGAAGGAAGGTCAAGAAACTGATTCAGAGTTCACTCCCCAATTAATTTGATCCACTGGGCATCTTGAACTTCTCTAAAAATTGGAATTCAGGAGGAAACATGCAGCATGACCTAAGTATCTGTAACTGGCCTGATTTAGACTGCAAGAGCTATGGGGACAACCAGACAAACACTTTTCTTTCCTGCATAATAAGGGAAAGAAGTAATGTAAAAGAAGGCAGCATTTCCCAAGTGGTCACCAGAAGGTAAGTGTTGCAACAAAATCTTTTATTAATGCTGTCTTAACTGCTTATCTTCTGAAAAGCCATTTCTCTTTGAAAGAGATGAACAGTTCATTGCAAACTTGGTGAGCGAGGTAAGTGTATGGAGCCACTGGGAACCTGAGGGTGGAACTAGAAGGCAGCATCGCTAAGTAGTAAGTCCTATTTACCACATTGGGGTTTTTCTTTCATTTTGGTTTTGTGTTGAAAAACTGTAAGCGAGGGAAAAAGCCAGCCTCCAAAAACCTTAATTTACAAACAGCCTTGTGCTCTAGCCAAGGGAAAACCCAAAAAACCCGACATATTCTACTTGATTAGAACTGTTCTAAGAACAATACAAATGGGGTAGAAAATAACTATGGGGTACGGAGAGGTGCAGGGAGGGGAACATCACGCCTCTGATTTCAGCTTCCAATTTCAGCTCAAGTACGTATACTTCTTCCCATTAATAAGCACATACCTTTACTAACTTTTCTACTTACCTTAACAAATCTAGCTTCTTCTGTAAATGGATGTTATAACAGGTATTTCAAGAGTATGCAAGACTAAATTTGGCCAAATACATCTTCTGGAGCGCTATCTACTGATCTCAGTATCTCTGTGTGCTTGCAAACATTGACATTCTTCTGCAATTAACTTTTCATATATTGTGCACTGCTCACTTCAAGATCCCACAGGGCTAATTAAAGATTCGCTAACTTTTGCAAGGTTTCAGCTCTGTCTAGCCACACCGAAAGGCATATGTGAAGACTAAATATCTATGGGCAGAACCTGCCTATCTAATAAGCAGAGTAATACACAGCAATTTTGATGAAGAACCCTGTTCTACTAGCTGCCCTTCCCTAGGGTGACACATAAGACTATGCTTTTATTTCTCACCATTCCTTTGGATCTCTCATCTCTGCTGCGGAACCACGAAACAACGACTTGCCTTGGTTCAGATCTGCAGAATGGAGCAAAAGGAAGGCTCCAGAGAGGGGACATAGGGGTGAATCTGTTTGGCCGCAAGCAGCCTCACCTTCCATGCGGCACCTGCATGCAAGAGCAGAAAGAAGGAGCGCAGGGCTGGCTCGTTCTTTTCAGTCCAGAGATGCCATCCCTTCGGTGCTGGTGGAACGATGGGGAACAAAAAGGAAAGCGGGGGGAAAATAACACTGCAAGTGTAATCATTCGCATGGGTGTATGGAACATGCTCTGTGCAAAAAGCAAAGGACCTTTAAAGAAAGTAGATGCTAAAATATAAGAAAATATTGAGTAAATATACATGAATTTGTAGATGTGTATACCTTGGCCAAACACAGATATGAACAACAAAGACACCAGCATATTTCACAGGCAGGAGCAAGACCAGAATACGTATACTCTCAACAACATTTTTTAATTGCAGCTTGAATGAAGAAGGTCATGGGTCACTTCGGAGAAAGACAGAGGGATAAAGGAATTTGGGAAATGCTTCCTCGCTTCATAGAGTCTTTAGAGCATCTCAGTGAAAGGCTGTACCATTTGCACGTAATACTCAGCCAAACAATATATTTTCGCTTATTTTGTAGGCTGCAATATCCTAGTATTTTGCTTAGCACATCTAACTGACATTGAAATTTCTGCCAATATAATTACAGCTTAGCAGAAGATAAACAGCTGTGAACAGGGTTAGATATGGGAAGGCGGTAAACAACCTCAGCTGTAACCCCTGCTGCAAGTACTTCCAGTAACAGATATGAAGCCGAGTTTTTTCCCACAACCCTCCAAAGGTATTATGTTAGACTCTTTTCAAGTCTAACCAGCAGAAGTAGTAGTCTCCTACCAAATTACAGACCTGTCTGTGACTGAACTTCTCTGCTGATTTGCTACATCTTATGTGCTAGAGAGACATCACTTCAAGAGAGCTTGCAGGAGCTGCAACAGATAGACTGCTGACATCTCTAATATTTGCTCAGAATATTACAAGAGTAACAGGAAAATTGGTTTGTCTCAACAGTATTCAATCCAAAAAACCAATTTACATAACAAAACAAAGTACATCATTGAATGCACTTTTAAAACAGAAAGGACACTTGCAAACAAAGTATTCAGCAGCGTGTCTATTTTAATTATAATTATATACACAAAACATACACTGTAGGCATAGAAATGGATGGCAATTCTCTCTCTTTCTCCATCCTTGACCTAATTTCAAAACATTAGATAAGATGTCAGGAAACCATTTTGAGGGATGGTGAACATTTTCACTTCAGGACTTACATAATACTATCTTTTCAATAATATTTCATCTGCCTGTCCTATGCCCTCTTAGTTAGAATGTTCTTTAATAGCCTTCACATAACAAGACCTAGTGCCAAAAATGCAAGCACTCTAAATGCTCAGGATATTTCCCTTTTTAAAATGGTAAGTATAATTGAATACTACTTGCCTGAGGAGATTAGAGTTGCAATATGTCTTACATATCCTAGTTGATTGGGTAATATACTTAACGGAACATACCTGGGAAGATGAACTGCTTATCTGGCCATAGCATATGTCTCCAGCAAAGATAAGACACTTGACTTTGTTTCCTCCCCAACTGATAGTTCTTGATAATTCACTTGTTTGTTCATTTGCATATACCAGCTATTTGATGGAGTCTTGTACACCCACTCATCAAGAGCAAAATGCAGAGCAGAGTAGCAAGCAAGCAGTAGCTCTCTGACATCTCTGAGCTCCCCGACCCCCTTCACCATCAGGTCTCCCTGGATAAAGTAGCAAATCAGAAGACCTTCTGCATGTCCTATGCTCTGTAGAAGGAGAAAACAGCAGGAGAAGCCTCTGCCAAGTGAGATCAGTCAGCCTTGGACAGGGCCTGGCCTGAACTGTTAGTCCTTAACCCGATGATTAGACATCCTGGCATGATGTTAATCGTAGAGATCCCTCCTTCACCCCACAGCCCGTTACTGCTTGGCAGCCATCGTCAGAAAGACACCTCACACTTGCATATACCCCAACTAAGTCTTCTCGTTAATCATCAGTAACACCTAGAGCTCACATTTCCAAAAACCGGCTTTGCAGGCTTGAACAGAAAGGTAGACATTGTCCTAACCCTGGATTTGGATTGGTAATTGCAACGTCTCTCCTAATTTCAACTGAGTAGAATGAAATTTGAGTGGGAGGTTCACTCGTTTCTGCCAGAGCCCATTACTGTGCCTTAGCCAATATCCATGTCCATAACTGAAATTCTCAGCTACCAGCAATAGTTGTGACTTAACAGGTCATAATGTATACCTTACCAAAAATATATTATTTATACAGAAAGTCTTGCTATTGACTCATAATTGTGCTACTTTCAGAAGTGCTATGCAGGTACTACGGCAGTATTTTTATTTGGTGGCACATCCCAAACCCTTCCCAAACAGATATCACATGTCGGGACATGAAGGGATGATGTCCCCTTTGGCCTTTAAATTGGATTTCACTCGGGAGGAGGCAGGGAGAGAAAGGAAAACAGTAACTTGTTCTGCACTTCCCACCTCACTGTCACTGACTGCAAGCAGCACCCACAAATGAGCCACTGGAGGCTGGTCCTCAGCAACTACTTAACTGAGGACAGCAGGATAACTCCACTTAACACAGCAAGCCAGAATCACGCAGCAGTGGGGCAGATCGCACGGGTAAGGGTAGCCACTCGTGTGGATAACAGTAGGGGAAGAGGGTCCATCACAGGAGGCCATGAAACACCCAACAAACCGGCACCCTTCTGCCTACGACCAGAAGACCAAGGGCAGGTACAAACAACTGAGATACCCAGCGTTCTTCTTTTTTTCCTGCAAGCTCTCCTTTGCTGATGCTTAGCTGTCTCAGGAAGAACATTGGCAAGGAGTACCAGGCATAAGCATTTTATTTTATGATCCTTCTATTCAGCAAATCCTTTTCTTTGATGAACAGAGAAAAGAGCTTTTGTTCCATGAAAGGATGCAGCCAGCCTCCTCTGCAGCTACTTGGAGTCATTGCATCCCAGAGCTTTACTGAAAAGGTAGCGGCAAACTCAGCACTGGGAACAATGGATAAGGTGGAAATGGTCCTGGGTAGGCCAACCTTTGCTTTCAGAAGGGGATTTTGTCCCCAAGGAATCAGAGTGGGGTCCGGCTTGGAATAAAAGCTTCTATCTGGTGGATTTATGTGGAAGCTCATGGAGCTGCAGAGTAAAGGCTGTGTCCCATTTGGCTCTCTCCCATGCAATAAAAGCAGCACTTGTGGTGAACTGAGGGAGGAAACTTGCTGACACCATAAACACCACTTCTGAAGCCATTAGGCAGAGTCACAGCCAAAGTCAAGAAACCAGTCCTGTGAGAAAAGGGTCTACAAAACTTCAAACATCCTGAAATTCTCTGGTGCATTTTGCTGCACCACACGTAAGTCCTAAACTACCTAAGCCTCTAAGGATCAGAGAGGGGGACAGACTTCCCCCTCGAAGGGCTCAGGGTTCCACGGAAAGATCTACTTCAGGAAGGCCAAAAAGCTCCCAAGAAAGATGCTGACAAAGAACAGAGAAAGGAACTGGGCTTTGGAAAACTCTTTTTTACTTATATTACTAAGAGAAAGACACTTTTTACTGCCAACAGCCTTGCTAGCCAGTAGCTCACAAAGAAATGACTTAATAGATTTAATAGGTGAATCATTTCCTGCATTAAGATACCAATAACTATAAATATGCTTGTGACAGCTGAAGTTCCATAGTCTTGGTAGCAGGTCACCCTAGGGCCACGTTTTCTCATACTAGCTGGTTCCTGATTTAAAGGTCAGATTTAAGAGCTCAATGCAAGAACTCACTGAGTCACCATTAGCATGGTAGAAACAGTTCAAAACAGTTCATGGCTCATGGACATTACGTCACTTAAAATTTCTGACATTGCTTACAACTGCAAACAAAAAAAAAAAACCTGACCAAAGAGGAGTGGTATAAGCTTACCTGCAGCCCTTTATTTAGTCAGCATAGATGTTATGCAGGCTGAAGACCTACTGTAGTAAAGAATTTGTGTAAATCACCATAACTGCACATGAAATTCAACAGTATTCCCGTTAGGTTTGGTGAGAAAGGTGCAGGAATTGGATTTGTACCACACAGAAACATTCCCATACTCAAGATATTCCTATGTGATCAGGGAATGCCCTCCTGATACTTAAAATATTCTCCCTTTTCAACATTTCCTTTCCATTTGCTGCAAGCTACCAAATGTTGTGAACAAAATAGCTGTGATAAGCAGATTACAAGATCTAAAATGTAATGCCTTCCTACTTTCAATACAGGTCAGTCTTTTAGAGCAGGATAGGGCCTATCAAAAAAGCTGCTTCCTGTGCCCCTTTTCTTACACTCTGTTGTTGTTTTTCTTTTCTTTTTAATGGTATTCCACATAAAAATCTTACAAAGGAATTGTTAAGTTTTACAGTCTACATCTAAAAATGCCTTTCAATAAAGTGAACCTGCAAGTGAGTGCTTCGAAGAGAATAACTATTCCAGCTTGGACAAAATGATACAATTTTATCAGCATCAACAATAAAAAACAAAACCAAAAATGCTGGTGAAAAGAAAGAAAACAAAAAGCATATGGCCATACCTTATATCAGATAGTTGTAGCACTAAAGAGAGAAGAAACAGTACTTGAGGCAAGGGGAAATCTACCCTGCTGTGATACATGCCTCATTTGGACTGATATTTGAGGAATTGCTTCAAGCCTTCTGAAAACAGTGAGTTTGATTGAACTTCTTTCCTGGAAGACTGCTCTTAAAAACATGATTTTTTTTTTTTTTCCCTGTCTAGTAACAGTACAAAAAATGGAAGAACTGATGCACATAAATATCTTACCAGGAGTCCAACAGAAGGCAATAAGTACTTTAACTGTGTTTGTGAATAGAAAATGAGAATGCTTCAAAACCAGTCAAGTTGATACACAGCACTGATACTCCTGAACATTGAATGCTAGCATAAAATGGACACCGCCACACTAATCCATTTTAAAACCTACAACAAGATTTCACTATGTGAGTGTGGCCTCTCCTCCATCTAAATCTAAAGCCTAACTGAAACGTAAATTTTAAATCAAACATCCATGTGGCACAGTAAATAATAAAATTATTATAAAGCTCTTTAAAGTAATTTTGATCTGTGTGTTTGTTTAGAATGGTCAGCTGCAGAAGCAACACAAGTCAATGCCTGCCAATAAAGCAGTCAGAATATAAAGTGCAATACCCGTGAATGCTTTCAGTCTTGACGTATGTATTTCATAGAGACTAAACTATATAACTGATTTATATTTTCGTTCCTTCATTTTCCACAATAAATCTTCAAAAATGTCTTAAGGACAAAAGTTCAAGGCCCAGCTGCTCTTACAGTCAACTTTACCTTTCAAAGCAGTTGAAACAAATTAGGATAAAATTATTATCTTGAATTTTACTGTGGCTGGGAAACATGCTCTTTCCAAGCACTCCGATTAATTACGTCCCTTTGAATTTTCCTAGGCCATGCTGTGGTACAAGTAACCCATATGTTCTAACTAAGTGTATTTTCATAAGGAGAAATATGCTCAGCTGGCGGAAAAAAATTTACATCCTGAAGGGTGAAAGCACAAGGAAAACAAGCATAAATAACGAAAAGCTTCTGCTCCTTTGACTGTGAAGCATGTTACCTGTTTGGCTTCACATCTTTCAGTCACCACAGAAAGAAACATCTAGGTTTCTGTTCGGATCTTTAAGAGAAAGATTAGCAAGACATAGAAGCTGCAGGTTTTATTTTCATCTAGATTCTCCCTTCCTTAGTTAAAAACAGTGAGATCACATGGATTCATGTGTCTTGACAGAGCTTTTCAAGTAAATTAAACTAATTTGGATAAGCTTACTTGATTAATAAAATCCTCAAGCCTCAAAATATTTCATTTTGATAGACAGAAAAGATAACACATAAAGCTGGGGGAAAGAATAACTTTGAGTGTGTTATGGAGCTACCAGGAAGCTTTCCATTACCACTCTCTTTTAATAAATGTGCCCAGGATGTAACCTCGATGTTTGGCTGTATGTGAATTAGTGTACACTGCCCTTCCCTAATTCAGTGGCATGTAATGGTGATAAAACACTTTCCAAAGTGTTGACATCAATTAATTTTTCAACGGTCTACCTCTAGTTACACAGTAAAAGCTCGGGATTTTTCATAAACTCTTAGCATTGACCTAACTGAGCTCAACAAGGAAATTTATTAATGACTTCAGTTGAAAGAGCAGTAGGCCAGCCTCTGAAATGCCAAATATATATATTAGGGTATGGTACATGGCAGCTCCTATATACTAATAGTGAATAAAACACAGGTTATCTTAAAAACAATATTTTAAAATCAGTTTTGAAGTACTATTTTAAGTGATTACCTAACCTGAAACTCTAAAAATGGGAACTGAGCAATGCTATACGCTAACATGTAGCACATTTCAAGATATTCCATCGGTTTAGCATACACATCCATATATCGCTGACATTCATACATAATTTATGAAAGATTCCTGCACATTATCAGATTAAGAAGTGTTTCAGCTTTTGTTTTTTAAAACGCTACAGTGAGAAACACTGAAGGACTTGAGAAGCTGCGAAGGCTACATCACAGAACAGCTTTTGCTACAGTAACCAAATCCTACCTCCAAAATCCATCTGACCGACTAGAGTATTTGTTCTTTTGCTGCTGTCTCGACAAGATAAACCATACCGTAGCAGACCAAGAGTCCAAAAACCTTCTCATCACTTGCCAGCTTCGCACAAAGACCAAAGCTTCACAGCAGCACCTACAGTGGAGGGCAATGCTAGGGGGCTGTCCCAGTCACAGTGGCCTACGTGGCAATGCCTACAGGAGCACCGGCATTTCGGAGCCTACACCTCCGCTCTTTGACGACGCCAGCGGTCAAGTCTTCAGTGCTGAGGTGGAACACCTTCCCCTTAATCGAACGCACTTGCATTCTTGCAGCGGTGCGATAATCATCACGTTGTTTAAACTTGCTTACCAGACTTGAAAGAATTTGCACCTCTTTCTCACAGCCTGATTGAAAACACCTATTCTGGCACGTGACAAACCTGAAGCACATCTGCGTTCACTATGGAACGTCCAAGGGATTACTGTTATGATAAATATCAACCATCATTTGTAGTAACAGAGATGTAAAGGGGCAGCTAAAGCTAGGGTATCTTCAAGGCATCCAATGGAAAGGTTTCCACAGTTTGAAAACATAGAAAATTTGAAGTTTGGGATTTTTGAAGAAAAATAATGTTTTCTGTAACTTTAGCTGTAGGAGTTACTAATATGGCTCTTTGTCTTGTTTGTTAATAAATCACAAGAATGAGAATAAACAGTATGAGGATATTTACAGAAGTGTGCTCATTAGAATAAAGTCACCCTTCCTTGCAAAATTTCACCCTTCTGTGTAATAATTATAGCTCATAAAACAAGGTTAACCTGCTTATACACAAAACAACAAACACATTTTAAGCATCAGCACCACGTCACTCCCAGTAGGCAGTTCCAGGCATGGAGTATGGACCAAGGCCAGGCTATCCACTGTTAGAAGGAGGAGGAAATGTAAATAAAAAGATGTGAAATAAATCTGTAGTGAAAGATCAGGGTAGCCAAGACACCGCAACGCAAGCTAAGGACACACCAGTGCTTTGCTTTGACCGTGCGGAGAGGGACAATCTGTGCTCGCTCTAACGAGCGCAACACTGATGTGCGTTTGCTCTCCTTTTCTTCCGAAGAAAGGCACCAGAATGAGGGAAGCTGGGTGCACAGCCCCTCCTTTCGCCACAGCACCTCCACGTACTTGATGCCATCCTGCTGGAAGGACAGACCGCACGCCCCTTGGGAACAACGAGCAGCCCGGAGCAGGGGCACAACTCCGAGCAAAACCATTTTTCGCATATGCCTTTTGGATTATGGACATTTTGGGACAACTATTTCTCTTGCCTTTACGTTCGCTTGCAAAGTACCTATCTGACCTCTTCTTGCTGTAAGAAACAGCTGCACACAAACCTTGTCAATAAACAGTCTCACACACCGCTGTTATTTCTGTTTTGAATTTTAGACAGCAAATTACTAATGTAAAATGTAAGCTGGTTTCGCAGTAATGCAATTTTAACCCGTCTTTTGAGGTTTTTTTCCTTGATTAATGGTAAATTACTGTGAATATTCAATATCTTTTAGTAGTCTACTTCTACGTATTAAAAACAAGATAATTATAGGTAATTTATTTTAACAAAATTAAAAGCTTTCACATGTGCAACTTTCAGCCCAAAGATGATTTGCATTTATTCCAATAAGACTACAGATCATGGAAAGGTGCCAGCACTTTCCTGATTGCCAGCATACTCCTGGAGTTTTACACGGATTTTATTTTTTAATTTTGAAGTCCTTTTATTTAACTTCCACACTAGAGCAACATCTCGACCTTATGAAATGAAGCTCAACATCATCAAAATCAATGCAAGGAACTTCTGTTTCAATGAGGCAGTCGGTTGCTGGCATTCAGCAAACGCTCCCGGTAGACTCTGAAGGGGGTGGAGGGGCTCACAAGTTGCTCAGACTTGCCGTGCTCATTTGCAAACGAGCTGGTGCCGGCTGTGTAAGCGGCTACTTCAGCTTTCTGTAGGACCTTCTGTAAGCAGATGTACGCTGGAGTAAAGCCACACTCCGGTTTCTTCCCCATTCGCCCCCGGGAGGCAGGCAGCCAGCTAAGGGCACACACCGCGTCACCCATATTCCCCACATCATTTAACTGAGTTGCCAAGAGTCTCCACCACCCTACCTTCCTCTCTGCAAAAGAAATACATCAAAGAAATCAGTCACATAAATAATGTAGTGAACACAAGTTGCTTCTGAGCAGAGTCTTGGCAGAAAATAATCCTTCAAGGCCTCCAGCTATTTTTATTTTTACCATGACATTAAGACTCCAATATTTCTGTCCTGGATTACCTAGACAGAAATACATACACACCTGCACACATCGTTTTCAGTGCAGCTTATTTGTTTGGGCTTACTGTGGAGCACAAGAGCTGATCTGTTGACCCACTGTGGTTCGAGAGCAGACCTGGATTTTTCCAGTCTAGCCAAAGGACTGCCTATGACAACACTACAGGATGTCTGGTCTGAAGTTTTCCAGCTCAGCCAGAAAAGATATTCATCAGGAAAATAAACATACTCAGGGAAACAGAGACAGGCGGTGTTCCTACTTCTGCCAAGCTGGAATGCAGGGGAAAAAAATCTGCCTTCAAACGTATTTCTGCTGCGTAATGTCCAATTGTACTATCTAATTTGCAGGAAGCGAATCAAATAATCAAAACCCAAACCAGGAATCAGAAGTAGCTGAAGAATATAAAACAAAATAGATCCAAAACTGATCGATGAAAAAAGTGTATATCGAATCATCGAATATCCCTAGTTGGAAGGGACCCCTGAGGATCATTGAGTCCAAATCCCTACACTTCATAGGACTACCATGGAATCATCCAATATCTCTAGTTGGAAGGGACCCATGAGGATCATCGAGTCTCTGCCATGACATGTAATTGAGACAGGTTGCTCAGCAAAATACAGTATAAGTTTAGACTATATTATATATATATATATCTATAAAGATATATATATATAAATCCCTGAA
>Ga0181612_153617_pt1 | contig 18101 bp, 14 predicted proteins | sample HoacroProtozoa21_FD_119630 | JGI IMG/M metagenome (GOLD analysis project Ga0181612, IMG submission 119630) | Hoatzin crop microbial communities from Cojedes, Venezuel. Combined Assembly of Gp0051906, Gp0051904, Gp0051908
ATGGAAAACAACTACCAATGCCTGCAAAATCAGAGATCAATTTTTGAAATCTTGCTCATGAAAATAATGCCTTAGTTTCCCTATCCGTTAATTGGGAATAAATCTTCTTAGATGAACATTGCATCTCTCAATCTCATTAATATCTGGGGAGCACTTAAGAGTCACTAGATGTGCAAAGAACATCTCTTCTCATGCCTGCAATGGGTCATGTGTTGCTTGTGATGCTTTGTGAATCTCCAGACCTCCCCTGTCTGACTTGAGACTGCAGTTGGGCTGCTTTGATGTCTTAGGGAGATAGCCTAAACTCTCCAAAGTAGAAAATCAAGTTGAAACTTATTTCTTTCATGTGGTGTTTTATGAATAGGTGCTGTGGGTGTTACATTTAAGAATATGAGGCTTGTACTTTTGGAAAATACCTTTAACACAGTCTGTGTGGGTGAGAATTATTTCCCTGCAATCTTTGATTCTCTTCTTTTTCTCAACCAATTATGGTTTTCTAAGAAGGGACTGTGTCAATGGGCATTTGTGAAATTTGGGAAAGTTAATGTTCTGTGCTCAAGAGGGATGTGATTCCCTCTGTTCTGTCCTTAAGGGTTAAGTGGTTACTCAGTTGACTCAGATTTTGCAGGAAAAGACCTCAATTACAATCAATTTTCCCTCCATCAAAAAGTAAAATTTGCTAATCTGTCAGCTGCATTGATTCAAAACATGTATGGTTCACTCCTAAACAGCGCGGAGATAAAGAAAGGTAAAAGCAGCACTCCTGTAATACGTCTAGTTAGCAAATTCTCTGCAATTTCTCCAACGTGCGAATTTCTTTAAATGTGATGGGAAGAAGCTCTTCCTCTCTGCCTGTCTGTATATTCAGGTTGTAAATACAAGAGAAGGATTGCACCTTTTCCTTTTATGCAAACTCATCTCCCTCTCAGTTTATTTCTCTTCCCAGGGGCATTGGCCCCATGAAACATTATGAGTTCTGAAAATTTTACTTCACAATAACTCTGCTACCAGTTCCACCTCTCTTTATTATACAGCAGCTGAACATTGCATTCCTCCTCAGGGATGCTGAAGTTTTCTCATGCTTTCCTAAGGCATGTTTTTCTGGAGTCACATGGACTTTTTTTTCTAACTACAGGATATAAACATACAAGTGCCAACAGACTAAATGCCAAGTATTTGACATTTGACCAAAGTGCGCAAACTATCTTAAAAAACTGTTATAATGAAGTTTGTAGTTATGTGGAGCTCTGTTTCAGTGTACAGTCAACCAAGTCAGGCAGACTTACCACAGAAAGACTTTTGCTTCAAAAAACAAAGGCTGCTTACTCAGTAATGAAGAACTTTCATGTCGCCACTTGAGCCTTTGAGACTATTGAATGACTCCAATTTCTTCTGGGTAGGAGACAGTGGTGCTGCACTCACCTTTGCAAGCTTGAGACAGTTTTACTGCAAGGAGGGCAATGAATGCTGTAGTCCTTGCTGCAGACTTGTTCAGAAGTTATGGCTTTAAATAAACTCAGCGGGCCACTGTTTTCTGGCATGCCTCATAAATCTGCCTATATAAGTCTCAGTACATTCTGCCATCTATTACTCATGTCCATATTAGAGATAAAGTAATTCGCTTTGAACTTCCACCGCTGCCAAAAAGCAGCACATCATAATGCAGAACAAATACTTCTTCACGTTATATCCCCTTTATTTTTGTGTTTGACCCTTGTGTTATGCGGTGGGAAGAAGTTTGCAACTTCTTTTGGTTTTGGGATGGCTTCTGCAAACTTTTTGCAACTAAGTGGAAGGGGAAGAAACTGACTTTGCAACACTTCCTGAAGTGAGTAATATCTTTAGAATAAAGTTTTGGAACAATTCTTGCTCTTTTGTTACACACCCTGGAGTGAATGTGTGGCCACTTAAAATCAATGATGAGCTGCATTTGTGGGTGAACTAAAAAAATTGGGTTGCTTGCAAAAGCTTTAAATGAGGCCTTGCATCTTTGATACAAAACCTCACTTCTCGAGAGACTTTGGAATAACCTTCCCATGAAAGATCTTGTCTGGAAAGTTTCTTACTTCATTTCAGATTTCCTTTATTCCTTGCAGTTTGAGGACACCTCTCCTTTTCTCCAAGACCAGTAGCCTCCAGACAGAGGCTGTAGATGGATGTAAGAAAAGCAGACACTGCTGTTCAGGTACTGAAAATTTAATCTGTTCACTTTTGGGATCCATTTTAGACGACTAGGCAAAGCTTCAGACATTTCCCTTGCTTGGGCCAGTGTGCTTTCTCTAATTAGAGAGGTAGGTTAACTTATCTTCTCATTGCTGCAATTAACACTTGCAGTGACTGCCAGACAATTTTGTAATGATTCAGGAAGAGCATCCAACTTCAGAGAAAGCTGTAGTGTTCCAGTACTTCTTTGTCAGAGATGAAAGTTCACGTTTCAGCTAGGAACAAGCTGCTCCAGGATGCCATTAGACCATCCTTGCACATAGTGCATAGCATGCTGTATATTAATGTTCTTGCTATAAATAAAACATTGAGTTTACCCATACATCTGATTATCACATCTAAGTATACCTTATACAGCCTTGGGTTACAGTTGGGCATGCAGACAAAAAGCATCATAGCAAAGGCAGACAGCAGACTACTCTGCTTAATTGTGTGTAAATGAATCTTTCCTGTAGCAGTTTGCTGCAGTGAAATTCACCCATTTGGCTGCCCTATGAACACTGAGACTGCGTGTAGCAATGCTAATGAATAGTTTCAGGCACTTATTTACAGAACCTAACTGGGGAAAAAAAAAGTTTGTACCATTGTCATTTTTATTGTATTTGAATGCTAGACAGCTTCCAGTATCCTGTAGTCTCACAAGTGACTCTTAGAGTCAAAAGACAGAAGCAGAGGTGCATTTCTTCGACACCCTTGGAATGAACATGGTTGATAATCCATTTGGTGTTTCATGTTACTCTTCCTTTCAAGAGATTTTAGAGGAATCATTTCAGATACAGATAGCAGATGTCCTATTTCTCAATGGATTGCCTTTTTTAGCTTTTATCTTCACTCACTGTATGTCAGAGTATACTTCACCTCAAGTGTTTCATGTTTTAGAAGAGGTGTGAACCATAATTAGGTGTATGTGGCAGTAGCCTGCTGTTCAGCTATGTTTACACATAAACTTTCAAAAACACAACTGCATAGCATGATTTTTATACCAGGACAATAGGCTGCATCACTTTTTATTTTCATTTATTTCAGTGAGGCTTAGGACTACCAGGAATCAGCCTGAACTAAAGTTAAAAAAAAAAATAAACTTAAATAAGAGTTCAAATACGTACTTGTATTGGTTTATCTGGATTGTTTAAAAGTCTTACAACTCTCCATCATGGTCAAGGTTTCTGTTAATCCTGTACAATCTCACTGAACGCTGTAGACATAAGTGAGAGCTGAATGTGGCCTATGACATTATACTGGCAAAAACATCTATTTGAGAAAAGGATTGTTTCAAACAAATTCTACTGAAACAAGTCATCTTTTAGTAGACACTGTTCTGGAAAAGATTAGCCCCCAAAGTGACGAGTAAGTAAAGAGAGGATGGTAATGGAATCATAACCAATGCTGCTGCAAGTTGACAAATATATAGCGTATAATAATATGAAGTGACAGCAGTCTTGAATTCTAATGCTTTAAAGCCATCCACATTCAGAAACAGATTGAAAAATAACAGTGCAAATTGATATGATTCATGTAAAATTCTACTGGTCAGTCTGGTAAGAGTACCCTGTTAAAGAAATATCATTAAAAGCCCCCAGCTAAGAAGCAGCCAGTGTCTAACCACGTTTTAAAACTACATCCTCTACTTAGAATGGAAGTCAGTGAATGTTGTTAATTCATGAGTGTTGCACTGCATATTCCTAAATAGCTAGACTGTGTCCCTAATGCAAACAACGGAGGGCAGACAGAAGAGCTGCGGTAGTCAAGTCAGACAAACACAATATGGATTAAAGTTTTAGCAAGTGGGCTAGAAAGAGCATAGGTCTCAGCCCAGCTAGATTCCAAAGACAGTAGTAAGACACTTTAATTACATGATTGATGTGGGCTTCAAAAGAAAGCACTGAATCCACAATGACCCCAAGGTCACAAGCATTATCTGAGGGATAAAAGAACTACCACAAATGGAAACTACCACAGATGACACCCGAGACCTCTGCGCCAGTGAACTAATCAATAGCAACTCAGTTTTGTCTGTGTTAAGTTTAACAAAATTTGAAGTTACCCGTGATTAAATATCACAGAGGCAATTACACAAAACATCAAACTTCTTTGTAGGCTCTGCAGGGACTGAGAGGATATCCGAATATTGTCTGCATACAAATGACACAGCAAACGGAGCAACTGAATAATGTTAACTAAGGGAAGTGTATAAATAGGAATCAAAATTGAAACCATAAGAGAATCACAGTCTTCCTAAAGAATGAATTCCCTCCAGCAGAAGTGAATTTTGTCAATACATATGAAACAGCAAAGACAAACTAGTCCAAGCTCTCAAATGGAATTAAAGAAAAGCCTGATAAATAGTCACTGGAAAGTCAACATCTAGTAAAATATATGAGCTGTTAAGTAATTTAAATACTTTATTCACCTTCATTAATACTTCTGGAATCAGGAAGTCCCAGTGAAGTCAGTGGCTCTATTTCACTTAAAAGGAATAGCTTAAGCTGTGTAGATGTTATTAGTGATGTGCTCAGCCCTTCTCTGCAGACATCAGTAGTATTGTTGAATTGCGATAATGCACTAATATGGGAAGACAATTGCTGATCAATGAGATTGTCTCTTGAACGACAGTGCTGCAACGACCTCCAACATCTCATCTACCTTTGGAATTAGAAAAAAAGGGCAAGCACAGACAGAAGTGGAGCTAGGTCATCGTTCAAGAAGTGAGAGTGACTTTGTGTGTACATTCAAGCCAGATGAAATCTCAGCTTGACGGGGAAAACATCAGGACAGGAGTAAGAACAAGCAAAGGTCCACAAGTGGGAGAACTTCCAGACAAACTGCAGCAATGGCCAAAAAAGTATAGGCCATTTCCAAAAATTAATGTGGGAATTAATAAAGATTTATGACTGTAAAACCGACATTCATTAGAGCAAGTTTAGCAGTATCCTTATCACTTAGATTTGCTGCTATTACAGCTAGCTGGAAAGAGCATACAAATTACCCAGAAAAGGGCTTTAACTCCCCTATGGGATTTTTTTTTCCTATCGTGTTTGCATTTCCTGACCATGTTAGTGCAGGATCTGAGCCAAAAGCAGTCACAATGGAATATGGATGGGGGATGAAAACTTACTAAATCCTAGAAAGATTGCAAGGAAGGAGAGTAGCAGAGTTCAGCAGAAGGCAATGTCAGAGACTACAGAATTTCAGCTACCTGAACAGAAACCTGCGTATAAAGGTTTGCTGGTTTTTAAAGTTGTTGGGTTTTTTTAAGAGATCTAAATGATCTCAAATACCAAATACAGAGAAAATAAATGCAAAGACAGTTGTTCCCAGAAATCAATTCTTGGTTTCTCATAAATCAGGACAGGGAGGACAGATCAACCACGGACCATATGTTTCCTCCGCCACCTTGATTTAGTGGCAAAAATTGACCTTTGCTCTTCAGTTCAAAAGTCCAGACCTTCTGCGAGCTCACATAATTAGATGTCAGCTGTAAGGCAATAACATAATGGAACTCAGGTGTGGATTTAGCAGGACAGCCGAGGGGGATGTGACCTCCTTCTCCCCCCCGCTTCTGCCCCCTCTCTGCGGTTCCACTTGGAACAGGCTGCCTAGGGAAGTGGTGGAGTCACCATCCCTGGACGTGTTCAAAAAACATGTAGATGTGACACTTCAGGACATGGTTTAGCAGGCATGGTGGTGTTGGGTTGACTTAATGATCTTAGTTGTTCTATGGTTCTATGATTTTATGCTGCCTGCCAGTGCTCTGCAGCCCGTCCCCATCCTCACGCCAGCAATGGGGCCACCTGCTACCGGGTCTGCATGGTCCAGCTATGGGTTCTGTAAGGAGGCAGGAGTGGCCCCAACTCGGCAGGAGGAGCCGTGACCCAAGGCTTAGCTGTCCTGTTTAGATCAGGTAGTGCCTGCCCTTGAAACAGTGCTATCAGCTCCTGCTGTCTGCGGGGCTCCCAACCGAGATTAGGTGCAAGAATGGGCTCAGAGAGCCCAGTGGGACCCAGAAATACTCCCCAGCTCCAGGCACTCATCGCAGCCATGTTCCTAGTATTGGGGGAAACGTTGAGTGTTTGCTTCCCATCTCTGCCCCATGGCCCCATGCCCATGGATAGGAAACTCCAGAAGGGGCACAGGCTACAGGGGGCCTCAGCTTGCTCAGGTCAGGTCCCAGATCTGGACAATCAGTGCTTGTGGAGATTCAGTCATGGTGGGCTAAAACTTCAGTATGTGATCCCACTTGAGTAACATAAAAATCAAAACCAAGAATAAGTAACTCCACCAAAAATTGTCTATGTTTTGCACGTAAAATGGAGTGGTTTGAACAGTAAAGACTGAGAGAAACCCACTCTATATTCTCCTAGTTAGAAACTCCTGCACAGAAGAAGAAGAAAATCCTAGTTCTACTACCTGCTTGCAAAAGAATCTAAATCTGCATCACCTCTAGACTGGGGAACAGCCTAACTGCATGCATACATGGTTAGAAATATATCCTTATTATAACTATTGTAACTAGTTACAAAGATTACGACTGCTTCCTCAAGTTTTTTACAGAATTCTCCCTTGGTTTTCAGTTTTGGATTTGGTGGGTTTTGGTTGTTTTTTTTACTTTAGGATTTTTTTTTTTATATAGCAACATCAGAAATGCAATTACAATATTTTTGTTTGAATTTTAAAAAAGGTACATAATTTGATTGGAAATGAATAATTTTAGATCTACAAAAGACTTAAGAGGAAAATGACTATGAAGCAAACACAACCTGTCAAGCAATCCAGACAGCTCCAAGCACAAGCAACAAAAAAGAAATTCACCTGTCCACCTTGGCAGATATTTTTTTAACTCCTTAACTACTTTTCCTTGAGAAAAAGAGCTCTTAACTCTTTCCTGAAAGCTTTGCCAGGCCACTAACTCTTTTATAACATATCAGGCTTTCTACAAGGCATAACTTGTAAAGCAGAGGTTAGTATTTCACATTGTCTCATTATCACCAGTATTACAAGGACAAAATCCATCATGGCCCCAGAATGATCTTCTCGCTAGTACTACTTGGTATTGCCCTGCTTTATGGTTAAGTATTGATTCAGACCAGAAATAAGAAATACAAATACTGGTATTCATACAACTTTTCTAAACTTTTCGATCAGCACTTTCACATCCCTAATTCGGGAATTCCCAGACATTTACACTTCAGAAAGTTGAGAATTAAGCTGCTCTGTTCTGTAAATCTGGGATAAACACTCTCTGCTTGTTTTCAGCAATATCAATATACTTATATCCCTATTAATAGTCTACATGTGTATCTTTGATCCTATAGTCAGGATTGGTGAGTTGATTACTCTTCAGTGGGAGCAGCTGATTTGGAGCACTTCTTACTTCTCTTTTTTCTAGGTTTTCATAATTGTAGGAACAAATCCACATAAGAGATTCCTTAAAACACTGTACTGCTTGAGCGGAAGTCACACAGGTGACCTCTGCCAGGTCCAGCTGCAGCAGCCTGAGACACAGCAGCCCAGCTGTGCCCCTCGGCTGCAGACAACTTCTCATTTACAGCACCGGATGCAAAGGCAAGTATTTGCAAAGTGTCCATTGGCAGCAGTTCACAGTCCAGCACACAGAAGGCAAGCGGCATTGAGCATTGGCAGCTCAATGACAGCTATGGTTCCCCAAAGTTATAAATCCAGTTTTAGGTTTTCTACTACCATATCAAAAATTATATAAAGAAAGGACTTATCTTGCACAAACTTGTCCTGGCAGGACTGGTGTGCTGAAAAGACACTGGCGTCCTACCTTTCTCTATCAGCATGGCCATAAACAGGGTGGCAAGCTTTTTTGCCCCTCCATCCTTATCCATTTTTCACCCAAAGTTCTTACCTACCCTTCAGTGCAGGCTCCAGAGCCCTGTAGCATCTCTTTCTTTTTGGACTCCGGCATCATGCAGCAATTACAGCAGATGCCATTGCAGTTCGCCAGAGCCAATCCCCAGGCCAAAACCAGCTGTATTGGACACTTGCACACATCAGCTCTGCTGGGAAAAGCTGAACATTTCCCTTCCTTGCCTTGGAGAAGTTCTTGCAGAACACACCTGCATGTGCTGCAACTATTTCATTGGTCCATGCTTCCCATTTCTTGTCTCTTGCCTCCTGCCTTCTCTGTGCAGCCCACCGTGAACGGGAAGCCGATGCCAAGCCTGGATGCAGCCTCATCGTTCGCCTGTTTCCGCCAGGCATGGATACACGCCGTTTCTGCTATTTCTGTTGCTGAAGGGAGAGGCAAAAATAGCGCGTGGTACTTGTATTGCCAAGATTCCCGAGGCATTTTGGCCTGCCAGTGGCATGGCACTTTTTATGAAGCTGTTTCCTGGGTCACCAGTTGACCTTGGAAATGGAAAGCTGGCCCTGCCTAAGGGAACTGCCCCGAAATATTCCTGCTGTGTGGCAGGGCTGGTGTCCTGGTCCGCACAGGGCAGACAAGCAGGGAGCTGTCTAGGATACTGGTGACACATGCTGGCAGAAAATCCCCACTGCACGCTTGCGCTAATTTGGCTATGCCTCGTGCTGATTTCTAGATTGGCTTCAGCCTGCCTTGGCTTTTGGTCCAGCAGGTTGAGGCTCTGATACTCATATCGTGAGGCCACTGCAAGAGTTCCCAGGGGCTCCTCCTCCCAGCAGAACAGACACCCCGACTTTTACAAGCTTGCAGTAATTTTTTCATCAGTGTAATACGTATACTAGGCTGCTATTCTTTCTTCAAGAAACACAGGTATCTTTCACAGGACTATTATAGAGAAACTGGTATCCTCTCTAATATTTAGGTTAGTTCATACCCTCCACGATAAATGGAATCTTGTGATTTTTCCGTTACGAATCTGTCACAGCTTCACTGTTTGCAGTAAGGCTTTGATATGTCACAAAAGAAACACCCTCAAGCTTCAGAAATGTTTTTTCTCTAAAACTCTCCTCTGCTACAGCTGAACAAAGACTGCTAAAGAAGTTAATCCATTTTCTTTTCTTGCGCATATACATCACATATAAAAACTATGATTAATTTTAACCTTACCTTAAAATATTCCGAAGAAATAACACATCCAAATTATACAATTTCACTATAATTAAAATTAAAGCTGCAAAGTAAAGTACTCAAAAGTTGGAAAATGACACAATCAAGGTTGGCTGTGCAATCATAGTTTGCCACTAGTGCATAGACATTTTGGTACTCTTTGAAAAAAAGCTGCTGAAAATTGTTGATCTCTCTTCTGACAGCAGGATCCTCTGCACCGTGTAGCTCACAGATCAAAATAGAATTTGCTTGGGAAACAGTGATTCTATCATCTTGTAATCTTCAAGTCTGGTTCTGTAGGACTGGGGGGGTGGAGGTGGACAGACACATTAGGACAAGAAGGCTTTGAGTTTTTGTTTACTTGTTTTATACGTAATATTAAATACTCTGCTGGGAGATAGAGTAATATTGCTTTCAAACATGTTGGTGCTGTGGACCAACAGGTTCCAATCTCAGCCTTGTCTGCCCACAGACTATAAGTTCTATCTTGACAGCTGCATACCCATCCTTTAGGCAAAATTTTAAACCAAAAAAAACCCAAATTCTGGCCCTGTAGACCTGTTTTCCACTGATCTTAGAAACTACATAACATTTCATTAGAAATTTTCCTGTGATCCTTGGCCAAAGCATATCATCTTTATTCCATGTTTTTCTACCACTGACTACCCATATTGGCTGTTTTACTTTAAAAGCTTTGTATGCACCTACCATCATGGTATTTGGATGCATGACAGTACTATTCTCAGCTAGAAGAGAATCCAAATAGGACCAAAGGGAATATGATGGAGCAGCCAAGACAAATTTCTATGTTTTAAATTTGTTACTTTTGTAGATTTTTTGTTAGGGTGATGGTCTTTTAAGCCAGGCTTGCTGGCAAAATGTACAATAGCCATACAAAATTGTAAAGCCTGGCAAAAGTGCTTCCAAACTAAAGAGTTTGAAATCAGCAGAAAATAAACATAGATCACTTTCAAATCCTTAAAACAACTGCGGTCACAGAAACAAACCCAGGCATACCTTTAAATCCTAAGTCTTTTTTTTTCTCATTAAACATTAAGGACTATTGTTGCTTATTAGAAAATAATGGTTTACTGAATGCATTCTGAACAGCTTGGATGCATTACACCCACCAAACCAATGTTAGAAATGCAGGCCTTGTCACATTTTCAGGATATAAAAAACGGGTACCTCTGTGTTGACAGTTTCAGGCATATGAAAATTACCCCACAAATGAGAGCTTGTAAAAAAAACCATAATAAAGATAAGGAATGTCTGCAGCAGCTGACTTGGGACCTGACAGCAACATGTGCGTGTTTCTCAATGATGTGAAACATTTGTACTTTCTGCACTCAGCTGGATGTGCTTGTGCCATGAATTTGAGGCACCCAAGGGCTCTGATTCCCATGACCTACTAACAGTCATGCAAAGCAAAGAACTTGTACAGCACAACAAATTCCTGTGTTCGCATTTCCCCCTGACAGCAGGGCCAGGGACTTACAGCTCTTGTGCCGCTTACAGGGCTTTTCATGCAGGGGTTGTTCTCAATGGGTTGTTTCCATAAAGTCTAAGATCCTTTTAGGTAGAAGAGTGATTGAAAAAAAAAGCCTTATCACAATTATGAATCAGGTTCGTTGTGTACCTCGTAGAATACAAGACACCCTGGTATTTAAGAATTAAAGGTAGGAACAAATTTGTGTATTAAACTTTGAGCATGGCTGTGTTCCAGGAATGAAAAATGACTATTAATAGTCAGAACGAAAATAAAGTGATGACCATGAGTGAAAAAAGATCAGCATGACTCATAAATTGTTGGCCAAATGCAATGTAATAAGGACATCTTTGTTACGAAAGATGATATGCAAGAATGTTGAAAAATCTGTTCATTAGTCCAAACAGGAAAATCTTTAGTGTTCTATAATTGTTATCAAAAGTTACTTGGCATTTGAATCTCTTCACTGGGTTTTTCCAACGAGCACCAAGACAATTTAATACTAACAGCATCAGTTGGTTTCAGCTACTGCTTTATAACCAAAAACCAGAACTGGTTCTCATGTTGTAGTTAATTGCACTATTCTATGGGTATGGAAAAGGATTTTTGTAGGTTTATACCCCCCCCCCAAAAAAAGGCAAAAATTTACTTTATGGGGCAAACAGTTTATGGCAATTATCTGACAACAGAGGCAAGAGAGAACAAGGAAATCATGTTAAGCAATGGTCATAGCATATTAATAATCTAAGGACTAAGGAGGTAATGTTAATGGCAAGAGAGAGCTTAGATATGGACATGAAGTACAACAGAGGATATTAAATAGACAAGAATTATAGAAGTAGTGTGTCTGGATTTAGGAATGTATTGGCTGCGGTACTTATGAATTCCTAACAAAGTATCTCATGTTGGCATGAAGTGTGATCATATGGAGACAAATCTGGCAGAAGAAACCTAAAGTGGTAAATAACTACAGTCATAAAGATTCTGAGCAAAGGAGTTGCCAGTTTTGATCAGCTAGGTCAAGTTGGCCTACTGGTAATGAAGAAAAAGTCAGAAGCACAACCCTCTAATTCATGCAAGACCACTCTTGAGGTTAAAGAGTTTGGCTTTCCATCCTGTACACAGACACATCTGAGGGGGTATGACATCAGCTGGGACTTTGTGAAGCTGCATGCATGAGCCCCGTGCTTCACTCTGGCAAGAAAAGGGCACTTGGTCAGCAGTGGATTTGAGAAGTCAGAAATGCGCATCTACAAAATATCAGCAGGAAAACAGATTTTTGTGGTTGGAGATTCTTGGAAAGCAATCTACTGAGAGAGAAATGGAAAGAACAATGTGGGACAGAGATTTTTTCAGTGTGTTTTCAATAGACTTGAAGGTTTAAACAGTTGCGAACTAGAAGCTTATTCAAAATGCTGCAGAAGCCCATAGCAAGTTCCAGTTTTTGAGTATTATTTGTACACTGCTGACTGACCTATAGGGCCTAGCCTATTTTTCGCTTCTGGCTGTATTAGGGCCAGCAGCCACTCGCACACAAGTGGATCTCTGTGCGTCTCAGCCACGCTGAACTTCCACTGATTTTCACTATAGACTCCAATTAGCAGGCATGGGGCAAAGCAGCTCAGTGACAGGATCATCCACCAGCAGCCTGCGAACCCAGCCATATGAGATCCACCCAAGGAAAAGGCCATTAATAGTGAATAATCAACTCATTTCTCCCTTAAGTTGGACAAGGCCAGCTATGGAAGGAAAAAAAGAAATAGGAGAGGTTGTGTAGCTGGGTGTCAGTGGTTTAGTTTCACATGTTGGACCAATGCACTTCAAGGTTGTCTTTGGTCTGGGTGAAGTCCAGCCCACTCTTACTTTGCTTTCTCCAGTGTGCAGCTTCTTGGTACAGGTACCTTGCATGAGTAGAGTCTCATGAAGCAGTGCTAAACCTAGGACTGCCCTTTCCCAAATCTCCAGCCACATGAGCAATTTGAGTTTGCTTTAGCCTCTCTGTGGCTACATAGAACTTCAAGCTCATAAGACAAAGGCCTTTCAACGAGATTCTAGACTGATTGTTCTTTGTTTTAGTACCATGAAAGACAGACAATAAATCAAGATAAAATAATGCAGGTCCTCTATGAATCCCCATGCTTCCATTTCCTCATTTTCTGGAGCACCCTTTAGGCTGAGGCCCAAATTTGCCAGGTTCTTTGCTTTCTTCTCCCCAGCTTGCATATGGCTATTCTCCAGCCTGTGGAATCTCCTTTTGTTTGGGAAACCAGCTTGTTATTATTTCTGTTTCAGCTCTCTAAAATGGCTTCTCAGAGTTTATTTGGTGGCTGCCAGCCTCTTTTGTATTGGTAGGCTGACTCCTGATAAGGTTTATCATCTAAACATCGCTTCCTGGAAATTGATCCACAGACTAGTAGCAAGCTCCCCTGAATAATTTTTATGGGCCAACACTATTTACAGTAGCATTTCATACAAAATGGGCATCTTTGAGGGTGAAAAGAGAGAGGAAAGAGATGAAAGAGCATGGGAGTAGAGATGGAATAAGCAGTATCTGGTGAGAAGTTACAAGAGAGCAAGAGAAAGAGAAAAAATAGAGAAAATGAGTGCTGCTTTCTGCTTATTGCATTGCATTTATTTGCTTTTTATAGTTTATGTTCTCACATTGGTATTTTGGAGGAGAATGGACCTATGTGTTGTGATTAAGAGCACATTGAGCTGAAGAATCAGCAGCATCCCCACTAAGCAGCATCCCGTTGTGAAGGCGTAAACATGATGATGACAGCACATTGTACCATACCACAGCCTGGGGCTCCTGAAAGCTCCTGGGACCAGGAGAGGCTCCGTGTCGGAGTGCATGGGGCTACCAGCAGCGGGTTACAATGCATTTTTTGCTAGGGGATTAACGTACATTCAATGTGTGTAACTTTGTGCTGCGGAGTGGGCATGGCTGTGGATAGCTGGTGAAGCTGTGGATTCAGAGCATGGTCGTATGGGAAGTGCTTGTGGAAAAGAGGGTGGAGGAGAATCAGCAGACTGCACTAATCAGTATTTCTGTTTGCACTGAGGGGGATCTCCAGACAGTTAAAGGCTGGAAAGCCTAGTCCTCTGCACTGCCTTCTTTGAGGATGCATATTCTTATTAATTACTAATTACTCATGCTAATGAAGGGAACGAAGATATGCTTCCAAGTATGATTAGAAAATCAGTGCTTGGGAGCTAACTCAATGGACCTGCAATGACCTCCCTGGCTTCCTAGTAGGAAACTGGATACCTCTTGTCACTTTTTTACAGTGCGCTTCTCAAGAATTTATGGGAGGTAAAATAGAATAAAATATTAACCTTACAGAGAAAAAATGTTATAGTTAAACAATCATATAAAAGATATGTATGAACTGCCTGCTTTTATGTGGAAGCTTCATTCTAGAACATGTATTTATCTAGAGGTTTTAACCATAATGCCCTTTATTTGCTATATGAATCCTAAATAATATTTACTTGTTCTTCCTCTAAATGCAAGGAGTAAAATAAAAGAAAGATAGGGAAAATAAAAAGGAAACACATGACTTCAGGAAAGGCAGCTGCAATTTATACCATGTTTACTGTTTTCACCATATCTCATTACTACAACCATTTTCCTTAGCCCATAAGAGAGGTGCCCATGTTAGGGATTAACTGCTTGACCAGCGTTTCTTCTGTAGTCAACATACGCTGTCTAGAGATTTCCAAAGAAGAACTGAGAAGCTGGACTAGCTGCACTTCTAAGCCAATGGAAAAATTTATACAGACTGGTTTAGTTTCTAAAATTCTTTTGTGATCTTTCAGATATCAAGCAATAGATTTGAATGTTTGATCTTTGAAAAAATCTGCAGCAGGAGTCGTTGACAGGAAAAAACCCTAAAATGAAGTTTGCTGTTGTGCCCGCAGCAAGCACTCTCAGCTTTCAGCCAGGCGTGTTTCACGCGTGTAGCTGAACGGTGAGGTGGCTGCAGCCTTGCTCAGGCTGGCAGCGCCTGGTGCACTTCTGGCCACGGAAAGGGAGCAGAGGGAACGCTTACTCATCACGTTGCTTGATCTGGCGCCCACGAAGAGCGGACAACATCAGAAATGGTGAGATACTTGCTTTTAATGCTTGGCTATGAACCGCACTTCAGTTGTTGAGGTATTTTTGTCACCCTTTTCTCCCTTCTGCTGCTTTTTTTCTGTTAAGGCTCTTAGATCATCTGTGAGACACAGACAATCAGTTACGGTGTATCTTTACAATGTCTATTACAATGATATTCTGAATATAGCCTAATATTTCATTTACTAAAGTATAAATTATACTACTGTAACAAATTTTGTGACTATAAAGAAACATCCATTATTTCTTTGTTATCTCAACTAAAATTCTTGTGCTGCATTATACCATGTTTCTCATCCCTGTTATTTAAAATATTTTACAACAAATGTGATGTGAAACTTCAGAGAAATCCCAAGCAATGCATTTTATGTTGGCTGACAGCAAAGAATTGCATTAATTTTAACATCCAAATAACGACATCTGCTCCTAGTGCATATAAAGCTCAAACAAATTCTCTTCTTCATACAAAAAAAAAAAAAATAATAAAAGGTGGCTAAATCTTCTCCTTTAACACGAAGGAGGGTCTGCTGATATAAAAAACTTCAGTCATAGCGTGTCCATGCTGACCACTTGCCCTTCCTGTAGAAGCAGTTGAGCTCAGCCTTCAGCAGCATGCAAAAAGACAAGCCATCAGTGCCTCAGCATGACTGAGGTGATTAGCTCCATAGTCAATGGAAACACTCGCACACCTCAGCAAAGGCCTCAGAGAGCTGGACTGCTTTCTCTGTCCTTCTGCTGGATGTGTTGGCCATATATGCATCATTTGAAGAATTCAAGCCCAACCTCTGCCCATTCAATTGCTAAGGGAAATGAGAAAATCCTGTGTGTGGATCAGCTTTTTGCATTTTTGTAGTACTTACAGATAGACACAGTGGGGTAATCCTGTCAAAAACAGATATCACTGATGCAGGAAGAACAAATAACTAGAGCTACAGAAGAATTAAGGGTGTTTGTTCCCATGCTTGGTTGAAGTAGATGAAGTGTGGGTAGCTCATAAAATATGCTCGTGCACTTTGATTTTTTCATCCTGCACTCACTCCTCTGCAATCTGCTTACCATGACAAAAGTCACCAGAGACACAAAGTGCTGTGATAATGAGAGAACTGTAGGTAACTTCCAATCAGTCCCCTGGGGCATATTTGGAGTTTACTACCCATAGGATATAACAGTTTCTCCGTGCAATTGCAGCTGACTCCACATTTCTCCTTCAGTAAATATATGCAACCATTGAAAAATAAAATTCAGGTTTACCTTACAAGAGTGCTGAGCACATCTCTCTTTGTATGCCTCATGTTTATCCATCTACAATCTTGTAATCTTGGGAAATCAGAGTATTGGCTTTTGTTATAGTCATCTCACTGCTGGAAGCAACCATCATTTGGCTATTGTAAGTTTTATGTAATTAGTAATTTATGGCCCCTAATTTTCTCAGACACTTTTTGCAGCTGAAGCTGCAATTTACTTTATGCCAAATATTAAACCTCTGGAGGCAATGTATGTAGCCTTTCAAAGACCAAAATCATACCTCTTAAGGAGGTTTACTCCTCTAACAAATGTTTATTAAGAAAGGTTTTTTTGCATGTAAAGTGCTGGCATAAATCACAATGTAGGAAGTGTAATAATAAATGATATTTGTTTCATTATATTACTTTGATCGCCATTATATTTTCATCAATTCATGAATGTGTTACTGAACTACCAGCTTTACTCCTCCTAGATATGCATCTGAAATTACTTTGTAGGGTAAAGTACACATATGACTCCTTTTAAAATATGTGTTACATGTTTCTTTTTTTCAGCTGCTGTTTGCAAGTTGCCCAGGCTACCTCCAGTAACACTCTACGCAAGACAGAGACATGAAACCCTTTCACCCATCTCATGACATTAGCATTAAATTATCGTTCCAGTTTTCAAGAGAAAGAGCAATGCGTTTAACATTTTCTTTCATTTTGTTCTGCTTTTAAATATCCCTAACACTGTGCCAGAATTAAAGTCAAAAGTTAACACTATACTAATGGGGTTAATGTGTGGTCAAAGTCTGCATTTTTTTCTGCCAGAAGAGCATTTGACATTATTCTTGTTGAATAAAGAGTCAGCAGCGATACGTTACAAGCTCTGAAAGGAAAACCAGGCTGTTTACACAAAACTGGACTGCCGTATGTTTTCGTTCGGAGCAGGTCGTGCTGTGCAGAGAGGTGGGCTTTACTGGGACTTGCAAGCATGATGCTGCTGCTTTGCAGTGCGAGGAGCGCTGTCTACGTGCAAGGGTCTCAAGTAGAAGTATAACAACGTGACTGTTTATGTTGGTCCACGGCAGCTCTAATCCAGCTTCACCCCAGCTGGTTTCCGTGGTGGTATATCGCCCTCGGCCAGGTAGCAGCGCGGTGGTGGATTGGGCATTCCTTTCTGCAGCTCCTGGTGCACAACAGTGAATTTTCTAGGCAGCCTGTTCAGAGACCTCTGTGTTCCCTTATGCTGTGAGACAGATGAGGCTGAATGGCAGCCAAAAGGAATGGTAAAATCTCAGAGAGAAGCCATCTGCCCTCTTTTTACCTCCTCATGAAGGTCTCCTGGTCGTGATATTGCGTGCTCCAAACCTGGCTAGAAAGGGCAAGCTGAGTTTAAGAAGGAAACATTTTGCAGTGCTTGGTTCCCTGCTAGGAACCCAGTACAAAAGGGAGTCAGAATTGGTGCTGTTTCTCTAGTTTGCTTTCTGTCCTGGCTTCTGCCCAGGGGGAGAATTGGGAGAGATGAAGCTGCAGCCGTGGCACGGGGAATCAAGGAGAGGATCGATGTCCGTGGCCTCGAGGACATGAAAATGGGGAGTGAGGGTACCTGTGCAGCTCCTCAGAAGTTCCCATGGCTCTAGGAAGCCCTAAGGCCAACTGCTTTGATTTTTGCTGCGTTCCAAGGGCTGGTGAGTGTCACCTACAGCACTGACAGCTGCTCGCTCTTTCCAGCATGGGCTGAGACTCCTTCGCAGGTCGTGCAGACAGTCTTTTACCTCCGTACCCACTTTTTTGGCAAATATCATTCACAGGGAGCATTAGCTATAGAAGAGGTTTCCAGCAGCTAAAGCTGCATGCTTCTTACACCTTCAGCCTCAGTTTGTCCTTCAAGCAAAAGTTATTAGCTTGTGAATGAAATCACAGAATCACAGAATCACAGAATGTTCGGGGTTGGAAGGGACCTCTGTGGGTCATCTAGTCCAACCC
>Ga0181612_131246_pt1 | contig 18100 bp, 13 predicted proteins | sample HoacroProtozoa21_FD_119630 | JGI IMG/M metagenome (GOLD analysis project Ga0181612, IMG submission 119630) | Hoatzin crop microbial communities from Cojedes, Venezuel. Combined Assembly of Gp0051906, Gp0051904, Gp0051908
CAGTTATTCTTGTGGTATACTTTTGATTGTCATTCACTCCACACCGAATGCTATCAGCATAGTAAGCTAACAGAACTGAAATGTTAACTGAGATTACTGATAGTGCCCTGTAGTGAGTCCATTATAATCTCTGTCTAGAGATTGTGGAGTTCATAATAGCTAGCAATCAAATATTTTTGTTCATAAAGAAGCAAGATAACCGCTGCATGTATACTTTGCTTAAAAGTACTCAGTGACTTAAAATTTCTAAATATGTCATGCTTGTTCCAACTAACATGGCATTATTGTTTCAGAAACAGTTCCTTGCACTGTCCCTTTAGTTACAAATTCTGTTTTCTCAAGGACAACCTAATACAGTCATTTAAATTGCTGGCATTTATGTCTCTAATAAACTGTAACCTGATAATCAGGGACTATAAAGGATTATTTTTTCTCTTACATTATCACAGAGCAGCCGTAAAAGTACAAAATCCACAGAACTCTGTGTACCTAGTCCTAATGACAAACACGGGGCTTCATCCTTCTGGCCTCAGCAAAACCCAACAGACTAGGCCCCTGAATGAAGAGACTAAAACAGTCGTTCCCCTCAAATATTTACTCAAACTTCCTCCTTTCTCAAACCAGACACCAAGCTCCTGCTGCCTCTTCACTTTCAAGACTATTAGGCTCTCTGCTTTAACTCTTCTCGTGCTCTGCATGAGCAGAAACACCCGGTGCAGATCGCACCCGCTGTCACATTTACACCAGGAAGGGACTGGCAGAAGAGCTGCTGCTTCTGTTTTACGAGAGTGCTCTGGGCGTTGGCATGCACATACACAAAGCGGTTGTTGTACTTCCTCCTCAAGACATATTTTATTGACTTATTTATTATGCCTTCATTTTACTTAGGGTGGACAGAAACACCCTGTTTAGATTCACCTTTATACAGAAATCCTCCAGCAGTAGGGGAACCAGAGTTCCCTGTGCTAATACTACGAGAACATAAGGACGGCCTCACTGAGTTTACCCTGTGCCCCAGCCAGACCAGAGAGCCTTCTCCAAACATTAATTTAAATGCCATAAATTCTGCATCAAGCAGATGAAAACCTACTTGTACAATTTGCTTTGTCCACCTCATTTCCACTTACCCTGAGTGCCAGCTATCAACACCATTTTCCCCACACTTCTCTAAGCTTCTCCTTTCTCCTCCATTTCTTGGATGCCCTTTACCCCTTCCCCTTCTGATGGCTAAATGCAAGTTATAGGACGAATTTATAAGAGGAGGAAAATACAGTGTGGACCAAAATTTAGCCAGGGCAGGTTTGACAGCCAACGAGGCCCGTCCTCACCTTGGGCCAGGCACATGCTCCTGCTAGTAGGGAGGGAACGGTGTTGCTGGGAGGGCATCTGTGGGGGAGCACAGGCGGTCCCATGTGCTGCCTCCCTGGACACGGAGACAGCCTCCCTCTGCTACCTGGCCTTTCCCTTTTTTCAAGGGCAGGGAAAAGAGAGGCTCATATACAAGTGGTATAAATAAATCCAAACAGAGACATAATTAGACTGCCTTTCCAACACTACAAAACAACAAAAACACAGGTCGTCAGTAGTAAATGACATTTTTGGTCTTGAATGGATCATAAGTGCTATGGAACTGAAAGTCAACGTTTTCCTTCCATTCGCTAGCTCACATTTCTCTTACAGTGGAGCCCCTTTTAATAGCTAATCACAGTTACCAGATCAAAGGAAGGGAACAAGCCAACTGGCCTACAGGTCTTCAGCCCTGCCAGGTGGTAGCTGCACGAAAGGTTTCCGGCAAAGGCTGGACCCAGCTGAGGCACACTGGGTACCTTTGCTACCAAACACGCCCCAGAATCGAGGGCTCTGGGTTCCACAGCCATCTACGAAGCCAGCAGCTAAAGCCTCTTTCACTGCAGTTTTTGTTAGTGATAGTTTTATCGCTTCACCACAGCAACGCCAATGAGTATCAGTTCTGTTTCCTCTCCCTGTCATTTGATGCCGATGCATCCCTCCTCAGCCGCAATTTCCTCTGGCACCCAGAAAGGGATGCCAAGCTCCGCTCCACGGGCTACGCGCAGTCACTTGTACCAGCGCACAGCGGACGGAAATCGCTTCAGCGCCCGGATGGCATTCGGTACCTGCTGGCTCCACCGTGGGCAACCGCCCCACTGCAGCCAGGCGCAGTGCAGTGGCGATTCCAGCCCCAGGCCCTTCCAGGCTGCAGCTCTGCTCTGTCCCGCTCCCTGCCAGTGGAGCTGTCTATAAAGTTTTCAGCAAGATGCATTTATTGAAACTCTGAGGGAACCGAGGATTCATTAAATGCCCTATCAGACGTAAAATACATTTTGCATGGTCCTGCAAAGGAAATTTCTGTAATAAGGTTAAAAGTCACTGCCAAACATTTCAGAGGAATAACATGTATCGATTGAGACTGATTCCCTTCTCCCTGTTGGAGCGACAGCCGTACAAAGTCAGCGTAAGCCAAACCAAAATCAGGTTCTGGCTAATTTTAAAGTACTGCATTGCTAAACCACTAACTAGGTGTGGCAAGTGGGTGGAGAAGCTATTAGTAGCAAACAAATAACTTTGGCTACCTGAGAGTTAGGAACTCGGGAAAGAGAGAAAAATAGAGAAAAGACATCAAGCACCACCAATCACATTAAATGGCTCAGAGTTCAGGAACGCAGAAGCTTGTCACATCCTTTTAATTATAAGGGTAAGTTTCAGAATAAAAGGCACAATTACAGCTGAAAAAACACCTCCCTTAAAGACCAAGTGAATAGTTACACATCCTGCATCCTTCCAAAAGAAACATTTCTACGGTGGAATATATACATAAAACACCATCAGAAACTCAGTAACATTTTTTCTAAAACTTCTGAGCCATAGGGAATGCTCTCTAGGTGTGAAAAGTCACTTTGTAAACACATTATGATTTTACAAAGGCTGTGTGCTGGAGCAGAAGTGTTCTCCAGTCAAGCTAAAAAGCAAGACCAATCCGCAGAACTCGGCAGTACAGTCATCCTCTCCCCAGCCACAGCACCTCTCCGTGGGCCTTCAGAGATGGACTAAGCAACACGGCACAGCACACATCCTCCACGAGTACCAGGCCCGTTTTCTAGCCTTCACCTTTCCGAGTTCTGGATCCCATTACTGCTCAGGCTGGTATCAATAGACACTAACGAAAAGCCCTCTTCTCCACAACCGACCTCCCTCCTTTCCTGGGCTGCCCAGGCAGACACACTGTACCCAGCTAACGTGGGAGTCACAAGCCCTGCTGCTAGGAACCGCAGCATTGGGTCTTCACCGCTGTTCTGAACAGTTTCTCTTGATCCTCAGAGCTTTGTAATTTTAAAGTCCGGCCTCAAGGGGGAGATGCCAGAGTTAAGGATCTTCATTGATCAGCATGTGCGCATTGTAATAGTTCTAAGATTCTTGTAGTCCCAAATTGCATTGCCAAGATAATCCCTCTCCTACAATTTCTCTTAGCCTTTGAGCTGCGCTTTCAGTGACAACTCACAGTGACCTCCTACCAGCTGGAACCTGAAATGCAAACCCACATCAGTGAGTTTGTCCCAGTCAGTTCCACAAGCCAATCCAAACCCTGTCTTTGTCAATGGGAGTCCCGTTGGCTGGATCAGATCTTTGCATCACGCACAACACTGATTATAGGAATACCAAATGCTTCGCAGGATCATATCCTTGGTTTCCATTAATTTGCAGTGCATCTTTCCAGACACAGCTAAAGTAGTAATCTTCTGCTTAATTTCCCACAGTTTGGATGAAAATACAGCTATTTGGTATCCTGCTCTCAGCAGCATGCACATCAACCCAAACCTGTCTCAGCTAAACTGACCTACACTCTCTGCTTCTTCTTGCGGCTGGTTCCCCATGGCACATTTGGCTTTCTCACCAGAATAACCTTGCACTTCATGCCATCTATCCCACAGGACAACATATTTACAGTGTTTACAAAACATAAAATATTCACAGCATTCATTTCATCAGGCTGTTCACATAGACCACATCTCTAATGACAGATCATGCACCACCAGGCTGAGATAATATGGAAAAGCCTAGGCTCAAACTGAGGTCAAAAACCTACAAATAGTTTTGAGATAAATTCACCAAGGTGGGACCCATTAGGTCAGCAATACACTGAGAATATTACTGTGTGTAAGTTTGTTATTGAATGTGAGAAGGAGTACAGATACATGTAGTTTCTGGGCATGCAGGACGGTAGGTGTGCAGGTGATGAGCCAAGGTGGATCGGTGGATAACAAACAAAGCCTTGCACATATTCAGGAGCTCTGGCCCAAGTACAACATCCCTGCATCACGAGAATACATTCAAGACACAAGGTGGACACTGCTGGGTCAGTCAGCAGCCTATCTCAGAACTCGCGGCACTTAGGTGGGGTTCAGGGACAGCTGAGAATGAGCTTGGTTTAAGCCTGATCTCATCCTTTATCCGAAGCTGGACATCACCCTGTCCATTTACTATGGCAAAGATGTACTCCTTCCCTTCAGATTACGGCCACATGGAAAGACCAGCTGTCAAATGTCCTTTCCAAGGGAAAACAGGGTTCTTCTCAAGTGTCTTAAAGTTACGGGCAAACGCATTGCCTGCTGCACAGTTGTCTAAAGTGCTGTTCCCTTAAACGTAAATCTGTCCTGTAACCACGACTTGTGTTCTTACGCAGCTTTTCTCAGGTATCTGTAAGCAAATACTTGAAGTGTTTGTGTATTTGTGCTCTAAACCCAGTCTGACTTGCCTAGGTTTGCATCATTTCAAAAGCTGAGCATTCTATCTAGCTCTAGCAAAACACACAAATTTGCTGGGGAGGAGATTGGCAGGTAAGTCAGGGTGTTAATATTCTGGTGCTTTTCCAGCAGCCCCCTGCAGAACAGGCAGGCTTTCTCTAAACACCGCCAACAGGGCAGCAGTCGGTGCTGCTGGCAGCAGCACATGCGGCTGGGGGACGCCCCGCTCCCCCGCAGACAGTGACGGTGGCACTAATGCGTAATGCCAGCGCGGGGGGAAGGCACCCGTGCTGCCCCAGCCCCTGCGCAGGGCGCACACGCGGCGTGTGCTGCATCTCCCGGCGTCCAGTGCACCCGACCGGGACTGGTAACGCAGCTGAGCAAAGGGAGGTCTCAGTGCAGTACCACTTGTCCATTCAAGCTCCCCACAGATGTTAATGGGACAGATGGAATAAGTCATTGAGCTCCAAGTGATCCAGCTTCTACTCGCTCAAACTGGAGCGTGAAGACAATATATACAGACAATAAACTCACAAACTCTAAAGGAGAGTTACAAAGCAGCAGATAATTTGGTTGAACAAAGCCAAGTTATCAGACATTTGCAAAGCCCTAAGCTCACCTAGAGGCACAAAGAACTCAAGAAAGTATCAAAAAAGTTATACAGGGAAAGAGAGAGAATAAAATAAATTCCCCTAATGTACCACAAATACCAACCACCACACACTACCTACAAACCATATGTTTTTCCCATCTGTTCTGTTATCTTCAACTAAATTTATAGTATTTGGGCTATCGGAAGAATTGTCAAGCCTGAGCTGGGCAGGATTATAAAACCTAGGTGTTATTACACTTTAAAAGACATTTTCCCCTCCCCCTGCCACACCAGACACAAGATTACACATTTCTCTTGCTGCCTCCTGGCTCTGGTGCTAGAGAGGATGTTATGCTTGTTCCCAGCTACAGTAAGTGTTTGGGCATCCCCGACCCCGCAACAGTAAAACAGTTCCTCTGCCTTTCTGGTTTTCCTCTCCTCCCCATCCTTCTGTCCAGGTAGGTCAGAGAGAGGTGTGGAGGCTGAGGCTGCAGGGCCGCTTCCTGCCATGAACCAGCAAAGCCCGCTTAAGTCAGCGGGGAGCTCCCAGTTCCGCCCCAGTGAGGGCCAGCTTGCCAGGGCAGGGCTTCCAGGAGCACCACTTGAATTCTCCAGCTGCTGGGCCAGAGTTTCAAATTTGAACGAACAGAGGTTGTAGATCAGTGCTGTGTTCATGTAATGGTAGTACAGGAAGAGGGCCAGGGCAGGAGAGCACTGGCGTCCTTCAAAACATATGGGAAGCGGAGGTCTCCTTGGGAAGTAAACAGTAAGGCCCCATAAATGATCACCAGCATCATGAAATTAAAAAGGCACCTTCCCTCCCCACTGTCCAGCTGCACCACAAACCAGAGAGCACCGTGGGCTGCTTTTACCCTAGCACGGAGCCTCCTTCAACAGACTGCATGCCACTGCCACTGAGGAATCCACGAGCTTTTAGGTGGTCTAAGAAAAAGCACTTTTAAACACGGCCTGGATGGCTCACAGTCTACCCCTTTGCTGTTAGTCCTGCAGCCAGTCTCTTAGGAGGAGCTCAGCATGCTGGATATATAAGGTCCTTAAAAGTACAGCCCTAGTTTTGGGGGCTGCGTTTCTAAGAGATGTTCTCCATTGTGTGCTTCCATCCATGGCTGGTTAGCTCTCTCCTGCATGTGCAGCCACAATGCTTTTAGGAGTGTGCACACACAGAGGGAAGCTGCTTGGAAAAACCCAACCCTGACTGTCAAGTCAAATAAGAGCCCTTTGTGCTGAACCCTACCCCCTTCGTGCACAAGGCTCCCCAGTTTGTGCATTGCTTGCAGTAGCTGTCTACCTCTCAGCACCTCCATACAGAAAGCAACGTGACTCACACAGCTCCAAAAGCTTCCTAGGAAGCCCACAAATAAGTACAGCGGGGAAGATTCCAGTTTGGTTTTTACCCTTGCAAAGGATTACAGTAAACGTAACGATTTTCCGCACAGAAGGTCTTTAAAGAGTGTGCAGGATTCCAATAGGTGTCTCATTAATGCCAAACCGTGGAGCCAACGGAGCCGCACTCCTGCTGTCCGGTCCACCTGCCCGTTGCCAAGGGGTTCTCTCCAGCGCTGCCGCAACCTGCCGACTGCCAGGTGATGGTCTCCTGCTGCCCCCAGCCCTGCTGCGGGGCCCGTGCTGCCTCCACGATGCTCTCCTATTTCTGCAGCGTGCTGAAGCTCAGCGTCGATCCCTGGCAGAGTCCGGCTCCCCTTTGCCCTTAAACAGGGCATACAGAGGACGTGCTGGCACAGCACCATCTCCCTTCTGGTTTCCAGGGAGGATGGCAGATTGCGATGCAATTTCCCTCCCTGTCCCTCTGTATTCAGGACTTTCACCTGTCGTAATCAGCAGCCATTTCCAAGCCTGCCACTGTTGCAGAAGAGGCAGATGAGTTCAGAAAGGAGTGAGAAGCGCTGTTTCATTCTTACAAATGTTGCTGCACAGAACAGGATTGTAGGTACCAATTCAAACTGCGCAAACTTTTTTTTTAAAAAAAAGATTTTGCAGTAAAGGACTTGCATCAGGGACTCCCATGTACAGGAAAGTAGGAGCAGGCTACAGAGTCAGTCCCCTCCCTTTCATTCTTGTGGTATTCAAGCAGCTCTAGGCCAAGTGGAGCACCAAACACCCTCGAGCACCCTGGAGAGTGTGAATTAGGGCAGGCAGGCAATATGAGTGCAAATCCCACTTCTAGGCAGTAATTTCCCTGGCCTTTACTACAAATAGGGTGTGTAAACAACGGAGTTTGGGGTTCAGTGGCTGAGCATAAATATTAAAAAATTAAATTTTACAATAAACAGGAGGACTTTTAAGAAGATCTCCTCTTGATGAAAAAATATTTATCATTATTTCACCCTTTCAGAAAAATCACCTAAGTTTAAAAAAAAGAAACCACTCTTTCAGAACATTCTGTCCTTCCTTTTTTCTAGATAGAACAGAAAAAAAATACATCAATTCATAGATTTGAGTTTGTAAGCTTGAATTGTCACTGCAGAAAAAGTGTCCATCTCTACATTACAAATTCCCTAAACTGAAATGCTTTCAGAAGTGCAAAATGGGTTGGGTTTTTTTGTAATATAGGTATAGCTATATGGATATAATGCAAAATATTTCAACCCTTGTTGTCAAAACTATTCACCAAATTTGACCCAAATTTCTCCAAAATTGCACTTGGGGCAAATGAAATTGTTTAGGTAAAAATATTTAATCCATTTTTTTAGGCAAGCTGTTTGTCTTTCAATAGCTTTATATTCAAGACTGCATTCAATGCTGTGTGACAAACACACGAAGCTTACAAAAACTGTTCCATTCTTCAAATCTTCCTAAAATCTCGTTAACAGGGTTGGGTCCTTTTTCCCTAGACATATGCCCTGTAATAAGTCTAAATAAGAGTCCAAACTCCATCCTTCGTAATGTCTGTGTAGGGCTGATGAAAGGCAGTCACACAGCCAACGGAAGAGATTCCTAAGAAAGGAAGAACTCTGCTATCTTGGTCCAAGGAAGAGTGCAGAGCGTTACCAAATACATCTCCAGTTCTGTAAAGCAAAGAGATCCGATCTGGAACTGACAAATGTGAATTTGGGAGCCCTGCAATGCCATTTGGAGAGAGTCACTTTTAGAGTTGAGCAGGCCATGGAAGCCGCCCATGTTTGGAGGAAATAAAAACTTTTATTCCAAAGTTAATCCAGGATTTCAGAAGTTCTTTCGTATATAAGACATGCAAGAGATCGTTGTACAGGGTAAGCAAAGACAAAATCTTGCACAAAGGCAAAAAAGCAGGCCTGCCACACCAGATTTAGAAGCAGGTCTGCTGCTGCATTCATTCACCTACGTATTCAGGAGTGCACATAAGCACACGTGCGATGCACACGTGCAGGCATGCCCACTCACTCTCTCCGTCTGAAATCTGCTTCATCTCACAATTACTGCCCTTAAGTAAGGCAACGTGCTGCCGATGTCTCACGGCAGGACAGCTGGTCTGTGATCAGCCAGCCAGCCAGAAAGAACACCACCACTGGCGATGCACACTTTTGCCTTTTCCCACATTGAATGGGGCATTAACTTCAAAGTCTATGATCCCTTAAATCTTTAACAATAATTAATAGGAGAAAGAAGACTAATATTTGTGTTTGCCCTTAAACTTGCTCTTGGGGGAGAGAATAAAAGCCCAAAGAAAGCGACATTTTGTGCAAGCAAAGTCAACAATATTAGTTATTCCTGAATTGGTTTGTCTTAACTCCGGTGTTAATGCTTTACTTGGCCTTGTGCTCCCAAGTTGACTGCATTTAGCACTTCAATTCCCAGAGCATGAAATATCTCACTGCATAGGTCTCCCTGTGCTAACTAGAGCAACCTGAGGGCTGCAGCAATGTCTGCCAGCTGCCATGGGCTACTGCAGCCCTGAGGAACTGTCACAGCCCAAGGAAAATCAGCTCACACCGTCCAGTTCTGGACCCCAGGCCTCGGGCTTGTGGCCTCCAGAGTGGCCCCAGAGCTGCGGTACGGGACCCTGCAGGGAACGAACACACCAGGGGGGCTGACGCTTTCCTGGCCCGAGGGAAGACTCGCATATATTATCTCTAGGTGTTAGCTTCAACATTGACCTCACTGAGTCAATATTTCACTTCAGAAGGTTTGTTTTCTTCAGACATAAGTAGTGTGATGGATTTTTTTTTTCCTCCAGTCAAGACCCATGTATCCTTCTATTCTGACAAGTGAATTTACAATATGATTTTCAGAGGACACTATGTTCACATAGTTTCCAATGCGCCACCTCAGGGAAAATTGTTAAAAATTAGAAAGATGTTCTTTCACACCAACCAGAGGTCTGATGGGCAAAGCCAGGTTTCTTCCATTCTGTGTGTAACAACCATACCAAGGGAGGCTGCGCAGAGAGTTCAGAGACTAAACCAGTACAAAAGACAAACTCTCCAGTTTTTCTGTCAGCTTTAAACAACCTAAGAAAAGTGGTAAAACTGACAATTTTTTCCTAAGCTTTCCCTGCAGATGCACACAAGACCATTTTAAGATGCCTCCATGCTCACCAGATCCTGGCATTTGTCTGTGCGTGCCAGTACGCTACGCCAGGTCAGCAAACCTCAAGCAGTGCTCACTCTGAGCCAGGTACGGCAGGCAGCAAGAATTTATTCAGGTCCCCTGCAGAGATCATGGGGAAGTTCAGTGATACAGGAATGCCCCGTGGTAAGGAGATTTCCCCATATTCAGTTCTGCTGAGTGCTCTGCACCAACAGCACAATATAAAGCCACCCCAAAATGAGGGGAGCCTCAGCCAGAAAGCATGGACCTAGCAACTGCATTCCACAATCGCTTTGTCCCCCGTCCAGGCAAGCTTGCTACCGTATTAAAGAACAGGATGAGCCCCAGGACCCAGAAAATGGCCAGATCAGTAAACTAGCCCCGGAGGCCTGCCCAAATCTCAAAGATCTTAATTTCCTTTGGAATTTTAAAGCCCACAAATTTCTTGCTATTCTTGCCTTGTTTTATATGTCACTTTATGCCAGGCTGCCATTTAAAAACTATTTCAATGAATGGAGGAAAAGAAAAATTTCACTAGATTTTGTCTGACCATTTCAGATTCTTGCCTATCAATAATGGAGTTGTTATTGCCAGCAAAACCGAGATGGATAAAAAATGTCCCTTATTTCAGGAGAGCTCACTGCACGGGCCTAATCCAAAAGCCACTAACCTAAATGGGAGTCCTTAGATTAGGTTCTTAACAAGTTTCAGATGCTCAGTCATTTCCATCAGTCCTTTGCAGAGATGGGAATGAACTTCAAAGGGTTTGATGCAGAACTGAACTTCCAAGACTTTGGATCTGAACATCATGGGACTTGTAGGTATGTTTCCAATCATCTGCAGATGCAGCCTGCAATGAAAGGAAACAGATCCCTAAAGGTTCTGTATTTTGCAGACAAAAAGGTCAAAAAAAGTGTTCTGTTTGCAGGAGATGGTCAGTTCATTCTCCCACTGATTCTTATCAAACCCTCACACAAGCCAGCTGTGAACCACAAGGAAGGGAGCCAAACTACTGGAATTTAACGGCTCATTCTCCAAAATGTATTGGCTCATAAACATACGCTGTGTTCTCATTCAGTGCTAATTTACTTTAACAATAAACTTATTGTGACTTGTATTCCCACTTCAAAGAGAGTTTTTATGTGGCAAATGGGAAGGGCATAAGTGGGAGTTTTCCTCTGGTGAATGAAACAAAGATACAGTAAGGTGAAGAAAAAAGCTCAGTAATTATCGTCCGTAGGGTGTAAGGCTATAAAATAGCAGTGCCTCAAATTATTTGCAGACATGTCCACATTCGAGAGAAATAAAATCTTTCAGAGGATAACACACCTGTGCCACAGGCAATTGTCCTCGCTTGCAGATTAGCACTGGCCCAACAGATGTTTACTCCACCACACACAGCCAGCAAAAGCAGTAGGAAAGGCTTTGCCTCTTTGCAGAAGTGGAAAATTATTAAACCCACCATAAACTGGTACAAATCAGCTTTGCCCATACCTCTTCCTACAATGGCTCCTTCAGCACAGAGAGCTGACCATCCCTTGACAGGAGAAGCAGAGGTGTGGGCCAGCTAAGAGGCTGCCTGTGATGTGGGCAAGACTCAGAGAGAGCAAGCAAGTGAACCTGCACCTATGGGAGGGTGCCAACAGCCAGGGACGTGCGCGGCGAGCAGCCCTGAGGTGCCCAGGGAAGAGGGCTGCAGCACACTTGCGAGACCCCACCGAGCCCCGGTGCAGAGCCAGGGCAGCCAGGCTGCTGCAGTGATTGCTGAGAGAGAACCAGTCCACCCCAGTACCGGAACAGCCTGGGCCTGGTAGCCTGAGCTAAAGACAAACTGGCACTCGGGCATGTTCGAAGCAGCGCCCAGGGCTTCCCAGCAGGGTTTACAACCCCATCGCAGCACGCCTGGCTGGGCTAGCCCTGCCACAGCCCCGCAAGACTGCAGCGGACTGAGGGAGGGATCCCTAAACGCTCCGCGGGCCTCACTCCCACTGATTTAGCTCACAAGAACAACGCGAGGGTCTGAAGAGCTGGCTCTAGTATCTCCCCTTTCTGGTGTTCTGTCCTTAGCAAAAGGATTTTGCTTTCCTTTCTCTTCCTAAGCAGTCCCTTCCGTGGCACCGCTTGATTCCACCCAGCCTCCCCCGGAGTACAATGTCTCCCCAACTTTATCAAAGACTGTACTCTAGAGGAGCAACCCGACAGAAGGGCTGTTTGCGGGATGTTGGAAGGGACAAGGTCAGCCTGACTTCCACCCCGCATGTCACAGCTGCCTGGAAAAACGCTAAAATAGGTTTTCTTGAAAAAGATCAGTATCATTCTGTTCAAATCAAAATGTCTGGGGAAACGTGTCGATTATGATAAAACTGTAATGGGGAAGATCGTCCAAGCATTCCATTGCAATCATATCATACAGTTAATGCTACAGTAAATATTTACATTGACCCTTCACAGCCACGCATTTCATACTTAATATTACTACATTTAACACTAAATCTAATAGAACAATTTCTAAGGAAACAATAATTTCCCTGAATTTGCTTCACATGAGATGCTGAGATTTTCATTTTTCACTTCAATTACAAATGAATTTTAATTTTTAAACACTTAGACTTCCTGCCAATCACGAACTTTGGCTCCTCACCACCAAGAGTCCAAGGTCAGAGTAGTTCCCTGGAATTGCTGGTACACCTCCAGCCTCTTGCTCCTGTGAGAGTGACTGGGAGATAGTCTGCCAAACAGGTTATCATGGGGCAAAGCTGGCTGCTTCAGCACGGAGCAGACATGATTAGCACACCCGAAGTGCAGAGTCAAAGTCAGCACTGCTGGCCAAAGCCTGCTCCTAGCACACCTCTCCGTCTGCCAAACAGCCTCTCATCATGTGGAGGCAATCGGACACTTGTCTTTGACCACAGCAATTTTTTTTCCCAGTTTGTCCCAGTTTGTCAGTCTGTCCCTGAAGATGTTTCTGTTCCCTTCTACCTGCTGAACAGCCAGCGATGTCCACCTTGCATGTGTCACATACATTTACATATGTTACTAAAAACAACCCCATTTTACCCAAGTGCACTGGGAGCACTGAAAGCGCCACGTGGAGTCATAGCCTCAGCAGCACAGGCCAGCAGCGTGGTGGCAGCTAGAAAGACACCACCTCTGAAGTGTGCTAGACCTACCATGCATGGCACACGTTTAATCTCCAGTTCAGTTGTTGAGCTTGCTCTGCAGCTGAAGTGCCTACTTGCAAGCTTGAGCTCTTGAGGTAAGGAACTTCTTGCTGCCCAACAGCTATACAATTGTGTTATTAGAGATGTCTGCCTGAAGAAAAGCTTTCAAAAATTTTTGCACAGCTGCCACCTACCTTTCTTAAGCATGGCATTCGTTTAAGTATATGTCTATTTATCTATCTATATGTAGTATGTAGAAGTATCTATCTGCATAAAGTATACAAATCCATTGTCATAATTTAGACCAGCAAAATACTTTTGGGATTTTGTATCTGTTTTCAGCCTTAATGGTGTACACACATGCAAAGGTGTTTGATCAGAGGCACTAAAAGCATGTTTAAACACTTGAAGAGTGTGCAGTCATTGCAGCCAGCCACATTATCTCTCCTAAGAGCCCATCACACTTTCTTCCTCCTCCTTACCTTCCTGTTGACTTCAAGCAGTTAATCTTCTGAAACGTCAAGTGCATTTTCCTCCACCACTCAAACCCAGAGGTGCTGCCTGGTGTGACCAGCCTCATCTCCTATCAGAACTGCTCTGACCCTGCTTTGCACACGGAGCTTGGACTAGATGGCCTCAAGAGCTCTCTTTCAGCCTAAACGGTTTTCCATCACAACAAAACCAAACCAATGCGGGAGAAAAATCTGACCAATAAAAACAGTTACTTCCAAAGGAACAAGCCCTGTCTGAACAGTCCCAAACAAAAGAACAAACTCCTACTTCATTCACACCCTGCTACTGCACACTTTTCCAGACTTACCCCCAATACTTCATACAGTCAAAACCTGATATGTATCTATCAGCTGGATGTAACTGGGAGTCTTGCCAAAATATTTACCAGGAGTCTTGCAATATTTGTCAAGCACCAACCCTGAGTCAGGTGAATGTGGGAAAATTTTGACTTGCATTTGTTTAAACCACACACTGGTAAGCTGCCCCAGTTACGGGGCGGGGGGGGGGATGTGCTTAAAACAGAAGCCCAGTGCACCTGATGAAACAGAAATTGGAAGGCATTTGAGGGTCTTTTACACTAAAGTCTCATAATTTTTAAGACTGTTTTGGTGCACCTGAATTTTAGTTTACCAGTAGCTGGGCTTGAGAACATTGATATTATCAACTGAGAATATTTTACATTGTAATGCCCAAAACCAAATAGCTTTGCCTTATAACTGTAATTTTTGTATATTGCATACAGCACACGTTACAAAATATTTCAACTGGATTAGGAAACCTAGGACTCCAACTAAGCTGAAAAAAGATGTAGTTAATTTCCTGGTATTTGCAGGGTAATCTGAGCAGCTTGTTTTCTCCTCTTGCTTCACCAAGGGACTGTGATTATGCCAAGACCCCACAAATCTAGTGTGTCCCTGTGCCCATTCCCTCTGCACGCAGTTGGCAAAATAGATGCTACTGCATACTTAATGTGCTGGAGTCATATAGCCCATGGATTACCTTCTAGCGTCGTGCCCCAAGCACATCAAAGGAACTGGCAGCATGAGCAGCAGGGGTGCAGCAACTCCTACCTGAAATGGCTCGCTCTCAAACAAGGGTGCTGAGCCAGGGATCTAGCCTGTTGTCTCCCCAAATTACTGTAATCCTCAGGGGCTAAATGCCTCCCTCCAGCCCCCCCAACTCAACCCACTGCATCTTTGCCTGACCGCTCTGTTACTTGAATGCAGCCGGTACTTCCTAGCTGGTTGTGGCCAGCCCGCCCTCCCTGCTGGCATACAGACGCTCACCCTCCCCTGCCGGCACCCACTAGCAGTTGTGCCCACAGCCCGAGGCACAGTGACAGGGGTTTGGGTCAGTGAGTTACCACAGACGGCAGAAGGAAGCACCTTAGGGTGCAGCTCAGATGCTGACACGGCTTCATCCAGCACTCGCTTCGTGAATGGAGCTGCGCTGTGCTCAGGCTTTTTCTTGCTCTCGCTCAGCCTGTCAAACAATGTTGATCTTTTGTTTTCCCCCAGGAAGGTGCACGCCACCATTTGTGCAAGATACAGCAAAGGCACCCCTGTTCTGGCAGCCCACCCTAGCCCAACACAATTATGCGCTCCACACTTCTGTTGTTGCTGGTCTTCTATGGCTTTGACCACATGATTATTCCTGTGCCACTGGGGTGGGCTGGCCTGAGCAGAGGAGCAGCAAGAGTTCCTTAATCTGGCCAGCAAAAAAGAGAAGACTTCAAGGAGATGCTACCGACACTTCTGCCTGCCCTCTGGACTGAGGACAGCAGAGATGCAATCAACGGGCTTTGCAAGGCAAGCGGCAGCTCACCGCTGGCAGCTCCAACCGAGGGGCACAGCCCTCCGGAGCAAAGAAGAGGCAGTGGCTGTGTTCAGGTCACCCGGCGGCTGTCAGTGCTCCCGTGTGCTACCGCTGTGCTAAGCGTGCTGAGAAGCTGTAGCTAATGAGGGTACGTACACCCATGCTCTTTCCTTCAGCTGCAGCATAGAAATATCCTGCGGTGCCCCATGCCTCAGTTTCTCTGCAAATATAACCCATCTGTAATAGTTCTTCCCTACACCATACTCACAACTGAAAGGTGCCGAGATAGCAGGAAATGGGGTTGTAGGAGTACAGCAGTGACATGTTCTACAGCTGACCCAGGACCTCCAGGCTAAAGGCACGAACCACCACTCAGTGACACAATTACCTTATATGTTCAGACACAATGATTAAGACTACAAAAAAAAAAAAAAAAGTTGTAGTAATAGAACAACTCCATTGTCTATCACATTCTCCACTTCCACAGAAAGCTTTATCTAGCATTAATATCAGCAATATGAGAAATATGTCTTCTTTCTGGGAAAGGTCCACAGCAAAGACAAATCGTGTCTCTGCCATTTAAAAATACGTGCTGTCTGTAGGAGGAGAGAGGGGAGCCTGTTGTACTATTAGGTGAACATTTATTTGCCGTATCTTTAAACTCTGGCACACTGTATCAGCAGACACCCCAGCCTACCTGGGTCTCTGGTGTGAAGTAGGTAGCCTCCTAGTTAATGAGTTATTTAATAGCTCATAGTGTCCCCTAGGGTCCCCTCAAACTATAACCATTCCCATGCAGCAAACCAAGTGTTGGTCACGCTTACAGGTGTTTTTCGTATCAAATGTCAGAAAGCAGAAGAAAGACTGTGCTAAGATCCAATAAATAAATTCTTGATACTATTTGTTGGGGGGCAAGGAGGGGAAGACAGGCATCCTGTCTGCATGTTAGGGGACAGGCCCATCTAGACCACTCTTTCATTTAGTCACTAAAATGTAGGGAGACCATAAAACTGTGTAATCATCCCTAAGCTTTACACCAGGATCCTTCTACTGAGCTAAACCAAGACAGGGTTTCTGTTCTCCTGGAGGTTGGGCACGCTCATTGGCAGCTCACACAGACAGCAGCAGGAGGCAGCGCGGCAGAAGCTAAGCTTGGTTTCCTCTGGATCAAAGGGCACAATCCATTGGCACCATAACCCCAGCTAAAGTGTCTGGATGGACTTTGAAATATGCCAGAAAACGTGAAAGTTTGCAAATTAACTTTTATGCTATGTCCCACTCAGCTGCTGTAGAGTGCACTAAATGCTACCATAGGGTGTGTTATAGAGCATACTCGACGGAGGACATTTAATGTTAACATCTGTACTTGCAGGGTCACTGGCAATAACAAGTGGTTATCTAAGCGACTGACGACCCAAGCCTTCAGCACAAAGGTTGCTATTTCTTTTGTATTTGTGGTTATGTCCTACTACTAACACACATTTCTTTCCTCATGCACTAATCCTCACTAAGAAGTCTACTAGTCTACTAAGTCTAGAGTATCTGATCAATAGTAGACTATAACGCAGTTATGAACTAAAAAAAAAAAAAAAAACGAGTAAGAATTTGAAACTATCTAGCATGTCCTCTTAGCGAGCTATCATTCTGTCCTGAAGGGTTTTATTCCAGGCTCATGGATATGCAACGTATGCCTACGCTAGTATACCAAATAATGAACGAAATCTTAGCAGGGAATATAGTGCACTTATTGGAAGGAAGTTTTCCAGACAACTCTGATTTCAACAGTTATGTTAGATTCATAAAACAGTTCGAGTCAACATTTCTTCACAGTGCATCCTTGCTATATTTCATAGATTCAGCACTGCATGCAAACCATACATTACAAATGATGCACGCTCATAAACAAGTAGCCTATAAGTAAACATACGTTCTCTGAACACACACCACACCTGTGCTGGCAGGCACACAGTTTGCAGTATTCAGTGTTTCTTAACTTTGGGAGTACCTATGGGCTGTTTTAACAAAAGAATTAAATACCCTTTCCAGTAATAATCGCTCCTGCCCCCCAGCTTTCTGGAGGTTTTTGTCGATATTTTTTGATTATTTTTTTGCTGCCAAGCCACAAAATACACACAGCTAAGGCAGTATTAAGATGGCTTTTGTCTTCTTTTGTTTCCACCAGAACAAGCTTCATTGACCTAAGAACCTTCAAAGCAGTACCACTTCACCCACGTTAGTAAGCACGGCTGTGCTGCTGGAGCTGCAGAGAAGGCCTGCAGGGCTAGCCACGTCAGCATGATGCCAGCAATGACACCATCCCCCAGTGATCCTTCGCAAGAGCCTCATAAGGTTGGATTTGGCTGAGCAGCTCTGGAAGAGTGCGGGAGTGTGGCCAGGCAGAGCTTTCCACGAGCAAGGCAGAGAACTGTCCCTCAGCAGGCTCACGGGAGCACAGCACCCTGCGTCTCTGCAAACGCAGCCCCGGGGCCCGACTGCACCCACTGGAAGCAGCAAGTGCCTCTGGTACCGCTCCCGGCAGCCACTCCTTGCTGCTTCTGCCTTCCGTACGGGACTGTTGAGTTCCTTTTACCCTTGTGGCGAGAAGGGTTGTCGAGAGGGAACTGGCTACCTCTGACCCCACACCGATAGCTGCCTGTGCTGTCTGCTCACACCAACCCCAGCCAAGCTGCGGCTGTGCAGGCCCCTGGGAG
>Ga0181612_142081_pt1 | contig 18100 bp, 12 predicted proteins | sample HoacroProtozoa21_FD_119630 | JGI IMG/M metagenome (GOLD analysis project Ga0181612, IMG submission 119630) | Hoatzin crop microbial communities from Cojedes, Venezuel. Combined Assembly of Gp0051906, Gp0051904, Gp0051908
AGATCCCTCCGAGCCCTGGCTCTGAGCCTGGGCTGCGCTGGGTGCAGTGCATCTCTCGTGGCTGCAGTCTCATGAAACAACGGCTGAAATAACCAGAACTGGTGCCCTGTTTTCTTCTTGCATCACCTGAATACGTTATCTGGAAACAGGGCAAACGCTACATTTTCAGCAAAGTAAGGAAATCCCTCTGAGCAGTTCTCATTTACAGCACAACCATTAAAATCCTGGCAAAAAATCAAGCCGTTTCGCTATCAATTCAGCGCACAGCATTGCTAGCACGGTTGGTGTCAACAGTTAAAGAGCTGGGGCAGGGCAGGAGACAGAGGCTGCTGTGTTCATGGTGCTGCAGCTCGGACAGAAGATGAAATCATGGTAGTTCAGCATTGAGTGAAGGCTTTGCTACTGATTTTCTGGCTTTCTGTTTACGCTGGAATAAAACCTGCTTGTGTTTGAAAAATTTTTGGTTGTTAGTAGTGTGTATGTGTGTGTCTGGTCCTAATTATTTAACAAAACCTTCAAAACCATGAAACACAGCTACCTACTTCTGCAGAGCTGTAAGAGAATGTGGCTACAGTCTGTGCTTGATGGTGAGAACGTTGCAGTGCTGTATTTGAAAGGGCTTTTTCTTACCATAATGGTCAGAGGGTGATTTTGAATGACTTAAAAACAGGTGCACGGTAAAGGAAAAACCAACAGGCCATAGTTTTGGCCTTGGCCACATTGTTTATGCCTTTTGCGGGTGTCGTTTCTTAACTCGTTCAGTATTTAAAGCTTTATTTGTTTTCTCTGTGTAGTATGGACCCTGGACACATGGCTGAAACGGAATATGGAGAATAAGATGTTTGTGGGGGAGATGGAAAACATGTCTGCTTCTTGTAGCTTCAGATTTTGGCTTGGGTCAGGAACAAATTTTTCAAATTTTCAAAGTATTTTGGCACATTGATCCTTGGGACATTTTTGTATTTATTTCAGACACTGCAAATAAAGGCAATAAGAAAATTTTCCAAACAGATTCTACACTTAGTCTGAATTAAATCAAAAGCCAGATTTCATACAGGGACCTTAAACTTTGGGAGATGATAATTTCCAGAAGGGTGTTTTTCTTTGGTGGTATTCCGAATGTCCCAGTTTTTGGCTGTCAGACTTGTAGGTTGAGAAACTTTGAGGCTGCCTGCTGATCCATATCATCTGAGGTCTGAGTCTGTTTAGTGAATCTCAAATTGAGCATCCAAAAGCAGAAACTCTCTGACTCATTAATCACTGTGAGAGATCTTGGCCTAACCATATCGATGAAGAACAATAGTTGCCTAGTAGAAGAGAAACATGATGATGTGTTTCCGGTGACATCTGTGATATTACAGGTCACTTACATTTATTTCTCAAAGATATGCCTTATTTTCACTTTGGAGATGTAAATCAGCATCACCATGTCTTTGGGTACCACGTGTGTCTGTGTCTTTGTATGTGTTTTAGGCTAATGACTGATGACGTGTCCTTCAAAAATCTCTTTTAAAATCCAAGTCTTAGCCTAATAAGACAGAAACTTTGCTGAAACACATCAATATGTGATGCTAGAATATTTACAGAAGTATTCTGCTACTCTGTAAATATTAGTGCTGCTGATAGACTTTGGGTTCATTGCACTGTCGGCTCAAAGTTTTAGTCTGTGAGTTTTAAAGAGGGTTTTTAAATAAAACTAAAAGGTATTGTAGAAATGAGATGTGGAACATTTTGGGAAGGGTGCAGTGCTATACATAATTTATTGGGCACTGTTTGTACAGCCAATTGTTAAGTTATAAATAAAATACAGCCTTAAAACAAAGATGAAAGGCTGAAACTGTGGGTAATTATTTCCTCTGTACTTCTATTTAAAAAAAAAGTTTCTGAGTTTGTTCAAACAGTCACATTTTGGTTTGGTTATTGATATTCACAGTGTCGTGCCTATTTTTGGATGTATCGCGTGGAAGACTTTCTGCCATGTGGAGTGCCTTTTCCTCCAGTAAATCTTCTGCAGGCTGCAGGATGGTTCTTAAAGCTTGGTGAGGTGCCCAGGCGCAGCCAAGGGGAAACCACAGGAGGCAAATGAGCCTCTGGCATACTGCATTTCCAGGTCCCAGAGGTCCTGAAGAGCAGCTTGACGTGCCTCGCCGACAGAAGTTCCTTCGGTGGCTGTTCCAGTTCGGCACCTACCACCATGGTGCTTTTCCCATCCCATCGGAACCTCAGCTCCCATTTCTTTCAGGCTGAGGCCATTGAGGGTTGGCACAGGAACCAGCTCCACAGCCTGCACCAGATCAGTGCTTGTTTTCTGCCAACAGAGAAGCCCCTTGAACTGGGGAAATGCTGAACCCATTTAAGATCATTAAAAGGGGATTTAAGAATACAGTCCACATACGTTTCAGAATAATTTATTGTAGGTGTTCCCATCGGTGCTCAGAATGAGGTGAGGAAGCGGTTTTGCCTTAGAGCCTTGGAACAGGCTTTTTACCCATGGAGGTGTTTGCTGAATGTGAGAAGGAATAGCACAAGGTGGGCCTGATCAAACAGCAAGGATAAAATAAATAATTTTATTACAGGTCATGGGCTAAGCATCCCTTGCAGGTATTGCAAAGCAGCAGGAGGTGCCTGGTTTGAAATCTCCCAGTTCTCCTACAAGTGGTGCTGACACAGAGCTGTGATACTGAGCAAAAACATTCTGGCTGCTGAAGAGGAAAGACATGACCAATTTGAACTTAGGAGTGAAACATTTCCTAGAACTGAGCCTGAATAAATTCTGGAACAGTTGAGCAGGAAATAAGCTAATAATGGGATTTTACAATATGCATTTCCCATATAAGGCATTGAAATGTAGCATGGGTTTGCTTGCTGATCTTCTGGCTGTTCTGGTGAAAATTTTAGGTTTCCTCACTGTTTGCGTTCCGTTACGATTATAAGGACTGTGCTCCATTCCAGGCTGAAGCACGTCTCTTGCTGCTGTCATCAGTGGTCTCTGGATGGACCATTCTTAGACCAGACCAGGGGAGAGGCTAGTTAACAATTCCTCCTTGCTGCCTTTTGTTTGTGTCGGGGAGCTATTTCCTTTAGCCCTTGAGACTGATGCATAGGAAGGGGAAGAGAGGTGGGGAGTGCCCATCTTGGTGCGGTTCATGCTGCTGAAAATAAGTTCCCCAAAATCTGATGTGGGGAAAGGAAGCCCTGGCTCCACAGAGCCTGCTGTCTCCCTCAATAAACAAAGGACTGGATTTGGGCAAGTTGCCCAAAGTGTTGGTGCCGGGTGCGTTGCCGTCCTTACTGCTCTGCCTGGCCTTTTAAGGTTATGTGACAATATGCTGGAGACCACAGTAAGGTGTGTAATTCAGCGATGATTAATGAGCACAAGGCTCCTCTGCAGCTTCGGTGTTTCTGTAGCATTGGTCAAATTCCCTTCTCACGAGTAACTCACTAGGATTTTCAGTTTGGCCTCTTCTGCACTGAGTGCAATCTCTTGCCAGCTCTTAGGCTACGTCAGTTTAGAGCCATCTACCTTTCCAAATGTGCTCTGTATTGTGGAACAGGTTTTGCTTGTAAACGCGAGGCCAGATGTTCAGAAGAGGAGAGCTCCCGTTTAGACATCTAGCAATTACTGTGGTGACACATACCGGTCGCAGCTGAAAATCTGACATCTGTCTGCTTAGACAATAAAATGCTCAAGCTGGCTAGTTTCTGCAATGCTATAAGAAGTGGCCTATATGCATATAATTCAGGAATTGTTTCAAAATAGCATGCACTGAATCACAGTCTCACTTAGTTTTAAACCACAGCTTGTGCCAAACTAGTTATTTTGATTTCTTGCCGAGCAGGGACTCACTTTCCACTTACAACTAACAATTTTCTTTTCTTTTTCTGCAAAATCTGTTAATGAAGGCAAGATGAAACAATTATGGTAGTCTACTGGCTAGATAAGAAATAGGTCTGATTCATTAATAAATATTTCTTTTCTTTTCCAGTGACATATTCGATGCCATGTTCCCCGTCACACACATCGCAGGAGAAACAGTCATACAACAGGGTAATTCTTCCCCTTGTTTTTTTCCCTTGTATGTTTCCTAAGATTGTACAATTCACATCTCTCCATTTGAGATGTCACCCTCTTTGCTTAATGGGAAGAATAACCATATTCTGAAAGCGTCTAAGTGTGTAGCTGTATCAGAAGTTCATGGATGTAGGTCTTTTGCTACATGTACAGAGGTCTCCCACAAAGCCGCGCTGGTAGATCTCCGGGGTTTCAAAGTGCTACAGTTAAATGTAGATAAATTGCACTTCAGATTAAAATGTTCTTGACTGAGGATAGTCAGGAAGTAATGCACAGATCAGAATGCGTAAGGGTGGCACAGGCTAGCTGAGAGTAATTAGAGATGGAAAATATTTTTATGGTTGTTGGGAATATTCAACACCTCATTGTGCTGTGTCGTTATCACATTTGGCAACTTACCTGCATGCTTGCAGTGTGTTGTGGAGGACTTCATTACCCTCAGGCTATATTAAAGCCTCTTGTGTGTTTACACTGAATGAAGTGGTGAATCAATCAAAAGAGATAAATTAATGCAATTGAAAGATATTAATAGGAAGAAATCATAGCGATATTTTGATTTATGAAGGCAAATAGACAAGAATGTTTCAGAAAATGAATCTCTCTGTAAGTAATTTGGTGTACAAACTTGTGCAAATATGTACAGGATTAAATCTGGAGACAGGAAATTATTCAATAGTTTAGCAGACCTTCAGGAAACAATCACTTTTTGTATTTTGCTTCCAGGTGATGAAGGAGACAACTTCTACGTGATTGACCAAGGCGAGGTGGATGTGAGTACAGTCTTACAGTGTAATATTTATTTTGAAGGTACACAATAAAATTGTATGCTCTGGCACACAGCTTGATCCAGCCATGTACTGTGCTTCTGTCTCCTTTCCTCTTGAAATAGATTTCACAGTATTGGTCTCATTCCTTTGCTTTTGTTGTGTTAAGTCTTTTGTGCCTAATTTTATAATTGTCATGTTTTACATCCTTGCTTATTTGTCCATTCCAAGCAGGAAAATATGGTATCAAAACCAAGCAAATGACATTATCTTCAGAACCCTAACCACACCTGGAGGTGTGCAGTCTTTGGCAGAGCAGGCCACCATGCTGGAATGCACCTGAGGGTTCAGATCAACCATAAGGAAAATATTTTCTTTAATCAGTTAGCTTAGCTGATGTGGTGTTGTGTTTTTTTTTTACCCAAATTGAGATGCAGCCTGAGGCAGCGAGTTTCATCTTAAAAACCTTAATTTGCTTTTAAAATTAGGTCCAAATATATGAACAATGCAGCATATTAATAAAAGCAAGGATTATTCTAAGTGTAAAGTGATCTGTTAGACCACAAAATGTTTACAGGAGTATGCAGTGGTTTAATCAGCAGGTCTTTGAAATGAAACTTCTTTCTGAACCTGCCTTCCAAATTGTAATTTATTCATATCTTGTCATTTTTATCCTGTATGAAACTCACCCTTTTGCTGTTTTGCTACAAGGTCCTCATTTGACTGAATTTTCTACACGCACCTTACGTATCTACAGTTGTCAGATAGGACAGGCTTGCTCATTAGCAACGTTGCTCTTTGGATGCCCAGATGAGTTTTGTTTGGCATATTTCAAGAAGAAAGTGATTTATTTTAAATCTGGGCAGGAGGCATGCAGTTATTTTAGCGAAAGTCATTTTTTTTAGCAGTCTGTCTGTGTCAGGAGACCATCTAATTGGTATTTTTGGGAACTGAGAAACCTCACATGCTGTCTCTGCCTCTGGAAGTTGCTCCTCAGGAAATCCGCCTGACTCACTGCTCCTATCAGGCATACCTCTCAATAGCAAACATTGCCGCATTCACAGGGCCAGAAAGTGAAAGAGTGATATTTATAGAACAGTGCTAAAATTTAGTTTTAAAATAATTGGTTAGGGCCTGATACTGAGCTTAATGAGTTCACTGGCTTTGAATCAGACCCACAAACGTGCGCAAATGCACATATTGAAGTTACGGATTAATCCTATTTAAAAATAATTTGTCCTTGCTCAGAAAAAGGGAAGTTTTCTTCAGCGTCTGGCCCAGGGATAGTGAAGGACTGAATGATATCAGAAAACAGACAGCAAAACCCTTGCAATTAGTTGCGAAAAAGATAATCTTTCATATGCACATATCATTCTTACAAAGCAGTGACAAAAAGGGGGAAATAAATGTCCAGGGCCTAGCCAGCTTTGTGTCTGCTTGTGAAAGCATTGCACGAGGTGGTTTGTGGATTTTCTGTGACTGGTGGTTGCTACTAATCGCCAAGGCAGCCGTGGCTCTGCAGACATTGAGAAGGACTTGTTTAGAGCACCTGCTCCTGTATTCTCTGTCAGGTAAAATGGCATCTTGGTTTCCTTACCAGGTATACCCTGACATCTACTCAGAAAAACCTTTACTGCGTCATGTTACTTGTACATCAGAGATTCTCCTTGTTTTTATGGCAAGTTGAAATTCATAAATAATCTTGACCACAAATGGCCCAAGAAGAAACATGTGTCTAGATCATTTTGCATTGATTGTTTTCTGAGTTCATTAAAGTCTTTTGCAGAATAATCTTCTATTTCCTAGAACAATTCAGGGACCTGTGAGGCTTCCGAGCTAGGATTTGGGGTAAAATTTGAAAAAGTACCACAGTGACTGAACAGCCTCAGTGTCACTGCAATGCAATTATGTATAGGCTCTTAAGCTGGAGAGTCGTTTTGGAAAATTTTATCCCAGACCCCTGATTTGACAAGCTAAGCACCAGTCCTCCTTTAAGCACATGAGCAGTTCTGTTGACTTCAGTGGGACTCGCTGTTTTGCTAAACAAAGAGCATAGTACAGAGCTTTATTTTACACTGTTAGAGTTGAGGGCAGAAGTTTTATTTGTATTCCGAGTAGTTTGCTATCCTCCAGGCACTTAGATATGATACAGATATAAATTTTTCCTGCCTTGTCTGTGGGACTTGCAACAGCACATTTTCTAAGAAATGAACGAAAGAAATGGGTTTCTTTGAGTAGATTGCAACTTCCCTTTCACGAGAATTCTGAATTCCTACTCCCCTAATTGCCAAAATCAGCATATAGCTGCTAGGACAGATCAGAATGGACAAATCCACAATAATGTCATCCTGACACGTCTCAGACACACTTATGGACAGTTTTATGACGTGACCTGTGGGACAAATACATCCTAACAGGACTTAAGAGATGTCATTTGGACTGAGCTTATTGCAGGGACAACCAAAGCTCCTGACCTTCTGAGTCTTGCAGAACTCTTCTGTGACCAACTCACATGCTGTCCCCCTTCAGCATCCCTCTTCCTTCATTCTGCTGCACCTTACTACTGCTCTCCCCATCTCCTCAGCTGGATGCTCTCTCCTTCCTAAGCCTTTCCTAAACCTTCAGGTGCAAAACACACACTGAATTCCTTTGCAAGATGCTGTGGAAGGCACAAGAAATGTTTGCTCATCCAGGAGCAAGTTGCAATTACACCCTGGTAGCTACCGTAGTTACCTACATTAACTGCCATTAACGAGCCTGTTTTCACCCCACAGTGTAAAGTCTGTACCAGGGCAGTTAGTGCAGAGTAAGTGGCTCCTGTATAAGACAGCAGCTCCCAGACCCCGTGAGTGTGCACTATCACACCGTATATAGTTCTCCCCAGAAAAGAGTTCTTCCACTTTCTGGGCAGCAGTGCTAGAATTCTTATTGTCTGAAGAAAATCCAGACCGCTAGTAAGCGAGCTGCAGTTCATTTAAGCCTTGCCAGATAGTTTTTTGGCATGCTTCCACCCTTCTCCAAGGAAAAAAGTGACTTGGAGAGTAGACAATTGACCCCGAGACTTAAAGCCTCAAGCCAACACCTAGTTCAGCTGGTGTTGGCAAGTGCATGGAGGCTTTTAACCCCTGGCCAGGCTATCTGCCTTCAGCATTTCCCTGATCTGCACAGAAGTGGCAGGTGTACCAGGACTGGTGGATTCAAGGAATGATTTACTCTGAGAACATCATGACTGACCCAGGTTTTCCATACACATGCAAAGATACCCGTAAAGGAGGTTGCAATTGCCATTGTAAAATTCCCATCCCCAGGAAGAAAGTCATGGCAAATCTGACAAACCAAAACCAAGCAGAAACCACCAACAAATCCAGAATAATAAAATCAGTGTGTGGTGTTTTGAGTTTAAGAAAACTGCAACATTTAAAAGTAATTTACTGTTAGAGTTTTGGCATACGCACCCCAAAGAGTAAGAGCATTCTTATATTTTCCCTTAAAAATAATCTGAGTCAAATTAGAAGTACAATAACATATTTTTAAATATAATGACACTTTATCCTCCATTCTTACACTTTCTTAGAGTATAAACAAACCTTGTTAGCATAGAATAAAGTATCTGTACATTACTATGGACCGCCAAAGAAGACTCAATACCCTTCCTTTGGCAAGCACGCTCAACGTGGACTGTGGCCCAAGGGAGAAGGGCATAAATTTTCGTATGTAAAAGAAAGGGTTTTGGAAATCAGGAAGAGGTAGGTCTTGGAGAACCTGGGGTTTTCCTCTCTTGTACTGTACCCTACAAACCAGGTGTACTTTGACAAAAGCTGGCATTGGATGGGAAAGGGCGTTGTAGCGTTGTCAGCGGCAGTCTTCCTCCCTAGCACTTCAGGGTTGAGGAGAACTGTTAACTCATGACCCAGCCCTGCAGATGGATGAAGTTCATACAAGGTAGATGATGACATGAGGTTTGAAATCTTAGAGGTCAGTTGTCTACTGGAAGCTTTTCTGCTCAGACAAATGTGAACATGTGCCAAAAAGTAGCTGGCAGAGCTTAAATTACTGTTTCCAGTAAAGATGTTAAACTACCTGCTGAAGTATGTGTCTTGCAAAAATCTTTAATCCGTATTTCTAAATATAAAAGTGACTTCCTGTTTATTTTATAACCTCACATTTTTTTTATTTTAAAAAGCACCGTCAGCTACCCTTTTAAAACAGATGTATTTTTTTTAGACTCAAGAACTTCCTATTCTATTTAATGTCACAGCAACTTTCTCTACAGTCATTCTCATGTTTTCTTCCTGTAAAGTAACAGCAGTCGAACTATATTATGGTGAAAATCAAAATTAAAACTTCAGTGTTTTTTCTTAAATGGGTTCTGTATTTCGTGTATAGATCTGTATGTGGAGCTACACCTGAATGTTGTGGACAATAGATAAGATGATCTTTTGATTGTAGGTCAGATCTTCTTGAAGCCTTTATTCGTATATACAAACTGTCTAATTTGTGTATATGCAAAGATGAAAATTACACGGTGGTTTATGTGAGAATACTGTTGGATTTTAAAATTAGTTATATTTTATGGTTAGATTCCATAGGTCACTTTTGGTTTGAAGTCTTGAATCATTAATGATCTTTCCAATTTCAGAAGGATGCTTTTTGAAATTTGAAACAGAACATTTTGAAGTATGAAGGTTTCTAGCTTAAATTTTTAAGGATTCTCAAGGCAGTCTCCAAGTTCGTATATTTGTATTTAAGAAAAGCAAACTCATACAACAAATAAAGCATTGGCTTTATTTGAGAAAACTATCCACATATAAATACACTTCATGTCTAAGACTTGCTTATTTTTCCAAGAATAAATAAACCTCATCTTCATTTCTGGATAACAAATATTAAGGCTTGACAAGACACAAAGCACAAATTATTACAAACAGATCCGAGGGAGGGGATCTAAGATCTAAAATTTGCGATGCCTGGAACAAATTAGCTTGTCCACAGAGATCACAAAGTGGCAGCCAAAAAAACATGCTAAAAGTTAACTTGAAATCAGCAATACAAAATTAAAGTAAAGGTAAATTCACTCCAGTGAAGCTCAGAGGTACATGTTCATATCCTGCCTTCAAAGTAAAATGGCTATATTATTGCTTATGGTGAGGTTACTTTCTGCTTCTCTAGAGAACACAAAGATGAGTGAGGCCAAGATGCATTCCTATTGCATTGAGCCTTGTGTGACTCATTGCAGTTTCTCTCGCAGTTAGTGCCTAAGTATATCGCAGCGCGTGAAGAAAGGAGCTGCTGATGTTCACAGGAGATTTCTCCCATTTGCCTCCTAAAAAAATAATGAAATGAATCAAATTGTGTGATTTTCAAGCCTGCAAAAATTGTAGTGCTCATACTACATGATGGAAAACAATAGAAATCTGAAGTACTTTTGATCTCTGGAAAGTAGGTGGTCCTGATGGCTTGGTCATATTTGGGCATCTGCAGTTCGACATTACTCTTCAGCTGCATGAAAAAGGAAGGCTCCAGCTATTATAGAACTGTGACCGGCAGGTCAAGTAACAATTAGGAATAGTTCACTTACCTACTCGCCACTTTGGTGAGAGTTCACAAATGCCTAAAACTGCCTGAGCAAAAACCTCAGCCCAGCATTTTTTAGGATAAAGAAGATTATCTGAGCTGCTGCCATATAACATTGGCTTTCATAAGCTGTTCTGAGCCTAAAATAGCTTTGCTTCCCACACCTTACAAACACAGCTACTTTCCTTTCTAGTTCTTTTTTTAAAATCTATTTTAAAGGGATTCATAGTGGAGCTGAACTCTTTGTTACAGGGCAGAATGACTTTGCAACGTGCCATCAATGTGCTGTAACTTCATCATGAAGACAAAAGTTGATTGTTGACTTAGGCCCATGCAGAGAATGAAGCGCAAGGTTTTCCTCCTAGAAAACAACAATTATTCTCAAGCGGTTTTCTCTTTTGGAGGTTGATATTGGAAATGGCGTTTTTACTGAGGAAGTGAATGCTGGGCCCAAAGACTGTCAGATCAGTGATTTGGTTTCACCTCAGAGTACTTTAAACCTGACACACTTAGGGTGGAGGAATGGCCATTTACGTAAACTGTTTAGAGGCAAGATGTCAAACACGTTTTGGGGAGTCTTGTTAAGCAAGGCAGCAAAATTAAAGAAGCCTTAGAGCAGTTTAGTAGTAGCCTCTCTGAAACAACCGTTTAACAGTAAATGTCCATCCTTCACTTGCTCTGCCTTGAGTTTTACCAGCGTAATTGCCCACTCTGGGCTGCAGTCATATCACACATGTTGCTTTAACAAGAAGTGTCACCATATTGCTTAAAAAAGTATGTGTTGGAATGACTTTATTTCTCGCTTCTAATTCGGATCCTTCTGCAATAACAAAACCTGTGCTTTTCAACAAAAGAGCATACAGAAACCTGTTTTTTTGGTGTGCTGAGAAAGAGTCAAGGATGCAATGTCAGTTCACATTCAGGATGTGGTCCAGAACTCATTGGAATTACTAGATTTTCGCTGTCATCCCCAAGACTTTTACCGAAGACAGGAATTACTGTACTGTAGCAAACCTTGGGTCCATCCGGTGAAATCCCCACAGAAAGAGGGTATCCCTACATTCAAATATGCAACTGGACAATTTTGCAATGGAATAATTGAATTTAAAAATTTTCACACATTCTGATTGCATTACAAGCCTTTCAGAGTCCTAATTTTATTCATCCATTTCTCCTGCTTGCCTCACAAAGAAAGATCCAGGAGCTGCAGCATCATCTGCTTGTTTCATCAGGAAAGTGCTTGGGTTTGCCTCGCTGTTTAAAAACTTCTTGTTTTGCTGTAATTTTTTTCATCATGAGGAGAATCAAAAGTAGCTTCAATGTTCTGTGAGATTTTCATTCTGCAGTGAGTATAAAAGTTTGAAAGGAAACGCTGTTGTTATTCTCGTGTGTGATACTCTCTTCTGTGGCATTCATTCTGTCATGGCGAAGAAATGACGCTATAGCTTTTGTGGCTTGAGCTGCTCTTGGCAGTCTGCTACCACCTGCCTGTGTGGGATTTATTTTGCCCTTTATTTCAGCCCCTTGATCCTCGCATGCTCCATGAACACCAGGAGCCACAGCATTGCCTGAAGTTCGGCAGTGATGCTGATACTGCTCCTTTTCAGCTGGTACTGAGGAGGTCTCTGGATCAGCTGAACTGCTCCGTGGCCTCATCCATCTCTTACTGAACCAGCATTTCACTGACCTCAGTAGGAGCTGGATCAGATCTTAGTTGAATACTGGGAAGATAAATTGGGATTGATTCCAGCGGTTGTTTCTAACACACCTTTTTATCATAAAATGAAGACAGAAGTAAAATTGAGGCTGACAGTTTGTTGAATTTTGACCCCAGTTCATTTATTTTGATCACCATCTTTTCTCATGCCCAGCTGGAACACAGCTCTAATTCATATATTTTTTAAAAACTGCTAGTCTCTTACTCAGTAATTGGTGATAGGTTATGGTCTTTTCCTTTGCCATAGTTTTCTGCTGAAGACAAGAATACCTCTGTATTTTCTTCATATTATGTTTCTTCACAGAGCTTCCAAACAAATGAAACTCATTCTGGTTGATTTCTTCTCTTGTCGGTCTGTAACAGATTGGGATATATTCTGCACTGGGTAAATGCACACAGCCTTTCCTACCCTCAAAACTCATAGACACATTAACAGAATGAAAAGGGTTTATGGTGTAGGTTTATAGCAGCAAGCCTACAAGCAAGCTGCAGAATACGCAATCCATAGCAGTCTTTGAATACACTGTTACGTCTCAGGAGCTGTATTGTCCATGAATAGTGAGGAGAATGCAGCCCAGTGGAAGGCACCTGCACGAGTCCCCCTTTCTCCTGTGCAGGTTTTACATAGCACTCAAGTGCAGGAATTCTTCTCAAATTAGATGTCACCCAAGAAAAATATTGGCATAGTGGTATTGATCCGCACTGTGTTTTGAGAGGATATGTTATTTAAGTAGGCTGTGGGTCAAACACTGCTGCATAAGTTCTGTAGAGCTGATGTTAAAGATGAAGGGTAATTCTGCATTTAGCTTCTCAAGTCCAAAGCACTTAGTAGTCTTCACTAAGGGAGAAAGAGATCTCACTAGTTCTGTTGAAATGGTTGTTGGAGGCCCTAGGCTTAGGGAAGAAAAAAATGTTCCTTTTCAAAAGATGTTTCCTTGTTTTGACTGTTTTTCATTTCACGGCCATGGTGCTTTTCAGCAAACCCCATTACACATATCAACAAATCTCCTTCCTTTCAAGTTTGACAGTGTTAATAAAAAGCCAAAGTTGTGACAGTTCTGCTTGTTGATTGTCTGAGCCTTGAACACAAGAGGGAAAACACGATGCCAGTTAACCATGGGAGCTGAAAACTCGGAGAGTAAATACAGTCATTGTACTGAAGCAAGATGACTTGAAATTCTGTCCACAAAGTGGGTTGTTGCCCTCTTTGGGGACCAACTGCGGAAACTGTTACGCTCTTGTTTTCCTTCTGTGTCCCCAGCACTGACAATTAGAAAGGAAATTGCTAATAGCTTTTTAGGTAGCTGGCAGCAGGAGGAAGACTGCAACTAAGTCACCAGTCTGGTTTTGCTTCTTATTTTGTCATGTGCTGTGGTAGGTTTATGTCAATGGGGAGTTGGTCACCAGCATTGGAGAAGGAGGCAGCTTTGGGGAACTGGCATTGATCTACGGAACACCCCGGGCCGCCACCGTCAAGGCCAAGACAGATCTCAAGCTCTGGGGCATCGACAGAGACAGCTACAGGCGCATTTTAATGGTAAGTTTATGGAGAAGGGCTTGTTTATGGACTTGATATTTTTTACTTTCTTTTGTAGCACCAGCACTTCTATTCTGTGTTCAGAGTTCATTGGTGGTAGGATGCTTTGCAGTCTGTGTTTCTACGTAAAAGAGAGAGGACGTGACAGTAACATTGAGTAGCTAAATTAAGTGAACTGAAAGAAAAGGGGACAAGATTCAGTAGAAAGACGCTGAGTCAGAAATGCAATTGAATAACATTACGCATAACTGTTATACATGAATGAAAACCTCAGGAGGCCTCTATTACCCACCGAAGCTATGCAAATCTTCTCCTTATCGTGAACCTCAAAATGTCTTTCAGCACTACTCTTTGCCTATGAAGTCTTTGAACTTGTATTGTACTCTTCAAGGCAGGTAATACACGGTAAATTGAGCTCCACTAAGAAATAAAAAGTCTTGTTTGGGCTGTGCCCTCTGTCTTCGTTAGCCAGCACACAGCCACACATATCATAGGATGGTAGCTGCAGAGTCCCTGCTAATGATTCATTCCGCTGCTCCTTGCAAGCTCCCTCATCTCTGCAGCAAAGCTCAACAGACCTGGGCACCTGGGGTCTGTGCTAGCTTCTTGATTTGCCGTTGGTTATGGAGTGGTGAGTTTATAATGGAAACTTGGACAGAAAATTAACTTCAGCACTGTCATAATGTTTTTTTATGAGTTTGTTTCCGAAGTCCATGTGCATATTCTCCTTCTTCATAAAACATTCCTTTCTTTTTGATAATTAACAGACGTAACTATGTAAAGCTGCTTTCTCAATAGGACTTGTCTCTAAAAGCTGCGTTGTTTCTTTCTGATCTGAAGAAAATGACACTATTCTCTCAGAATAGTAATAACAATGTGCATTCTTAGATCATCTGTATATCCAGTGGATGTCCTGGATAACAGAAAAATTAGCAAAAGTACTGAGCAGATTTTACACTTAAATGATTAGTCCTTAAGCAACAGACTGTAAGAGTGATCTTTATTTATAGTGTGTGATGACTGTTCAATGTCTATATGAAGCATTGCTCTGTGTTTCATGGGCTGAGCTCTGTTATCACATAAAAGAACATCATGCTGACATCTAGGATAGTACAGCTGATGGAAGTTTGTATTTCCCAAAATATTCAGCCTGATTGCTCCAAGACAAAGTAGAGGAATAATAATGAAAAGCATAATGTCTTCTCCCTTGTGGATAAGCAGAATGAATAGTTTTTGAATGCTTCCCAGTGCGGGGAAGCAGGCAGTAGTAACTGTGACCTTTATACAAGGTATTTCTAAAACATGGAGCAGGAGAATTTCCTAACAGATTTAAGAGGCACAGTCAACTTATTTGTCCTGCGTCCTACATGGATGCAATGGAGTGGTGTCTGGGATAACCGGTGCGATGAACCTGCATACTGCAAGGAGGAATCCAAGGTATAAAAGAGGAGGAATATAGGAGGGAAATAAATGTCAGGACGAGCCACATATTCCTTGACTTTTAAAGCATAGCTTTTTACAGCTGCCTGTAACCTTGCTACTAAAGAATTGAAGGGACAGATTCACAGGCCTCGTAGCCTAGAGGTAATTTCTGTTCCAGAGCTGATAATAGTAGTGGCACCTAACATCATCCAACTCTGTGAGCTTTCAGGTTTGGTGATGTGTCTATTACCGTCTGATAGCAGCCTTCAGGAGATGGATATCTGATGTAGGGACGGGATTTTACTAATAAGGTTTGAAGTCCCAAGTGGAAAAGACTGTGTTTTTAATGCTAGCTTTAGCCATACATACGACTTGAATATTATGGATACACTTCTGCTTGATTCTAGTTTAGTGCTCAGTGCTTTTCAAATTACTGTCCATGTTCTCTGAACCAGTGACTGCTGTACCTTATCCAGCAAGTTCAGTTTCTGCAGTTCATGAGAGCTTTAACTAAACATGGAGGCGTTTTCTCTCCCTCTCTCTTCTTGTGTTTTTTTAGAGTTGGGGCCATTAAAATTTGGTGGTCTGTTGCATTACATTAGATACCCAAACAGTGTAATTGTCATGTTCTCATTAGTTAGATAGAAAATATTTCAGGTAGCATGGTGAATTAATTGCTGCAGGTATCGAGAAAGTCCAATTTGAAGTGCTGTCCACGGTGAATGCAATTGACCCACCCAGAGTACATGAATTCTGTCATATTTTCATTTATTTCTAGGTGCAGCATGGATAATTTCTTTGCTGCAGGTGAAATAAGACACCTGTCTCTGTGCATTCGTGTAAGGGCAGATTGCAGTGGCTCTCTGCACATTTCCTCAAGCCTAAGAATTAATTACATCATGTTTCAGTGGCTGTATTTCATACTTGAAGCTAACTCCATTACATGGCTGGTTTTGCTGTACTCAGTTTGAAGACGTAGTAGTAGCTGCCTTTCAAGTTCCAGAAGCATGGTTTCCTGCCGTTTAGCCTCTAACCTTATGTTTCTAGAAAGTTGCTGGGTATTTTGGATGTAGAAATAAACAAGAGCTGGTAATGTTTAGGATATCTTTTGAAATACAACATTTAAGATGGTTTTAAAACTTGAGGGCAAGCAGGTTTCTCTTTTTTATTTTCTGTTTGCAAATACTTCTGTCCAAGGGATCAATGACCTTTTTCTCCCAAATATACATTTTTTTCTTGTAGTCAGATAAATCCCCTCCATAAGCCGACATAGATTTTTCTTTCATCTGCATTCTGTTCTGACCATGACCAGCCCCATGCTTTCTGAGTTTAGTGTTGTAATTTTGTTCAAGTTGTAAATATTCATTTGCAAATCATGCCTTCAGGTCCACACTTGCCAAAAACATTTTATTCTGTTGTAAGACACTTGACTCTACCTCATTTCTCCTTGCAGGCTGGTTCTTTGCTTTGCATTTAGTAATTTCTAGTTTTTATTTCTGCCTAGTGCTGTTTTCCCCACTTACGTGTGTCATTGATCCTGACTGGTTTATAGTATGAGTAAAATGCATCTCGGGAGGTTGGGGAGTTTGGATTTTCCTTTTTCTGGGTGGACAAAGCCTGATGCAAAAAGTTCCTGCTGGCTTTAGTTACACTTGCTGTCCATTTATTATTTAGCCTGTCCCAAAAGGAATTTGTTTAAACAGATAAATTTCTTTATATTTCATTGTCTCAGCTTGGGTACCATGATGGCTTGAAGGTCACATTCAAGTTTGTTTTAGCAGCTGTGATGACTGGAGATGTTGGGGTAGTTATTTTTGTCAGGGTTTGCGGTGAAATTGCTTGGCTTTCACTGCAGTCCTTGACAAAGTATTAGACCATGAAATTCATTGTACTAGATGGATTACAAAAAAACACTTCAACATGTTCCCCCCTCAGTACACTCACAAATTATCTGTCCATCTGTGTGTTCCATTTCTTTCATAAAATTATCTGTGCTGTCTCATACTTTTCACTCCGTTGTAAATTTTTTTTGGTATATGTTCTATGGATGTGCACACAGAAGCACACAAACGTTTATGTATATATTCTATATTTATTTACTTACATTTTTCTTGGAGAGATGCAAAGGATTTTTTTACCATAGAATTCTCATGTAATTCAGTTGCTGAAATGTTGCTGCTCTCTTCTTTGTAACTGGGATTCAAGAGCATTGGGAAGTGGGGAACGTCCGAGGGTAGTACAATGTTTGTATTCTAAATATAGCGAATACCACAAATACCAGAGAAGCAAATGTCTGTATCCCAACATCAGATTGATCCCCCAGACAGTTCAGTTCCCAGACTGAGGACAATTGAAGTATTAATTTCTGGTAAATTCTTCCTTAAGAAGGCTTGATTCAGGATAGTTTAACTGTCCTCTAGTTCCCATGGTCCAAGATACCTGGCTCTGAGAGCATAGTTGCATGGGTTGCAATACTTTTTGCCTGTCTGGCAAACTTTCCTCACAGAAAGTGAGTTGTAATATTCATAGGATCATAGAATCACAGAATGCTTTGGGTTGGAAGGGAAATTTAGAGGCCATCTAGCCCAACCCCCCTGCAGTGAGCAGGGACATCCTCAGCCAGATCAGGTTGCTCAGAGCCTTGTCCAACCTGTCCTTCAGTGTTTCCAGGGATGGGGCATCGACCACCTCTGGGCAATCTGTGCCAGTGTTTCAACACCCTCATTGTAAAAAATTTCTTCCTTGTATCCAGTCTAAATCTACGCTGTTTTAGTTTGAAGCTGTTGCTCCTTGTCCTATCACAACAGGCCTTGCTGAAAATATTTTCCCCATCTCTCATACAGGCCCCCTTTAAGTATGGAAGGCTGCTGTAAGTTCTCCTCACAGTCTTCTCTTCTCCAGGCTGAACAGCCCCAACTCTCTCAGCCTTTCTTCATAGGAGAGATGCTTCGTCCCTCAGGTCATTTTTGTGGTCCTCGGACCTACTCCAACAGTTCCATGTCCTTCTTGTGCTG